>WFLX010370901.1_pt1 | contig 32240 bp, 26 predicted proteins | sample 4967041 | NCBI WGS metagenome assembly WFLX01 (sample SAMN12857096, study PRJNA449069) | gut metagenome | isolation source: stool from male and female vole | host: Microtus ochrogaster | place: USA:Florida | collected 2017
AGATATTTTAAAAGACGACCATCTCGATAACGAGGAATACGGTGCCAGCAGTATTCAGGTGCTCGAAGGCCTCGAGGCTGTGAGAAAACGCCCCGCCATGTATATCGGNGACATNANCNNGAAAGGTNTCCANCATTTGGTTTANNAGGTGGTTGACAACNCGATAGATGNAGCCCTTNCCGGTTTTGCCACTCACATCAATGTGATTATCAATCCCGACAATTCAATCACGGTTGAGGATAACGGTCGCGGTATTCCCGTCGATATGCATGAAAAAGAGCATAAGAGCGCCCTTGAGGTGGTGCTGACAGTGCTCCATGCCGGCGGTAAGTTCAACAAAAGCTCATATAAGGTTTCAGGCGGCCTCCACGGTGTGGGTGTGTCGTGTGTCAACGCATTGTCNACCTATCTGCGNGCCGAGGTTCGCAGAAACGGCCATATCTACATGCAGGAATACAGCTGCGGCAAGCCCACCAGCGAGCTGCAGATAATCGGTGAGAGCGACTCTACCGGCACCACGGTTACCTTCCGTCCCGACGCTTCGATCTTTACCGAGACAGTCTACGACTATAACACTCTCGCCAGCCGTCTGCGCGACCTCGCTTTNCTNAACGCCGGTATCACCCTCACCCTCACCGACATGCGCCATTTAGACGCCGAGGGCAATCCCCGCAAGGAGGTGTTCTATTCGGCCCGCGGTCTGCAGGAGTTTGTGGAATATATCGACTCAAACAAAGAGAGCCTCATCAACGACGTGATTCACCTCAACACCGAGCGTGCCGGAATACCCGTNGAGGTGGCCATGACCTACAACAACACNTACAACGAAAANGTCTATTCGTTTGTAAACAACATCAATACAATCGAGGGNGGCACACACCTCACCGGCTTCCGCCGCGGTCTCACCACCACTCTCAAAAAGTATGCCGAAGACAACAAGATGCTCGAAAAGCTCAAGATCGACATCTCCTCCGACGACTTCCGCGAGGGTCTCACCGCTGTTGTGTCGGTCAAGGTGATGGAGCCTCAGTTTGAGGGCCAGACCAAAACCAAGCTCGGCAACAACGAGGTGATGGGCGCCGTCAACGCCGCCGTGAGCGAGGCTCTGAGAAACTATCTCGAAGAGCATCCCCGCCAGGCCAAGACCATTGTGGAAAAGGTGATTATCGCCGCCCAGGCCCGTCATGCCGCCTATAACGCCCGCGTGAAGATACAGCGCAAGAGCCCCCTCGCAGGAGGTGGCCTGCCCGGCAAACTTGCCGACTGCTCAAGCCGCACGGCTGAGGATTGCGAGCTTTTCCTCGTCGAGGGTGATTCGGCGGGCGGCACCGCAAAGCAGGGCCGCAACCGCACCTATCAGGCCATTCTCCCGCTGCGAGGCAAAATCCTCAATGTCGAAAAAGCCATGGACCACAAGANTNTCGNCAANCAGGAAATCACCGCCNTGTTCAGNGCCATGCGTGTCACCATCGGCACCGAGGATGACCCCAAGGAGGTGAACATCTCAAAAATCGCCTACCACAAGATNATCATCATGACCGATGCCGNTGTCGACGGCAGCCACATCGCCACCNTGCTGATGACCTTCTTCTTCCGCCGCATGCGCCCCGTGATTGAAAACGGCTATCTCTATATCGCCACCCCGCCGCTCTATAAGTGCATGAGGGGCAAAGTAGAGGAATATTGCTGGACCGATCAGCAGGTGCAGCAGTTTATCGACAAATATGGCGACAAGACCCGTGTGCAGCGATATAAAGGTCTCGGTGAGATGAGCGCCGAAGAGTTGCGCGACACCACCATGGACCCCGAAAAGCGCCTCCTCAAGCAGGTGACCATCAACGACGCCGCCGCTGCCGACCGCATCTTCTCTATGCTCATGGGCGAAGATGTGGCTCCCCGCCGCGACTTCATCGAGGCCAATGCCAACTATGCCACTATCGATGCCTGATTAGCTTAGACTGCAGGCTCACACTCCATTCCGACAACAGGCGACTGAGCCAAACAATAAGGCGCGGTTGCTTGTTGTTTTTTATATACGGACTTACGTTCCTCTCAAAACTCATAACCATGTCACGAAAACAAGTCACCAAGAAAAGAGCTCCGGGCGAGGCCTCTTCCGAACCCAAGCTCACCAGCAAACAGCTGAGACAACTCATCATAGATTTTGTAGCTAACCAGAAAAACAACACCTTCAACTACAAGCAGGTGGCCTATGCCATCGACGCCACCGGCCCCACCTATGCGCGCCCCATCGAAGCTATCCTTCAGACAATGGCTTTTGACGGCGACCTCATCGAGGAGGGACGCGGCTCCTATCGCGCGCCCAACCGAAGCAATGTGGCCACGGGAGTTTTTGTGCGCCGAGCCAACGGCAAGAACTCGGTTGTGACCGACAACGACGGCGAGACAATCTCTGTGGCCGAGCGCAACAGCATGCACGCCCTCAACGGTGACCGCGTGAAGGTAATCATCGCCGCCCGCCGCAAAGGGGTAGAGCCCGAGGCCGAGGTGGTGGAGATAATCGAAGAAAAAGAGCAGAGATTTATCGGTGTGCTTCATGTTGAGAAACTTTATGCCACTCTCCAGACCGACTCCAAATTTCTCGCCACCGATATAATTATTCCCCGCGACAAACTCAAGGGAGGACGTACCGGCGACAAGGCTATCGTAAGGATTACTTCATGGCCCGACGATGCTCAATGCCCCGTAGGTGAGGTGATCGACATTCTCGGCGCGAGCGGCGACAACAACACCGAGATGCACGCCATTCTCGCCGAGTTCGGTCTGCCCTACCGATACCCCAAGAATGTAGAGGAGGCTGCCGACAAGATTTCGGCCGGCATCACTCCCGAGGAGGTGGCCAAGCGTATCGACATGAGAGGGGTGACCACATTTACCATCGACCCCCGCGACGCCAAAGACTTCGACGACGCCCTGTCGTTCCGCAAGCTCCCCAACGGCAACTATGAGGTGGGCGTGCATATCGCCGACGTGACCCACTATGTGAAGCCCGACACCATCATCGACCGCGAGGCCAAAAACCGCGCCACTTCGGTCTATCTCGTTGACCGCACCGTGCCGATGCTGCCCGAATATCTCTGTAACGGCATCTGCTCCCTGCGTCCCGACGAAGACAAGCTCACCTTCAGCGTGCTTTTCGAGATGGACAAGGATGCCAAGGTGATTAACTCACACATCTGCCGCACCGTGACCCGCTCGATACGCCGCTTTGCCTATGAGGAGGCTCAGGAGGTGATCGAAACCGGCAAGGGTGACCTCGTTGAAGAGATAACCACCCTCAACGAGCTCGCCAAGAAGCTCAGGGCCAAACGATTCTCGGAAGGCTCGGTGGAGTTTGAGCGCGCCGAGGTGAAATTTGAAATCGACGACAAGGGCCACCCCGTAAGCGTATATTTCAAGGAGGCTAAAGATGCCAACAAGCTCATCGAGGAATTTATGCTGCTGGCCAACCGCACCGTGGCCACCTTTGTTGGTCGCCCCGGCGGAGGCAAGAAAGCGAAATCGTTTGTCTACCGTGTTCACGACATGCCCGATCCCGGCAAGCTCGCCGACCTCGCCAAGATAGCCCGCACCTTCGGCCTCAAAGTCAAGGAAACAGGCTCGTCGCGCGAGGTTAACCGCTCGATCAACAATATGCTCAAGGAGGTGAAAGGGCGCGGTGAGGAAAACTTCCTTTCCACTCTCGCCATCCGCTCGATGGCCAAGGCTGTCTACACCACCCTCAATATCGGCCACTATGGCCTCGCCTTTGACTACTACACCCATTTCACCTCACCCATACGCCGTTATCCCGATATGATGGTTCACCGTTTGCTGGAACGTTATCTCGAAAACGGCCGTTCGGTCAATGTGCAGAAACTTGAAGACCTCTGCAAACACAGTTCCGACATGGAGCAGCTCGCCGCCAATGCCGAGCGCGCCTCGATAAAATACAAGCAGGTGGAATATATGGCCGATCACCTCGGCGAGATATATGAAGGCACCGTGAGCGGANTGACCGNATNGGGTCTCTATGTTGAGCNCNNCGACAATATGNGTGAGGGCCTGGTGCCTGTGCGCGACCTGCCNGGCGACTANTATGANTNCGNCGAGAAGAACTATTCGCTCGNGGGCCGTCGCACCGGAGTGCGCTACCGTCTCGGCGACAAGGTCAAGGTTCAGGTGGCCCGCTGCTCGCTTGAGCGCAAGCAACTCGATTTTGCCCTCGTTGACGATGAGGGTCGCCCCGTGATCGACACCCTCCGCAACACCAAATCGGCCGACTCTAAAAAGCGCGGCTCGAAGAAGAAAAACGCCTCCGGGCGCAGACGCAGAAAATAATGACCGGAGCCGTTACCGTTATATCGCTCACCGACATGCGCTTCTACTCCCGTCACGGCGTGATGGAGCAGGAGCGCGCGGTGGGCAATGACTTTCTTGTGAGCGTCACAATTGAGCTCAACGGGTGTGTGTTGACCGACAACCTCGCCGACACCATCAGCTATGCCGACGTGGCCGCGCTGGTGAAGGAGTGTATGGCTATACCCTCTCAGCTCATAGAACATTGCTCCGCCCGCATAGCCGACGGACTGCTGAGTTCGCCCTTCGGCAACCGCATCAACCGGCTGAGGGTCAAGGTCACCAAGCCCACGCCCCCCATCGCGGGCATTGAAATGGCGGGCGCCTCGGTCGAAACCGTGTGGCATCGCCCGGGCCTCTGATTAACCTCATTCACCAGGTTTTGCCTCCCCATAATTCTCTTTCAGAAAAATAAGTTGGAAAATCTAAGGGAGGAAATGGTGATATGTCGCGAAAATTGATTATTTTTGCAATTGATAGCTGCGTGAGCTTCAAGCCGGCCTCCCGACCGGCCATTTGAGCCATGCGGGTAGTTTTCCCTCAACCATTTACAAAAATTTATTCATATCAATTATGTCGAAAGTTACAGTCGTAGGCGCCGGTAATGTGGGCGCCACTTGTGCCAACGTATTGGTTACCCAGGGCATTGCCGACGAGGTGGTGCTCATTGACATCAAGCCCGGTTTCTCGGAAGGTAAAGCAATGGATATCATGCAGACCGCTAATATCCTTCACCTCGACAGCCGTCTCACCGGTGTTACCAACGATTATGCTAAGACCGCCGGCAGCGACATGGTGGTTATCACTTCAGGTGTGCCCCGCAAGCCCGGCATGACCCGCGAAGAGCTTATCGGCGTTAACGCCGGTATCGTTAAGTCGGTAACCGAGAGCGTGCTCGCCCACTCACCCAACGCTGTGATTCTCTGCGTGGCCAACCCCATGGACACCATGACCTATCTCATCCACAAAATCTCAGGTCTCCCCAAAAACCGCATCATCGGCATGGGTGGTGCCCTCGACAGCGCCCGCTTCAAATACTATCTCACCCAGGCTCTCAACGCCAATGCCAACGACGTTGACGGCATGGTGATCGGCGGCCACGGCGACACCACCATGATTCCCCTCAAGCGTCTCGCTACCTGGAGAGGTGTGCCCGTTTCAAACTATCTCGCTGCTGAAGAACTCGACAAGGTTGCTGCCGACACAATGGTTGGCGGTGCTACCCTCACCGGTCTGCTCGGCACCTCTGCCTGGATCGCTCCCGGCGCCGCTGCTGCCCAGTGTGTAGCCGCTGTGCTCGGTGACCAGCAGAAAGTCATCACCTGCTCTGCCCTCCTCGAAGGCGAATATGGTGAAAAAGACCTCTGCATCGGTGTTCCCTGTCTCCTCGGCCGCAACGGTATCGAGAAGATCATCGAACTCCCCCTCAACGACGAAGAAAAAGCCCTCTTCAAGAAGAGCGCTGAGGCTGTTCACAAAACCAACGCCGCTCTGCCCTGCTGAGCCCCGGTGATATGAAAAAGATTTTTCTTCCCTCGCTGGTAGCCCTTGCCATGGTGGCAATGTCGGCTTGCAACTCAGCCCAGAAACAGGAGGAAACCACCGCCGCCGAAGAAACAACCGTTGAGCAGGCCGCTCCCGCCGCCGTTGAAGGCGTGATCGAGCTCACCACCGACACTGTTGACATGGCAGCCTACGGAGGCCTCCCCGTATTTATCGACTTCAACGCCACATGGTGCGGTCCCTGCAAAGCCTATGGCCCCACCTACCACGCTGTTGCCGAAAAATATGCCGGCAAAGCCGCTTTCCTCTCGGTTGACGTTGACAAAAATCCCAACGTAGCCAAGAAATATGTTGGCGACTACATTCCTCAGACCACCGCTATCGCCACCAACGGCTCTGTTGTGAGCAAGGTCGGCATGCTCTCTGAGGAAGAACTCACCGCCCTCGTCGACTCTGTGCTCAGTCTCTGAGACACACCCCATACCCCCTAACAGATAATCGTTCGCCACCCCCCGGCGAACGATTATTTTTTGCCCGAAATGTACGGCATGGCGCCGCCCGAAATGTAAGGCCATGGCGCCGCCATGGCTACAAACGCCCCCATCATTGATACGCCGCTCCTCGCCTGGCATGGCACGCCATACCCCTACAAGTCAACATATTATATTATTATCATATTTCATAAATTGCCCAAATGGCTTCTCCCGTTTACAGCCATATATGGCCGAAGCAAGCCGGAATCAGTTAAAAAAGTNGGGAATGGAGGAGTTTTTTAACGGNAATGTTTGGAAGATGATAAATTTTGTATAATTNTGCATTTTCATNTTCTCAANTTTTAACAANTTGTTTTCCTATNNCGACAGGTTATTAATTTTCTCCTTTTGATAGGTTATGAGTATCCTCTCCTCNCGATAGGTTATAAATATCCTCATTAAGGTGNAATTTCAATCAATCATCCTATANNCAACAAAAGTTGCTTATGAAACATTTTCTACTCTCGGTTTTTATTTCGATAACAGCCTGTTGCCCGGTGTTTGCGGCCGCTCCGCAATCTCCGGTATCATCGCTCGGCAATGACCTTTTTGCCGACTGCGCTGTCAGCAATCCCGCTGTCGCTACCGCCGAAGCATCGGTGCCCTCAAGAGACACCAACTCAATGGCTTTCGGCTATTGCGGAGCTCCCAAATCGGCTTTCGGCTATAACAGCGTGTTGAAAGGCAGCTATCTCATGGCCATCTGCCTTGACGAAGAGCTCACCACAAAGTTTGCCGGCTGTAAGATCACCGACATCATGGTGGCCACAGGTTATGAGTGCCGCGGCATGACTGTCAAGACATTCATCACCACCGACCCCTCCAACCCCGGCAAGTTCAAGACCAGCAAATTTAAAGGTCAGACCTACGAATACAACACCTATCCCCTCTCGGAGCCTTTCGAGATTAAGGCAGGTGTGCCCATCTACCTCGGCTGGTCGGCTACCAACGATCCCGACAACTACGGCTATCCCATCGCGGCCGACTATATTTATTCGGAGAATCCCAACTCGGGCCTCACAGCCATCAAGGATGAGGAGGGCAACTGGACATGGAGCCGCATACCCGAGTCGAAGGGCAATCTCTGTATCAAATGTGTGATCGAGGGCGAAAATCTGCCCGTCAATCTCGGTTCGCTCGACATCGACGTTCCCCCGTTTATCGTGCCCGGCAAGAGCCTCGACCTCAACGTCAACATCACCAACCATGCCGCCAACACCATCGACAATTTCGTGATCGACGTAAACATCGGCGACCAGCCCACCCAGACCATCACCGTTTCAGACGCNGAGGNTGCCCANTATATGGAGACAAAGCANTTTAGCGTGCCTGCCGANAACNNCACCACCGCGCTCAACATTCCCGTGAGCGTGACACTCGTGAGCGTCAACGGCGTAGCTCAGGAGGGCAACGGCTTCAATCTCTCCGACAAAGGCATCTTCAGCTCATTCAGCGGCGGCTATGACCGCAACGCAGTTGTGGAAGAAGGCACCGGCACATGGTGCGGATGGTGTCCCCGCGGCATTGTCAACATGGCCAAAATGGAGGAAAAATATCCCAACGGAAGCTACATTCCCATCGCCGTTCACGGCGGCGACATCATGACCGTTGACAGCTATCCACCCCTGGTGAGCGGATTCCCCGGCGCAGTCGTTAACCGCGACCCCGCCATCGGCGAAGTCGACCCCGAATATGCCAATCTCGAAGCCGCCTACGACAAGATAGTCAACGGCCGCAAATCGTTTGCNACCCTCGACCTCACCGTCTATCCCACCGACACCAAGAAACAGGTTAAATTTGTNTCGAACACAACCTTCAGCATCGACGCTCTCGGCGAGGAGTTTGCCCTGGCCTATGTGGTGACCGAANACAATGTCGGNCCCTACAATCAGAACAACTATTATTNTGGCACNAAATTTGAGTGTGACGGNTGGGAGAAGTTAGAAAAGAAGGTGGAAATCTATTTCAACGACGTGGCCCGCGGCATCTGCGACATGTATGGCCTCGACAACTCCGTTCCCGCCAACGTTAAGGCCGACGAGACATTCACCCACGAATATACCGCCAAATTCAGCACCATCTCCGACATCAACAACTGCCGCTTTGTGGTTATGCTCATCAACCGCCTCACCGGTGTGATCGAAAACGCCAAGCTGGTCAATGGCCTTGACGCCGCTTCGGTAAGCGAGGTGGAAGACAACAACGCCACCATCTCGGTAGAGTCGGGCCGCATCTCTCTCAACGGCGAAGGCTCAGCCACCATCTTCACCATCGACGGCCGCAAGGTTGCCACCCTCGGCTCAAACGGTTCCGCTCCCCTCGCCTCCGGCCTCTATATCGTCAGCACCCCCGCCGGCGCCTCAAAGGTGATGGTTAAATAAACATTGATTCACAAATAAACCAACTATAAGTATGAAAAAATTACTGCTTTCACTTTCAGCCGTTCTGATGGCTGTGGTCTTAGCTTCGGCAGCCAACATCAACAGGCTTACCACTCCTCCCGCCAATCCCCGGTTTGAGTTCTCGCCCGTCTTCAACACCGTTATTCCTAACGCTCAGGACGATCTGCTCTCACGAGCCTCCACCTCAATGACTCTGGCTTTCTGTCAGGATCCCTATACCGCTTTCCGCTACAAGGAAAGCTGCGAATATTGCGTCGCTATCGCTCTCGACGAGGAGCTCACCACTCAGTTTGCCGGCAATAAGATCACAAAGATCATGGTCGCCAACGGCTATGATTGTAAGGGTATGCCTTTCCACCTTTTCATCACCACCGACCCCTCCAACATTGAGCGTCGTCAGGAGGTGAAATTCAAGCTCGCCAACTATGCCTGGAACACCTACACTCTCGACGAGCCTTATGAGATTGAAGCCGGCACAACCCTCCTTATCGGCTGGATTGCCTATAATGACATCGACTCATATCCCTATCCTATCGTTTCCGACTATACCTGGAACGAAAACGAGAATGCCGGCCTCACAGCCACCAAAGATGACGAAGGCAATTGGGTGTGGAACTCATTTGTAAATGATTTCGGCGCTGCCTGCATCAAATGTGTGGTAGAAGGCAACAACCTCCCCGAAAACATTGGCTCGATCATCATGGGTGCATCATCCTACAGCGCTCCCGGNTCTGACCTCGAGTTTANGNTTCAGGTTACCAACGAGGCTTCAAACGAAATCAAGAATTTTGAGGTTGAGGTAACAGTCGGCGACCAGGAGCCCGCCACCATCAGCGTCTCCAATGCCGGCATCTCACAGTATAAGAGCGCAAAGATCTTCTCACTCACTACCCCCAACAACACCACCGGCCTCAACATTCCCGTAAGCGTAAGACTCTTGTCGGTCAACGGTGTTGATCAGCCTCTCTCGGCAGCAACCACAGCCTCCGACGTGTTCAACTCCTACAACGGCGGTTATCCCCGCAACATGGTGGTTGAGGAAGGCACCGGCACATGGTGCGGATGGTGTCCCCGCGGCATCGTGGGTATGGAGGAGATGAGCGAAGCCTACCCCGACGGCACATTCATTCCCATCGCCGTTCACAGCGGNGACCAGATGNCTCTCCAGAGCTATCCTCCCTTGGTTGNCGGATTCCCCNGCNCGGTAATCAACCGTGACCCCAAATTCGGCAGCGTCGATCCCTCTTTCTCAATTCTCGATAATGCNTACAAAGAGGTNGTCAACGGNCCGAAATCGTTTGCCAAGATCGAACTGAAAGTCTCTCAGGAGTCATCAAAAGTGTTTAAGTTTGAGTCAAACACCACCTTCTCTCACGACGCCGACGGCGCTGACTTCGCTCTGGCNTATGTCATCACCGAAAACAACGTCGGCCCCTACTCTCAGCAAAACTACTATGCCGGCGGTACCAGCGGTGAGATGGGCGGTTGGGAGAAGAAAGGTTCTTCTGTTTCCACAAAATATAATGATGTGGCCCGCGCTATCTATGACATGGAGGGTCTCATCGGCTCAGTGCCTGTAACCGTTAAGGCCGATGAGCCTTTCTCTCACGAGTATGTTCACCAGTGCGCAATGGTCAAAACTCCCGCCAACTGCCGCTTTGTCGCTATGCTCATCAACCGTCAGACCGGCATTATCGAAAACGCCGTTATGGTGAATGAACTCAGCAGCGCATCTGTTGACGAAGTAATCGACAACAACTCGACCGTGACCGCCGACAACGGCACCATCACTCTCAACGGCGAAGGCACCGCCACCATCTACACCACCGATGGCCGCAAGGTTGCCACCCTCGGCTCAAACGGCTCTGCCGCCCTCCCCGCCGGTCTCTATATCGTCAACACCCCCGCCGGCGTGTCAAAGCTCATCGTTAAATAATCTCCCTGCGATTACATATATCTAAAAAAGCTGCGGCGCAAACCTCGCGCCGCAGCTTTTTATATTCCCTTGTGAAAAAAACTTCGGCATCCGTGACCAATCTTGATGAAGCGGACGGAGTGACGTTTGTTTCCAATACATCGACTACAGAAAACATGAACGTAGATAATAAGACCCCGGAATCCCGCTCAATATCCTTGCAACTCTTGTCTCAATAATAATTAAAATTTGATGTTGAGTTCTGTCTTGTATTTGATTTCACTCAGCACAAAGGAACTCTGCATCTTTACAATGCCATGCACCTTTGTGAGTTTCTCAAACACAAATGTATTGTATTCGTCAAGATCTTTTAGTACTATTTTTAATAGAAAATCATAAAATCCGCCAGTTGAATAACACTCCATTATTTCCTCTATTTCCAATATGTCTTTCTTAAATCGCTCTATATGTTCATCATCATGAACAGCTAATGACACATTGCAAAATACAACAAGGGGCAATCCGACTTTCTTATTGTCTACTATAGCTCCATAGCCTTTAATGACCCCTTCCTTTTCCAGCCTGTGAATACGCTCATAGACCGGTGTTTTTGATAAATTCAAAAACTCACATAATTCCTTGGTATTGGCCTTAGCGTCTTTCTGAAGAGCTTTCAATAATTTGACATCTATTTCATCAAGTCTTATCATAGCAGATATTCCTGTTTAATGATTGTTACCGGTGTTAAAATAGGAACAGACTTCCTATTGACAATGCAAAGATAGGAATTTTTCCCAATATATTCAATAATCATAGGATAATAAGCTGTTAATTTGTAATTTTGCACTCAAAATATGATAAATTATGATAACAAATTTAGAAAAGACCAAATGTGTTCTAATAGTTGACAGTTCTCTTTCCATAGGAGAACAGGCAAATGTAGCGGCAGTGCTGGCAATGACTATTGGTGCAAAAAATAGTGAAATAATTGGAGATGATTTATATGATGGAGATAATACCGTTCATCCCGGCATAACTCAACTAAATATCCCAGTGTTGGCTGCTTCCGGTGAGAAACTGAAGGAGATTCACGACTTAGCAAATATCAATGAAGAGGTGTTNGTTGTTGATTTCACTGTTACTGCTCAAAAATCAAGAACATATGAGGAGTATACAGCTCAAATGAATCATATTACAGAAAAAGAGTTAAGGTATCTCGGGATTGGTTTGATTGGTAGCAAAAAATATATAAACAAATACAGTGGAAACTTAAAGTCACTACGATGACAAGAAAGTATTTGATCTATAATGCAATGGCATTAGTAACCATAATGGTATGGGGCGTTACATTCGTATCTACCAAAATTCTTATTACATACGGACTGAGTCCGGTGGAGATTTTCATTATACGTTTTGCAATTGCTTATCTATGTACTCTTATTTTTTGTCATGACCGATTGTGGGCAAAATCCATTAAGGATGAAGGGTTGATGCTCGCTGCAGGGATAACTGGAGGTTCTCTNTATTTTATTGTAGAAAATACAGCACTTGGTATAACATTTGCATCCAATGTCTCATTGATAATATGTTGCGCGCCCATTTTTACAATCATTTTAGGTAAACTTGTTTTCCACGACTCTATAAAATATCATTTGTGGATTGGGTCAGTCATCGCATTTATTGGAGTGGCAATTGTTGTATTAAATGGCTCAAAACAATTAGGAGGAAATCCAATTGGTGATTTACTAACATTGTTAGCGGCATTGTCATGGGCTGGATATTGTCTAATATTGAAACTATTGAACACCAGCTATAGCAATATCTTTATTACGAGGAAAGTATTTGCCTATGGAGTTCTGACGGCGATATTTTACTATATTTTATTTCCGTCNCATACTCGTATGNTGCTATCAGATATCGGATCAATCATTGTTAATCTATTATTTCTAAGTGTAGGAGCATCATTTCTATGTTATCTTATGTGGAATACAGCCGTAAAATATTTAGGGGCAGAACGGACATCTAATTATATATATCTTGTCCCACTCGTTACAATAATCNCATCTATGGCTTTTCTCAAAGAGACATTTACCCTCTCAATGGCNGTCGGGACTACTTTAATAATAGGAGGAGTGATTCTTNNCACTAAATAAGGAATANGNATCAATATCTTTTCTTAAAATAAATATGAGTCAAATGGACAAACTGAATACTATAGTGTAATATCAAATTTGCCGGGGACTCTTCGCAGAATCTCCGGCAAATGAAATTATGAAAACAAAGAAACNTANCGGGTAAATTNGCNGGTAAGGGTGGCTGNGCCAGTTACCTTGTAGATGNAGNCGCCGCCGGGCAGGTCAGTGGTGNGCAGAATGCCGTGACCTGAAACAGCTACTTTCTTCACAAGCTTGCCGCTGATGCTGTAGATAGCGATAGAGGCGTCGCCGTTGAGCGCGTATTCAAGACCGCCCACACAAGGCTTAACGGGCTGGCCTGTCACCTCAACGATCTCAACGCCGGCAGTGGCGCTCATGTGAATGATAAATTCACGTTTCGACTTGTTGTCGAGATAATACTGAGCCTCGATCTTGGCCTCAACGTCGGGAATTTCTCCGGCGTCGAGCATCTCCATATATTCAAACTGGAGATTNAGTTTCTNACCGGCTNTGATCGACACGTTTTTCTTCTCGATAGAGGTGTTCATCTCACACACNCCGCCGGCACAGCACTGCACGGGCTGACCGNTNAGTGAAGTAACCTTAACGATGATATTCGATCGTGTAGTGGTGCTCTCAAGGAAAACCTCGGGAACCATTCTGACCATTTGTTTGGGTCCTGCGGCAGTGATTTCAGCACCGACAAAGTTGACCGTCTCGCCCGAAGTTATGGGAGTGTCTCCGAGATAGAAGTTGAGATCGGCACTCGCTGTCAGCGTGCCGCCTGCAATCATGGCTGCAGTGGCCAAAGCTGTGTAGAGTTTTCTCATAAGCTATTTGGTTTTAAAATTATTGTTCTGAATCCTGATTGTTTTTCACATCGGTCTGTGTGGCCTGAACCACTCCACCGCTCTTAGTATCAACAAACACCACTACCGAAAGGTTGGACACATTCCACCTTGCATGTTCGTTGTCAGCCACAGGGATAGTGAACTTAAACGGACCTGCATGTTCGCCCGATTTGAGCGCCGGAATAGTCATGCCGTCAGGCATGGGAGTGGCAGCCTTGCGGAACACATGGTTATGGTCGTAGGAAGAGAGATATTGGGCGCCGTTCTGCTGGAAAGCGTCGATATGGTTTTCGGTCACCCACACGTTGAGGTTGGGCGAAGCGATGTCGGCCGAGGGCACGAGGGTGACCTCTACCTCGATATTTCCGTCGCTCACCGAGGCGTCGGCGATGATGCCGAGGGTGGCGGGAGTCTCATAGGCCTTGCGCACGGTGGCCGACCACGCGTCGGCGGTGAGTATGCNCGAGCTGCGGTTGATNATGCCGGCGGGCNATGAGCTTACGCNGAGAGAGTTGTGATAGTCCATGCCCTCGGCGGTGGCGAGGCCCACGAAGTTAGTGGCAAACGAAGTGTATTCCTCGNTNATGCCGAAGCCGCCGCCGTGGATGCTCACNANAATAANCTTGTCGCCATNNTGNTGCGANAGNTGAGAGGCTATGGCATGGGCGTCGGGACAGTTTGAACACAGCTGGCCGGTAAATTCCTCGAGGAGCACTGTGCGGCTCGAAGTGTCGACCACCGGTTCCATTTCTATGAATCTGTCTTCAATGTCTACGGTGTCACATCCGGCAAGCAGAGCCGCTGTCACACCCCAAAGACCAAAGAATATGTTTTTGCTTTTCATCACTGATATTAAATAATTATATGTGTATTAAAAATTATAGGAATAACTTATCTGGAAACCCTTGAGGGCGGGCACATAGCGGCACACACCACCCGAGCAGTTAAATCCGGCGCGGGTGCGGCCATAGCTCAGCATCAGTCGGTTGGCCTTATAGTTGCCGGTCACGGCGCCCATATAATAATGAAGCTTGGTGTCGCCGCAATTCCACATGTCGCTTATCGAGAACATCAGCCAGGGCGAAACCGAAACCTCTGCCAGGCCATAGGCCCAGTCTTTCTGATCCTGACGGGTGGTGAGATACTGAATCTCCATGCGGCCGGTCACCTTGGGTGAGAATTTATATTTCACATCGGCCACAAAGATGTTGGCTTTCACTCTGCCGCCGTGACCCTCAACGATGGTCTTGTTATAGAGCTGGTTCATATACATGAAGTTGAGGGTAAGGGGGTAGCTGAGTCGCTTTTCGAGCTGGAGGTTGATGTCGTGATAGTAGCATTCGCCCATGCCGAAAAACTTGGTGGAGGGCTCGGTGCCCCAGATTGAGTTACCCACCACGGGAATCACCTCATTGTGATGCAGNCCGCGNATGTAGCTGAGATTGAGTTTNAGGCGGGTGCCGTAGCGNCCGCCGAGAGNNGTTTTGCGCTTGAACTGATAGGCAAACGCGCCCTGAAANCCCCANTCGCCGGGAGCGGCCTGGGTNGCATAGGGATAGAGGGCGGCAAGCGAATAGGTCTGCTGATAGGTAAAGGCGGGCANGTTGTTGATAAAGGCGGGAATGCCGTTGATCGACCTGCGCGAGCGGAAGCTCATGTTTTCGCTGCGCTTCACCTGCAGGAGTGCCGACAGTCCGCTGCGCGAATAGCTGCCCGACACGAGGAAGGCGTTACCGTTTGAGTAGGTATAATCGTTGTCAAACGAAGGGTCCTGACTCTTCCACGCCCACTCCACAAGGAAACTCAGGTTGCGGTGTGACAGACGGGTGCGGAGGTCGACGGCGTTGACATATTTCGGGAGGTTGAGACGATAGTCGGTGCCGGGCACGAGAATATCCTCATCCTGCTCATGCTTGAGCACATAGCTGGCGCCGAAGGTCCACGAGGTGGAGTGTTCGGCGAGGGTCTTGAAATAGTCGGTGAGCGAGAGCTCGGCATCGGCGCCATAGACCTGCGAACGGGTGTTCCAGCTCCAGTAGCAGCGCTGCACGGCTCCGAGAGCGGTGAGCCTCAGGCCCTTGATGGCGTCGATCTTCACGCGGGCGCCTCTGAGCGAATTGTCGACTCCGAGGCTGCGCTCCTCATATGAGCGGAGTATGAATCCCGAGCCAAACTGCTCGTAGAAGTCGCCGATTGTCACCTCGCCGCCGCGCCATTTGCCTTTGACATAGATGTTTGGCACGCCCCAGCCCTTGAATGCGGGCTCAAAACCGGGCAGCGGCCATTTGAGAAACTCCACTCTCAGGCCGGCGTCGATATGCTTTGAATTGACCGACACGTCGCCATAAGTGTTGGTCAGGAATCGACGGTCATAATTGCCGGCTCCGATGGCGGCATCATCCTGCGGAAAAAGTATGTCGCTCTGCACCGAGCCGTGAACCTTCACGCCACGGCTTGATGACTCCTGCGCCACCATGGTCATTGCGGGCGCGATCATCATTACGGCCACACAGGCCAACTGTTTCAGACTCTTTTTCATGGGGAAAAAATCTTGCGGGAGAGACCGGGAGGATATTCTATTAAAGGCGGTTTAACAATCGGAGAGAGCGGAAATCTGACTGACTATTATTCGGCTGAAAGCTCGCGGATTTTCTCGATGATGTGCTGCTCCGAGCCGTCGGTATAGCCCTGGCGGGTCTCTACCACATTNCCCTCNCCGTCAACGATGAGCAGGTGGGGGATGAGCTGCACACCCATAGCGCGCTTAAACTCNCCGTTGGNGTCGATAAGCACCTCATATTCCCATCCCTCGGCATCGGCGGTGGGCTTAACCTTGGTGACATTCTGAGCCTCGTCGATGCTCACGGCAATGAGCTTCATGCCGGTTTCATCCTGCCAGTCGGCGTAGTATTCGGAAATGGCTTTGAGCTCGCGCAGACAGGGCTTGCACCATGTTGCCCAGAAAGAGATCACAAAGGGTTTGCCGTCGTTTGAGAGGGTAGCGGCGTCGACGGTCTTTCCGTCGAGAGTGGTGAGCTTGGCAGAGGGAAGTTCAGCCATGGCCGAAAACTGGGCGGCCACAGCCATAATCACTGTCAGAATGGTGGTCTTGAGAAGTTTCATTATGATAATGTTGTAATAAGAAATGCGGATATAGTTAATCAATTTCAAAATTACAACTTTTTTTTCACTTGGCCATAAATCCACCCCTAAAAAGCACACAGAAGTCACTTTAACGGCTATTCGAGGCCGTATTCGCGAATTTTGCGGTAAAGTGTACGCTCTGAAATGTTGAGTTCGCGGGCGGTGGCCTTGCGCTTGCCGTTGTTGCGTTCGAGCGAGCGGCGTATGGTCTCTTTTTCGGTGTCCTCGAGGGTGGGCACACCGGTGTCGGCGGCAACCGGAGGGGTCACCTCGGTGTAGTGGGTTGTCTCAACCTCGCTGATATCTTCGGGAGGGGTCTGGATGATAGGGAGAAACCTCAGCTCCTCGCCGTGGTCGGCAGCCGAAGCCTTGGCGTTGCTCCATGAGTTGGCGGCGCTTTTGGCGGCCTGCTCCCTCATCGTCTCGAGCTCGTCGTTGAGCGTGTCGAGGCGGCGCTGCATCCTGAATATCATGTTAAACAATATCTCCCTCTCGTCAGNNTAGGTGCGCGAGCCCGAGNGNNGATTTCCCNAGGCTGACANNGAGNTAACTCCCGCCGNCGGGCCNAGTNTCTCCCTCAGNGCNTNGGGCTNTANCNTCGTGCCCTCCTCGAAGAGAGCCACTTGGTCGACCACATTCTTGAGCTGACGCACATTGCCGGGCCATCGCCAATGTTCAAGCATACTGATCGCTTCGGGCGAGAAAGTTATCGGGGGAATATGGTTGTTTTCAGAGAAATCGGAGGCAAACTTGCGGGCCAGCAGGGCAATGTCACTGCCGCGGTCGCGCAGCGGAGGCACCGAAATGGTCACTGTCGAGAGACGGTAATAGAGGTCCTCCCTGAATTTTCCGTCGGCCACAGCCTTGGCCATATCGACATTGGTGGCGGCCACGATGCGCACATCGGCTTTCTGCACCTCCGACGAACCGACCTTGATAAACTCGCCCGATTCGAGCACACGCAACAGGCGCGCCTGGGTGCTTATAGGCAGCTCGGCCACCTCGTCGAGAAAGATTGTGCCGCCGTCGGCCTCCTCAAAATAACCCTTTCTCGAAGCCACCGCGCCGGTAAAGGCGCCCTTCTCATGGCCGAAAAGCTCGGAGTCGATGGTGCCTTCGGGTATGGCGCCGCAGTTAACGGCTATGTATTTGGCATGCTTCCTCGCGCCGTAGGCATGAATGATTTTCGGGAAAAACTCCTTTCCCGTGCCGCTCTCACCCTGAATAAGCACGGTGAGATTGATCGGGGCCACACGCAAAGCTCTCTCCACGGCGGCGATAAGAGCCGGGGAATTGCCGATTATGCCGAAGCGCTGCTTGGCGGCCTGAATCTGACTTTGGGTAGGAACAGTGGGGGTCATTTCTTCCTGAGGCGATAGGTTTGCTGTTTGAGATATTGGCCGAGCTCCTCGGTCGAGGTGTTGTGGGCAATGATTTCTTCAGGGGTGATGGGGTCGCCCACGGTGGCGCGGATAACGGTGCCCCGCTTGCGGAACACCTCGGCGGGAAGGCGCAGNGTGCGCAGCTGCCATGACACNCGGCCGAGGATGTTAAACCACAGCGAGTTGCTTCCGNGAAAGAAAATCGGCACCACCGGCNCCTTGAGCTGACCTATGAGGCGCACCACGGTTNNCTGCCACNCNCGGTCTTCNAGCTCCAGCTTGTTGTTGAGCTTCGACACCGCGCCGGCGGGGAAGAAGCCGAGCGGTTGGCCGCTCTTCACCTGCTTGATAGCCTCACGGATGCCCTTCATCGACACGGCCCTCTTGTCGGGGTCGTCGCTGGCGAGGGCGTCGACGGCTATGAAGTTGGGGCGCATGGCGGTGATGTGGTTGAGTATCATGTTGACCATCACCTTATATTGCGGGAAATGGCGCCCCACGATATTGATGAGCGAAATGCCGTCGAGCGCACCGAAAGGATGGTTGCTCACGGTGATGAAGGGCTGCCCCTCGCCAAACGAGGTGAGCACCTTCTCATTCTCAACCTCCAGCTTTATGTCGAGTTCCTTAAGCAGGCCGGTGGTAAACTCCACTCCCGGNGTGGCGCNGTTATGACGGTGAAGGGCGTTGACCTTGNCGATTGAAAAGNGTTNCAGAAAAAAGTTTNCCAGCTNCTCATGCCCTTTGAGACGCGGCACCATTTCAGCCACGTCGTTATAGTCGAGCACATTAGGCTTGATTCCGGAGGTGTTGTCAGATGACATATTGCAGGTTGATTAAATTACCGATTAAGAATGCCGCTAACATCTGGTCATGTCGCGGCCACTGCAAAGATAGCATAACTTTGTGACATGGGCAACACCCCGGGCCACTCCCCCGCCAACAAAACCTCGCCGCCTTGCGAGAAATCAATGCTCACAAAGCGGCGACGGGTTTATTTCAGCAGACCGGAGACTGCAACGGCTCAGGCAACTGTCAATCAGAGATGATCAGTGCTCCTTATTTGGAGGCTTCGAGAGAGGCCTTGCGGAACTCTTTCATGAGTTTCTCGATTGCGAGAGAAGCTTTGCGGGCTCGGGTGCCGGCAGCTTTGTTACCTTTTTCTACCTGAAGGGTTGCGTCATCGGCAAAAGCCTGATAAGCTTCCTTAATCTTAGCTACTAATTCTTCCATAATGTAATATTTTATTATTTGATTGGTTTTAAGCGCATTTGTATTGTCGCCGCAAATTTACAATTTTTTTAATATCTCACACACTATTTCGTTTGATTTTTTGTTTTTCGTAACTTTTTTGTAGAAGTATAGCAACAAGTAGAGACGATTTTACTAATTTTACGCTGAATTTTAGGGCCTCCTCAGGGAGGTTACTCCTAATAAAAGAATCATCACTTCACCTATCTATCACATGATTAAACAATTATTTTCATTAGCCGCCATAGCCGCGCTCTCAACCGGCCTCGCGATTGCCGGCTCTGATAATGTCAGCCGTACTGACGACGGCGGCGTGCTGACCGTCACCAAGTCGGAGGGCAACAAGAAATATCAGGTCTATGGCGTGGCGTTCTATAATCTCGAAAATCTTTTCGACACCATCAATAACAACGGCAAGTATGACCTCGAATTTTCGCCCGAGGGCTCACGCCGCTGGGACGGAAAGAAATACCGTGCCAAGCTCCACAATCTCGCCAAGTGTATCAACGCCATGAAGTCGCCCACCACTCCCCTCGGCCCGGCGGTGCTCGGAGTGAGCGAGATTGAAAACATCACGGTGCTCAACGACCTCGTCAAGGAGCCCGAAATCAGAAAGGATATGCTGCGGGTGGTTCACCACGATTCGCCCGACCGCCGCGGCGTTGACGTGGGTCTGCTCTACAATCCCCGCCTTTTCAAGCTCATCAATGTCACCAACCATTTTCTCGACATCGGCTACCCCACCCGCGACCAGATGGTGGTTGTGGGCGAAATTGCCGGCGATACCCTCGCCGTGATCGTCAACCACTGGCCGTCGCGTCTCGGAGGTCAGGAACAGAGCTCACCCAACCGCGAAGCCGCCGCCCGCCTGAGCAAGCAGATAGCCGACTCGCTGTGGCAGGTCAATCCCCGCATGGGTGTGATAGTGATGGGCGACCTCAACGATGACCCCGCCGACAAATCGTGTGCCGTAGAGCTCGGAGCCGCCAAAGATGCCGAGGGTGTAGGCGCCCACGGTTTCTATAACCCCTGGTGGAGAGTGCTCTATGACAACGGCATCGGCACCCTCGCCTATAAGGGCGCATGGAATCTCTTTGACCAGATAATTGTGAGCGGCACCCTGCTCGAAGCAAATGCTCCTCAGGGTGGATTGGTCTACCGGTCATGCAAGGTCAACAACTTCGACTTCCTCTATGACACCGAGGGCGCACGTCAGGGTTATCCCAAACGCACATTCTCGGGCGGCGCATGGCTCAACGGCTATTCCGACCACTTCCCCACCGAAATCTTCCTTGTCAAGGAGAGATAACCCTCAGATCGAATCAGGCAGCTCTTCAGGCTTCTCAGCCGGCTGCTCCACAGGGCTATCCTCAATCTTAACCTCATCGGCCGACGGCGACTCATTTTCGGGCGCCGCCGGTTTTTTGTTTGCCTTGACGGTGTCGGCAACCGCTTTGGGCGCCTCGGGAGCAGGCTTAACGGGGTCGGAGGCGTCGGCGTGGGTCAGGATTTTGAGGAAACGCTTGGCCACACGGGGCGAATAGGCGTTGAAGATGTTGTTGATCATACACACGTCGGTGATTTTGTTCTCAGCCACATAGCTTTTCACATCATGGCGGAAATAGCGGTGGTCGAGCACATGAATCTCCTCAAACGAATAAAACAGATAGCCCGGCACGGCGTTGCCGTAGCTGTCTTTGATCACCACGAGGCGACGCCCGTTTTTAACCGGCGTCTTGACCACGGTCTGATTATAGTCGCCACCCATAAAGGTGAGGTAGGCCGACGGGCTGCCGTCGCCATAGCGGTAGAAAAACCGTCCCTTCACAGGCTTGGTTTCTCCCACGGGGCGGAAAGACTTGTCAAGGCGGATGGTCGACACAGTCACGCTATAGTCGTTGTCGATCGGCTCGTAATACACGAAGTCCTCCGGAGCATTCTTGATGGCTATATCCTTTGAATAGCCATACATCGTGCCGACATAGTTTTTGACCGTGCGGGGGGTATAAGAGCTCAGTTCCCTGAAATCCACCCCTGCGGCTTTGGCAAAAGCCTGCGCGGCATAATAGGCTCCGAGGGGCGCCCAGTGATGGTCGGTGCGCAGATAGATAGGTTCCTCGGCGTGTTGAGCCAGCGCCGTGTAGGCATCCACACCGGTGGCTCCTCCGGTGAGATGGTTGTGGATGTTGCGTATCACCGGCAGCTGCGGATTGGTGAGCTTGCGGGCCTTGGCGGGAGTGTAAAATTCAGCCGCCGTGGGTATTACCATACAGTAAACCCTCACTCCGGGGCCGAGAGTCTTCTGGTAGGTGTTGACCATATCGGCATAGGCGGTGCCGCCGGTCGACGAGCCGCCGAAAGCCATGAGCGCCCTCGCTTCGGGACCGGAGCCCACTACTATCACGCCCGAGTCGGCAAGCTTGGCCGCGCCCTCGGGGGTGGCGTGGCCGTCATAGTCGGCTATCTCGGTGTTTTCGGCAAGCATCTCGGCCGGCTCAGCCTGCATTTCGGCCTCCTCGTCATCGGGCGCGCCCGAGTCATCGGCAGGGTTGGCCGACGTAGCCACAAAAGTCACCGCCTCATCATCGCCGCCGGGGAGCGAAAACGCCATTTTCTTTTTGAGCATCATGCTGAAGGTCATAAACTCGTCGCGATAGGGCTGGGAGTCGCTGAACCACAGCGACACATCGTTGGCAAACGAGCCGTTGGCCAACCTTTCGACCGTAAACTCGGGGAAGGTGGTGAGCTCGCGGCGCTCCACCTCCGAGAATGTGGGGCGGGGGAAAAAGAGAAACACCAGCGCAAGCAGTGCGAAAACACCGCCTACCAACGACAGGAAAACATATTCGCGTTTCATAGCTTGGAGTGGCTGACTTGACTATTGGTTGAGATACCTGAGCAGGGTGTCGGATGTGCGGGGATTGACGGCATGGCTCATGTTATTGACAAACAGCAGATCGGTGATGCCGTTATCGNCGATATAATCNNCTATGTTGCGGGTGAAGTAGCGGCAGTCAATCACATGTATCTGATTGAACGAGCCGATGAGATAGGGGGGAATGGCGTTGCCGTAGCTGTCTTTCACAATAGCGAGACGGCGCGGGGTGTCAACTCCGGTGTCGATACAGGTGAGGCGAGTGTCGCCGCCCATAAAGGTGAGATAGGTGGCCGAGCCTGAGGCCGACTGAAAGAAAGAGCCGTTGATGGGGCTGCTTTCGTCGATCACGTTGAGGCGCGCCTTGTCGAGGGTATAGACGGTATAGGTCACCGAGTAGTTTGAATCCAGAGGAGTGTAGTAGGTGAAGGTCTCGGGAGCGCGCTTCACGGCCATATCGCCCGAAAACTTATACATCGTGCCTACATAGCCCGGCTTGTCATGTCGCTGATAGTTGGAGAGGTCGAAGAAATCCACGCCGGCACACTCGGCAAAACATCCCGAGGCATAATAGGCTCCGAGGGGCGCCCAGTGGTGGTCGGTGCGCGAATAGATAGGTTCGTCGACATGGAGGGCGAGGGTGGGATAGATGTCGACCGGCTCGACCTCGGGCGAGAGGTTTGAGAAAATATCTATCATCTGACGGCGCACGTTGCGGGCATTGGCAGCCGCGTCGTCGGGGCAGTAATAGGCCACCGGCACAGGCACCGGCATACAGTAGACCCTCACCTTCGGACCGAGTTTCTCGGCATAGGTGTTGATCACCGAGGCATACTGACCGGCCCGCTCGCTCGACCCCTTGAAAGGTTCGAGAGCGCGGAGGGTGTCGCCGCGCCCCACGAGCATGATGCCCCTGCGTGCCTTGCGGTAGGGAGCTTTGCCGGTGAGGTTGTTGACATATTCAAACTCGAAGTTGTTGCCCGCCGAGATGGCCGGTGCGTGGGCCTCGATACCGGCGGCCTCCATCATCTCGAGGTGGAGGTTGTCGATGTTGGTGTCGTCATCAGCGCGGCTGATGATCGGCTGGCCACACCCCATTGCGGCCGCAAGCAGCAGAAATCTGATTGGTTTTCTTATCTCAAACATATTTCAGATGTCAGAATCGTGTGTAAAGAAAGGCATTGTTGGTGGCTCCTATCAGCAGCGCCACGCTCACTATCAGCACCACCACCGACACGATGGTGCGCGAAATCATCTCGGTAGTGGCGGCCACCGACGAGCCCTGGCCCATCACGGCGCCGGGGATGCGGCTCACCCAGCTGCGCACCGGCATACTGAATGCCACGGCGGCTATCCAGAGCCAGAAGTGGGTGCGCAGGGCATTTTCGTCGGCAAACTGCCAGAAGATGCCGTTGCCTCCAACGAGAGCATGGAAAAATCTTCCCATCTCGTTGATGTCGGTGAAGTAGAATATGCCCCAGCCTATCACCACGAGCAGCATGGCGTAGCAGTGGAACACAAGTCTCGGCAAGGCATTGATGCGCGGCAGGATATATTTCTTCTCAACCATGAGAATGACTGCGAAGTAGAGTCCCCAGAGAATGAAGTTCCAGCTTGCGCCGTGCCACATGCCGGTGAGAAACCACACCAGCAGGATGTTGATGATCTGATGGCGGCGGTTGCCTCCGAGGGGTATATAGACATAGTCGCGGAAAAAGCTTCCGAGCGACATGTGCCATCTCCGCCAGAACTCGGTGATCGACCGCGAGCAATAGGGGTGGTCGAAGTTTTCATTGAAGTGAAATCCGAGGCAGCGACCTATGCCTATCGCCATGTCGCTATAGCCCGAGAAGTCGAAATAGATCTGGAAGGTAAAGGCCAGTATGCCTATCCACGCGCCGCATACGCTCACGTCGCCGAGATTTGACGATGCGAGAAATTCGCCCGCTATCTCGCCGAACTGGTTGGCAAGAATGACCTTCTTGCCGAGACCAAGCAGAAACCTGAACACACCTTCGCTCACATCGGCGGCGGTGACGGTACGGTCGGAGAGCTCGCGGGCCACAGTGTCATAGCGCACTATCGGGCCGGCAATGAGCTGCGGGAACATACAGATATAGAGCAGCAGGTCGCTGTATTTGCGCTGCACATCGGCGGCATTACGGTAAACGTCAATCAGATAGCTGATGCTCTGAAAGGTGTAGAAACTTATGCCTATCGGCAGCGAAATCTCGGGTATGTTGGTCTCTATGCCGAAGAAATGGAGGTTGCTTGCTATAAATCCGGCATATTTAAACACGCCGAGCATGGCGATATTCACAGCCAGGCCGACAGTGAGGGCAAAGCGGCGCCACCCCCCTTTGGCCGAAGCTATCCACAGACCGGCGAGATAGTTCAGAAACACCGCCCCTATCATCAGGAACACATATATCGGCTCGCCCCACGCATAAAACACCAGCGAGAAAACGACCATCACGCCGTTTCTCACCGTAAAGAGAGGATGATTGCGGTCATCGCTCATACGGCGGTCAAGCCATGCCCCGAGCTGATAGCATATTATAAAGGCCGGCAGGAATACAAATAGAAAAAACAGATCAGAAAATACCATTTTCCACTTATTTGAATCAATTNNAANAAAGAGAGGTTCAGTTGCCCGGGGTGGCGGGATAGAGCGCGCAGATTCGCCGGGCAAGATAGCGGCCGTTGCGGGNGGCNCCNTCNCGGTTGGTGTGAACACCGTCGCGGGTCAGCTTGAGCCCCTTGCGCTCGGTGGCGGCNTTGATTTCGAGCTCCTTATCCTGACGCACCACGTCGAGCTCCATCATCTCACCCATCTGCTCCATCAGCGAGGTCACAGCCTCAAAGCGCTGAGGGTTGGCCTTGGTAAACTGCATGGGGGTAAAAATAACCACCTTGGCCGACGGCAGCATATTTCCGATTATCTCGCATCCGTATCTCATCGACTCGGCAAGGGTGACCACCTCGCCCGGTTCGCAGGCAAGTATGTCACTGTCGGGAATCACCATAGCGCTCTCGGCGCTTACGTCGAGCAGCGAGGGGCGTTTGGAGGCAAACCATATGTCATTGGTGCCGGCGGCTATGATCACGAGGTCGGGCCGGGGCACAGTCATGCTGTCGAGATCTTCCTTAAGCCTCATTATCTGATTGTAGATGGTGTTGTCGTCGCCGAGCACCGAGATATTTTCCTCAGTGTTGAGGCGGGTGGCGGGGGTATTGGTCCATGTGGCGCCGCTGCGGGCATAGCTGCGACACCACCTCGGAGAGGTTTCGCGCACCCATTCATAGGTCCAGCCCCGTGGGTCGGAGCAGTCATCACCCCCGAGCCAGGTGTTGCTGTCGCCCAATATCACCACATTCTTACCCCTGAGCGACGGCGACTGTGGCTGCTCCTCGGCTCCGAGGCTGAGGCCGAGCGCGGCAAAAAGCAGAATAGCTAAGATTTTTAATTGAAGATGTGACATCTTTGGAGAGGTAGTAAATATTTTAAATCCTGAGTATAAGTATTAGNGTCAGTCAANATCGTCGCCGNGCAGNTCGGGGCGCAGACGGCGGGTGCGCTCAAGGGCCTGTTCGTGGCGCCAGTTGTCGATTTTGGCCTGATGGCCCGAGAGGAGGATGTCGGGCACACGCCACCCTTTGTATTCGGCCGGGCGCGAGTAGACGGGGGGAGCGAGAAGATTGTCCTGAAAGGAGTCGGAGAGTGCGCTCTGCTCGTCGCCCAACACTCCCGGTATCAGTCTCACCACGGCGTCGGTGATGGCCAGCGCGGGGAGCTCGCCGCCGGTGAGCACATAGTCGCCTATCGAAATCTCGCGGGTGATGAGATGCTCGCGTATGCGGTAGTCAATCCCCTTGTAATGCCCGCAGAGTATGATGATGTTGTTGAGCATCGACAGCGAATTGGCCATAGGCTGGTCGAAGGTCTCGCCGTCGGGCGAGGTGAAGATCACTTCGTCATAGTCGCGCTGCTCCTTAAGGGCGGAGATAGCGCGGTCGATAGGCTCGATCTGCATCACCATGCCTGCCTCGCCGCCAAAGGGATAGTCGTCGATCTTGCGGAATTTGTTGGTGGAATAATCCCTCAGGTTGTGAACCACTATTTCGGCAAGCCCCTTGTCGCGCGCCCGCTTGAGAATCGAGCAGTTGAGAGGGGAAACGAGCATTTCGGGCAAGACTGTTATTATATCGATACGCATGATTGGTCAAATTANTATGTGGGAGGTGGAATGGTCAGGTGGGTTGATTATAGTTGGCGAGGGTGGCGGTGAGCTCTTTCACCACCATTGCCTTNAGNTCGGGGGGNGAGAGCACCGTGACGCTCGGCCCGAGCGACACNAATTCCTGCACGAGGTCGGGGGTGAGCTTGAGGCGGTAGGTAAACACCGAATATCCGTCACCCACCATTTCGTTCTGGGAGTGGTGGAGCGGCAGCGCCCTGAGATATTTGGCCCGGCGNGGGTCACATTTCAGGCTCACCTGATAGGTGTTGCCCTGATTGAAGATNATGCCAAACGAGTCGCGGGCATAGAGCGCGGGGGAGAAGTCGGCGGGCATGTCAAACACCTCCGACTGCACGGTGAGGTTGCTCATGCGGTCGAGGGCATAGGTCTTGATGACATTCTGCTTAATGTTGCGACCGGTGACATACCACCGCTGACGGAATATCTTGAGGAAATAGGGCTCGATGGCCACTCCGGTGTTGGGGGTGGAGCGGGTGTAGGGGTGATAGGTGAACAGTATGGGGTGATATTCCTTCAAGGCGGTGATCACCGAGGCGAGGTGCTGACGCGCCGAGGGCACATCTTCCACAAATATCCTGTCGGCGATTGCCGAGGCGTCGGCCAGAGAGTTGTTGATGGCCGCCGAGTTGAGCATCCAGTCGGTCACGTTGCCGCCGCCGGCTATCTCCTGGTCACCTATATAATATTCAAAGGTCTCGGGGTCGCACATTATCGTGATGCCGAAAAGCTGCTCTATGGCGGCACGGTAGTTATAGAAGGTGCGGCGCGGCAATCCCTCCCCCTCCGAGAAGGAGGAGCGACGCCACAGCGAGTCGAGCTCACGGCGCGAGATGCGGCCGTGGCGCCTTATGGTGTCGATTATCCAGATATATTTGCTGAAGATGTTGCGCGACATAGTGGGGAGGGGGTTATTGGAGTCCGGGAGCCGGGAGCGAGGCCGATTCCTCTTTCTGAGGAGCGAAAGCGGCAGAGACAAAGAGGCCGATACAGGTATAGGCGGCGTTGATGAGCAGCAGCTCGAAGCCGGTTTCATAGCCTAAGGCGGCGAGGCCGCGGGTGGTGAGCCAGGCGAGGCAGGGGGCGGCGATACACACCACCGGCACCAACCGGTCGTTGACCCTCGTTTTACACGACAAGCCAAACACAAACAATCCCAGTATCGGGCCGTAGGTATAGGAGGCGAGGGTATAGACTGCGCTGATGGCATCGTCATCGCTCAGATGATAGAACACTATTATCACCACCGCCATTGTCACGGTCATGGCCAGATGAACCATGCGGCGGGTGAGGGTGAGCCGGCTCTGCGACATTCGTTCGGGAGCATGGAGTATGTCGACGGTCATGGAGGTGGTGAGCGAGGTGAGGGCCGAACCGGCGGCGCTATAGGCGCTCGACACGAGTCCTAACATAAATATCACCCCTACCACTACNGGCATNGCGTCGCTGAAAACCACCGCGCCAAACAGTTCATCTGATTTGGCGGGAGCTTCGAGCGAGGTCTGCTCGCANTAGATGGTGAGCAGTGTGCCGAGCACCAGAAAGAGCAATATCACGGGCACCTGCATTATAGCGCTGACCATCATGTTTTTGCGCGAGGCGTTTGAGTCGGCACAAGCCATGTGGCGTTGCATCATGTCCTGATCAAGGCCGTTGGTGGCGATGGCCATGAAGATGCCGGCCACAAACTGCTTCCAGAAATATGTGCCCTCCATCGGGTTGTCGAAAAAGAACACCCGCGAGGTGGAATGAGAACTGACAATTCCCGGCAGGTCACCGAGGCCGATGCCGAGCTGAGAGGAGACGTAATATATACAGAGAGCCACGCTGCCCACAAGGCAGAGGCTTTTGATCATGTCGGTCCAGATGAGTGTCTTGACACCTCCCGCGGCGGTATAGGCCCACACGAGGGCGAGGGTAACAGCCACATTGAGCTCAAACGGAAGGCCCAACGGCGCGAATACCAGGAGCTGAACCACCACACACACCACGAAAAATCTCACGGCGGCTCCCAACATCTTTGACACGATGAATATCCATGCGCCCGTGAGGTGACTGCGGCGCCCGAACCGTTGGCTCAGATAACCGTAGATCGACACAAGACCCCGGCGGTAGAACAACGGCAACAGTACCCACGCTATCACAGCATAGCCAACCACAAAGCCGAGCACCATCTGAAGATAGGCATATCCTTTGCCCGCGACCATGCCGGGCACGGAGATGAAGGTCACGCCCGAAATGGCCGCGCCAACCATAGCTATCGCCACAAAGGGCCACGGAGTCTTGCGCCCGCCGGTGAAGAAACTGCTGTTGTCACCTCCGCGCGAAGCGAGCCGGCCAACCCCGAGAAGCACCAGGAAATAGGCGGCGATAGTCAATATCACGATAACCGACACCGACATCATTCAGGATAAAGAAGATAGGGTGAACGTTGAGCTTTGAATTTCTCCAGACCCGGCTGCCATGTGGCTTTGATTTCGTCGGCCGACATGCCCTGCTCTATCTGGCGGCGGGTGGTGTCGTTGCCTATGAGCAGATTGAAAAAGCGGGTGAAGAATCTGTCGCCGAGACCGAGGTTGCGGTAGGCGTCGATGACATATTCGAGATTCACACCCTGGGCTATGGCCTCCTCGTCGCTGATGGTGCGGAGGTCAACGCCGTGACAGAGCTTGTCTTTCTGAGGGGGATTGAGCGCGCCGGGGCGAGACTTGGGGGTGAACGAAAAGTCATAACCCTTCATGTCGGGATGTCCGTAGACCTGAAAGGGCATGTCGGTGCCGCGGCCGAGGCTCACGGGGGTGCCCTCAAACAGGCATGTCGACGGATAGAGATAGACCGACTTCATGTCGGGGAGGTTGGGCGACGGAGCCACCGGCAGGCGGTAGCGGGTCTGATGGGTGTAGTTTTCAACCGGTATGACGGTGAGAGACACCTCGGCGCCCCCTTTCAGCCACCCCTCCCCTACTGCCATGCGGGCCAGCTCACCGAGGGTCATGCCGTGAAGCACAGGTATGGGAAGCCGACCCACACCGCTCTGAAACTTCATGTCGAGTATCGGGCCGTCAACGCTCATGCCGTTGGGATTGGGGCGGTCGAGCACCATAAACTCCTTGCCGTTGGCGGCAGCGGCGTTCATGAGGTCGATCATAGTGCAGTAGTAGGTGTAGAATCTCAGCCCAACATCNTGAATGTCGNNGACTATGNTGTCGATGTTTNTCATCACCNNGGGCGAGGGCATACGGGTCTTGCCGTCATAGAGCGAGGCGATAGGTATTCCGGTTTTCTCATCCACCGAGCTGCCTACATGGGCGCCGGCGTCGGCAGTGCCCCTGAAGCCATGTTCGGGCGAGAAGATAGTGGTGACGTTGATTCCGCTGTCAACCATTATGTCGAGGGTGTGACGGTCGCCCACCATGCCGGTGTGATTGCTCAGCAGGGCCACCTTCTTGCCGCGCAGCAGGGGCAGGTAGCTCTCAAAGCGGGCGGCTCCGACAATCACCTCGGCCGGCGCCTCAGTTTCAGCCTCAGCCGGAGATGAGGCCGATGATGAAGCGTTGTGGCCGCATGCCTCGACAGGCACGGCCAGCAGCGGCAGGGCGATCACCAGCGGCAATATATGACGAAGAAATTTTGACAGATTCATATAATTATAGATTAAGCTTACAAAATTAGGCAAAATCTCTGTCATCTCGCCGCTATCAACCCAAAAGAAATGCAAAGAAATGTTATTCCACCCTCAAATTTTAATTTACCGCCAAGTTTGATTACCTTTGTGAGTGATTAACCATACTCTCCACCATTCTGAAAATCAGCCTATGAAACCTCTGTTCAAACGTTCGCTCATATTGCTCGTGGCGATAGCTGCAGCCTTAAGCGCCAACGCCCTCACCGGCAAATGGCGCGGAGAGCTGTCGCTCGGCTCCACGAAGCTCCCCCTCGTTTTCAATTTCACCGAAAAGCCGGGTGGCGCAACTGAGGCCACGATGGACTCCCCTCTCCAGAATGCCCGCGGAATACCCCTTGAGGTGAAATTCTGCTCGGGCGACAGCCTCAGCGTGGCCTGCGCGATGATCGGCGCGACCTACACCGCCGGGATAGGTGATAATGTTATCAAAGGAACTTTCTCCCAGCAGGGCTATAACTTTCCGCTCACCCTCACTCCCGAGCATGATATTACGGTGAGAAGGCCACAGACTCCCGTGCCGCCGTTCCCTTATAGCGTGACCGACACGGTGTTCACCTCCTTTGACGGCACTCAGCTCGCCGGCACAATTGTAGTGCCCGCCGGCAGTGAGAAGAAGAAATTTCCTATGGTGGTGATGATTACCGGGAGCGGCCCGCAGAATCGCGACGAAGAGATTTTTGAGCATCGCCCCTTTGCCGTCATCGCCGACGTGCTGGCCCGCAACGGCATAGCCTCGCTGCGCTATGACGACCGCGGCACCGCAAAGTCGCAGGGCAACTATGCCGAAGCCGACATTGAGACCTTNACCAACGACGCAAAGAGCGCNTTGGAGTTTGCCAAGTCTCTCCCCTNNGCNTCAAAGACAGGNCTCCTCGGCCACTCNGAGGGCGGAACNATTGCGGTGCTNATNGCNGCCGAGCAGNCNCCTGACTTCATCATCTCGATGGCCGGAATGGTGGTGCCCGCCAAACAGACTATCCTTGAGCAAAACATCCGGATGATTGATAAAGCAGGAATTACAGGCGCGGAAAAAGATGCGTCGATAAAGCTGCTCAACATTCTCTTCGACCAAATCATCGNCCAACACAAGGCGGGAAAATCCGAGCCGCTCGACATCGACCTGATTTGCAAGGAAAACTCGCTCNCAGTACCGGCTATGGTNCTCGAATCGGTGAAGCAAAGCAACCTCACCCGCAACGCCTACTTCGACAGCCTTGTGAGCCTCGACCCCACCCCGGCGCTTAAGAAAATCAAATGCCCCGTGCTCGCCCTCAACGGCGCCAAAGACACTCAGGTCAACGCCGACACTAATCTCGGGGCCTTCAGCCTCAACCTCCCTGCCGCTGAGGTCCACCGCCTCGAAGGCCTCAACCACCTCTTCCAGACCTGCACCACCGGCGACCTCTCCGAATACAACCAAATCAAAGAAACCCTCTCCCCCACCGCCCTCACCCTCCTCCTCACCTTCCTCACCGAAAAATAAATTACTAACCAATAGCTTCCACTCAATATGAATGTAAGCATAGAAAAACAGTCAGACGGCTCATTTATAGCCTACAACACTACCGGCAACAAGGTGCGACTTATCGGCACCGGCAATTCCGTAAAGGAAGCCAAAGAGGACTTCTTCAATTCTATTAACGAGGTTCTTCAGACCTACAATGAAATCGGTGACGAAATCCCCGAATGCCTAAAAGAAGATGTTGAATTTAAATTTGACATACCCTCGCTCTTTGACTATTACCCGATGCTGAATATCAGCGCCCTTGGCCGATACCTCGGCATCAACGAAAGCCTCATGCGCCAATATCGCAGCGGATCGGCTCAGATTTCCAACAAACAGCTCGAAAAGATTGAAGCCGGCCTCCACCGCCTCGCCTCCGAACTCGTCACCCTCCACCTCCTCTAACTTCCCACTCCCATTC
>WFLX010384918.1_pt1 | contig 32174 bp, 27 predicted proteins | sample 4967041 | NCBI WGS metagenome assembly WFLX01 (sample SAMN12857096, study PRJNA449069) | gut metagenome | isolation source: stool from male and female vole | host: Microtus ochrogaster | place: USA:Florida | collected 2017
TAAAATTCAGCCTCCCCGCTCCGGATCCTCCCGCCCTCCCCTCTTATTACGTCCCGACTTCACCCCTCCGCGTCTCCCCAGCCCGCTAAATTTTCACCCCCATAGTGTGAAAATTTAGCGGCAAATGGGCGGTTTTGCGTTTAAATACGCCTAATTTGTATTTTTACTCTTTGACGTTACCGACTTATTAATTAAATTTGCCTAAACAATCGATACTGAACAATTTTTAATCCTACTTTTTAAATATCCCGTTAACATGACTATCGACAAAAGTAAGCTCAATGCCGCAGCCGACAACATCCGCGTGCTCATTGCCGCGATGGTAGAAAAGGCTAAATCGGGCCACCCCGGCGGCGCGATGGGCGGCGCCGACTTCCTCAACGTGCTTTACTCTAAATACCTCGTTTACGATCCCGAGCAGCCCGAATGGTTTGCCCGCGACCGTTTCTTCCTCGATCCGGGCCACATGTCGCCCATGCTCTACTCCACCCTCGCCATGGCCGGCAAATTCACCACCGAAGAGCTTTCACAGTTCCGCCAGTGGGGAAGCGCTACCCCCGGCCACCCCGAGCGCGAGATCGAGCGCGGCATCGAGAACACCTCAGGCCCCCTCGGCCAGGGTCACACAATNGCTGTANGCNCGGCCATCGCCGAGCGNTTCTTCNTTNCACGCTTCNGCGNGNCTTTCGCCCATNAGACCTACGCCTTCATCTCCGACGGCGGTATTCAGGAAGAGATTTCGCAGGGCGCCGGCCGTCTCGCCGGATACCTCGGCCTCCACAACCTGATCATGTTCTACGACAGCAACAAGATCCAGCTCTCTACCGACACCAAGGCCGTGACCACTGAAGACACCGCCGCAAAATACAAGGCTTGGGGCTGGAGCGTAATCGAAATCGACGGCAACGACGTTGACCAGATCTGCAAAGCGCTCGACACAGCCATCGCCGAGAAAGAGAAACCCACACTCATCATCGGCCACACCGTCATGGGCAAAGGCATCGTCAAAGCCGACGGCACAAGCTTCGAGGGCGAATGCTCTACCCACGGCAACCCCATCAGCGCGTCCAAAGGTGGCGACTACGCCGCTACCATCAAAAACCTCGGCGGCGACGTCGACAACCCCTTCGTCATCCGCGACGAGGCCAAGAAACTCTACGCCGACCGCGACGCCGAACTCCGCAAAATATGCTTCGAGCGCCATGAGGCAGAGCGCGAATGGGCTGCCGGCAACCCCGACCGCGCCCAGCTCCTCAACGACTTCATCGCTGAGAAACTCCCCGAAATCGATTGGGAAGCGATCAAGCAGAAACCCAACGACGCTACCCGCTCAGCATCGGCCACCGTCCTTGGCGTGCTCGCCGAGAAGGTGCAGAACATGATCGTATCCTCGGCCGACCTCGCCAACTCCGACAAGACCGACGCCTTCCTCAAGAAGACCACCCCGATCGTGCGCGGCGACTTCTCAGGCGCCTTCCTCCACGCCGGCGTTTCTGAGCTGACCATGGCCGTAGTCATGAACGGTATCGCTGCCCACGGAGGCATCTTCGCCGCCTGCGGCACATTCTTCGTCTTCTCCGACTACATGAAACCCGCCGTGCGCCTCGCCGCCCTCATGGAGCTCCCCGTGAAATACATCTGGACCCACGACGCGTTCCGCGTGGGCGAAGACGGTCCCACCCACGAGCCTATCGAGCAGGAAGCCCAGATACGCCTCATGGAGCAGATCAAAAACTTCTCAGGCAAGCCCTCAATGCTCGTAATCCGACCCGCCGACGCAGTCGAGACAACCGTAGCTTGGGAAATGGCGATGGAAAACAACTCCACCCCCACAGCACTCGTCCTCTCCCGCCAAAACATCCCCGACCTTCCCTCGGCCGACGGCAACCGTTGGAAAGACGCCCAGGGAGCCAAGAAAGGCGCCTACGTCGTCATGGACGACCCCAATCCCCAGGTAGTGCTTATCGCCAACGGCTCCGAAGTGTCCCTTCTCTGCGAAGTTGCCGCGCTCCTCAAAGCCGGCGAAGTACCCTGCCGCGTAGTGTCGGCCCCCTCGATCGGCCTCTTTGAAGAGCAGCCCAAAGAATACCGCGACAGCGTCCTCCCCGCCGGAGTGAAACGCTTCGGCCTGACAGCCGGCCTCCCCGCCACCCTCCTGCCCCTCGTAGGCAACGACGGCAAAATATTCGGCATGGAGCGCTTCGGAGCATCGGCCCCCTACAAAGTACTCGACGAGAAATTCGGCTTCACCGCCCAGAACGTCCTCGACCAAGTTCTCAAATTCCTCGGCCGCATCTAAACCCAGCGCGCCGAACCCCAATACCAGCGAAGCAGTCAAGGCCTCCCCTTGGCTGCTTCCTCATTTCCCCGTTTTTTATAAGACTTATAAGATTTATAAGACTTATAAGATTTATAAGACTTATAAGATTTATAAAACTTATTCAATACCCCCTATATCTTCTTCGGGCAGCCGACATAGCCTCCTTTATACCCCCCTGAGCAAGAAACTCGGCCTCCAATTTCATCATGACCTTGGCGAGCATCGAATCCATCTGACGTATCTGAGTAATCATTATATTAGCCACAGTCTCATTTGAGCGTTCTCGGCATTTGGCCACAAAATCTCTTGGCTCATCATTTTTAATGCAGTATTTTCGAGTCGAGAGAGTGCGGGGGTCGTCGCCCGACCAGATCTCCAAATCATTTTGCCTGAGATAATCGCCATAATCTTCAAGCAACTCCCTCACCGAACCTCGGGCGATCCCTAAAAGTTTAATGCATATCTCTGCCGAGACAGTGCCGTCGCTGCATCCCTCCACTATGTTTTGTTTGCACGAGCGAGCAGCCTGGCGCATTTGGTCCTGAGTCCGCGAACCGCGCGGCAACGCCCTGTTAATAAACAGCTCCGTCACGTCGCAGATTATCACAGACTTCCTATAAACGTTCCAATCCGTATAACCGCCGGCTATTTTGAGAAAACCTTTCATTTCTGGTCCACATTCGATATTGCAAAGATAACATTTTTCCGCTGACCATCANAACGTATCGCCGCAAAACCCTCNCNCCTCGCTAATTCTCCATTTTCATCNCCNTNCGNCACAAAAAATACGCCTTATAAAACTTATAAGATTTATAANACTTATAAGATTTATCTCCCCTATCACTACCCCTTTTTCTAAAAAATTTTCAATCCTCGTGAACCATTCCCCCTCCCACGGCGTTTATATTATAGAAAGCAGGATTACTTTTTTCCATTGCAAGAAATGTGATAATGATTGGTTTATTATTTAACGAGAGACTACCGTGAGGCAGTTTCTCAATTTTTTTTGCAATCACCTCCCGAGCTGCCCCCGCACCACCCGACTTACTAGTCGGCATACTACACTTCTACGAGATTAGTCAGTTGTTTGATTTCTTAAACGATTATGAGCGCGCAGAATTGCCTGTTGTAATTTTTGTTCAATCAGTTTACGCTCGGGTAATATGGTCAAATAGTCGGCTACTCGGATATTACTTTCATGCAAGTGCATAAGTTCTACATGTTCTTCGTTTTTCCCGGCACAAAGAATCAGACCAATAGGCTTGTTTTCACCTTCCACCATATCGTACTTTTCAAGCCACCGCAGGTAAAGTTCCATTTGACCCTTATATGCGGCTTGAAATCTGCCGAGTTTCAAATCGATAGCCACAAGACATCGCAGCCGACGATGATAGAACAGAAGGTCGATGTAGTAATCTTCATTATCCACAGTGATACGCTTTTGCCTTGCCATGAAGGCGAAATCATTACCCATCTCTGAAATAAATCGCTGAAGCTCAGCAATAATAGCGTTTTCAAGATCTTTTTCGGAGTAATTTTCTGTTAGGCCGAGAAAGTCAAGGAAGTAAGGGTCGTGAAATACCAGGTCAGCCGACATTTTGCGTTCGTCGCGCAGCTCAGCTAAGTCACGGGCAATCACTTCTTCGGGCTGTTTGGCTATGGCTGTGCGCTCGTAAAGCATACTGTCTATTTTGGCTTTCATGGTGCGCACTGACCATTTTTGGTCGGCAGCCATGGTAAGATAAAAACTTCGAGCCAAGTCACTATCTATTGGCATAACTTGCAGAAAATGAGACCACGACAATTGTGACAACACTGGTGACACAATCTGTAGGTCGGGGAATATTGAAGCAAATTGCATCATTCGCCATAGATTGCGCTCTGAGAACTCGCGTCCTCCATATAGCACTGTCAGTTCTCTCGAGAGATTAGCCACAACCTTTTTACCGTATGCAGCGCGTTCGCCATCAAGCAATTTGCGATTGATACGGTCGCCGATATGCCAATACATTAGTGTCATGGCCGAGTTAACGGCCATGGCAACTTGATTCTTTGTAGACTCTATAAGTTGTCGAATCTCTGTGAGCAGATTGCCCTCAAAAGATTCCTGTTTGATTAAGTCCATGCTATATTATTTCTTTGTCATTTTAGCGTAGAGACGAAACGTCCGCCATTGACGTATTGGTTACATTCGATATTGCAAAGATAGCATTTTTCCGCTGATAACAACATTGTAACGCGTCAAAACTATTGCGCTCGTTAATTGGCCTTTCGTGTCACCTTTTGATACAAAAGATGTGTATTTTTCAAAAAAAATTTCAATCCTCATGAACCATTCCCCCATCCCCGGCGTTTACATTACAGAAAGCAGGATTACTTTTTTCCATTGCAAGAAATGTGATAATGATTGGTTTATTATTTAACGAGAGACTACCGTGAGGCAGTTTCTCGATTTTTTATGCGATTTTTAGATTTTTTCTTAACTTTGACCCTCCGAAAACCAAATCTATACCATCAGTTCACAATCGTCCTATGAAATTAAGACTACCCCTCTTGCTGCCCCTTTGCCTCGGCTTCATCTCCGCGTCGGCCCAGACCGTGATCGAGGATTTTGAATCCTACGAAATCGGCACCGAAATGGACGTGTTTCGCATCTACGGCGGCTCGGCCGGACAGGCCGTTATCGAGGCCAGGCCTAACAACCCTAACAATAAGGCTTTGCATTTCACCACGTCGTCGTGGAACGCGTTCCCGTGCCTTACCCTCACCCTCCCTGCCGGCACAACCCTCGCCGACTACTCCGCGATAAGCTTCGACCTCTACCGCATGACCGACGACGAGGACTATAAGGTCATGGACATTCGCGTCGACTCCAAACAGCTGTTTCAGTCATCATACGTGCATCATGCCGACGTCGGAGTTTGGACCAACAAAAAATACGACCTCAACGGCATTGACTCCGACGGTCCCACCTTCGTAATATCATTGGGCGTCAACACCCCGGCCGGCAACTACTACATCGACAACATCGCCGTCAAGAAAGCCGCCGACATCGGCTATGACATCAACGACGACGAGCAGACTCTCAGGCATTGGGCCGAACGCTGCGGCAAACGCGTCGGAATGTCGGTGTCGAACACCGACAACGGCTTCTGGAGCCTTATGGACAACGACAACAACATGATGAACAAGACGCTGTATCGCAACTTCAACATGGTAGTCGCCGGAAACGAGATGAAATTCGACGCGCTCGAACCCGAGCAAGGAAAGTTCAACTTCGACGCCGCCGACCGATTGGTCGAATATGCCGAAAAGCATGGAATGGCCGTCAGAGGCCACACACTATGCTGGCACAGCCAGCTGCCCGCATGGCTCAACGCCGGCTCCGACGGGAGCTCTAACGGCAACAACTACACCAAGCAGCAGCTACTCGACATACTTAAAAACCACATAACCACCGTCGTAACCCACTACAAAGGCCGCATAAAGGAATGGGACGTCGTCAACGAGATGCTATCGAACGGCGGGGGGAGCATGCGCGGGTCGATATGGTACAAGACCATAGGCGAATGTTACATCGACTCGGCCTTCGTCTGGGCTCACCGCGCCGACCCCGACGCGCTCCTATATATCAACGACTACACCGTAGAGGAGATGGGCACCACTAAGGGCGACGCGCTCTACAACCTCGCTAAGCGCCTGGTAGACCGCAAAGTGCCTATCCACGGAGTCGGCCTGCAGACCCACGTGACCAGCGGCAAACTCGACTTCACGAAGGTCGAGAACAACGTCCGCCGCTACGCCGCCCTTGGCCTCAACTGCATATTCACCGAGGTCGACATCAAAATCCCCAAATCGCAGTTCGGCAAAGAATCGGCATGGCAAACGCAGGCCAACGATTACTACCAACTCGCTGAGATACAGCTGCGTAACGCCAACTGCCCCAACCTCGTCATCTGGGGCATCGCCGACCCCTACTCATGGATAATCGGCGAGACCAAAGGCTCTTACGGCGAGCCGCTTATCTTCAGCGACGACTACGTCGCCAAGCCCTCATTCTTCAAGCTCCGCGAAGCCTATCAGACTGCAGCTCAAGCCGGTATCGGCGACATCACAGCCAATCCCGACCACTCCGCAGAGCCTGACCCCGACGCGATGTACGACCTTACAGGTCGCAAAGTGAATAGCGACTATCGGGGATTCGTCATCTCAAATGGCCGAAAATACATCCTCCGATAAAAAAATTAAAATGCAAAAGGGCATAAAAAACGCGTCTGTTTTGTATTATAATACGAAACAGACGCGTTTTTTAGGTATATATGTTTTTCTAAAAATAGAGAAAACGGTGTCGTAAAATTATTCAGCTACGACTTCGAAGGGAATCTCAACGACCACTTCCTTGTGGAGGTTGACTTTGGCGGTGTAGTTGCCAAGTTCCTTAACGGCGTCGAGCTCGATGAGCTTGCGGTCAACGTCGTGGCCGAGTTTCTGAAGAGCGTCGGCAATCTGGATAGCGTTGACAGATCCGAAGATGGTGCCGTTTTCGCTGGCCTTAGCGCCGATAGTGAGGCTAACGCCCTGAAGCGAAGCAGCGAGGGCTTCGGCGTCGGCTTTGATCTTAGCGAGTTTATGAGCGCGCTGGCGCTGGTTTTCGGCGAGGACCTTCAAAGCCGAGGGAGATGCGATAACAGCTTTGCCCTGGGGAATGAGGTAGTTACGTCCGTAGCCGCTTTTTACTTCTACCACGTCGTCCTTGTATCCAAGGTTAGAGACGTTTTCTTTGAGTATGACTTTCATGTTGTGGTTCGGCGTTAAAGGGTTATTTCATCAAGTCGGTCACGAAGGGGAGGAGCGCGAGGTGGCGTGCGCGTTTAACGGCCTGAGCCACACGGCGCTGGAATTTGAGAGAAGTTCCGGTGATNCGGCGGGGAAGGATNTTGCCCTGCTCGTTGAGGAATTTCTTGAGGAATTCGGGGTCTTTGTANTCGANATANTTGATNCCGCTGCGTTTGAAACGGCAGTATTTTTTCTTTTTAACGTCGACTGACAGCGGGGTGAGATAGCGAATTTCTGATTGTGTCTGTGCCATGGTTTAGTCCTCCTTTACTTCTACTTCTGCTTTGACTTCTGCTGATTTGTTAGCCTTGAGGCTGCGACGTTTAGCTGCGTATTCGGCTGCGTATTTGTCGAGACGGAAGGTCAAGAAACGGATCACGCGCTCGTCGCGGCGGAAAGCGGTTTCGAGTTTCTTAACGATAGTCGGTTCGGCGTCAAACTCGATGAGAGTGTAGAATCCGGTTGACTTTTTCTGGATGGGGTAAGCGAGTTTGCGCAGGCCCCAGAGCTCTTCGTTCACGATAGTCGCGCCGTTGTCGGTGAGCAACTTCTCGAACTTTTCTACCGCTTCCTTCATCTGAACATCAGATAAAACGGGAGTCAAAATGAAAACGGTTTCGTACTTGTTCATTGTTAACTAAATGATTATTATTGAATAATTTAAGTTGTAGTCGGGCCGCAGTGGCCCAAAAATCGACGCAAAGGTAGCGATTTTTAGCCAAACCGCCAAACATCTCGCCAAAAACTTGCTCCGCGGCCCTCGATTCGCGGTCTTTGAGAATCGGATGATTGGCAAATAAGCTCTATAAGGACAATACGGACGAGGGGAAAGGGAGAGGGAAAGAGGGGAAGTGGGAAAGGTTGCAGGCAGGTGAGCGTTGGTCACGGAAGGGGGAGGGTTGGTCAGGGAAACGAGGGCTTTCAAATATATATGGGCAGAAGATTTGGATTGGGGCGCGACGTGGCGTAACTTTGCATTGTCGGAAGTCGATAGGCCATCCCGACCGAGGCGAAAGCCGCGATTACCAATCAAGCAATATTTTAATCACTCAATAATCTCTGACTTATCATGAACGAAGACACTATCATCAACGAGAACTACAACGCTTACGACGAAATGACTCAGCCCAACACTGAGATTAACCGCGAAGAGGAGGCGAAGTCGCATCTCTTAGCAAAAATCGCAGCGGCTTCGGCCGTAGGGATAGCTCTCGGAGCGGGGGGAGCGCTGGCGGCCAACACGCTGCTCAACCAGGAGAACGAGAACGGCGACACGCCTATTCTCCCTGAAGTGCCTGACCATATCGACCCGGTAGAGGAGGAAACGACACCCACAGTGGTGGTGGTAAAAGAGGAGGAGACCATCGTGCCTGAGGTAGTGGCTCAGGATGTTCCCGACCTGATCAACGCGCAGGTATTGGAGACAGGCGTCGACGAATATGGCAACCACTACGCTATCGTCTACAAGCACGGCACTTACTACGGCCTTCTCGACACCGACGGCGACGGGATGTATGACACGGCAGTCTACGACGCCAACCGCGACGGCAAGATCTCTTCGGCTGAAGAATTCGACATCTCGAAGCAGCATATCGCATATTTTGAGACAGAGACAGTGCCACCGCTTGACCTCAACACTGCCGCTGACACTTATATAGGCTATAATGAGGACGGGATGCACGTGATGTTCGTTGACCAGGACGGCGACGGGGTTTACGACTACGCCATCGTCGACATCGACAACACCAACAACTTCGACCCCTTCTACTCTATTGACATCCACGACAGCAATTTACGTCTTGGCTCGATCATAGCCGAGTTCCAGCCGACTGACCCGACCATCGCCGAGCCGTTCATCGCCGAGCCTATCATATACCCTGAGGCCGAGATCGCCGAAGCGGAAATCAAGGATCAGCCTATCGATGAGCCGGAAGAGCCTTACAGCGAGGAAATAACCGAGGCGGGCTACAACGACGACACGATGATCGCCGACGACACGATGGCCATAGACGACACCGACCTCGCCGACCTCTAATCAAGGACCAAACGCGGTTTTGTCAGCGAAACCCGAAGTTCGGTCAGCAAAAACGCCGGTTTCACACAAATCGCGGGCAAAGATTTGGATTCGTATCGACGATGAGTTAACTTTGCAACATCAAACAAAACGAAACAATAACCAACAAATAAACCCCCAGAATTATGAACCAGGAAGATACAATGTACACTCCGTATGACGAGAACGCAAATAACGCCATGACTCAGCAATTTGACGAAGAGCCCCGCGAAAAATCAAACCTAGGCGCGAAAATTGCTGTCGGCGCGGCAGCCGGCGTCACTCTCGGCGTAGGCGGCGCATTCGCGGCCAACGCTATGATGAACGAGGAAGGCGACACCCATATCGAGCCTAATCTCCCCCCCGTAGAGGAAAACATCGGCCCGGCTGCTGAAGAGACCGCCGCTCCCGAACCCGCCCCCGCCGCTGCTCCCAAGCACACCTCGCATGCCCCCGAAGCACCCCACGAGGTAGAAGACCTTCTCGGCGCTGAAATCATCGAGGAAGGCTATGACGCCGACGGCAACGCCTACGCTGTGGTTGAGCAGAACGATACTATCTATGGGGTGGTTGACACCGACGGCGACGGTATGTATGACACCGCTATCTATGACGCCAACGGCGACGGCAACATCTCAAGCAACGAGGCATTCGACATCTCGAAGCAGCATCTCGCCGTCAACACTCCCGCTGAAGAGCCTATCGTTGAGCCCTCATACGACCCCACAGTCGAAGTGGCCAACATCGAAGGGGAAGACGTATACTTCATCGACCAGGAGAGCGACGGCATCTATGACTATATGGCAGCCGACCTCAACCACAACGGCGAGATTGAAGAGAACGAAATCGTCGACATCACCGAGTACGCCGTTACTTCACAGGACATCCGCGACATCCAGAATGAATCGGAGGTTTACGTGACCGAGCCCGACTACGTGGCCTACGACGACGCCAAGGCCAACGAAGAGGTTATCCTCAACGAAGACTCTGACGTCGCCGACAACGAGACCGCTCTTGAAGAGCCCGTCATGGACGAGGCAATCATGGACGATTCTCTCGACATCGACAACATCGCCGACGACGACCTCGCCCTCGCCGACGACCTCGGTACCGACATGATCTAAGCCTACCGCCAACACAAAAATAAAAGCCAACGAATTACACGTCGAGCCGCCGCCCGACGTGTAATTTGTCGTTTAATGGCACTTTAGTGACAATTTCACGAGACTTCCCTATGAAAAAAAGGAATGACATAGGCAGGGGTCACAATTTAAGGGCGGTTTCGTCGTTAGTATAGATGGGTGGTTGTGGTTTTTCGGAAAGCCGGCGACCACGTCATCCCATGGGCCAATCGCATCTGTGGCGGTTTTTGACACTTTACTGTAAATGTAATCCTTATTTTTTTCGATGCCTTGTTATGAGTAAATTATTCGCCTACATATTAGCTGTCACCGNGGCGGGAGCGTTNCTATGCTCTTGNGGCGGAGCTAAACTCTCANTCGCNNATGNGCAATTTGACCGCGGGGAATANTTCGACGCGTCGAAAACCTACCGTAAGATATACAATAAGCNTNNAAAACGGGAGGAACGCCCCCTNNGCGGCGAAGTNGCGTTCAAAATGGCACAGTGCTACGACAAGCTCAATATGNCGGCCCGCGCGTCGGNAGCTTATCNAAACGCCATACGCTACGGCTACGCCGACTCTATGGCGCAGCTCTACCTGGCTCAAAGTCTGCACGCCGAGGGGAAGTTTCCCGCGGCAATCAAGGCTTACGAGGAGTTTCTGCTCAAAGCCCCCGAAAACGCGACGGCGCTCAATGGCCTCGCCGGAGCGAAAATGGCTAATGCCGACCGCGGGCAAAAGACGCGCTACATAGTGCGCAACGCGAAGCTGTTTAACTCGCGCCGCGCCGACTACGCGCCGATGTTTATCGACGCGACCGCCGACGCCCTCTACTTCACGACCACCAACGAGAAAGCTCTCGGCGACAAGAAAAGCGAGATCACGGGCATGAAGAAGGGGGATATATGGGTCGCCCGCAAGAACGAAAAGGGTGAATGGCAGCGTCCTGAGGCCGTCGAAGGGGAGCTGAACACCGAATTTGACGAGGGCATCATCTCATTCTCGCCCGACGGCTCGACAATGTATCTGACCCGCGCCCGCAGGGAGCCGAACGCTCCCACGGGAGTGGAGATTTTCACCTCGTCGCGCTCCGACGCGAAATGGTCGGCGGCGCAGAAGTTTGAAATCACCGCCGACACGCTTTCCAACTACGGGCATCCGGCGGTGTCGCCCGACGGCACTTACCTCTATTTCTCGTCGAACATGCCCGGCGGGTCGGGGGGCTACGACCTATGGCGCATCAATCTCAAGGAGCGCGCCGGCTCGCTTGAAAATCTCGGCCAATTCATCAACACTCCCGGCGACGAGATGTTTCCCTATATGCGCACCGATTCGCTCCTCTACTTCGCTTCTGACGGACATCCCGGATATGGCGGCCTCGACATTTTCCGCGCCCGGCTGACTCCGTCGGGGGGATGGAAAGTGGAAAATATGGGCAAGCCGCTCAACTCGGCGGCCGACGACTTCGGCATAACCTTCGAGGGCAATAACGAGCGTGGATATTTCAGCTCTAACCGCGAGGACGGCCGCGGCTACGACCATCTCTTCTCGTTTGAGCTCCCCGACCTGCAGATATGGATTTCGGGCTGGGTGCTTGACCGCGACGAGGAGCCGGTTGCGGGTGCTGTGATCCGCATAGTCGGCGACGACGGCTCTAACCAGAAGCAGGTAGCCCGCGACGACGGCTCGTTTCGTTTCCCGCTAAGCCGCGGCGTGAGCTACGTGATGCTCGCCGGGGCGAAAGGCTATCTCAACGCCAAGCAGCAGTTCACTTCCGACTCAGCCGAGGAGGACGCTGAATATGGGGTCGACTTCACCTTGTCGGCTATTAACAAACCGCAGGTGATCGACAATATTTTCTACGACTNCGACAAGGCCACNCTGCGCCCTGAGTCGAAGGCCGCTCTCGACAGANANGGCNCAGGNGATGCGCGACAACCCCAACGTGANCATAGAAATGGCATCGCACACCGACCGCCACGNCNCTGACAAGTATAATCTCGACCTCTCTGAGCGCCGCGCCAAGTCGGTGATCGACTATCTCATCTCGGTAGGCATAGCGCCCGACCGCCTTCAGTATCAGGGGTATGGCAAGTCGCGCCCTAAGACTATCACCAAGAAGCTCAACCGNGAGTTTCCTCAATTTGAGGAGGGGGTGACGCTGACCGAGGAGTANATNCTGACGCTTTCNCCGGAGGATCAGNATGCTGCGGATCAAATCAATCGCCGCACGNAGTTTCAGGTATTGTCGATCGATTATAATANGTTTTAAGCGTTTGGGGAATTGAAAAGCGGGTGATTAAAGAGGCATAACGTGTCGTTTCTCTCCCGCACGCGTAAAGACGTGCGCCACATATATACTTAGTAATCAGGAGGATGCTCCATGGAGCATCCCTACTGTTTGGGGCGCATAGGCTCTATTCTCATTCGTGCTCAGGAAGATGTGCGCTCCGAATTTTGAAGTTTTTTGGCCGTGCGGTTTTTGGCTGGTTTGGGTTTTTGAAGTAACTTCGCGGTTGGATCGGCGATATGCCGACGCCGACGGTTAATGATTATGAGATTGCGCACCGAAATAGAGCCTCTCCGACACCGGGGAATGATTGACCACGCGACGAAAATCGTGATGGCGGGCTCTTGCTTTACCGACGAAATTGGCGGCCGACTCCGCAACGCTCTTTTCGACGTAAGCGTGAATCCTTTCGGCACGCTGTATAATCCTGAAAGCATGGCCGAGGAGATTGAGTGCGCGCTTAGTCTCAAACGCTTCTCCGCGAGCGACCTATTCAATGAAAACGGCTTGTATCGCACATTCAGGCGGCACTCATCGTTTTCGTCGGCCGACGCCGAAGAGATGATCGGCAGCCTTAACGACGCCCTCGACCGAGCGCATGAAGACCTGCTAAAGGCCGACGTGCTTGCGCTCACCTTCGGGTCGGCGATACTGTTCCGCCACCTCCCTTCGGGCAAGGTTGTGGCCAACTGCCACAAGCAGGATTCGCGCCTGTTTGAGCGAGAGATGATGAGCGCCGGGGAAATCGCCGAGCGGTGGACGAGGCTGATCGGGCGCATTAAGGAGGCCAATAAAGAGGTAAAAATCATACTGACGATAAGCCCGGTGCGCCACACCGGCTATGGACTGGCCGCCGACAGGCTCAGCAAATCGACGCTATGCGTAGCCTGCCACGAAATCGCTGCCAGGCTCGACGGCGAGGCGATATATTTCCCTTCATACGAGATACTCGTCGACGACCTGCGCGACTACCGCTTCTACAAGGACGACCTCGCGCACCCGTCGGATATGGCGGTGGAATATGTCTACGAGATTTTCAGCAAATCATTCATGGAGCCGGGCGTGATAGACTTCGCCCGCCGATGTGAAAAACTTATGAGGGGATTTAACCACCGCCCCCGATCGGCCGACCCTCTCTTTAAGGCCCAAATGCTCGCAAAGGCTGAAGCCTTAGCCTCTGAAAGCCCGATGAAAAACCTGATATTACAACGATTGAAAAAACTCTGCATAAATGACGTTTCATATAAATGATATAGCGCGACATCTCGGCGCCGTCGAAGCAAAACGCGACGACGAGGTAGCTGACCTGATGATCGACAGCCGCTCGGTTGTCAACCCGGCCAAAACGCTTTTCGTGGCGCTCCGCACGCCAAACAACGATGGGCACACCTTCATACCGCAGCTTATAGCCAAGGGGGTAAGAAACTTCGTGGTGGATCATATCCCGGCCGGATACGCAGCCGATGGGGAGGCAAACTTCATACAAGTCGCCGACACGCTCGAATCGCTGCAAGCGATCGGGAGCCTATGCCGCGACCGCATCAAGGGTAAAGTGATAGCCATAACCGGAAGCCGCGGGAAAACAGTCGCAAAAGAGTGGATTTACCAATCGTTCGCGCAAATTCAGGGTTACAAAGTCTATCGCTCGCCCCGCTCCTACAACTCGCAGATAGNGGTGCCGCTGNCNCTANGGTATGCNGNCCCCGACGCATCGCTCACGGTAATCGAGGCCGGAGTGTCGAAGNANGGAGAAATGGACGCTCTGCNCGATATGATACGCCCCGACTANGGAATCTTAACCGACATCACCGCCGAGCACGACGACGGATTCGCCTCGCGCGAGGAAAAGACCGCCGAAAAGCTTAAACTCTTCGCCGACTGCGAGATAATATGCCGAGGCGACGAAATCGGGTCGGACGACCCCCGCGCCAAGAATATCGCCTACGCTAAAGCGGTGCTCGCGCTGATGGGCCAACCGGAATCGCTTGCCGAAAAGGGCTATCCGGTGAAAACCCGCCTCAACGTGATAGACGGTGTGAACAACTGCCGCCTGATTCTCGACCGATTCACCAACGACATCACCTCGCTCCGACTCGCCCTCGACTTCATGCGCCGCCAAGTGCCCGCCGAGACGCCCCTCACGCTCATACTCAACACCGAAGGCTTTATCGGCACAGAGGAAGAGATAGCCCGCGCCGTGAAGGATTACGGCGTCAGCCGCGCGATAACATCGGCCGACACCGACCTCACCACCCTCTCGACCGACGACTTCTACAACGAGGCCATCATGCTCAAAGGGGAGGGAACCGAATCGCTCTACACGATGCTCGAAGCGAAGCAGCACGAGACGCTTATGGAAGTGAATCTCGACGCCATAATCCACAATTTCAACTTCTTCCGCTCTAAAATCAAGCCCTCGACGGGGGTGATATGCATGCTTAAAGCGCATGGCTACGGGGCAGGGTCGGTAGAGCTCGCCCGCACGCTTCAGTCGCAGGGAGCGGCATATTTGGCCGTCGCGGTAGTCGACGAGGGGGTCGAGCTGCGCCAGGCGGGCGTCACCATGCCGATAATGGTGCTCAACCCGCGCGCCCAGAATTACAGGGTCATGTTCGACTACAGGCTTGAGCCCGAGATCTACTCCTTTGAGATGCTTGACCAGATCATCCGCTCGGCCGAGAAGCATGGCGTCAGCGACTTCCCGGTCCATATCAAGCTCGAAACCGGGATGAGGCGCCTGGGCTTCGTGAAAGAGGATATCGAGCGACTCGCGGCGCGGCTCAACTCGTCGCCGCAAATCAAGGCGTCGACAGTGTTCTCTCATCTCGCGTGCGCCGACGACCCGGCCGAGGATGATTACACCCGCGGCCAATTCGCATACTTCAACCAGTGCTGCGACCAGCTCGACGCCCTGCTCTCCGACAAGCCCAAGCGCCATATACTCAACTCAACCGGGATAGTCCGCTTCCCGGAGATGCAATACGATTTCGTGCGACTCGGCATAGGGCTTTACGGCGTGAAAACGCTCTTCGACGGCTCGATGGACGCGCTTCGCAACGTATCCTCGCTATCCTCCCTGATCATATCGCTGAAGCACTGGCCCGCCGGAACGACCGTAGGCTACAACCGCCGCGGACGACTCACGCGCGACTCTATAATCGCCACCATACCTATCGGCTACGCCGACGGCATAGACCGTCATCTCGGCTACGGCAACGCCCGATTTCTCATCAACGGGCATCTTTGCCCGACCGTTGGGTCGATATGTATGGATATATGCATGGTCGACGTGACCGACGCGCCCTGTAAAGTAGGCGACCGAGTGGAAATCTTCGGCGACAACATCTCGCCGATAGAGCTGTCCGATACCCTTCAGACAATCCCCTACGAGATACTGACCTCTATCTCGCCCCGAGTGAAGCGCGTCTACTACCGCGAATAATCACTCTCTCGAGCGGAGTTCGCGGTCAATCGACTCGTATACCGAATGTTGCGAGCGGAATTCAGGCACTATCTGCTTCATCATGCGCACGATAGCCATCGCATCGGCCGCAAGCGACATTTCGACGAGATTCTTATAAACGTCGTTGATCGACGCGTAATCATATTCGCGCACTTTGGCCACCATGATTTTGGGATGAACCGAAGGGAGGGTGGTCTCCTTCTCGTTGAGCACCTCCTCGTAGAGTTTCTCGCCGTCGCGGAGGCCGGTGAATTTGATTTCGACCTGCACGCCCGAAAGCCTGATCATACGCTTGGCGAGGTCGACTATCNTTACAGGCNCGCCCATGNCGAAGACGAAAATCNCGCCNCCATNGCCCNNNGTGGCGGNCNCAAGCACAAGCTTGCAAGCCTCGGGTATANGCATGAAGTAGCGTATAATCTCGGGGTGGGTCACCGTCAGAGGGCCGCCGCGCTTTATCTGCTCGCGGAAAATCGGTATCACGGAGCCGTTGGAGCCGAGCACGTTGCCGAAGCGAGTGGTGACAAACTGGGTGCTCCCCTCGATTTTACCCTCCTTAATGGCCTTGTCGAGCGACTGCACGTAGATCTCGCACAGGCGCTTGGAGCACCCCATCACGTTGGTCGGGTTGACAGCCTTGTCGGTTGATACCATAACGAATTTGCGGGTGCCGTACTTCACGGCCAGATCGGCGATTATGCGGGTGCCCTCTACATTGTTCTGAATCGCCTCGGCGGGGTTGTCCTCCATCATAGGCACATGCTTATAGGCCGCGGCGTGGAACACATATTCGGGCCGATGATCGCGGAAAATCTCTTCCATGCGTTTATGATGGGCAATATCGNCCACTATGGTAAGGGCCTTGATCTCGGGGAAATCGCGCGCCATCATCAGGCGAATATCGTGGAGAGGGGTTTCGGCCTGGTCGATAAGCACAAGCTCGGCGGGGTCGTAAACGGCCACCTGGCGCACAATCTCGCTGCCGATCGAGCCGGCGGCCCCGGTGATCAGAATACATTTGCCCCGAAGCAACTCGCCGATAGCGTCCATGTCGACCTCGATTTTCTCGCGGGGCAACAGGTCTTCAATCTGCACCTCACGCATCTGCTGGGCCTGGATGTCGGTCTTGCCGTCCCACTCCTCGGCGTCGCGGGCGATGAAGATTTTAACGCCCGCATCTACCATAGAGTTAATCATTTCGCTATTATTGCGGATCGACTCTGACTTTGAGGGGGACACAAACATCCCGCCGATGCCGCGCTTTTTGATAATCTCTATGAGACCGGGATTGTTGAGATACATCTTTTCGCCCATCAGGAAGCGGCCGTTGAGCTTATCCTCGTCGGTGATAAAGCCTGAGAGCTTATATTTCGACATATCCTTGTTGCGCAAGCTTTTGGCTATCGATATAGCGTCTTGGCGAGTGCCGTAGACCATAACCTTAACGGCATCAGGGGCGGTGTAGAAAGAGTCGTGGAGAAACTTGACGAACACTCGCATACACCACATAAGCAGCAACGCGAGCAGCGACCAGAGAATGACGTTGCGCAACCTGAGCGTGATAAACGTGTCGGGGAGCAACGGGATAATATAGTACTTGGCTATTATGGCGAGAATCATGCCGACCAACACGCCTGAGGCCACACGCTGCAGATCGACAAACGAGGAGTATCGTATGATTCCCGAATAGGTATGAAACGCCCTGAAGCCGATCACGTAGCACAGCGTATAGACGCCGAGAGTCGCGCATAGTTTCCAGAAATTTTCTATCGTGAAGAAAACGCTATTGTTTATCGTGCAGATAAACATAGCCGACAGAAACACGATGACGCAATCGATAGCGAATATACACCAATAGGGTAATGATTGCTTGGAGAAGTACCATCGCGATATAGTAGAAAACGTGCTCATCAGGGAGATTTATGTAATGTTATGAGAGATGGGGAGAGGGAGAGGAGTCGATGATGTGATAATGACAATTAATGCAGTCTTACAACATTAGTAGCAACGGAAGTGGAAACATCATGCTTCGGCGCGAAGTTACAAAAAAATTTTATATAATTATGTATATGCGACGAGTTTATCCACAATATATACAATATTTATACAAATATCAGAATTTATACAAAGATTAGATGAGTCATAGGCACAAAAGATAATAGCGCCGTCGAAGCGAGGCGCTATTATCTTTTATAGCCTGTCCCATAAAATCTGTTAAAGCTGATCGTCAATGGGTGGAGCGGAGAGCGTAGGTGCGCTCGCGGAGGAATTTTCCGAGCTCTTCGAGCGACTCTGAGTGGCTGGCCTGCTCCTCAGGGGTGATCGGCTCGCCGATCGACACCTTTATGGTTGTATGCATCTTGCGGAACACCTCCGACGGCAGACGCGCGGTGCGCAACTGCCAGCAGGTGACGCCGAGCAGATCAAACATAAAGGAGTTATGCCCTTGAAAGAAAATCGGAATCACGGGCACTTTGAGCTGCTTGATGAGGCGTATCATGGAGGGTTGCCACTCGCGGTCGTTAAGCTGACGCTTCCACAATCCCTTCGACATAGCCCCGGCAGGGAACATTCCGATAGGCTCTCCCCGCTTCACCTGCATCAGGGCGGTTTTTAATCCGAGCATCGACACTTTACGCTTCTCCGGATCGGCGCTCGCCGACTGGTCGACGGCGATGAAGTTGGGGCGCATGGCGGTGATATGATTGAGTATCATGTTGACTATCACCTTGAACTGAGGGCGTTTGTGGCCGATAAGGTTTATAAGGATAATGCCGTCGAGTGCGCCGAAGGGGTGATTGCTTACGGTGATAAAGGCCCCTTCGGGAAGATGATCGAGCACTTCCTGCCCCTCAACCTCAACTTTTATATCAAGGTCGCGGAGCAAGCCGTCGGTAAATTCCACACCCGGCGTATGGCAATTGTCGCGGTGGAGCTTATTGACGCCGTCGATGCGGAGCCAGTGAAGCAGGCGGTTGACCAGTTTGGGATGATTGGCCAGCTTGGGCGCCATCTTGGCTATGTCGTCGAAATTAAGCACATCGGGCTTAATCTCGCACTGTTTTATTTCATCGGTAGTCATTTCTCAAAATGAAATTCCACGAATTGATTGAATTGCATACTATCCATGAAGCCGACCGACTTGGTAATCCGGCCATCGGGCATGATACAGATAATCAGGGGTATGCTTTGCACCTGATATTTCTCGGCAAGCGCCGGGATCTGGTCGACGTTGACGCTCAGGAAGTCGGCCTTATCGCCATATTTTGCCGCGGCGGCTTCAAAAACAGGGGCAAACTGGCGGCAGGGGCCACACCAATCGGCGTTGAAATCGACAAATGTCGGTCGCGCGGGTCGTGCGGGGACCTGGGCGGCTGAAGTCACCTCCCTTACCTTACCCTTCGGGGCCGAGGGGGTGGATGCCGGCTGCTTTGCCATATCGGCCTTCTTCTCATCGATCTGGCGGTAGAACTCGGCCGCAGCGTCGAGGCCGTCGGTGTCGACCGACTCTTTCTTGGAGTCGCTGCCCGCGCAGGCAGTCACCGCGAGGGTCGCCAGAATCGTGAATATATATCTGATTTTCATGTGTATGTATCGTAATTTGGTTGATAATTGATATTTGCGTGATTCGATTTCGCTAAGAGCGAGCATTATCGCCGTCGGGTGCGGTCAGAAGCCTTTAGCCCACGTGTAGTTCGACGAGCGGTTGGAGTGCGCGCGGATACGGTAGATGAAATTGCTTATCGGTCGCCAGAGCATACGCAGAGGGAGCAGCCCCGCGCTTATGCGGATGCCGAGCGCGCGGCCACACCGCTTCCAGGTGACGCAAGCCGTGATCATCCATATCAGCCCGAGGCCGAGCGATATGGCGAGCGGGAGCAAATTGGGGAAGCCCAATACCCCGCAGGCGATCGTGGCGCCGAGCCACAACCATACCGCCAGCGAGCCGACGGCGAAGAAGCGACGCGAGGAGCTGTCGACGCGCTTCCCTGTGAATATATGCTGTAATTTGTCGATAAGGTGGTGAACCTTAAGGTTGTAACATTCGAGGTGAGGTATCGCGTCGGGGCTTATTTCCACGGTTGTGTTACCCCCGTTGGCGATTTGGCTCAGGAAAATATCGTCGATGCCGTGGTGATAGCCTACCGACTGGGCGAAGCCGTGGTTGTCGAAGAATTTACGGCGCAGAAACGCGAGATTCATGGCGTTGCCCCGGTAGGGATGCCCTGAGATAGCGGCAGTGAGGTAAGTCGCGGTGTCGGCGAGAGTATCAAAGGCGGCCATCTGTTTCTCGGTGGTCCCTTCAGGGCCTATGGGGTTGCACACGCCGATCACTACTTCCTTACCGTCGGCGAAATGCCGGCCCATCAGAGCGAGCCAGTCGTCGGAGGGGACTATGACGTTGGCGTCGGTGAGCAGCACGTAGTCGTGCTTGGCGGCCTTGACGCCGAGGGTCATCGCGAGCTTCTGGCGGCTGAGCGCGTGAGCCTCGTCGGGCACATAGGTCATGCGCAGATTGCGATATTTATTAGACAGGAGGGTCACTACGTCTTCGGCGTAACTCGATCGGCCGTCGGTGGTGACGATCACCTCGAACCGACCGGGGTATTTCTGCTCCAGCAACAACGGGAGCATCCTCGACAGCCCCGCCGAGCTGTCCTTGCAATAGACTATCACGCTGAGGGGGGGGAGAAGGTCGTCGGGCTGATTGTCGACGTCGGGCGCGGGGGCGTATTCATCGCCCGCCTCAGCCGGCTCCTCGCGCTTGGGGGCCGAGGCGTTATGGAGCCGCGCGTAGCGACGCACCTTGGCTATGCGCAAACAATAGAATATCGCGATCCAAAGCGTGGCGAGGAGCGAAAGCCCGAGCAGGCCGTCGATCAGATAGTCGTTTATGAAATTTAGGTCAAATGAAATCATCGTAATCAGCTTTTCGGGCGTAATGCAATGGTCTAAGCGTCGCTTCGGTTGCAGCGCGACGCGCAGGTGGGACAGCCGCCGAGTGTGCCGTCAAAACGTTTCTCGACAAGATGACGCAGGCGGTCGCGCACCCCTTCGAGACTGACGGTGTTGATAACGTCGACCATGAATGCCTGCATAAGCATCGTGCGGGCTTCGGGGCGCGGTATGCCGCGGCTCTCCATGTAGAAAAGCGCCTCCTGGTTGAGCTGGCCGGTGGTGGCGCCGTGGGAGCACTTCACCTCGTCGTTGTAAATAAGCAACTGCGGCTTGGAGTGCATGCGGGCGCCTTCTGAAGCGAGTATGTTGTTATTGCTCTGGTAAGCCTCGGTGTAGGGAGCGGCGGGGGTTACCTCAATGCCACCCTCAAACGCGCCGTTTGACTCATCGTCGAGCACGTATTTGAACATCTGATTCGACGAGCAGCGCGGGGCGTTATGAACTACCGAAGAGGAGTTGTCGATATGCTGTCGCTGACCGCCTATCGCCATGCCGTAAAGGCCGGTTGAGCAATGCGGGCCGTCGATAGAGATATTGAAGTCGTTGCGGGTCGAGCCATTGAGCAGAGTCGAAACGTTGCTTTTGAAACGCGAGCCTTCGAGCTGGCGCACAAACATCTGGCTATAGCGGGCGGTCGTGTCGCTCGACTCCTCTATGTCGAAATACTCCACTTCGCTCCCCTCCCCTGCCAATATCTCAATCACTTGCGACGACAGATATTTCACGCCGTCGGCGCGCGAGTGGTCACACGACAGTATATTCACTTTCGAGCCCTCTTCGGCCACTACCACCACTCTTCTGACAGCGAGCAGCGCCGTCGCGGCGTTGAAGATGCTGACTATCTGGATAGGGCGATCGAGCCTCACGCCGCGGTCGACGCGGATAAACACTCCGTCCTGCGCGAACAGGGTGTTGAACGCCACGTTGACATCGTCCATCGGGGCGATTTTGCCGTACGCTTTCTCTACAAGCTCAGGGGTCTTTTCCATCGCCTCGGCGAGCGACATGACGGTGACTCCGGCGGGAAGATTGCGCGTCAATGAGTCGGTGGCCACAAACTTGTCGTTGGCCACAATACCCATAAGCGTCGACATATTAGGCACATCGCACTTGAATGTGGAGGCCAGGTCGACCGGGAGATTCACCCGCGAGATATTGATGCCGAAGTCGGGGGCAANCATATCGNTGATCGAGGTTTTCTCGAAGCCCTCGTCGCCGCGGTCGGGGAAACGGGCGGTGTCGAGAACCTGGAGAGCCAAAGCGCGGAGCGAGTTGAGGCCTTCGGGAGAATGGCTCTCGATAATCGGGCTATTCTCCTTGTATAGATTTATATATTGGGTTAATGCGTTCATGCTAATATCTTAAGCGTGGCTTATTTGTCTTCAGCCTCCTTGATCCAGTNGTAACCGCGCTCTTCAAGCTCAAGGGCAAGCTCGGGGNCGCCGGTCTTCACGATGCGCCCTTTGTAAAGCANATNCACGAAGTCGGGCTTGATATAGTCGAGAAGTCGCTGATAGTGAGTGATGACGATAGTGGCGTTGTCGTCGGTCTTGAGCTTGTTGACCCCGGCCGAGACAATGCGGAGCGCATCGATGTCGAGGCCCGAGTCGGTCTCGTCGAGTATCGACAGCTGAGGCTCCAGCACAGCCATTTGGAAAATCTCGTTGCGCTTTTTCTCGCCGCCTGAAAATCCTTCGTTGACCGAGCGCGAAGCCAATTTGTTATCAAGCTCGACAACGGCGCGCTTCTGGCGCATCATTTTCAGGAACTCGGTTGCCGACATAGGCGGTTGGTTGAAATATTTACGCTTGGCGTTGACCGCGGCGCGCATGAAGTTGACCATCGATACGCCCGGGATTTCGACCGGGTATTGAAACGACAGGAACAGGCCCTCGTGGGAGCGGTCGGCCGGATCAAGCGAGAGAAGGTCTATGCCGTGGAATTGCGCGGTGCCTTCCGTTACCTTAAACGCGGGATTTCCGGCCAGCACCGACGACAATGTGCTCTTGCCCGAGCCGTTGGGGCCCATGATAGCGTGCACTTCGCCGCGGCGCACTTCGAGATTGATCCCCTTAAGGATTTCCTTATCGTTGATCGAAGCGTGAAGATTGTTGACTTTAAGAAGTATATCTGACATTGTGTATATAAGCGGGTTATGGGTTGTGAATATCAAGTTGTCATGCTACGGGAGTCAGGCCGCTACCCTACCGAGCCTTCGAGGGTGATCTGCAGCAGACGCTGAGCCTCGACGGCAAACTCCATCGGTAGCTTGTTCATCACCTCCTTGGCATATCCGTTGACTATCAGCGCTACGGCCTCCTCGGTAGGTATGCCGCGCTGATTGCAGTAAAAGAGTTGATCTTCCGAGATTTTAGAGGTGGTCGCTTCGTGCTCCACGATAGCGGTCTTATTGAGCACGTCGATATAGGGGAATGTATGCGCGCCGCAATGGCTTCCGAGCAGCAGCGAGTCGCACTGCGTATAGTTACGGCATCCGTCGGCATTCGGGGCCACCTTCACGAGGCCGCGGTAGGAGTTTTCGCTATGTCCGGCCGATATACCCTTGCTCACTATGGTGGAGCGGGTGTTGTTGCCGAGATGTATCATTTTGGTGCCTGTGTCGGCCTGCTGGCGATTCTTAGTGACTGCCACTGAGTAGAATTCGCCTACCGAGTTGTTTCCGGCGAGCACGCAGCTGGGATATTTCCATGTGATGGCCGACCCGGTTTCGACCTGCGTCCATGAAAGTTTTGAGAAATCGCCTCGACAAAGCCCGCGCTTGGTGACGAAGTTATAAACGCCTCCGCGGCCATCTTTATCTCCGGCATACCAGTTCTGCACAGTCGAGTATTTCACCTCGGCGCGCTCCTCGACGATTATCTCAACGATAGCGGCGTGAAGCTGATTCTCGTCACGCATCGGGGCCGTGCATCCTTCGAGATAGCTGACGTAGGCGTCATCGTCGGCCACTATGAGCGTGCGCTCAAACTGGCCTGTGCCTGAGGCGTTTATGCGGAAATAGGTCGACAGTTCCATCGGGCAGCGCACCCCCTTGGGGATATACACGAATGAGCCGTCGGAGAATACCGCCGAATTCAGCGCGGCGTAGAAGTTGTCTTTGTACGACACCACTTTGCCGAGATATTTCTTGACAAGGTCGGGGTAATCTTTCACCGCCTCTGAGAATGAGCAGAATATCACGCCGAGCTCGGCGAGCTTCTCGCGGTGGGTGGTCTTGACCGACACCGAGTCCATCACCGCGTCGACAGCCATGCCCGAAAGCTGCTTCTGCTCTTCGAGGGGTATGCCGAGTTTATCGAATGTCGCGAGAAGTTCGGGATCAACCTCGTCGAGGCTTTTCGGCCCCTCCTTTTTCACCGGGGCCGCATAGTAGCTTATTGCCTGGAAATCGATCTCGGGGATGTCGAGGTGAGCCCACGTGGGAGGTGTCAGAGTGAGCCAATGGCGATATGCCTTCAGGCGGAAATCGAGCAGCCAATCTGGCTCCCCTTTCTTTGAGGAAATAAGGCGCACGACGTCCTCGCTGAGGCCCTTGGGTATTATGTCGGTATCGATGTCTGAAGTAAAGCCGTACTTGTACTCGCCGTCGCCGGCTACGTCATCGATAATATTGTCGTTTTCGTTATCCTTCATGTCAGATATTGTTATCTTCGCGATTCAGATATTGATTGTTAGCTTTCTTCGTCGGGCTTGTCGCGCCCGATTCGGTCGATGGCGTGAAACATCGACTGCGCTGTTTCGCTTCCTACCACTGCCGGGGCGAAGTCTATGATAAACTCAGCCGGCGCGCCCGCGAAGAGATGCGAATTGCTCATCACATTGGTGTCGGGCTTGAATGCCTGCCATACGTTCAGCAACATGCTGAAGGCGAAAAACCACGACAGCAGGCTGAAGATCGCGCCGAAAAAGCGGTCGAGCGACGCAAGCGCAAGCTGCCTCGACACTATTTTCAGGGCTTTTGCGAAGAAAAGCGCGGCGAGAAAACCGGCTATGAACAGTATCAGGTTGGTAAACACGCCTGTTATATAAACGTTGTCGGCATTGGGATTGTTGCCGACAAACCAGGCCGAGAGCGTGTCGCCGAAAAGCCGGCAGGCCACTATACCGGCCACTACGCCCATAAGCGCCCCGATCTGCTTTATCACGCCGCGGCTGTAGCCGTAGACCAGCGACACGACCGCTACCAGTAGTATGAAAATATCTAATGCGCTCAATTTTTATTGATATGTAAGTTTCGTGATTTAGTTTATATTTAGATTCGAGATTGATATTAGTGAGATTTGATTTTGCGAAGAGGGAGTTATGGGGTTCCATAATGACCGATGAGCAAAATCGAAGATCGCGATAGCAAGCTGAAGATTGGTATAAACTAATTTTCGATACTTACTTATGTAAATTTCGTAAGTATCAAGTTGTATTCAGCGCAAAATTACTCAATTTATTCCAATATCCCAAATAAGACTATGCTTAACCGGGAGAAACCGATGGCAGCGGGCTATTTATCGAGCTTGTCGAGAATTTCGCGGAGCTCTTGGTCGGTGGCCGTCAGTGTGGAGCGGCACTTCGCTATAAGCTCGGTCGCGCGACGCGTCATGGCCGATAGCTTGTCGATGTCGACATCGTCGGCCTGCATGGCGCGCAATATGCTTTCGAGCTGCGTCAAAGCCTCGCGATATGTCATTTCTTCTACAGGTTTCAGTTCCATAATATTCGTTCTTAACTAATGTTCGATACTTACTTGGCTATACCAGTATTGACTTAATCACACCCTCGGCGAGAATGGTCTCTATCTCGGCTCCCGGGGGCGCTTCGGCGGGATTGCGAAGCGCGCGGCCGTCCACGCGGGTTATCGAGTAGCCGCGCGACAGCACCGACTGTGGCGACAATGCCTTGACCAGCTGCTCCTTGGCGTCGAGTCGCTGCGCTGCCCGGTCGATAGCCCCGCGCAGGAGCGGAGCGAGGGTTTCCTCCTGCAGTTTCAGTCGCTCGATAGCGGGGATGATATGCTTTGCCCCTACGCCCGATAGACTCATTATAGCGCGGTCGAGACGATTGGCCTGGTTTCTGACCGCATTGACCGGCGCGATAGGCAATATGCCCTCAAGGTAGCTCAGTTGCTCCTTTGCCCCTGATATTATATCGGTGACAATCTGTAATATCATCGCCGCGATGCGCTGCAACGCCGCGAGCTGCTGCTCGCCTAAATAGACGAGATACTCGGCGACGGCGGTAGGGGTTTTCAGTCGCTTGTTGGCCACATAGTCGAGCAGGGTTATGTCGCGCTCGTGGCCGATGCCTATAAGCACAGGCAGGGGGAAATTGGCCACAGTCTCGGCGAGTTCGTAATCTTCAAAGGCGAGCAGGTCGCTCGAAGCTCCGCCGCCGCGGATTATCACCACGCAGTCGAAGTCGGCGCTTCGCTCGGCCACTCTCTCCAATGCCTCGATGATTGAGGCCGGGGCGCGGTCCCCCTGCACCAACGCGGGAAATAGCGTCGTCTCGAATCGTAGATTAGATTTATTGCCGTAAAGCTGCTTCATGAAATCGCCGTAGCCTGCGGCCGTCGGAGCGGATATAATAGCGATACGGCTCGGGAAATCGGGGAGCGGCAGCTGTCGGTTGGCTTCGAGGATGCCGAGTTGGCGCAACCGTTGGATACTTTCGTTGCGGCGGCGCAAGAGGTCGCCCATCGTAAACGAGGGGTCAACCTCGGTAATAACCAGCGACATGCCGTAGACGGCGTGCATCGACACTGAGGCGCGGAGACGCACCTTCAATCCCGTGGCAAACTGCTGCCCTGTGGCTCGAAGGAAGTCGTAGGCTATGGGCTTGTATCGGTTGGCCCATATCACCCCTCGCGCCTTCGCCACCTGTCGGCCCGCGTCATCTTTCTGAAGCAGCTCCATGTAGCAATGCCCCCCGCGCACGTTCACGTCGCTCAACTCGGCGGTGACCCATCGGCCCTGCGTCGACGACACCGTCACCAACGAGCGCACCAGTTCATTGAGTTGATATAGGGTTAATGTTTCCTCCATTGCGAGCCTTACTGTTGATATGATAAGTTGCCGATGTTATTTGAACCGCTTGCCGCTCCAGGTATAGGTCAGCGATTCGGCGACTGCCTCCTTCGCGAGCGGCATATACTCCCTGGCCACATAGCCGTCGAGGTCGCTCGTCAGCCGCAACGTGGCGGTAGAGGGGTCATATTCGGCCTGATACAATATGAACGGAACCGCATTCTCTACCTCGACGAGCTTCTCGCCGCTGAGATTGCCTACCCAGTCGGCGAGACGCGGCTCTGAGAAGAGCTTTTTGGTCTCGATCGGCTCCCACTTTGTGGTGTAGAAAGCGATGTGGGAGTCGGCTTGCGGCACGCTGAGTGTTTCGATTGTCATAATGAGCTCCTTCTTGCCGTAAGGAAGCACATAGATCGACAGCGTCTTGTGGTCGCCGAAGCGTATGGTAGCCTTATCGTTGCCGAGGGTATCGAGCACACATTCAGTGCCGAAAATGTTGGCTAACGGCTTCTTCATCCCGCTATCATAGTAGTCGAGCNTATCGAGTCGGGTCGACTCTGAGAGTTCGGGCAATACAACGCCCGGCGCGGTTGTGAGAGCCGAGCGGGCGGTAGCTTGCGCTCCGGCCGCCAATGCGGCGGCCGAAGCTGCGATAGCGAGTAAATATCTTTTCATAAGTAAGTATCGTAAATTAGTTTATATTAAGATTCGAGATTGATATTAGAGAGATTTGATTTTGCGAAGANGGAGTTATGGGGTTCCATAATGACCGATGAGCAAAATCAAAGATCGCGATAGCAAGCTGAAGATTGGTATAAACTAATTTTCGATACTTACTTAATTACGGCGATTGACGGAGTCAAAGATAACTATTTTTTGCGTGACTTACGACCTGCGCCACGCTTTTTGTCGAAAAATTCAGCCGGAGGGGTAGAGTCATGGTTTTTGCGCGTCGAAGCGCGGGCGTAATCTTTCTCCTGGTCGGCGATTTCGCTGTAGATGCGACGGCCGAGGAAATCGGCGCCGCGAAGTCCGGCCACTACCTTAGGAGCGTCTTTTTTACGCACGTCGAAAAGCGAGTAGTGGGGCAGAAGGTCGATACGGCCAACATCCACGCGGTGCCCCGGAATATTCTTATTCAACATCTCGATAAGATTCCCGGCGAAGAAACCGTCCCCCTTGCCCACATTTATGTATATGCGTTCCATACCTTTCTCTGCGGTGCGGCGGTCTTTATCGCGGTCGTTGCGCGGACGGTCGTGCTCTTTTTTCCCTTTTTTATCCCCTTTTGAGGGTTTTTCGTCGATAAAATCGATATTGGGGGCATCCTTATAATAGTCGAGCAATCGGTTGAACTCAAGCGAAAGCACTCGGCGGATAAGGTCTTCGTTGGAGAGCCATCCGAGCTTTTTGATAACGCCGGGTGTGTATTTGTCCATCTCCTCTACGTTGACCTCTACCTTCTCGATGCGGTCGGCCAGTGAGTAAAGCTGCTTCTCGATGATCTGANGAGGCGACNNCACCTCCTNGCGCTCGAATTTCTTACCGANGATNCGCTCGATTTCCCTTAGTTTGCCTTTCTCGCGGGAGTGGATGATGGCCACCGACACGCCTGTCTTTCCGGCGCGCCCCGTACGGCCTGAGCGGTGGGTATAGACTGCCGTATCGTCGGGTAGACCGTAATTGATCACATGGGTAAGGTCGTCGACATCTAGGCCGCGGGCCGCGACGTCGGTAGCGACGAGAATTGTGATCACCCGGTCGCGGAATTTCTTCATCACTATGTCGCGCTGCTGCTGCGAGAGGTCGCCGTGGAGCGCGTCGGCGTTATAGCCGTCGGCGATAAGCTTATCGGCGATTTCCTGAGTGTCGCGGCGGGTGCGGCAGAACACTATCGCGTAAATGTCGGGGTTGTAATCGGCCACGCGCTTGAGAGCCAAATACTTGTCGCGCGCGTTTACCATATAATATATGTGCTTCACGTTGGCCGCGCCCTCGTTCTTGGTGCCGATGACAAACTCAACGGGGTCGTGCATATATTTTTTCGCGATTTTCGCGATTTCATTAGGCATTGTGGCCGAGAACATGAGCATTTTGCGGTCGTCGGGCACGTGCTCAAGTATCTCGTTGATCGAGTCGAGAAATCCCATATTGAGCATCTCGTCGGCCTCGTCGAGAATCACCGTATGAACATCTTCGAGCTTAACCACGCCGCGCTTTATAAGGTCGATGAGACGGCCTGGGGNCGCGNCGNTAATCTGAACGCCGCGGCGCAGCGCGCGTNTNTGGNTTTCGATGCTCGACCCGCCGTAAACGGGAAGCACCTCTACGTCGGGCAGATATTTAGAGAAGTCGGCGAGGTCTGAGGCTATCTGCAGGCAGAGCTCGCGGGTAGGCGACAATATCAGCGCCTGCGTAGCCTTTGAGTCGGCGTTGATACGCTGCAACACAGGCAGGCCGAAGGCCGCCGTTTTACCGGTACCGGTCTGCGCGAGAGCGACCACGTCGCCCGGTTCGCTTAGCAGATGAGGTATTACTTGCTCCTGCACTGGCATAGGAGCCTCAAATCCGAGTTCAGAGACCGCTTTCAGCAGCGGCTCGCTGACTCCAAGTTCTTCAAATGTCTTCATTGTATATTATGTTTTTGTTTTTTTCTATCCAATAAATTGGCGAGACGGGCGAGACGGCTCCCCAAACGCTGTTAGTCGACAGTAGAAAAATGGCAGAGTTGAAGCGTGTAAAGCGTTCTCTCCTACCCTGCTGCTAAGTAAGTGTCGTAAATTAGTTTATATTGAGATTCAGAATTGATATTAGTGAGATTTGATTTTGCGAAGAGNGAGTTATGGGATTCCATAATGACCGATGAGCTAAATCAAAGATCGCGATAGCAAGCTGAAGATTGATATAAACTAATTTTCGATACTTACTTAATATGTTAACGTTTTATCATCCCTCTTGGTTTCATCGCCGCGGGCAATGAACTTGATTTTGACGTTTGTCATACCAAAAAAGCCAACCTCTCTATCTCGGGGTTGGCTTTTTTGTGAGTTGTCTTACCCGGACTCGAACCAGGACAGGCAGAACCAAAAACTGCAGTGCTACCATTACACCATAAGACAATCCTAATTGCCCAAGGCTGCGACAGAGCGCAAATACCCTAAAGCGACGGCAAAGTTAACAACTTTTTCCCAATCCGCAAAATTTTTCGGCAAAAAACGAATTTAGTCACTTAAACAAGAACAAGATTATGCCCCCACTCTCAACCCGCAAGTGCAATATTAGCGATTTTGCGAAAGAATACATTTTTATCTCAAAGTTTTTAGGAGTTTTTCTTTCGTCAATCCCAGTCATTGAGGTTGTCTACATAGTCGTCCTTATCCTCGTCAACATAGCCCAGTTCGCCAGTGTTGATTTGGTAGTCATAATCAACATACATATCGTGGACGGCATCGCCGTCGTATGTGCCTAAATCGTCGAGTTCGTCCATAATGCAGACAAATTAAATTTTGCGATTTCGTTCATCTTCCATTCGCTTGTAGCACTTTTGGGAACATTAAACAAGCAGTTTGGTGTTCCGGGGATGCGTTGAAACTTAAAGCCGCAATGGTGCATAGCTAATAATACCGTTCCATTGGAAACATAGTTAATGCGTCCGGCGGTAATTTTACTGAGGATATCTTCAACCATGTGCTTCAAGCCATAAGAAGAAATCAAGAGCGTTGATATGTTTTGAAGTTCTCCACCTGTTTGAGGACTTTATTAAAAATCAGTTCGTCCCATTCAGGAGGATAGCCTTCTTTGTAAATAAGTCGTGTCAACTGGTTTGCCAACTTATCGCGCACGCGCGAATTAGTGAGCCAGTCGGCATATAGCGAGGTCTCATCGACAAGAGCCTTTATCTTCTTGGCAAGTTCCTTACAACGCTCGTCGGGATATTCAAACTTGTTAGTGTCGCGCACTTCTACGAGAATATCATAAAAAGCCTTTTCTTCAAACGATATGCCGAGTTTCTTAAACTCAACCTTATCGGTTTGAAGCGCGGTGAATATCCCTTTAAGGCGTTCGGTCAGTTCTGCTATCTTATCCTCTACCATGCCGACAGTAGGCGTTACCGCCTGACGCGCCACATTGTTGACAAAGGTGAAGTTGTCGCGGTTGTGGTATTCGTCGAGCGTGGCTTGCAGAAGTTTTTGGAAGTGGTCGGCACGGCTCTTGTTGGTCTTGCTGTACTCTTTGATGGCTTTACGAAGCATTTTCACAAGGAGTTCAAANTTGGTGCAAGGGAGCGCNACATCTTCCACTTCTTTGAGAAAATCTTCACCGTANATGTCNATTTCNCCTTTCATATTGAAGATTGTCTCAACGGTGCCACANGANAGNGCTTCNTTNACCATTTGNTCNACAACTCGGTTCATCGACTCNACATCATGGTGAGAGTCNGTGATTTTCACNAGATATGAGTAAACGCCCATAAANAACTGNGCCCANGCCACTTCATCGTCNGAGAGTATGCCGGCAGGGTTACAGATGTTATAAGCGGCTTTGAGTCGCTTGACGTGGGCTTTATAGGCTGTTGTCGGTTTGATATTACCCTCGTAGAGCACACCCTTTGTTTCTTCCATAAGAAGGAACTCGACAGCGTCTTGCAAGCATTGCAGACGAGCCAAAGGGTTGTCGCCGAAGAAGCGTGAAAAGTCGAAGCCATGAGTAATCTGCTTCAAGATTTTCAGTTCGTTAAGAAACGCTCCGTAGGCGAGGTTAATGTCTCCTCCGTTAATATCTTCACCACCACCGCCATACTTCTTCATGGCTTGAAGCATATTCTCGTGGATACCGAGGTAATCCACGATTATGCCACACTCTTTGCCGGGATAGACGCGGTTGACTCGGCTGATTGTCTGAATGAGAGTGTGCTTTTGCAGCGGCTTGTCGTTGAAAAGCACAGTGAGGCTCGGCACGTCAAAACCTGTGATCCACATATCGACCACAATGGCGATATGGAAATTTGAGGACTCGTCCTTGATGAGCCGGTCAAGGTTTTTACGGTGCTGCTTGTCGCCGAGAAGGTCATACATCTCGCGAGGGTCATTCT
>WFLX010061256.1_pt1 | contig 32005 bp, 24 predicted proteins | sample 4967041 | NCBI WGS metagenome assembly WFLX01 (sample SAMN12857096, study PRJNA449069) | gut metagenome | isolation source: stool from male and female vole | host: Microtus ochrogaster | place: USA:Florida | collected 2017
GAGGTCCGGACCGTATGCCTGCAAAAGAAGTAATTGATACCCTTGCTGAAGAAGCGGCGAAAGAGGGTAACCATAGTTACCAGCCTTATGTTGGAATACCGGCACTTAGAAAAGCCTTTGCTGAATGGTATAAGAAATGGTATAATGTGGAACTCGACCCAAATACCGAAATCCAGCCTCTGATTGGCAGCAAGGAAGGAATTCTACATATATCACTTGCATTCCTTAACCCTGGTGACGGAGTGCTTGTGCCTAATCCCGGCTACCCCACATATACTTCCGTAAGCAATCTTGCCCAGGCTCAGATTTTCACCTATGACCTCAAGGAAGAAAACGGATGGAAGCCCGACTTTGACGAACTCGAAAAACTTCCACTCGATAAGATAAAATTAATGTTGGTCAATTATCCCCTCATGCCAACAGTGACACCCGCAGACAAGGAACTTCTCGCCAAAATAATTGAATTTGGAAAGAAACATAATATTGTCATTGCGCATGACAATCCATATAGTTTCATTCTCAATTCCAATCCCACGAGCATTCTTTCTGTTCCTGGTGCCAAAGATATCGCAATTGAGCTCAACTCACTGAGTAAAAGCCATAATATGGCAGGATGGAGAATTGCCATGCTGGCAAGTAATCCGCAGTTTGTTAACTGGATTCTTAAGGTTAAATCCAATATCGATTCCGGAATGTTCAAACCGCTTATGCTCGCCGCTGTTAAGGCACTTGAATGCGGAAACGAGTGGTATGATGAACTTAACAAAGTGTATGTAGAGCGCAGGAAAGCGGCTGAGGATATTGCAACAGCACTCGGTTGCACTTTTGACCCTAACCAAAAAGGGTTATTCCTTTGGGCTAAAGTGCCGGACAACTGTGAATCAGGAGAAAAACTTGCAGATGAAGCCCTGTACAAAGCACATGTGTTCATTACACCTGGATTTATTTTCGGCTCAAACGGCGACCGATATATACGCATTTCGCTTTGCGCTACGGAAGAAAACATGCGCCGTGCACTGGAGCGCCTGAAAGAAGCCAATCTCACTATAAAGTAACTTACAACAACAAATAAAATAAAAACAACATGGAAGATTTACAGTCAATCATACCCGAAGGTTTCCCCGCTGACCGTCCTCTTATCATTGCCGGTCCTTGCAGTGCCGAAACAGAAGAACAGGTATTATGCACCGCCCGCGAACTCGCCGATAACGGAATACGCATTTTCAGAGCCGGCCTATGGAAACCCAGAACTAAACCAGGCGGATTTGAAGGCGTAGGCGCGCCAGGACTCGAATGGATGAAGAAAGTAAAAGAAACCACAGGCATGCTTACCGCGACAGAAGTGGCTACAAAGCAGCATGTGGAGGAAGCGCTTGCAGCCGGAATTGACATTCTTTGGATTGGAGCCCGCACATCTGCCAACCCATTTGCAATGCAGGAGATCGCCGACACTCTACAAGAAAATAATGCTGATGTGACAGTCCTCGTCAAAAACCCGGTAAACCCGGACCTTGAGCTTTGGATTGGAGCAATGCAAAGAATATACAATGCCGGCATAAGAAAGCTTGGCGCAATCCACAGAGGTTTCAGCACCTATGGCAAGCATCTCTACAGGAATATGCCTAACTGGCACATTCCCATTGAACTACGCCTCCGTTTCCCCAACCTACCTATCATCTGTGACCCATCACATATTGGAGGCAAACGAGAACTGATTGCACCTCTTTGCCAGGAAGCGCTTGACATGGGCTTTAACGGGCTTATTATTGAAAGCCACTGTGATCCGGACAAGGCATGGAGCGATGCATCACAGCAGCTGACACCTGAGATTCTTAACTTTATCCTCAACACACTTGTTATCCGCGATTCAAAACAGAGTACGGAAAACCTGACTCTTCTCCGCCAGCAGATTGATAAGGTTGACAATGACCTTCTCGAAATACTCAGCCACCGAATGAGAATTTCACGCGAGATCGGACAATATAAAAAGGAGCACCGCATGAGTGTTGTGCAAGCAAACCGCTACAACGATATTATCCGTACACGTGTAAAACTCGGCGAGGAGATGGGCATGAGCGCTGAATTCATGAAAACAATACTCCTTGCTATCCATGACGAATCAGTTCGCCAGCAGATAGAAGTGCTAAACGACAGAATTAAGAAATAATGAAAATACTCATTATGGGAGCCGGGAAGATGGGCTCATTTTTCAGCGATCTCCTCTCCTTTGACCATGAAGTCGCTGTCTATGACCCGTCTCCCGAAAGACTCCGTTTCGCATATCACGCCCTAAGGTTTGAAAGCCTTGATGAGGTCGATGCTTTCAATCCCGATCTGGTAATTAATGCAGCCACCGTAAAATATACTATTGATGCCTTTAAGGCTGTTCTGCCTCACATAAGCCCTAACTGCATTCTTTCTGACATTGCCTCCGTGAAAACCGGATTACCTGAATTTTATGCAAATTGCGGTCATCCATTTGTCAGCACCCACCCGATGTTTGGTCCCACATTTGCATCACTAAGCAATCTTGCAAATGAAAACGCCATCATCATCAGCGAAGGCGATTGCCTCGGTAAAGTTTTTTTCAAAGACATTTACAACCGTCTTGGACTACATATCGAGGAGTACACTTTTGAGGAACATGACCTTACGATAGCATACTCGCTGTCCGTTCCATTCGCATCCACTCTTGTCTTCGCATCGATAATGAAGCATCAGGATGCACCCGGCACTACTTTCAAGCGCCACATGAACATAGCAAAAGGATTGATGTCGGAAGATGACTTCCTGCTGAGCGAAATCCTTTTTAACCCAAATACTCCCGAACAGCTTGACCGGATAACCGACCAACTGACACGTCTGAAAGAGATTGTCGCCACCCGTGATTCCGAGGCTATGAAAGCCTATCTGGAAAGAGTGCGTGAAAACCTCAAATAATTTGGGGAAATCAAGGGGAATATATACCTTTGTATGCGATGAGCGACGACAAGATTAAAACAGCCGCTATGGGTGCGCTTACCCGATATCTTACGCAACACAAATTGCGTAAGACACCGGAACGCTACGCCATACTGGAAAAAGTCTTTGACATAAACGATCACTTCTCTGTCGAGTCGCTCCATGCCGCGCTCCATGCCGACGGCTATCATGTCAGCTGCACTACTGTTTACAACACCCTTGAGCTTCTTGCCGAAGCAGCATTGGTGCGCCGGCGCACGTTTGGCAGGCAGCCTGCGCAATATGAAAAAATAGCCGGGNTGACAAATCATCATCACCTTGTATGCACACGTTGCGGCAAGGTCAAGGAAATAAAAGATTCAGCTATAGACACAATACTCTCCTCACTTCGGTTTGGCACATTCCGACCGGCTTATGCCGATTTGTACATATATNNAGTATGCTCAAGGTGCGCAAGAANGNGTCGCGCAACAGCCGATAAAACCACACAAACTAATAAAAATACCGCTAAAAAACAGCACAAGTGATTATGAAAGTCGATGTGTTATTAGGCCTCCAGTGGGGCGATGAAGGAAAAGGAAAAGTAGTAGACGTGTTAACCCCGCGCTATGACCTTGTGGCGCGTTTCCAGGGCGGACCGAATGCTGGTCACACCCTTGAATTTGAAGGCAAGAAATATGTTCTCCGTTCAATCCCCTCTGGAATTTTCCAGAAAGGGCGCACCAATATTATAGGAAACGGCGTAGTGCTTGATCCGGTTCTTTTCAAAGAGGAAGCTGAAGCCCTTCTCCAGTCTGGAGTAGATATCCGTCCGCTTCTCAAGATATCAAAGAAAGCCCATCTTATCCTCCCCACTCACCGTCTGCTTGACGCAGCAAATGAAAAAGCTAAAGGTGGAGCGAAAATCGGCACTACCGGCAAGGGTATCGGTCCCACATATACCGATAAAATCAGCAGAAACGGTCTGCGCCTCGGTGACACTCTCGCACCGGACTTTATGGCTCGCTATGAGGCTGCAAGAAACAAGCACCTCGCCCAACTCAAAAACATGGGTGAAACTCCTGATATTGCTGAAGCTGAGGCTAAATGGCTGGAAGCTATCGAATATCTCAAAACTTACGACCTGGTTGACAGTGAATTTGTCATCAACCGCGCACTCGCCGAGGGCAAAAAGGTGCTTTGCGAAGGCGCTCAGGGCACACTCCTTGATGTAGATTTCGGATCTTACCCGTTTGTTACCTCTTCAAACACTGTTGCGGCAGGAGCATGCACCGGTCTTGGTGTCGCACCGAATAAAATTGGAGATGTTTATGGAATATTCAAGGCATATTGCACCAGAGTCGGCAGCGGTCCTTTCCCTACAGAACTATTTGATGAAACCGGCAAGAAGATCCGCGACCTCGGACATGAGTACGGCGCGGTTACAGGCAGGGAACGCCGTTGCGGATGGATTGACCTGGTAGCTCTCCGCTACGCTATAATGATTGACGGAGTGACAAAACTCATCATGATGAAGAGCGATGTGCTTGACGATTTCGATGAAATTAAAGCTTGCGTCGCATACGAAATCGATGGCGNNAAGGNTACAGACNTCCCNTACTCGNTNGAAAGCGAAACAATCAAGCCCGTATATGTCNCATTGCCCGGTTGGAAAACCGACATGACAAAAATGAAAAGTGAAACTGAATTCCCCAAAGAATTCAAGGACTACATCGCTTTCCTTGAAAAAGAACTCGCTACACCTATTACTATAGTTAGCGTTGGTCCGGACAGGGAGCAGACCATTGAAAGAGAAAACAAATAATTATTCCCTTATAATCAATACCACTAAAAACATTGCGCTATGGCTAAAGTTAAACCCTTCAAGGGAGTTCGTCCCCCGAAAGAAATGGTAACAGAAGTTGCGTCAAGACCTTATGACGTGCTTAACTCTGAAGAGGCACGCTCTGAGTCTGAAGGCAACCCCAAATCGCTGTACCATATCATTAAGCCCGAAATCGACTTTGAACCCGGCACCGACGAGCATGATGCTAAAGTTTACGACAAAGCTGTTGAAAACTTCAACGCTTTCCAGAAAAACGGCTGGCTCGTGCAAGATGACAAAGAGCACTACTACATCTACGCCCAGACAATGGACGGTCGCACACAGTACGGCATTGTCATTGCGGCAAATGTGGATGACTATATGAACGAGCGCATCAAGAAACATGAGCTTACCCGCCGAGACAAGGAGGAGGACAGGATGAAGCATGTGAGAATCAACAATGCCAACATTGAGCCTGTTTTCTTTGCATTCCCGGACAATGAAGTTCTTGAAGACATCATCAAAAAAGTTACTGCCGGAGAACCGGAATATGACTTCACCGCACCTGATGGATTCGGGCATCATTTCTGGGTAATCGACGATGACGACACCATCGACAAAATCACCAAGGAATTTGAAAAAATACCTTACCTGTATATCGCTGACGGTCATCACCGCACTGCAGCTGCGGCGCTCGTAGGAAATGAGAAAGCTAAAAACAATCCCAACCACAAGGGAGATGAGGAGTACAACTACTTCCTTGCTGTGGCTTTCCCGGCATCGCACCTCAAGATTATCGACTATAACAGAGTTGTAAAAGACCTCAACGGGCTTACACCCGAGCAGTTCCTCGCAGCCCTTGAAAAAGACTTCATTGTTGAAGCAGCCGGAGAAGAAATCTATACTCCCACCGGACTCCACAATTTCTCACTTTATTTGCCGGGACAGTGGTACAGCCTCACTGCACGCGAAGGACGCTATGACGACAACGACCCCATTGGAGTGCTTGACGTTACAATTTCGAGTGACTTAATCCTTAGGGACATCCTTGGCATACATGACCTGCGCAGTGACAAGAGAATTGACTTTGTCGGAGGCATACGCGGGCTGGGTGAACTCAAGCGAAGAGTTGACTCAGGGGAAATGGCAATGGCTCTTGCACTATATCCCGTGTCAATGAAGCAATTGATGGATATTGCTGACTCAGGCAACATCATGCCGCCGAAAACCACTTGGTTTGAACCTAAACTCAGATCTGGGCTCGTTATCCACAAACTTGAAAACTGAACCTGAAAATACAGCCGCATCCTCCGTCTGCATCTGCACGACGGAGGATTTTGTTAATCACGGAAAAGTCATTGTGACTTCTCCGTTCAAAACCTCGTCTGCGGCTTACACAGCTACTGCCCTTAAGCAAGTCGCCCTTAAATGGTGGTGGATAATAGCACTCCCAGTCCTTGCATTCTGCATACTCGCTATGCTGCTTGATTTAAAATGGCTCTTTGTCGCGCTTATATTTCTTTTTCTGATAACCCCGTTTTTTGTCGCCCATGCATATTTCTCCCGATTGTTGACGCGTGAGGCGCGCCTTGCTGTGCTCACAAAAGAGATGCATATAATTCCGGGGGACAAAATAACTGTGACTTATGTAAATGAGGAAGGCGAACCTGTTTCCTCCGAAACAATTCCATGGGAACAAGTCTGTGGAGTCGCGCCGCGAAGCGATGGATGGATTATTGAACTCAAAGCCTCCCCTATTGTAGGAATAATCATCCCACGCAGCGCAATTACTGAAATATATGACAAACAAAATGGCTACAAGTCGCACCACTNCGCTATTTTTTGATTAATTTTGCATTTTCAAATCAACCCTATCACCAATCGTTACACAGAATGGTAGTATTCTTNAANAAGGGAACTTCAACGGTCATCGCCGTAGAAACCGACCACAAATTCTCAGAACAGGAAAACGAAAAGCTATCCTGGCTGTTTGATGGAGCTAAACCTCTCGTATCCAAATCTGTAAAAGGGCTTTTTGTAGGTCCGAGAAAGGAAATGACAACGCCCTGGAGCACCAATGCGGTGGAAATCACCCAGAATATGGGCATCCATGGAATTACCCGCATAGAGCAATATAACCTTGCGAAAGAGAATCCCCCGAAGCACGACAAAATGCTCGAAAGGGTCTATGATGGACTTAATTCACAGATATTCAATGCCGGACGTACTGCAGAGCCCATTGTCTACATTGAAGATATCGCTGAGTACAATAAAGCAGAAGGGCTTGCACTCAGCCCCGAAGAGGAAGATTACCTTCGCGACCTTGCTGAAAAGCTCGGAAGACCCCTCACTGACAGTGAAGTCTTCGGCTTCTCACAGGTAAACTCAGAGCACTGCCGCCACAAAATTTTCAACGGCACATTCATTATAGACGGCGAAGAGAAACCCTCAAGTCTCTTCAAACTCATTAAAAAAACATCACAAGTAAACCCAAATGGGCTTGTATCCGCTTACAAGGATAATGTGGCATTCGTAAAGGGACCTGAAATCGACCAGTTTTATCCCACTAATCCCGACCGCCCCGACTATTTTGACGTAAAACCTGTCCGCACAGTCATTTCACTGAAAGCTGAAACCCATAACTTCCCGACAACAGTGGAACCATTCAACGGTGCAGCTACCGGCAGCGGAGGTGAAATCCGTGACCGTCTCGGTGGAGGAAAGGCAAGCCTTCCTATCGCGGGTACAGCTGTTTACATGACTTCATATCCAAGAATGTCACCCGACCATCGCTGGGAGCTCATGATGAACCCGCGAGTATGGCTCTATCAGACACCCGCCGAAATTCTCATAAAAGCATCAAACGGAGCATCTGATTTCGGTAATAAGTTCGGTCAGCCCCTTATCTGTGGCTCGCTGCTCACCTTCGAGCACGACGAAAACGGACGTATGTACGCCTACGATAAAGTTATCATGCTTGCTGGAGGTGTTGGATTCGCAGCCAAGAAGGATGCTATCAAAGGAGAGCCTGAACCAGGACAAAAAGTTGTCATTATGGGTGGCGACAACTACCGTATCGGCATGGGCGGTGGAGCTGTGTCATCTGTTGAGACCGGAAGCTATGACAACTCAATCGAGCTGAATGCCATACAGAGGGCAAACCCTGAAATGCAGAAACGAGTAAGCAATGTCATCAGGGCACTTGCCGAAAGTGATAACAATCCTATCGTTTCTATCCATGACCACGGAGCNGGCGGACATCTCAATGCTTTGTCAGAGCTTGTGGAGGCTACCGGAGGAAAAATCGACATGGCATCTCTTCCTGTTGGTGATCCCACNCTATCCGCAAAAGAGATTGTNGGCAATGAGAGCCAGGAAAGAATGGGCATGGTTATCCGCGAAAAAGATATAGAATATGTAAGCCGCATTGCTGACCGCGAACGCAGCCCGTTATATGTTGTTGGAGAAACTACCGGTGATGACCGATTTGTCTTTGAGCAGAAAGACGGTGTCCGTCCTATNGACCTCGCTATGGCTGATATGTTCGGCAACTCTCCAAAAACTGTAATGACAGATACCACGCAGGTTCTCACTTACGAAAATGTAGAATATGCCGACTCTAAGATAGAAGAATACCTCCGTGATGTGCTAAGCCTTGAAGCGGTGGCATGTAAAGACTGGCTCACTAACAAAGTTGACCGTTCAGTAACAGGCAAGGTCGCACGCCAGCAGTGCCAGGGTGAACTTCAGTTGCCGTTGAGCGACTGCGGCGTAGTTGCGCTTGACTATCGTGGACGCAAAGGCATAGCAACCTCTATCGGTCATGCGCCCCAGGTTGCACTTGCCGATTCTGCCAAAGGCTCAGTCATTGCTATTGCCGAAGCACTTACCAATATTGTCGGCGCTCCACTCAAAGATGGTCTAAGTTCTGTTTCGCTAAGCGCAAACTGGATGTGGCCATGCAAGAATCCCGGTGAGGATGCCGCTCTTTACCGTGCTGTTGAAGCTTGCAGCGATTTTGCCTGCGCGCTCGGCATAAATATACCTACCGGCAAGGATTCTCTTTCAATGACCCAGAAATATGGCAATGACAGGGTATTCGCACCCGGCACAGTCATTATTTCAGCTGCGGGCGAGGTTAGCGACATCCGCAAGACTGTATCTCCGGTTCTGCGTAACGTGAACTCCACATTATTATATATAGACTTCTCTGGCGATGAGCTCCGTCTCGGAGGCAGCGCATTTGCACAGAGCCTTAACAAGATTGGTTCTGANGCTCCCACAGTCAAGAATGTAACCCTNTTTGCGGCTGCTTTCGGTGCGGTGCAGCGTCTTGTTAAGAGAGGGTCTATCCTCGCGGCACACGATGTAAGCGCCGGAGGTCTTGTTACGACTCTACTTGAAATGGCATTTGCCAACACCAATGGAGGTATTGACTTCAATACTGACGCATTTGTCGCTGAAGGGCAGAACGACCTCGTTAAGATTCTTTTTGCTGAGAACCCTGCTATTGTGCTTCAGCTTGCTGACAGCAGCGTTGAAAGCGCCCTCAAAGTTCTTGAGGATGCTGGTGTTCCCGCAAAAATCATCGGTAAGACAAGTGCAGAAAGAGTCCTTATGGTGAACCATGAGGGTACAGAACGCCTTATCGACATTGATTACATGCGTGATGTGTGGTACCGCTCATCGTATCTCATGGACTGTGAGCAGAGCGGGGAAGCCCATGCTATGGCTCGCTTTGAAAACTATAAAAAGCAGCCTATACGTTACCGATTCCCCAAAGGTTTCGATGGCAAACTCGCTTCACGCGGCATAACACTTGGAAAGCATGACAAATCCGGTGTCCGTGCGGCAATTATCCGCGAAAAAGGTGTAAATGGCGACAGGGAAATGGCATACTCGCTATATCTTGCTGGATTTGATGTCAAGGATGTCCACATGACCGACCTCATGAGCGGAAGGGAAACCCTTGAAGATGTGAACATGATTGTGTTCTGCGGAGGATTCTCCAACTCCGACGTCCTTGGCTCGGCAAAAGGATGGGCTGGAGGCTTCAAGTGGAATGAAAAAGCCGGAAAGGCACTTGAAAACTTCTATGCGCGTCCCGACACGCTTAGCCTCGGTATTTGTAACGGATGCCAGCTTATGATTGAGCTGAACCTCATTAATCCGGACCACGAGAAGCGCACTAAGATGGAGCATAACGGAAGCCATAAGTTTGAAAGCAACTTCCTCGGTCTCACTGTCCCGCAGAACAATTCTGTCATGTTCGGTCCCTTGTCCGGCATGAAAACAGGCATTTGGGTGGCACACGGTGAAGGCAAATTCAACCTGCCTTTGCCCCTCGACAGATATAACATTGTGGCAAAGTACAGCTACAACGCATATCCCGCCAATCCCAACGACAGCCGTTCCGCTGTTGCCGGAATCTGCTCTGATGACGGGCGCCATCTCGCTATGATGCCTCACCTCGAAAGAGCCATTTTCCCATGGCAATGCGGATACTATCCTGCATCCCGCAANAGCGATGAAGTAACACCCTGGATTGATGCTTTCATCAACGCCCGTAAATGGATTGAAACCCACAAAACCACCAAATAAACAACTTTAAATTTAGCAAAACGTATGGGAGGATTTTTTGGAGTTGCTAAACATGACCGTTGCGTCAACGACCTCTTCTATGGGGTTGACTATAACAGCCACATGGGCACAAAGCGTGCCGGTATGGCTACATGCCACGACGGTATTTTCAGCCGCTCGATACACAATATCGAAAACTCATATTTTCGCACAAAATTTGAAGGTGATCTTGACGAATTTTCAGGCAACTGCGGCATCGGTGTCATTAGTGACACCGATGCTCAGCCTATTATAGTCAACTGTCATCTCGGTAAATTCGCAATCGTAACAGTTGCGCGTATCAACAATATCAAACAGCTTGAAAAGGAGCTTNTGGCAAAAGGGCACCATTTCTGCGAGCATAGCTACGANATCATCAATCCTACCGAGATGATTGCCGCCCTCATTAGCGAAGGCACAGATTTTGTGTCCGGAATCCAGAATGTATACAACAGGGTAAAAGGCTCCTGCTCTATGCTCCTGCTTCTTGAGGACCGTATCATTGCTGCAAGAGACAAGCTCGGGCGCACACCGATTATAATCGGTAAAAAAGAGGGAGCCCACGCCGCTACCTCTGAAACCTGCGCATTCCCTAACCTCGGATTTACTATTGAGTACAACCTCGGACCGGGAGAGATTGTGGAGTTTTATGCTGACAGCATGAAGCAGCTTAAAGCCCCTGGCGACCAGATGCAGATATGCGCTTTCCTCTGGACATATTATGGCTACCCGGTGTGTGAATACGAAGGACGCAACGTTGATGAAATGAGATACGCCTGCGGATGTGCTATGGGCGAAATGGATGANACAAACGCCGANTATGTGAGCGCAATACCTGATTCAGGCATTGGCATGGCACTCGGATATGCCGAAGGCAAGAAAGTTCCCTACAAGAGAGCTATAGTGAAATACACCCCCACATGGCCCAGAAGTTTCACACCCAGCACACAGGAACGCAGGGAACTCGTTGCAAAAATGAAGCTGATACCCAATAAAGCACTCCTGAAAGACAAAAAAGTCATTTTCTGCGACGACTCTATTGTAAGGGGAACACAACTGCGAGACAATGTTACTGACCTCTTTGAAAACGGAGCGAAAGAAGTGCACATGCGCATAAGCTGCCCCCCGCTGATTTACCCATGCAAATTCCTGAATTTCACTGCATCAAAGAGCGAAATGGAACTTATCACAAGGAGAGTAATCGAAGAACTCGAAGGCAGCAACGATGCCCATCTTGACGAATACGCTACCACAGGAAGTCCCAGATACGAGGCAATGGTNGAAAGGATAAGGGANCAGCTCAAAATCACATCATTGAAATTTAGTTCTATTGAAAACGTCATTCAGTCGATTGGATTGCCTAAATGTAAAGTTTGCACCCATTGCTTTGACGGAAGNAGCTACGACTGAGTTGGTTTTTCGCTGAAAATGCGTAACTTTGCAATCTGAAAGAAAATTATCACTAAAAGATTTAAATATGAGTCTAAACATTGTTGTGCTCGCAAAGCAGGTGCCTGACACCCGAAATGTGGGCAAAGATGCAATGAAAGAGGATGGCACTATCAACCGTGCCGCACTTCCAGCCATCTTTAACCCCGAGGACCTTAACGCACTTGAGCAGGCGCTCCGCATCAAGGATGCTAACCCCGGTTCTACTGTAACTGTCCTCACTATGGGACTCCCCAGGGCAAGCGAGGTTATCCGTGAAGCTATTTTCCGTGGAGCTGACGGCGGCATCGTACTTACCGACAGGGTTCTTGGTGGAGCTGATACACTCGCAACCTCTTATTCACTTGCCCAGGCTGTCAAGAAAATCGGCAAAGTTGACATTATCCTTGGCGGACGTCAGGCTATTGACGGCGACACCGCGCAGGTTGGTCCCCAGATTGCTGAGAAGCTTGGAATACCTCAGGTAACATACGCNGAGGAGATNCTTGACATCAAGGACGGTAAAGTGACTGTAAAGCGCCGTCTTGAAAATGGAGTTGAAACCGTAAAGGCTCCCCTCCCCTGCGTTGTCACTGTAAACGGTTCTGCTGCTGAATGCCGTCCCAGAAACGCNATGCGCGTAATGAAATACAAGCATGCAACCTCCCCCTCAGGAGTAGCTGCACTCAGCGAGAGCGCTAANGAAATCTATGCACGCCGTCCCGAGCTGCACATACAGGAATGGAGCGCAGCAGATGTTGAAGCAGATCCTGAACAGATAGGCATGCCCGGTTCACCCACTAAGGTGAAAAATATTGTAAATGTTGTATTCACCGCTAAGGAAAACCTTCGGCTTGAGGATAACGATGAAGCCATCGAAAACCTCGTTAAGGAACTCCTTGCTAACCATACTATCGGCTAATCGCCTCATCATTTAACAAGCATCATTATGAGCGACAAAAACAATCTTATAGTATATTGTGAGTATGAGGACGGCAAAATCGCCGATGTGAGCCTCGAGCTCCTCACAAAAGGACGCCAGCTCGCCAATACCCTCGGGGTTAAACTCGAAGCTGTGGTTATCGGCGACAACCTCAAGGATATTGAAAAAGAAATTATCCAGTACGGTGCTGACACTGTTTACAAAGTTGAGGACAAAAAGCTCTATCCTTACACTTCAAATCCACATGCTGCAGTGCTTATTAACCTTTTCAAGGAAATTGAGCCGCAGATTTGCCTTATGGGTGCAACTTGCATCGGTCGTGACCTCGGTCCCAGAGTGTCATCATGCCTCCACAGCGGACTCACCGCTGACTGCACAGCACTTGAAATCGGCAACCACAAAGACCCCAAAACCGGCAAAGAGTACGAGAACCTCCTTTACCAGATCCGTCCCGCATTCGGTGGCAATATCGTTGCTACTATCGTGAATCCTGAATGCCGTCCCCAGATGGCGACTGTCCGCGAGGGTGTCATGAAAAAACAGATTCACGACAAGAACCATAAAGGCAAAGTTGTAAACCTTGATGTGAAGAAATATGTGAAGCCCGAGGATTTCGTTGTTGAAATCATCGACCGTCACATTGAAAAATCAAAAGTAAACATCAAGAACTCACCTATCATTGTTGCCGGAGGTTACGGAATGGGCTCTAAAGAAAATTTCGACCTTCTTTTTGAACTTGCTGATACTCTCGGTGCTGAGGTTGGAGCAAGCCGTGCTGCCGTTGATGCCGGATTCACCGAACATGACCGCCAGATTGGTCAGACCGGCGTGACTGTACGCCCCAAACTCTACATTGCCTGCGGTATCTCAGGTCAGATTCAGCATATCGCCGGAATGCAGGATAGCGCTATGATCATCTCTATCAACAATGATCCCAATGCGCCTATCAACGACATTGCCGACTATGTTATCACCGGTAACGCCGAAGATGTTATTCCCAAGCTCATCAAGTATTACAAGAAAAACTCCAAGTAATATCGGGCGATTCGGAAAATTAACAAAATCAAAGAAGCAAAATGGCTAATTTTTATACAGACAACCCAGATCTTAAGCATCATCTTTCTCATCCCCTGATGCAGAAGATCGTTGAGCTCAAGGAGCGCAACTACACCGATGCCGAAAAATTCGACTATGCACCGGTTAACTTTGAGGACGCTATGGACTCATACGACAAAGTCCTTGAAATAGTCGGAGACATCTGCGGCGGTAAAATCGCAGAAAATGCTGAAGGAGTTGACCACGACGGACCCAAGGTGGAAAATGGTCGTGTAACTTATGCTCCCGGTACCCAGGAGAACCTCGAACTTTGCAGAAAAGCTGGTCTTATGGGCATGGCTATGCCTCGCCGCCTCGGTGGACTGAACTTCCCCATCACCCCTTATATCATGGCGGCGGATATCGTTAGCCGTGCAGATACCGGTTTTGAGAATCTTTGGGGATTGCAGGACTGCGCCGAGACTATCTATGAGTTTGCTGACGAAGACCAGAAGCAGAGATATATCCCCCGCGTTTGCCAGGGTGAAACAATGTCAATGGACCTTACAGAACCCGATGCTGGCTCCGACCTCCAGAGTGTTATGCTCAAAGCTACACAGAAAGAGGACGGCACATGGGTGCTCAATGGCGTAAAACGCTTCATCACAAATGGCGACAGTGACATCCACCTCGTGCTTGCACGTTCTGAAGAAGGCACAAAAGACGGTCGTGGTCTTTCAATGTTCATCTATGACAAGCGTAACGGCGGAGTTGATGTTCGCCGCATCGAAAACAAGATGGGTATCAAAGGCTCCCCCACATGCGAACTCACATATAAGAACGCACCCGCGGAACTCTGCGGACAGCGCCGACTCGGTCTTATCAAGTATGTGATGGCTCTTATGAACGGCGCACGCCTCGGCATCGCTGCTCAGAGTGTTGGTGTTAGCGAAAGGGCTTATCGTGAAGCACTCGCTTATGCTAAGGACAGGAAGCAGTTCGGCAAAGCAATCATTGAGTTCCCCGCTGTATATGAAATGCTTGCTGTAATGAAAGCAAAACTTGATGCTTCACGCGCGCTTCTCTATGAAACATCACGCTTTGTTGACATCTACAAAATATATGATGACATTGCAAAAGAGCGCACCCTNACACCCGAGGAAAGAAAAGAAGCTAAGATGTACAGCAAACTTGCTGACGCTTGCACTCCTCTGGTAAAAGGTATGGGCAGTGAATATTGCAACCAGAACACCTACGACTGTATCCAGATTCACGGTGGTAGCGGATTCATGAAAGATTATGCTTGTGAACGCATCTACCGCGATGCACGNATCACATCTATCTATGAAGGTACAACCCAGCTCCAGGTTGTTGCNGCTATCCGCCACGTCACCACTGGTACCTACCTCAACATGATTCGTGATTACGAAGCACAGGCAGTTAAACCCGAGCTCCAGTGGATTCATGATGCACTCGTTGCNATGACCGCACGCTATGAAGAATCTGTCAAGACTGTAACAGAGGCAAACGACAACGCTTACTCTGACTTCATGGCACGCCGCCTCGTTGAAATGGCTGGTGTTATCATCATGAGCTACCTCCTTCTCGGCGATGCTACACGCAACGATTCTTTCACACACTCTGCTGAAGTGTATGCGAAACTCGCACAGGCTGAAGTTACAAAACATGCTGACTTCATCGCCAACTTCAAACCCGAACAGATTGACGCTTACAAAGCGTAAGGATAACAAACTATAATAAATGTGACCTGGCAACGTTATATTGTCAGGTCATATTATTTATATGGATAAACCGGTACTTGTAAACTTGCCTGAATTTCTTGACAATCGAGGTGCCCTCACCTATGTCGAGGAGGGAAAACATATTCCTTTCAAAATAGATTCGGTTTACAAGATGCCATTGGAAAGCTCAAAGATAACCCTGCCCGCAGACGCATTCATTATTGTTCCGGGTGANAAACAAGGATATATTGTGCCANCAGGATATCAATTTGATATACATGGCTACGAGAATGAAATCATTATCCTCTCAGCAGCCCCGGTAGATGAGATGGAAGAAAAAAAATTGAAAACGCCTTTCCGCATCCGCAGGATCTACTTCATCACAGATATTCCTCAGAAACAGACTCGCGGAAGCCATGCACACCGCATGACGGCACAAACAATATTCGCGGTAAAAGGGGCTTTTTCGGTGACATCNGATAATGGCGGGAANATAAAAACGGAAAATCTTGTNCCGGACAGTAAACCTGTCAATATAGAAGCCGGCATCTGGCACACATTGGATAATTTTACGCCGGACGCTATATGCATGGTTCTTGCATCCGAACTTTATTCTGACGAAGACTATATTCGCGATTATAATGAATTTGTTGATTTTCGTAATATGACTATGTGCAATGATTAAATTTCTTGATTTAAAAAAAATCAATGAGTTGCACGCCGGTGAAATCAACGAGGCAACAAAAAGTGTAATCTCCTCCGGGCAATACTTGTTTGGAGAAGAAACCGCTCGGTTTGAGAAAAACTATGCGGCTTATATTGGCACCACATACAGCATTGGATGTGGAAATGGGCTTGACGCGCTATATCTCATCCTGCGTGGATATATTGAGATTGGAGTTCTGTCGCATGGTGACGAAGTGATTGTTCCGGCAAATACTTATATCGCCTCAATCATCTCGATAACCCAAGCCGGACTTGTTCCTGTTTTAGTTGAGCCAGATATTGGCACCTTGCAGATTAATCCGGTTAGGATTAAGGAAGCAATCACTCAACGCACAAAAGCTCTAATGATTGTGCACCTTTACGGACGATGCGCATATTCACCGGGTATTTCAGAAATTTGCGATGCTTGCAATCTTATACTTATAGAGGACAACGCACAGGCTCACGGATGCTGCTATGAAGGCAGACGTACTGGAAGCCTTGGCAATGCGGCTGCCCATAGTTTCTATCCCGGGAAAAATATTGGTGCGCTTGGTGATGGAGGAGCTGTCACGACCAACGATAGGCTACTTGCGCAAACCATACGCGCGCTTGCCAATTATGGATCTGAGAAAAAATATCTCTTTAGTTTTGTCGGAAGGAATTCACGTCTTGATGAAATACAAGCTGCGGTACTCAACATAAAACTAAAATACCTCGATTCTGAAAATGCCAGGCGTGCGCAAATTGCCGGCATGTATGCGTCCGGAATAAAAAATCCTGCTGTCACTTTGCCTAAAGCAATGCCGCATGGTCAAAATGTTTTCCACATTTTCCCGATACTGGCGGAGAACCGCGATTCACTCCAAAAATATCTATATAGCAACGGAGTTGAAACCATTATCCACTACCCTGTTCCTCCACACAAGCAAAAATGCTACCCGCAATGGAATGATTGCTCTTTCCCTGTCACTGAATATATTCATTCTTCGGAACTCTCTTTGCCAATCTCACCGGTTCTAACCGATGATGAAGCCCATAAAATCGTTTCGGTTATTAACCGCTGGAATCCCAATTTATAAATGGAAGAGCCGATTGACAATAGTGAAAAGAGCATTCTCAAAGGCATTTCATTATTTGGCGGTGTCCAGGTAATCCAGATGATTGTATCCGTCATCAGGGGGAAATTCGTTGCAATGATTCTTGGACCGGAAGGAATGGGCATAAATACCCTTTTCTCCTCTGCGCAGAGCACAATATATGTATTTGGTTCGCTTGGATTGAATCTTGCTATTGTAAAAGAAATTTCCTCAAGCCAGGATAATCCGACACAATTGTCTGCCACCGCCGCAGTAGCACTGCGCCTGATTTTATGGAGTTCAATTTTTGGAGCGCTTGTATGTTTTTTGCTTGCTCCGGTGCTTAGCCGCATTACATTCGGCAGTTATGCGCAGACCGTGCCGTTCATGTTTCTATCCATATCACTCTTCTTCTCCATTGCTGCTGCCGGCAAACTCTCTATACTCCAGGGATTGCATCAGGTAAAAAAACTATCACGTGCCTCTCTTGTAGGAGCACTCACCGGATTACTCATAGGAGTCCCTCTATATTATTTCCTCGGAGTAAAAGGCATTGTTCCGGCAATTATCTGTGTCACAGCTGCAATGTACTTTTTCTATTCATTCACCCTTNAGCGATGCAAATTGCCGCTTCAAAAACCTGTCTCTTTCTCTGCCCACAAGCCATTGGTAAAAAAAATACTGTCTATCGGATTTATCCTTGTCCTTGGCAACCTTGTCACCACTTCGGTAACATATATCATTAATCTTTTTATCCGCACTTTCGGTGATGTTGAGAATGTTGGATACTTTCAGGCTGCAAACTCTATCACCATGCAATACCTCGGAATGGTTTTCGCAGCTATGGCGGTAGACTACTTGCCCAGGCTGACAAGAAAAATTGAAGATAACCGATATGTCACCGAGCTTGCAAACCGGCAGATCACTGTTCTTGCTTACATTGTTGCTCCGCTTGTAACAGGTCTTATTCTCTCCGCACCGCTGCTTATTCGACTCTTGCTCACCAAAGAATTTGAAAATATCACTGAACTGATAAGATGGATGGGACTTGGAGTTATGTTCAAGGCTATCAACTATCCTCTCGGTTATATTACATTCGCGAAGGACAATAAAAAGGTGTATATCTGGACTGAAGTCGTTTTCTACAATATAGTCAATCTATTGTTATCCTGCTGCGCATATTACTACTGGGGTCTGATAGGTCTCGGCGTTGCTGTTATTGCCGACGGTATTATCGGCATAGCCACAGACTGCATCATAGACCGGAAACTATATTCATTCCGGTTAAACAGCTCCACTGTCACGAGTATCATTACTACATCTATACTTACAATTGCTGCTTTTGGAGCATCCTTCCTGCCCACTATGCCTGCATATACACTAATGTCCTTCATTTTTTTAACCTCATTGGCTGTTTCAATCAGGAAAATAAAATCATTCCTCGCTCCAAAGCGTTAATATTTATCAAATAAAAGCGCTGCTGTATNCCATTATCCNCCGATATTATACCTTTGTATAATAAACTATCTGCCGATGAAAGGAATCGTACTTGCCGGTGGGTCCGGCACACGCCTATACCCTATTACAAAGGGAGTCAGTAAACAGCTCTTGCCTATTTACGACAAGCCTATGGTTTATTATCCGATTTCCATACTGATGCTTGCCGGAATCAGGGAAATTCTAATTATTTCCACGCCACAGGATCTGCCGGGCTTCAAAAGGTTGCTTGGTGACGGAAGCGATTATGGTGTAAAATTCACTTATGCCGAGCAACCGAGTCCTGACGGGCTTGCCCAGGCATTTATTATCGGCAGGGATTTTATAGGAGATGACAGCGTTTGNCTGGTGCTTGGGGACAATATCTTCCACGGGGCAGGATTTTCACAGATGCTGAAAGGAGCCGTTGAAGATGCGGAGAAAAATTCAAAAGCAACAGTATTCGGCTATTGGGTGGATGACCCGGAGCGTTATGGTGTTGCGGAATTTGACAATAACGGAAATTGCCTGTCTATCGAAGAGAAACCGGAACACCCGAAATCCAACTATGCGGTCGTCGGACTGTATTTTTATCCAAACAAGGTTGTTGAAATAGCGCATAATATAAAACCATCTGCACGAGGTGAACTGGAAATAACGACAGTAAACCAGGAATTCCTGAAAGACGGCGAACTAAAAGTACAGACTCTGCCAAGAGGATTTGCATGGCTTGACACTGGTACACATGACTCCCTTGCCGAGGCATCTATTTATGTTGAAGTCCTTGAAAAACGCCAGGGGCTCAAGATAGCCTGCCTTGAAGGGATTGCATACCGTCAGGGATGGATTTCCGCAGAAAAGATGCGGGAACTGGCAAAACCTATGCTCAAGAACCAATATGGCAAATACCTCATCAAGGTGGTTGAGGAGATTGACCGCACAGGTTTTAAAAATCTTGAGTGACTATGAACGTTATCCATACCGATATACCTGATGTGGTCATAATAGAACCACGGATTTTCAATGATGCCAGAGGTTACTTTTTTGAGAGTTATTCCAAGCGTGAATTTGACGAGAAAGTACGTCCGGTGGATTTTGTACAGGATAATGAGAGTTGTTCGGCAAAAGGTGTGCTTCGCGGACTTCATTTCCAGCGTCCCCCTTTTACGCAATCAAAACTCGTCAGATGCGTGAAAGGCGCGGTACTTGATGTTGCCGTTGATATTCGTAAAAATTCACCGACATTTGGCAAACATATAGCGGTTGAACTCACTGAAGACAACCATCTTGCTCTTTTTGTGCCAAGAGGATTCGCACATGGATTCTCTGTGCTTAGCGAAATTGCTGTGTTTCAATACAAATGCGATAACTTCTACCATCCGGAAGCAGACGGAGGAATATCTATCCTTGATACTTCACTCGGCATTGACTGGAAAGTATCGTTTGAAGATGCAATCCTTTCCGAAAAAGACAAGCATCACCCGATGTTTGCCGAGTTTGATACACCTTTTGATTTTAAAATTGATCTTTATAAGAAATGAGAATACTCGTTACTGGCGGGGATGGACAGCTTGGCACCTGCCTCAAAATAGCATCTGAAAATTCTAAAAACAACTATATATTTACCGATGTCGATGACATTGACATTACCGATCCCGAAGCAGTTGCGCTCGGAGTAGGATGCAACGATTTTGACCTGATTGTTAACTGTGCTGCATATACCAACGTAGATAAAGCTGAAGAGCAACCTGAGTATGCTCAAAAGCTTAACGTAGAAGCAGTTGGATATCTTGCTAAAGCTGCCAAGGATAACAATTGCACACTGATTCAAATATCCACCGATTATGTTTTTGGTGGCAATCAAGGAAATACTCCCAGAAATGAGGATGAACCAACCAATCCCACAGGAGTTTATGGCTTGACAAAGCTGCGCGGAGAACAAAAAATTGCTGAATCCGGTTGCAAAGCCATCATTATACGCACAGCTTGGTTATATTCAGAGTTTGGCAAAAATTTTGTCAAGACTATGCTGAATCTTACAGCAACAAAGCCGGAACTGAAAGTTGTCGTTGACCAGACNGGGACACCGACCTATGCACGCGACCTTGCATCTGCCATCGTAGATATTATTGACAACAATAAATACCCCGGAAATGAAGGCACTTACCACTACTCGGATGAAGGTGTGTGCTCATGGTTCGATTTCGCCAAGGAAATTGCTGAACTGTCCGGGCATACTGGATGTAAAATCGAACCGTGCCGGTCNAGNGAATATCCNTCGCCTGTAGTNCGACCTTCCTACTCGGTGCTTGACAAAACCAAATTCAAAGACACTTTCCATATCGCAATCCCATATTGGAAAGACTCACTTAAAATATGCATTAAAAACCTGACCGGAAAATGAAAAAAAACATACTCATCACAGGTGGAGCCGGATTTATCGGCAGCCATGTTGTCCGGCTTTTTGTAAACAAATACCCAGAGTACAATATTGTCAACCTTGACAAACTCACATACGCCGGAAATCTCGCAAACTTAAAAGACATTGAGGACAAACCAAACTATACGTTTGTAAAAGCGGATATTGCCGACCTCGACGAAATGCGCCGTATAGTCAAAGAACATGAGGTTACCGGAATTATTCATCTCGCAGCTGAAAGCCATGTTGACCGATCCATAAAAGACCCGTTCACATTTGCACGCACAAATGTGATGGGCACCCTCGCGCTATTACAGGCGGCAAAAGAATATTGGGAAAGCATGCCGGAAAAATATGACGGTNAACTCTTTTACCATATCTCTACCGATGAAGTTTACGGTNCCCTTGAACTGACTAACCCANAANGTGTGGAATCGCCNTTCACNACAACTGCATCCTCATCGGAACATCATCTCGCATTCGGCACTGACTTCTTCCTTGAAACGACAAAATACAATCCCCACTCTCCTTATTCCGCATCAAAAGCGAGCTCCGACCATTTTGTCAGGGCGTACCATGACACATACGGAATGCCTACCTTAGTGACCAACTGCTCAAATAACTACGGTCCTTACCAGTTCCCTGAGAAGTTAATTCCTCTATTTATAAATAATATCCGCAACCGCAAACCATTGCCTGTATATGGCAAGGGAGAGAATGTGCGCGACTGGCTCTTTGTTNAGGACCATGCCCGCGCAATAGACCTTATCTTCCACAAAGGAAAAGTAGCCGACACATATAATATAGGCGGATTCAACGAATGGAAAAACATTGACTTGATAAAGGTGATAATCAAGACAGTTGACCGTCTCCTCGGTAATCCCGACGGATACTCAGACGAATTGATAACATACGTTACCGACCGAGCCGGACATGACCTACGCTATGCAATAGACTCACGCAAGCTCCAGAAAGAACTCGGCTGGGAACCCTCGCTTCAATTTGAAGAAGGCATTGAAAAAACTGTCCGGTGGTACCTCGATAATCAGGAGTGGATGGACAACATCACCTCCGGAGACTATGAAAAGTACTACGATGACATGTACAAAAACCGATAATTACAGTCCTCTTTCTATTTTTTACGCCTTATCAAATTCATGCAGTGCAATTCTCCGCGCTGCATGAACTCTTTATTTGCCGGTGACGGCGAGGCGGCGACCTTTTGACAGTCGCCTTGCGCCGTTAACACTCACATCTGCACGATAAATGTAAATGCCTCGCGTGACTCTATGTCCAGCCAGGTCATGCAAGTTCCAGGTAATTGGCGCGGAGGTGAACATATCGCTGCGATCCGTCACTGTCTTGCTCCATACAAGGCTACCCATGAGGTTGTAAACGCTCAAGGTGACCGTTAGAATTTCATCCGGACGATTATGGTTTATATAGAAGTTTGCTTCAATTGATGCAGGATTGGCGTCGGTGTACACATCATAAATCTCCGGCTCGGCAAGAGGATCAACAATAAAGTTTATAGTTGCCTCAGTGTTATTGCCGGACGTATCAAATACCCTTAAAGACAGGTCGTGTTTCCCTTCGGAGAGGGATGAAAGCGGATAAGCAATAATGCCACCNGGAGTGCCGTCGGCATAGGGTGTGAAATAATTAGCCACATTNNCAAGAGTTGTAACTCCGTCCAGCTTCAAGGTCATNGCCCTNCCTATTCCTGCAGTAGAAAGGTTTACNGCGATATTATCGCTGACCTCAGCAAAAACTACCGGAGATTCATTAACCCTGTCGCCGTCGACGAATGAGGGATGATTGATGTAAAATTTAGATATGACCGGAGGAATAGTATCTTCCGGTGCATTCTCATCAGAGCCAAACACATAAAAGTCGCTGAATGTGCCAACAGCATCACTACCTGATATCGAGCGGGCATTAAGGCTCATAAGTGCATTCCGGTAATTATCGGCAAGTTCCGCCGGCATTGCTATGCGGATATCGAAATCGCCCGCAATAACGGAATCGCGTCCGGAGAACAGCCTTTCGCCATGCTCATCAAACACAATCGACAGACCGCTCGTATTGTCAATATTCCTACCAATAGTCGTAACGCTTGTTTCTGCATCGTAAAGTGTGAGCTGCACAGTACCGTCGAAATCTTTCACTGGCTTGCCCTCCGCATTTTCAATCCTTCCTTTTACATGCACATTCTCACGACCACTTAGCACAATGTCCTCAACCGCGCTATTCACATCTAATCCGTTAATCTCAGTAACAGCTGCATGATAGCTCCCTGATGCAACTCTCATTGCAGGATCACCCATGAGCGCATACCTCAGTTTATTGGTATTTGACGTGCCTGCCTGAGCCCCAAGACGATTCTTTGCATTTCGCAATATATCTCCTATAGCCAATGGCTTACCATCGGAATCAGTTGCAAACGCCTCACGCCCTAATGCACGGCTCATCAAAGAGTTTTCTGAAATAAAAACAGGACGCGTGGCGGTAATCGCAGCAATGACTCCACCTTTCGGGCGAAAAAACATTTTTTCAGCACCGCTCTGCTCAAATCCATCCCACTGCATGAAAAAACAGGTTGCGCCAAAAAACACCGGAAGATAGCGGTTTGACATTGCATTAATGTCATTAAGCGTCAGAATGCCTTGTCCGGTAAGATAATACTTGTTTGCATGCCCGGTATAGGTCCACCACGACGCACCGGAATCCAGCAGGCGGTGCAGCTTGTCGCGCCCTTCCTCACAGACGCCGCCAACAAGCGGATAAGCGTCAATGTACACTTTGTCATACACCATATTGCGTCCAAGCGGATTGCCTTTCATCGCCTCAACAAGTTCATCTGCCTGAGTCATGTGTATCGCCCGGTCACCGTCATCTGCGGTCATAATCACCCTGTTGTGCCACTCTCCGGCTGGGGGTGCCGTTACATAGCCTAACAGTTTGTCAACATAAGCCTGCGCCTCCTCTCTGTTACGCGCCGGAATACGCCCGACAGCTATGCAATATTTGTCTGCACCAGGACGCGCACCGCTATTGTCCTCCAGAAAAGCGAAATAATCATCTGTGGTAAAAGAAACTGTTTCAGAAAGGCTCTCAGGCGACTGCCACACAGGCATAACAGGCTCAACCATCGCCGCCCCTCCGGGTGTAACGCCTCGGATATCGAATGTGCCGCGTCCTAAGAAAAGCGCATAGCGCAATTTCACATTTCCATCCGCTCCCCGGTCATAAAGCATTTTGAGGAAACGCCTGAACGCACCGGGATCAGTTGCACCGGAGCTAAATTCATTGAAAATATCCTGCTGCATCACAACCTCCACCTTCATGCAGTCACACTTTGCATGCAATTCAGCAATCTGACGCGCCATTGCAGCAAATTCAGGCACGGTGATAATGACCATATCCGGGGTTTGGAGCGAATGAATATCCTGGTTTTGCACAATACCTTCGTCAACAACTGACAGTAGTTTAGCCCCGTTATTCCATGCAGCATAATTGCGTTGCCCGGTATAATCATTAATCCAGTAAATCGCAGCTCCATCTCCTTTTACAGACATACGGATGATACTCAGAGGATTCGTTACATCCCAGACACGGGTAGATTCATCAGCGCCCCCAAGTGCAACAGCTGTTGAGGAAACAGTGAACGATGCGATGCCATCGTTCAGCTTTAAATGCCGGAGATAGTTTATGCTGATAGCATCAAGATTTGCTGCACTCAGATTAGTTCCGCCGCTAAAGGCAACCCTTAAGGTAAACTGCTCCCCTTTCAATGGAAATTCTTTTCCTACACTCCCGGCTACACCATAANCTGCTCCCGGGGTTGCANTANGAGCGACTGAAACGCTCTCGCCANTGGCGGNCAGGGAATAGCTTGTCCTTGATGCNGAACGTGACGCAACGGCAGCATATACCCATGCGTCTGTGCCATCCACAGCATCTTTAAGTGCAAAAGGGAAATCCTGAACGGTTGTAAAACGAAAATCCTCACCGAAAAAACGTGTTCCGGTATTGCCATAACTGACCCTGTCAACCTCGTGATGCACCAATGCGGTATAGGTTGTCAAGGCATCTTCCGCTATCTCTCCCCTTCCTTCCATAGGAATTTCCCTAACCGGAGAGCCCTCGCCTATATAATAGTAACCCTTTGATGTGTATGGATTAAGGGAACCAATAACATGTCCCGCCTCATCTTTTGCTATTATCTGCGGTCCTACCGCATAGAAATATATGCCGTCTGGAGTGTACTCGCACTGCACCTCCGGCAGATCATCTATATAAGTAGATGCCGAAAGAAGGTCCGGAATACCGGCTGCGCCATATCCTGCAACAATGACCTTTGCCGGGTCGTTGAATCCCCATGACTTAAGCTGCGCCTTGCTGATAAAATGCATGCCGGACTCNCTCACGCTGACCNTGCGCCATTTACCTGAGGCTAAACGCGATGATGCAGCATAACCGGACAGNTCAAGCGCATTTGCAGCAATAGCCGTNATTAAAAATATAAGGATATGTATTTGCCTGTTAACAGTATTCCAAGTCNTTGCATTATCCTAACGAATACATAACTCTATTATTNCACTNNGATTTGCATCGGGGNTGAANATTNGCGCCATAATGAGTCATTGCCGGTGAAAAGGTTCAAATCCACAAGTCGCTCAACCCCTTTCAGCTTGCCACGATGAGAATATTGCCACAACACGCAGCCATATTTGTCATCAATGTCAGTGAAAGAACAAAGCCATAGGGGATATTTTTCCAGACGGTTGCGGTAATAACGGGCATAACCATCCTTATTAGTATAAATAAGCACCTTATACCCCTGTTCTTCAAGCATATCTGCCATTACCTCAACCTGCCTGGCAATTGAATCTGTTTTTACTCCAGAAGGATTTGTCCAATCCTCAATATCTATTGCCACCGGCAAATCAAGCTTCTTGCCTCTCAGGGAATTGATCACATTAAGAGCCTGCATATATCCGGGTGTGTCAAAACGGAAAAAATGATAAACCCCTACTTTCAATCCTGCGCCGGTTGCCTTACGGTAATTGGAATGGAATTTCTGGTCTTTAAAATCCGTGCCCTCTGTACTTTTTATATATGCGAACTCAATTCCTTGGCTTGCAAGCATATTGAAATCTATCTCACCATTATGCGAAGACACGTCAACACCTTTGACCTGATAATTGTCAATGCTTTGAGGGAGCACTGTTTCTCCCCTGCCCGTCACCACAATATAAAAGATATATACCGCGATACCGATAAAAAGAANGACAGAAAAATATGTGATTACCTTCTGCATAACACAAAGATAACACAAATAATCCATATAACAAAGAAACACCCCGTCAACAATAGGATGCCCGTCCCTTCAACCGGGTGAGGGGCTTCAAAGGTCACTCATAAGTTATGGTACCGGAAACGGGGACAAGATAAGGCTCGGAGTACCCGTGAAAGTAGACCTCGATTGTCCCCTCAAAATAGCCTTCCGGAGCGTCTTTTGTGAAGCCTAACAACAGCACCGTAACCTTGGGACCCGCATTCAGTTTTAGGGATTTGAGTGTGGTTTCACTTCTCAGGAAATCCGGAGTGACTTTAAACGGTTCAAACCAAATCTTTGCACCCTTTGGAAATGCCGCGAAAGTCGTATCATTATCATCATTCATTTTACCGATGCATAGCAGGATTCCAATCTCCTTTGGATTATAATATATACTGTCCCGCTCTCGGGGAAGAGTGATTTTTCCTACGTCAAAGCGAGTCAAGGTGTCCTGACCATCTGCTGATACCATATAAAATGGAGGGACTTTNCCATAAACGCCTGAATCATCAGAAACATCGACATTGCTTACTGGTTCCTTTTTGTCCTGCTTTGCGGCTGTATCTATCTTCTTACCTTTCTTCAACGCTTCGGCAAGGTTAAGCTTGCCGAACTGCATGTCAGACTGGGTAAAACTCATCCACAGGATACCGGAGGGNTCATGATAATACATGTCACGGACTCTTTTTCCGGCATCAAGGGTAGCTATATAGTTTCCTTCCAAGTCCATTACTACTATCTTTTTACCTATTTGCTCCGTATTCCCGTCACCACCTGCATAAACCCCGAGGATATAAGGACCTNCCACTCTGACGTACGAAAAATAGTTTGTTTTTTTGTCTGCTTCCGGTTTGTAGCCTGGACCTTTGATTCGCCTGAGCACATTGCCCTCATAGTCGTATATAACAACTATGTCTACATTGCCACCCGCCTCTATCACCTTCTTCGTGCCCTTGGAAACCGCGATCTGAGAGGTATTACCGCTAATATGCTCTTCCGGAGCAAAATCAGTCAACTCACCTGTCATAAGATTATATTTACCGATAGCTTGATCGAATCGAGTAGATCCGGGAGAAATAACTATTTTGCGGGCAAAACCAAGGGTGTCATTAACATATACATAATGAGAAGGAAAAACAGTTGAATCCAATGACTTTACCTGACGTGGAATGTAGGTGGTATCTGTAAGGGCACTATCGACATCATATATAGAGATACGCCAATTGCCATGGTCCATCACAACAGCTTTTTCGCGACCGTCTGCCTCAGAGGTAAAAAGATTTATATTTCCAATAATCGCTATCTCGTTTGGTCCAGCACCGAAATCCATGAATTGACCAACGAAATCTCCATCCGGAAGCGAAAATACCGATGTTATTTTATCAGTAGACGTGTAATCTTTTACATATAAATAATTGTCACTCCCATATAGTCGTGCACCATCGTTTATTAAAGGCTCCTCTACAGGAAATTCCTCTATCAATTCACTTATGTCAATCTCGTTATTCCTCTCCTGATTGACATTTATTGGATCCTTTTCGCGGCAGGAAAAGAATAGAGCCAGAAGCAGCAATGCGGGTAAAATCTGTTTCATTTTTTCACTTTTTTGTTCCCGCAAAGATAGTGATACCGGGTAACAAGCTCCAAATTCTTGAAGACTATTTTGCCTATAATATCACATAAATGATGGTCGGATATGGTGCAGATGCACTACTCCGGATCTGAGGGATGAGACCCGGACATAAGCCGGGTGTCAGTCCTCTTCAATAGAGCAGTCAGGTTCTTCCGCCCACTGCTTTTCACGTGCCATATCACTGAGTTTTTTCCACATCTGCANCTCGTGCTCACATCTGAGGCGTTCCCATTCATCTTTTTCTGTATCAGAGAGGTTTTTCAGCTGCTCTTCATATAGGAAAGCCAATGCCGACGCCCCTCTCCAGTCGCCAAGATCAAAAGCTAATTCCCAATATAAGCGTGCCATCATCGTACCATCCTCATCATCTTTCACCCCAATATTGTCCATATAGCACCACCCGAGACGATACATATATTCCTCCGGGTTAAAATCACTTGCTACGCTTGTCCAACGAAATAGTTTTTCTTCAAGACCATCCATCTTGTAGCCATCCGGATGTTCATCCTCATACTCCTTCTGGTCCCAATAGTAGTCGCAAAGCTTACAAGCAGCGTCCATTTTCTTATCACCTATTGCCTCATAATGCTCAATGGCAATTTCCGGGTCACCGCCACGAGCCATATCCATAAAAAAGTCTCCGAGCCATAGATGAGCCGCGGTCGACCAATAACCATTGGTTTCAGCACANAGTTCATAAAACCGCTCGGCATCATAGTGGTCGTACTTCTGGCGGGGTCCACCTTCTGCCTGATCGGGAGTCTCGGCATTATCGCACATATACCCGAGCATAATGTACCCAAGCCCGTCGTGCCCCTCCAGTGCCGCCTTTTCAGCAAGTTCAAAGCATTTGTCCATGTCTGGTTGCACCCCGATGCCGTCATGGTACATCAGAGCGAGCAATCCTGTACTTTCCGGANTNACCGGTGCGGCAAGGACTAANTCCGCCGCCTTGTTTTTAGCTTCCGTNCTCTCATTCCCGGCATTCAGGATAGAGTAAAATTCATCTGTCAGGCTCATAAGTAAAATTTGGCTACAAATTTATAATTTAATACAGCTCAGTCAAAAATAACCCGCGGATTCATTTCATGCGGAGTACGCCAGTTTATTCCATATTTCTTTTTAAGCAAATCTTTTTTCTTGCTCCAGTATTTGAAACAGAATCCCATGCCACGGTGCTCATCGGCAAACATCGCGTCCAGTTCATCAGTTACATCATAAAAAATGTATTCCCATTCCCAGGTGTATTCAACGGGGTCACTCCGNAGATGCCCGATAGTAGGNTCGGCTATAAGCTCAAGAAGCTGCNGGGAAGTAAACATCGATTCAAGGATTGCCGTCAGTTCCTCCTGCGGCTNATGCGTTTCACNTGGCTCAAGAAGAATATCGAGTTTTACAAGTGTTTCCGCTTCATACCGNTACTCCGCCATATCCTCACCAGACCTGTGCGCTATTACAATCAATTGCGCAAGCAAATCACGNAACAGATGGCTATATGCAGTCATCTCCACTGCATCAATCATGCGCGGAAGCACCTCAAGCGCCACCTCGTCAATCTCCTTGTTGCTGTCAAGGATATCCCTTACAAGAATGCCATACTCCCTTACAGGACGGAATCTGTGGTCTTTCACATCCTCTTCGGCGAGCATCACGGCACCACATATAAGCTCGGAATCACGCTCATTGCCGCTCTCCTNCTCAAGAAGCGATGCCATTATGTTTTCAATGTCCTGCCTGGACAGCCCTTTTTCTTCCTCTGCCATATCTTACTTCATCCTATAGGTGTGACCGTCGTCACCTTTGACATTTCCATATATATCTTTGGTTCCGGTGACTTTGCGCCCGTCGGAAGTATAACCAGTGACACGCTCACCGCCAAACAACGCGCCGCCGACTCCGGCTATCAGCGCCCCACCGACAGCAACCACCACTATAACAGCAATAATAAGAATCACAAGGTACAAGCCAAGGATTGAAAGCGATACGGCAAGCCCGACAGATGCAGCAATATAGTAAACCAGAATAGCCAACGCCCCGATGATTTTGCCTTTCGACACCAGGTAACCTGCGCCAACAAGAGCTGCGGCAACCAGAGACAGGTATATCCAGAAGTAGAACTCGAGCCCCCATGTGTTGCCGGTAAAGGCATCAACGAGCACAAGCACGAGCGACACCACAGCAAGTAGCGCAGGCAATCCGATAAGGTAATTAGTCCACTCCCCGTCAATATCTGGAGCACTGCCGATAGACTTGTTGAGCGCATTAAAGCCATTTTCAGAAGCATCCATTATGCACGCCCAGCCGGCATAGAACATAAGGTATTGGATTCCAAGGAATACCCCCAAGCCAAGAAAGCCGAGAATAGCATACCCCCACCCTACACAACTTGGCATGAAAAACCATAGCGGGTGGGCATCCATTGCAAGGAGATAGATTATTTCGGCAACCGATGCAACGGCAAGGCATATCGGAAATACAAAAATGATAGCCTTTTGGAATGGTTTCCAGAAAGCACTTACAGCAAGCATTACAGCACCCAAGCCAAGGCTTCCCATAATAATCCATAGCCATGAGGAGGGATCTACCGGCAGGTTCATAGCCCATGTGTTCCACTTCACCAAAGATTTCGGGAAAGCAGCCATTTCTTCAGGCGCTTCATCTACGATAGGAAATATGGAGTCACCCGGAGCCGCTTTCACAGGCATGACGGCATCACTGTAGCAGTAGCCTTTTACTCCGTGGTACACAATAGGGAGCATGCGGTAGCCACTCTCTCCATGCTCTACAAGAAACGCTTCCGTGTCCTCACCGGCATAGAGGGTGTCACCTCTTTGCAGGGACATAAGTGTCTTATCAGCCTTTATCTGGTCCGAATTGTCGCGTGGAGTAGTGTGTATCGATGTCTCCTTACGCATTACTTTATACATTTTGTTGGTGCCGGCAAAAGCATAAAATCCGGCAAACATTGCTATTAACGCAACAATTGACAGCAAAATCCTCTTCTTCATATCTATGATTGTTTTTTAATTATTATCCTCCAAAAGAGCAGCTATAATAAAAGTTATATTATCCTCACCACCGGCATTTTTTGCTGCTGACAGCAACGCTTCCGCCCCTGAAGGGAGCAAAGCTTCTATCTCATCATCCGGCAGCATGTCACTGAGACCGTCCGAACATACCAGCACAATGTCATCAGGCAGAAGCATATTCGACACATCCTTCACATCGGCAAAAAAATCCCTTTCAAGCCCGAAGCAGTTGTAGATTATATTTGAGGGATAGTCCGGATTTCTGGTAAGTTCCTTCATCGAGTGGTCGGTTGTCAGTTGCCTCAGTATTCCGTCACGCAAACGGTACACACGGCTGTCGCCGATATTGAACATCAACGCTTTGGCGTCCTCTCCAAAATGCAGACCGGTGAGAGTGGTGCCCATATCATTGAAATTCAACGATTTTGCCCTTGCAAGAACCACCTCATTTGTTACCGCAGCCCAACTCTTGAAGGAATCCGCTGTGAAGTCGCCATCCTCACAGAAGTCTATCAGCTGGTCTGCAACCATTTCAGAGGCAATCTCACCACCCTCGTATCCACCCATGCCGTCGGCAACAGCAACGAGCAAAGGAGCCGCGCACTCGCAGGACAACGCCTTGTCACGGATTTTCTTTCCGCCCACAATTGCAATATCCTCATTGTTGGCACGCACTACACCCACATCGCTTACTGCCTCAATCTTTATTCTCATTGCACCTCAAAGAGATATGTTCCCAAATCAATCACATCGCCGGACTTGAATTCATGCGGCTTGAAAGGCACAAGGCA
>WFLX010016815.1_pt1 | contig 31938 bp, 23 predicted proteins | sample 4967041 | NCBI WGS metagenome assembly WFLX01 (sample SAMN12857096, study PRJNA449069) | gut metagenome | isolation source: stool from male and female vole | host: Microtus ochrogaster | place: USA:Florida | collected 2017
CCAAATGCAGGCAGCAGTCCACGTTTTTTGTCCGAAAGGTTGCAAATCGGCGGAAATAGATTCTCTGTTCATAATATTTTCTGTATCTTTGCAATTCAATCAAACCTAAAAGACAGATATGGAAAAGCTTATAGTCAACTCATACGACGAGTTTGCTTCGCACTTGGGCGAAGTAATTGGTACAAGCGAATGGCTTGAAATCTCACAGGAACGTATCAACCTCTTTGCCGATGCCACCATCGACCACCAGTGGATTCATGTGGACCCTGAGCGTGCAAAAGTGGAAAGTCCCTACAAATCGACCATTGCGCATGGCTATCTCACACTCTCCCTCCTGCCCCACCTTTGGCAAGAGCTTATTCAGGTGAACAACGTAAAGATGCTTGTGAACTACGGCATGGACCAAATGANGTTCGGTCAGCCCGTNCTGGCTGGTCAGCGTGTCCGCCTGACTGCATCGCTACACGAAATCAACAACATCCGTGGCATCTGNAAGGCGCAAATCAAGTTCAAGCTGGAAATTGAGAACCAAAAGAAACAGGCACTCGAAGGTCTTGCNACGTTCTTGTACTATTTNGANTAAGCGCACAATACGGTATCAATATACAGCAAGAGGGTGAAAGCTTATTGTGGCTTCACCCTCTTGCTGTGTCGTAAGGATAACGACCCCGACACAAACAGCCCCCAAAAGTTTTGTACCTAACTTTGGGGGCTGTTCTATTTGTTGGACATACGATGAGCGTTCATCAGAACACGATGGTCGTACCTGTTTCTGCAGGATTACGAATGGGACCAAATTCATTGAGCTGACGAAGTGCTTCTTTCGAGCGTTTGTAGGTGGGAGAGGTCTCCACCATGCTGATGAGGTCTTCGTTGTCAAGGTCTTCTTCCTTGAAGATGTAACTGTAGATTGGACGGCGGATGGAGCCGTGGTTTTTGTCCCCTCCATATATGGCCGCACGGCGGATTGCCTTCATGGCTTCATCCTCGGCTTTCTCTTCATCACGCTGCTGCTGTTCCTTGTCACGAGCCATCAGGCGATTGCCCATCTCAGCGGAGTCAATGTCTTCAACACCAAAGCCTGTGGCGAGAATCGTTATCTTCACTTGGTCGCTGAGTGTCGGGTCGATGGAGAGACCCCACTTGGTCTCCACGTCGGTGCGCATAATCTTTGCCATGAACTCATGCACCTCGTTCATCTCGTCCATCATCAAGGCGCTGTTGCCTTCTCCTGTCTCATCGGGAACAGAAATACGCAAGAGAATCTTAGTGGCGCGATAGATGTCGTTGTTGTTGAGCAATGGCGAGTTCAATGCGTCCTCGATGCCTTTCGTCACACGGTTTTCTCCAGCGCCATAACCCGTACTCATGATTGCCACACCCCCATCTTTCAAGACGGTGCTGACATCGTTGAAGTCAAGATTGATGATGCCGTGCATGGTGATAATCTCAGCGATGGAACGTGCCGCATTGCACAGCGTATCGTCTGCCTTGGCAAAGGCCTTGATGACCGTGAAATCTTGGTAAATCTCACGCAGACGCTCGTTGTTGATGACAAGCAAGGCATCCACATTCTTGCTCATCTCCTCTACACCGTCCAACGCCTGGTCAATCTTCTTATTACCCTCCCACCGGAATGGTATTGTGACAATACCCACCGTGAGAATGCCCATATCCTTTGCGGTCTTAGCTATCAGCGGAGCAGCACCTGTGCCTGTTCCGCCCCCCATACCAGCCGTAATGAAAGCCATCTTGGTTCCATCGGAAAGCATGGCCTTGATTTCTTCAATGGATTCTTCTGTTGCCTGACGGGCACGCTCGGGACGGTTGCCTGCACCTAACCCTTCGCTGCCCAACTGGATTTTCTCTGGTACTGGCGAGTCCTGCAGGGCCTTGTTGTCTGTGTTACAAACAACGAATGTAACATCGTGAATACCCTCATTATACATGTGGTTCACAGCATTACTACCACCACCACCAACGCCAATCACCTTAATGATGCTTGGTGCGCCTTGTTCAAAGTTGAAAACACCGATATCTTCGTTTTCTGCCATATTCTATCTGATGTTACTTAGTTATTATCTTCGCTAACAATCTCTGTGATGAAGTTTCTTATGCGTCCCCAAGCACTATTCTCTTGGTCCGCCTCATTCACTTTCTGCGTTAATTCCTCTACCGACTTCTGCAAGATATCGGCCAGATCTGCGCCTTCTTTGAGGCTCTGCTTAAACTTATCCTTGCCAGCCAAAGCCTGTGCTGCCTGTGCATACTTCTCACCGACAGCCTCGTCCATAACTGACAATGCAAGTTCTTTGGCTCTGCGACGCACCTTCTTGTCGCGACCATATTCCTCCAACTCTTTAATCTGCTTCTGGACTTTCTCGTAAGCCGCACGAATGCCAGCCTTGACATTATCAAAAGTAACTGCATCCTGCGCTTCGGCAGCGGCAGCGGCTTCAGCCTCGCTCTGACGGCGCAGGCGCTCCTCTTCTTCCTTCTGCTTATCGAAGATGTCTGGTTCGCGCTTGAGGATTGCACCACCACAAGGAATAGAGCCAGCAAACAACAACGAGAGANTGGTGGTTGAACGNGCATTNTCCACGTTAATGCTACCAGCATTCGAAGCTTTGNTTACCTGAGNGTTCACCTTGTGAGCAATACGAACCTTATCTATCTTGNTGCTCTTGACNANCGCNNTCACCACATTCTTCATGTTACTGCCACCACCCGTGAGAATCAAGCCAGCAAGCAGTTTGTCGCTATAGTCGGAATTGATGATTTGCCTGCTGACATTGGCGATAATCTCGCTCATGCGTGCCTCAATCACGTTCTTAATGGTAGCCACCTCTATCTGAAGCCCGTCTGAAGTCGTGCAGGACCAAGGTTCGTTATCATCCGTAGCGTCCAAATCCTGACAGGCATCACCATATTTCAGCTTCAAGTCTTCTGTTTCCGCTTCATCTATAGAAAGTGTTGACAAGTCTTTGTTGATGTTGTTACTGCCTAAAGGTATGGTCACCAAATAACGGACGATGTTATTTTTATACACCACAAGCGTTGTCGTTTCAGCACCCAAATCAACGAGCGCACAGCCAGAACGCTTCTCGGCATCCGTCAATACACTATTACCCAACTGAAGCGGTGCGACTAATTCCTCGGCAATATCAATGCCCACATTGTCAAACACTGTTTCAATGTTTGTACGGAGTTTGGTCTTTGCTATGACATCCAAGAACTCGCCTTCAACGTTCGTTCCCATAACTCCTACGGGGTCAGCAATCACATTTGAGTCAACCNCNAATTCCTNAGGATAATTCTCCANAACCGTATAGTCGTTGAATGGGATTTCATAACTTTCCTGACGGATGGAGTCAATCGCATCGTTTGTGATGTAGCTCTGCGTGAGCATGTTGCGACGGACAACACACTTATAAGAGCGTACAGACTGACCACCGATACCCACATAAGCACGGGTGATTTTCGCCTTCAGAATCGATTCCAATTTGGAGATAATGCAATTGACACTCTGATAGACCTTCTCAATGTTATAGACAACACCACGCCTCACACACCCCGCAGTTTTCTTTTCTGCATAAGCAAGAATCTGCATCGTGCCATCTTTTCTTTTTTTACCCGCAATACCTGAAATCTTCGACGATCCCAGTTCTATCGCCACAATGAATTCTTTATCGGATACGTTCGTATTCATATTATATAGTATATTCTTATAGTTTAACTTCTCTTCTTTTTCTTTTGCAGAGCAACCTTTACCGCTTGGTACAAATGATTTGGTTATCATACTCAAGGTTCACTCTTGCATATTTTTCCCATCCCACAGCATCAACCGCCTTGTCGTAGAACAAGCGCAACTTACGTAGCTTCCCCTGAAAATCGTCCAATGAGCCNAGATACACANNNTGANTCCCCACACGAGGAATCAATTCCANCACACGTTCTCCTTTCTTGTTCTTCATCACATAGATTTGCTCAATCTGGCGATTCCAGAATTCATTCTTCTGCAAGAAGCATCCGAACTCCACCAACTTCGTACTCGCATAGTGATTGTCGATATTACCAGATGCCACCACTAAATCCATCGCACAATAACGATTGGGGATGATGTTCCCTTGTGCATCAACAAAGTAACCATCTTGTTCATCAGGCGACACATAAATGACTGGAACACGTTGCTTCACGCTGATACACAACTTGCCATCAGCCGACTTGTAACACTCCACTTCTGCAATAAACTCATTCTTCCGCAGTATTTCTTCTATCTTCTTTGTGTTCACATCCTTCATCAACATGCCCGTCGGATAAATATGTGCGTTCTTAAGAATCGTCTCCACCTCTTCTTTATGCATGAGGGAGGATTCTGACCCTTGCTTCACAATGAGTTCCACTGCTTGGCACTTTTCCTCTCCATTTGGTTGTGAAAGAAACAAAGAAGCATATACCACATACACTACCAACCCTACAGCCAGTAGCATCATCAGTATAACCTTTATGACCTTGCTTGTTTTCATGCTTCTTCTTGGATTCACGCCCTATACTTCTTTTATGCTATTTTAGCAAGAATCTCTGCTATTTGAGGTACGTAGTTCTCTATATCACCTGCTCCTAACGACATCAGCACATCAAAATTCCTTTCCCTTACAACATCAAGGATATCTTCCTTGTGAATAAGGTGCTTCTCTATGCCTGAACACAAATTATCATAGATAAGCTGACTCGTCACGCCTGGAATAGGAAGTTCACGAGCTGGATAAATATCGCACAAATAAACTGTGTCGAGCAGTGAAAGTGCTGCGGCAAATTCTTGGTAGAAATCGCGAGTACGTGTATAAAGATGCGGCTGAAAGATAGCTGCAATCTTCTTGTCTTGATATAGTTCTCTCACTGATTTCACACTCTGCTCAATCTCGTTCGGATGATGCGCGTAGTCGCTGAGAAAGACAGCCTTGTCTGTTTTCACCTTGAAGTCGAAACGGCGGTCAACACCACGGAAACTCTTCATGCCTTCACGCAACTCTTCTTCGCTGACACCATTCAGAACAGCCAACGCCATTGCTGCAATACCATTGTCGATATTAATGCTCACGGGCACACCCAGCTGAACGTCTTTCACCACACCCTGTGGATGTACAAAGTCAAACACGATTTCGCCACCACCAATACGGATATTTTCTGCGTGGAAGTCTCCTTCTTCACGCGAGTATTCATACACCTTCACGCCCTCCTGCACATCAGCCTTCATTTCCAAACCTTTATGGATAATCAACGCTCCTCCTGGCTGAATGAGCGTTGTGTATTTGCGGAAACTCTCCAAATAAGCTTCCTTGGTTCCGTAGATGTCAAGATGGTCAGGATCTGTTGCTGTAATGACGGTCATATAAGGACACAGCCAATGGAACGAGCGATCGAACTCGTCTGCCTCAATCACTACATAGTCACTGTCGCTGAGGATGTAGTTTGTCCCGTAATTCTTTGAGATGCCACCCAAGAACGCATTACAATCCACTTTGCTCTGATGCAACAAGTGGGCCGCCATCGTCGAAGTGGTGGTCTTCCCGTGTGTACCTGCCACACAGAGTCCTTTATGAGATTGCGTCAAATACCCCAGCACCTGCGCACGCTTTTGTACCTCAAAGCCATTCTCTTGGAAATACACCATTTCCGCATGTTCAGCAGGAATAGCAGGTGTATAGACCACCAAAGTGCTCTCCTTCTGCTTAAAGCAGGAACCAATCGCCTCTACGTTCTCCTCGTAATGAATTTTCGCCCCTTCTTCAATCAACTTCTCCGTCAACTCACTCGGTGTCTTGTCATAACCACCCACGTTATAACCTTTCGTCAGGAAATAACGGNCAAGGNCACTCNTACCANNACCACCAGCCCCTACANAATAGACGGACCTTATCTCGTTCATCTGCATCTGTTCTACTTGTTTTGATTTCTATACTCAACCGCCAATTTATACACCTCTTCGGCTATCACATCTGCCGAATTTAAGAAGGCCATCATCTTCACATTAGCACTCAGTGCAGCCAATCTGGCATCATCTTGCACGGTTTTNATTGTCAACATGATTAGCTNTTCCTTGGCATCCTTATCTGCCACAAAAATGGCGGCATCCCTATTCGAGAGAGCCCGTGCATTCTTGGTCTGATGATCTTCTGCCACATTGGGTGATGGAACAAGGATGCAGGGCTTGCCCAGCAGACACAACTCAGAAATAGAGCTTGCTCCAGCACGACTCACAACAATATCGGCTGCCGCATACGCACTATCCATACTGCTGATGAAGTCCATCACCTTCAGGTTCTTCACGGCTTCCACCTTACTCAGTTCTTCGGTAATATGCTGACTGTAGTACTTACCTGTCTGCCAAATAAACTGTACACCACTTTCACGGATGCCTTCCAAATGAGACAGCACACTTTCATTCATCGTCCGAGCACCCAAACTACCACCCACAATCAACACCGTCTTCTTGTCAGGAGCAAGACCAAAGCTCATACGCGCCTCCTCCTTCGTAATCTTCGTGTCAAGAAGATTCTGTCGGACCGGATTGCCTGTAATGAGAATCCTATCAGCAGNGAAGAATCGNGNCATGCCATTATAAGNCACNCACACCCTTTTAGCCTTCTTGGCTAATGNGCNGTTGGTCACACCTGCATAGGAATTCTGTNCTTGAATCAAACAAGGGATGCCCATCGAATNAGCAGCATTCAAAGTCGGAGNAGAAGCGTAGCCACCGACACCAACAGCCACATGGGGCTTGAAGTCACTAATTATTTTTTTGACCATCCGCTTACTTTTGAGGAAGTCGAGCATCACCCCTATATTTTTGTAGCTCCACAAAGGACGCACAAGCCCACGAACTGGAAGTCCCTCAATTTTGTAGCCAGCAGCAGGAACACGATGCATTTCCATGCGCCCTTCAGCACCTACAAACAGGATTTCCGCCTCTGGATGCAGCTTCTTAATGGCATTGGCTATAGATACTGCTGGGAAAATATGCCCACCAGTTCCACCACCACTGACAATCACTCTAAAAGGCTTATTTTGTTTCATTTTTAGCAACACACGTTCGTGTGATTTATTTTAATGGGCAAAGATACTAATAATATCTATACCATCCATCATAAAGGCATCAAAATCAACGATTCACGGCACCAAAAAAATCGCGCAATCCGTCTTTTGACCTCAAGACATCGCTCCGTCCGTATAATACTCGCTGGTTTCCCCGTTAGGAACTGCTTCTACAAGGGGCGCCTTCTTCTCCTTTTTCTCAGCATATCGGCTCACACTCAAGATGACTCCGATGTAGAAACTGGTTATCAAGATTGATGTTCCTCCCTTGCTGATGAGTGGCAATGTCTGCCCCGTTACAGGTACAAGCCCAACAGCCACACTCATGTTCACAAACGCTTGCAACACCATCATTATGCCAAAACCCAACACCAAATAGGCAGGAAAAAAACTTTGGCACTTCTGTGCTATACGCCCTACGCGAATCAGCAACACCAAATAGAGGAAAGCAACAAACAGCGCACCACCAATGCCCAGTTCTTCCACAATGATGGCATAGATGAAGTCCGACTCTGCGTGCTGCAAGAAGTCGCGCTGAATCGAATTTCCTGGTCCCAATCCTATCACATTCGAGTTCGCCACAGCGATGAACGCATAAGTGGTCTGAGAATTTTTATCATTCAACAGAATCTTGGTAGCCGTCTTTGAAGTATTCTCCTGTTCTTCCTCCGCTTCCGAACCCAACATTCGATTGATACGGTGCTTCACCGTCACCACACGCTTAAAACCAGGAATCTCCTGCAAAGTATCATCAGGCATGGCCATAGAAAGCATCACCACAAACACTCCCAATCCCACAATTGAGAACAGCCCTTTCAACATAAGATCGTTTGGCACATGTCCCAAAAACATCATCACCATCACGACAAAAAACAACATTATGGCAGTTGAGACATTATCCAAGAAAATCAAGCCACAAATCAGCAACGTAGCCCCTCCCACAATGGCAAAAGCCAAATAACGCTTACCTTTAATGGCACCTACCACCTTCCGCTTTTTCCCTCTAACAAACTCCTCTTTCTCCGCCTGCGTCTTTGCCAACACCACAGCTGCAGTCATCAGCAAAGCCGCTTTCGCAATCTCCGACGGTTGGAAACTGATAGAACCGAAACGCACCCATCGGTGTGTTTCATTGATGTCACTACCACCACCCAACACTGCCGTATAAAGCAACAGAAGAACCGCCACAGGCAATAAGAAAAATGGGAACAACATAAACCATTTGCAAGGAATACGATGCACCATCAGGATAACAAGCAATCCCACAAAAAGAAAGCCCGCCTGACTAACCATAGGTCCCCAATGATGTCCGCCCACGAACGTCAGTCGGCTCGATGCACTATACACTTCCACCAATGAAATCATACAGAGGAAGAAGTAAATCATCCACACACCTTTATCACCCTTGAAGAGCTTTCCGCCGAAAAAGTCTTGTACCAACGTTCCCATATCACAACCTGTTTATAAATTCCTCACGCATTCCTTGAACTGCTCGCCTCTATCTTCCATGTTCTTGAACAAGTCGAAGCTGGCACAACAAGGGCTCAACAATACGGTGCTACCAGGCTTTGCCATCTTATAACACTCATCCACACAATCCTTCATGCTTTTCACATCAGCAATAGGAATGCCAAAACCATCAAACGCAGCATGCAGTTTCGAGTTATCCACTCCTAAGAAAACAAGACCGATACATTTCTCCTTCACCAAGTCGAATATCTCCGAATAATCGTTGCCCTTGTCCTTACCACCAAGGATAAGAACAACGGGTGTACGCATGCTGTCCAGTGCATACCAGCAAGCATTAACATTTGTGGCCTTAGAATCGTTGATGAACTCCACGCCACGCACTCGCCCAGCCTTTTCCAAACGATGCTCTACCCCTTCAAACGTCTTTAAGCCCTCACGAATCTGTTCATTGCTGACACCTGCCAAGTCTGCTGTAATGCCCGCAGCAAGAGAGTTATACAGGTTATGTTTCCCTCGTAATGCCAATTCTTCCTGCTCCATGTTGAAAGGAACAGGGCCTTCGATGATGTACGAGTCCTCATCCACATATCCTATCACGCTATCACTCTTGAACTCGCCGAACGGACAAAGCCTTGCTTTAATGTCGTATTTCTTTAATTCCGCCGCCACAATCGGGTCATCATTCCAGAAGACAAAAGCATCCTGAGGAGTCTGATTCTGAATGATGCGCATCTTCGAATCAACATAATTCTGCATCTTGAAGTCATAGCGGTCAAGATGGTCAGGCGTTATGTTCATCAGCACCGCAATGTCCGCCTTAAATTCATACATGTTGTCCAACTGGAAACTACTCAGCTCAATCACATAATAGTCATGCGGTTCTTCTGCCACTTGTAGTGCAAGACTTCTACCGATATTGCCAGCCAAACCCACATCATAACCAGCATGCTTCAGGATGTGATAGATAAGCGATGTTGTAGTCGTCTTGCCATTACTTCCTGTAATACAAATCATCTTGGCATTCGTGTATCGGCCTGCAAACTCAATCTCCGAAATGACAGGAATGTACTTCGCCTTCAGTTTCTGAATCATCGGAGCNTTTTCGGGAATGCNAGGACTCTTNATGACCTCATCTGCATTCANAATCNGTTCANCTGTATGATGCCCTTNTTCCCACNCAANCTCNTGGCTGTTCAGCANTTCCTTGTATTTATCTTTGATGTTCGACNTGTCNCTCACNAACACATCAAACCCTTTGGTCTTTGCCAACACTGCAGCTCCAGCCCCACTTTCAGCTGCACCCAATATAACAATTCTTCTCATCTTATTGCTTGTTTATCTTATCTTTAACGTAATAATCGTGATAGCAGCCAGCAAGATGGTGACAATCCAGAAGCGCGTTGTAATCATCGACTCGAACAACAACCCATGTGGACGCTTGATAAGGTACTTCACCCCATCCTCCATAGGATGGCGATAGTGGTCATGGAACGGCGCACGCTTAAACACTCGCCATTTTTCACCTTTCTTGTTGCCCCTCTTGGCATATGCCAATTGCAGCATCACCGACACGCTCTCCATCAAGAAGATGCCACACAGAATCGGCAACATCAGTTCTTTATGAATAATGACAGCTGTCACTGCTATAACACCACCAATAGCAAGGCTTCCTGTATCACCCATGAAAACCTTAGCTGGATAGGCATTATACCACAGGAAACCCACCAGCGCACCAACAAAGGCAGAAAGGAACACCACAATCTCCTCCGAACCAGGAATATACATCACATTCAAATAGTCAGCAAAGCGGATGTGACCGCTCACGTATGCCAAAATGCCCAAGGTGACACCGATGATGGCAGAGTTGCCAGCACACATGCCGTCCATGCCATCGTTCAGATTAGCACCATTGCTTACAGCAGCAATGACAAACGTCGTCACCAACACAAAGAGAATCCAACCACACGCACGCTTCGTCTTACCATCCTTTACAAAACTGAACACCTCGTAATAGTCGATATTGTTGCTCTTCACAAAAGGCACTGTCGTCACCGTACTCTTACGTGCCTCGCTCTTATGATAGACTTCCACCTTGTCGCCGATTTCCCGCTCCACATTCTCACGCACCACCGCATCAGGACTCAGCCACAACGTCAATCCCACAGCCACACCGAACAGCAACTGCGCCAACATCTTCCATCGTGGAGCCATGCCATCCTTATTACCTCCCAACTTGATTTTGTCATCCACGAAACCTATCATGCCAAAGAAAGCAATCGTCGCAATCAACAATACCATATAGACATTACTGAGCTTTCCGAACAAAAGGGCTGGAATCAACACAGCGGCAAGAATCACTACACCCCCCATTGACGGAACACCCTTTTTCTGTACACCATAAGGGTCAATCGCAGCATCACGCGCCCCCTCAATATGCTTACGCCGACGCATATACTTGATGAAATACTCACCAGCCACCATCGAGATGACCAATGAACATATCAATGACGCCAATGCTCGGAAAGACACGTAACCAAACACACCCACCCCCGGGATGTCAAACTGTTCCAAATACTCAAATAAGTTGTACAACATACTCTATATCTATTATATGTTATGTCTATATGTAGATTCAATATCTCCCAACATCAATTGGTCAGAAGCATGCTCTCACTTCCTCCTTGTCATCAAAGTGATGCTTCACGCCCTTCACATCTTGATAGTCCTCATGCCCCTTGCCAGCAATAAGAATTACATCACCACTCTTCGCCATCATGCAAGCCGTCTTGATAGCTTGACGGCGATCCACAATGGCAACCACCTTTTTCATCCGCTCCTCGTCCAATCCTGCCAACATATCATTGATGATATCCTGCGGTTCTTCAAAACGCGGATTATCGCTCGTAATGATGACTCGGTCGCTTTGTTTCACAGCTTCCCGTGCCATCAGCGGACGTTTTCCCTTATCACGATTACCACCTGCGCCACAAATGGTTATGACCTCACCTTTTCCATCCAACACTCCGTGAATGGCATTGAGCACATTCTCCAAAGCATCAGGCGTGTGAGCATAGTCAACAATCGCCGTATAACCCGAAGGCGAACGTAATGCCTCGAAACGTCCATTCACAGGCTTCATCGCGCTCAATGCAACCAGCACCTCCTGTTCCTCCTTACCCAGCATGACAGCAGCACCATACACCGCCAAGAGGTTGCTCACATTGAACTTTCCAATGAACTGAACGCCAACCTCTTTACCATTGACATCCAAGTACATGCCCTCAAAATGGCACTCAACAATCTTGGCTTTGAAGTCAGCAGGACTCTGCACCGAATAGGTCTTCACTCTTGCCTTCGTGTTCTGCACCATCACCATACCGTTCTTGTCATCTGCATTCGTGATGGCAAACGCCTCCACAGGCAGATCATCAAAGAAGAGTTTCTTGGCTTTGATGTAGTTCTCGAAAGTTTTATGGTAATCCAAATGGTCACGCGTGATGTTTGTGAAGAGCCCTCCAGCAAAAGTCAAACCGCCAATGCGATTCTGCACAATGCTGTGGCTGCTCACCTCCATAAAAGCATATTCGCAACCAGCCTCCACCATTCTGGCCAACAAGGCGTTAAGCGTAATGGGGTCAGGTGTCGTATGCTCCGTGGGAATCGCCTCACCGTCAATATAGTTGCACACCGTAGAGAGCAATCCTGCCTTATGTCCCATGTAACGGAACATCTCGTACAGCACCGTCGCAATGGTCGTCTTTCCGTTCGTACCCGTCACACCCACCAGTTTCAACTTGCTCGTCGGGTCGCCATAGAAAGTGGTAGCCACCTGTCCTACGACCTGTTCCACATTCTCCACACGGACATATGTTACTGCGACATGCTGCTCAGCAGGTATCTCCTCACACAACACAGCCACAGCACCTTTCTCCACAGCCTTGCCGATATAGTTATGACCATCAGCCACCGTGCCACGCACAGCCATGAAGAGGTGTCCTTCCTCCACTTGACGAGAATCTATCTGTACACCACAAATGCTACGCTCCATATCCCCCTTCACTTCAAGGACTTTGAGCTTACCAACGAGTTCTTTCAGTTTCATAATCCCATGATTGATTAGAAGTCAAACTTCACGTTATTTCAGTATCAAAATGACTGTTCTTCCTTTTACGACCTTGCTGCCACTTGGCACNCTCTGGCTGACCACCTTACCACAACCCTTCATCCGCACCGTNATGCNACGAGTGTTCAACGCATACACGGCATCCCGAGCACCCATGCCTACCACATTCGGCACAACATCCACACCCACATTCACTGGTCGGAACTCAACCCCACCTTGCGCCACCAATGCAGTGCCCCACTCGTAACCCTCACCGCCATTAGTCTTCAGACCCAACTCTTTCAACACATACTGTGCCGCCAACACATTGCCATCCTTCACCTGCGGTACATGCGCCGCAGCCGAATCCTTCGCCAAGTTAATGTCTGTCGTCACATTCTTCGAGTAAATACGCTGGGCAATCTTAGAGAAAACCACACCAGCCTGTCCGCCACCACTCGCCACAGCATAAGCATGTCGAATCGCCACGATACAAGAATACTTCGGTTCCTCCGACGGGTAGTAACCACAGAAACTCACCAAGTGCTCGTTCAGCCCGCCCTTATAGCCAGAGCCGTTCGACACCTGAGCCGTACCCGTCTTTCCGCTCACATGGAAGTAAGGGTTACCCGCCTTCTTACCCAGTCCTTCGGGGTCGTTCACCACCCGGTAGAGGATATGCTGTATGTCCTCCAACGTACTCTGCTTGCAGATACGCGACTTGATGACCTCCACAGGGAACTCCCTCACCATTTCACCATTTCTGGAGATACCCTTCACAAAACGCGGACGAAGCATCTTACCATTGTTGGCAATAGCATTGTAGAAACTCACCGTGCTGATAGGAGGAATCTGTGNCTCATAGCCAATCGACATCCAAGCCAAAGCCGTTGCCGACCAGTNGTCCGACATCCTGTAACCACCCTTATGGTCCTTGTGAGGCNTACGGATGACAGGNTTAGCAGCNCCATCGAACGGCAGTCCCAGCNGTGTGCCANTGCCAANCCTTCGCAAGCCNNCCACNAACTTCTCTGGCTGATTGTGATAATGAGCGTCCACCAACTTGCTCACGCCGATATTGCTGGAATACATCAAGGTATGCGGCACATCAATAACGCCATAGCCACCTCTGTACCAGTTATGGTCTTTCATCTTTGCACCATACATGTTACAAATACCGCCACCCGTATCCACAATGTCCTTGGTCGTGATGTAGCCATCGTCCAACGCCACCATGATAGATGCCGTTTTGAAAGTAGAACCCGGCTCCATCAAAGCCGCCAAAGCGTAGTTTCTCGCTTCATAGTATTCACCATCTTCGTAGCGCATCAGATTCACAATGGCCTTCACATCGCCCGTTTTCACTTCCATCAGGACGACCACACCCATCGAGGCATCCAGTTCGTGGAGCTTCTCACGGAGCGCGCTCTCGCAGATGTCTTGCATGCCCACATCGATAGTGCTCACAAGGTCGTAGCCATCCACTGGCTCCTTGTCAATGATGGAAAGATACTTCGACAGCACCTTCTTGTTATGCTTCTTGCCCGGCTCACCACGTAGCAGCGAGTCGTAAGCCAACTCCAAACCCGAACGCGCCGAGTCCTTCGCGCCATACATCTCGCCCAGTGTACGACGCGCCAACGAACCGAAAGGCTTGTTACGGTTGTTGCGAGGATCAACTGTCAAACCGCTGGCATAGCGGCTCTTGAGGTTGAAGACGGGGAGCTTCATCAGTTCATTATACTGAATGAAGTTCAACACCACACGCGGCGAAACATCCCAATAACGCTTGTGCCCCCTCAATCCCTTCATCATGTGCTCGTAATGCTCCTCGTAAGTGTAGTTAGGACAAATCTCCGCCAACCCACGGCAAATAGCCTCCATGTTCGTCTCCCACAGAGAATCCTTATCATGCACCTGCTTAGGGTCATACACCCTCACCTTCGAGCCGTTGGACGCAATGGAGTCGTCCAGTCGGTCAACGCCCGACAAGAAATCAATATACACCTTGTAGTCAGGCAAGCTGCTTGCCATCAGCTGACCATCGGCACTCAAGATGTTGCCGCGTGCAGCAGGCATAGGCAGTGTGTCGCTCACGCTCACAGCACCGACCTTCTTCCACTTCTCGTTCTGCACCGTCGCCGTATAGACCGCACGGGCGATGATGGCAATCATCACCAGCACAGCCACCACCACGATGAATGTGATACGCGTGTTAATATACTTCTTATCGAATTTCATTCTTGCTCCGTTTCTATTGTCTCCACATCCATTTCGTCTCCGTTCTCCAGCTGCGGTTCAGGCTGTTTCCCAGTCGAATCGACCATCACCTCTTCCACATCTTCCTCCGAGAGCGAACGCCGATTGTCACCTGCCTTAATCAAGAAAGGCGGAATGATAGAGTTATGCAGCAAACTATCAGGCGTGCCCACCAGCATCTTCTCCACATTCGACTGGCGAGACAGGTTCATCAACTCGCTGGATTGGGTCAACACGTTATACTTCACCTCCTGCAAACGACTGCGCAAGCTATCAATCAAGATGACATCCTGCTGACTGTCATAGCGGTTACCCGTGTAAAGAATCATCAGCAGCACACAAAACATCACGAACATAATCTGTCGGATGATAAAACGACTCATCAAGAAATCGCCACCAAGAATCGCCTTCACCGAAATCTCCCCAAACTCATCATCATCGTCTTCGTCGGTAAACTTCCGGATAGCCTTTATCGCCTCTATCGTCTCCTGTTCCTCTGTTTTCATTTGTGGTTCATCCCCAACAGATTCTGGAGGAATCATCGCCGACTCTTCCATCATGATGTCTTTCTCATTCTTTTTTCTCGACATAGCTCTTCTTTCACACCCCTTCAGGTGTCCCATAAATATAATAATGTGTAACTCACTTTATCGCCTGTCTCTGCAAGGCGTGGATTGTTTGTCCTTATCATAGAGGGGGCGATTCCCACAAATCTATCAGACTCTCTCGGCAATTCGCAGTTTCGCGCTGCGGCTTCGCGGGTTCTTCACCATCTCGTCGTCGCTCGGCACAATCACTTGTCGATTCACCAATCGGAAGGGCGTATTCACTTTGCCAAAGAAGTCCTTATCCTCTTGCCCCTCCACGTTGCCCGTCTTCATCAGGTTCTTCACCATGCGGTCTTCCAGCGAGTGATACGTGATGACCACCAAGCGCCCACCAGGTTTGAGCAACTCCTTCGCCCCGTTCAACATCTCCCGCAAGGCATCCATTTCGTGGTTCACCTCGATGCGCAAAGCCTGAAAAACCTTCGCCAGTTCTTTCTTTTCCCGTTCGTTGCGGAAGAAAGGCTTAACAATCTCCAAAAAGTCACCAATCGTCTCCACCCGTTTGCCCTGCCTTGCCTTCACGATGGCAGCCGCCAACTTCCGACTCTGTTTCAGTTCTCCATACAGATAGAACACATCCGCCAACCGCTTCTCCTCATAAGTGTTCACCACATCCGCCGCCGTGCGACCCGCCCTTTGGTTCATCCGCATGTCGAGCATCCCCTCAAAACGAAACGAGAAACCACGCTCACAATCGTCAAAGTGGTGCGAGCTCACGCCCAAGTCAGCCAACAACCCATCAATCTGCTCCACCCCGTGATACCGCAGGAAGTTCTTCAAGAAGCGGAAATTGCTCCTCACAAACGTAAACCTCTCCGTGTCAAATCCCTCCGCATTCTTCTCCGCATCGGCATCCTGATCAAAGCTGTAGAGGTGTCCCTCCGCGCCCAACCGCGACAGCACCTCGCGGCTGTGCCCTCCACCGCCAAACGTCACATCCACATAGCAACCCTCCGCATCTATGTTCAGCCCATCAACGCTCTCCTTCAACAGCACAGGCACATGATATAGCCGTCTCTTGTTTCGCCATCGTCCTCATTTTTTCAGGATTCCTCACACAGACCTGTTACCGTCCGAACAGCGCCTCCATCGCTTCGCCAAGACCACCGCTCTGAGCCATCACCTCTTCCAGCGCAGGCTTGCTCCATATCTCAATGCGGTCCACCATCGCCAAAAAGCGCACATCACCCTCAATTCCAGCGTACTGCAACTTGCGCTTCGACAGCAGCAGGCGACCCTGAGCATCCAGCTCTATCGGTTCCGCGTCGACCTCAAACATGCGCAGCATCATTTGCTGCTGGCTGTTCCACGGATTCATCTGGGCACGAAGACCATCAAGCTGGGCGTTCCACACCGACTCAGGATAGAGCACCAAGCATTTCTGGAACACATCGTTACGCAAGACGAGTCCTCGCTCGCCCTCCGCCTCGAGTATCTTCCGAAACGCCACTGGCAGGAATACCCTGCCCTTGGCATCGGTCTTTGCTGGATAATCACCAATGAATCGTATCATACTTTTTCCTCAAAAGGCTTCCTTCGGTTTCCGCCCCTGCTTCCCCACTGATTCTCAACCACTTTAAGTCGTCTCCCAATAAACAATGTGCAAATATAGGCATTCTCCCCCACAATCCCCCACACTTTCCCTCTTTTTTTTCAAAAAACTTATCAACAGGGGTGTAAACAAGTCATAAATTTCCTGACAATCAACAAAATCAGAGAAACAAACTTTGGTGGGGGACTATTTCATTGCAAAGTCCCAATGAGCAATCCTCCTTGCACGTCACGGCATCCATGTCCTAAGCCTCAACGGCGGCACACGAAGCCCAGACCCGACTGGACGGCATCGTAGAAAGTTGCTATCCTGGCTATCCCTTCGCCAACGACGAGGCAAGGCTGGGATACCTCTTCAAATTACATGAAAAGATGGCGGCACACAAGACCTGAAAAACGCCCCTTTCAGTACCTCTAAAGGGGTCTGAGTCAGACCCCAAACAGGGTGTGACTCACTCCCAAAGAAGGGTGTGACTCAGACCCCTATTGAGGGTATTTTGCTGTACAAAAAGAATATAAGAAGAATGGCACGAAGAAACGCTGTCCATAGCTCCGAGCCTGTTCTTCCAAAGGACTGAGATAGAACCCGACACCAAAGTCCAGATGCTTGCGCGAGAACGTGTGCAACACATCGTAACAGGGAACGATGTAGTCGGAGATGATGCCGCCTTGGGACATACGACGATAGATGTCCTTGGCACTCATCTTCAAAGCATCGGCAACACTGCCCATGCAAAATATAACAAAGTTTAGAATCTTGTAATCCATCTTAACACACGAAGTTTGGCGATAAAGTTACACATTAGATACATAAATAGCAAGAAAAAAAGCAAAATATGCAAGAACAAGCAAACAATAACATCGTAGTTATCCGCTACGAACAAAATGCAGTGTTTGGAANGGATGCANAAGTAAAGACCGTATTTGTNACAGCAAGATACTTNTNTGTGCAATTATTTCCGTATTNAAGAAANAAGTGCTTACTTTGCCCACAAATNCATTATCAATCNTCTTAAAGACACAACAACAGTGCGTATGAGAAAGAACTTTCTGAGCATGGCTGTCATCGTCGCAGCATTTGCATTCGCCCTACCTTCACAGGCACAGGTAAAATTTGGTGTTAAGGCAGGTCTTAACGTGAACAATGTCAGCCTTAAAAATGTTGGAGACAACATCGACGAGAAGAACAGGAACGGCTTCTTCGCAGGTCTGACAGCCGACGTGACCATTCCACTCGTAGGACTTGGCGCAGATGTATCACTGCTCTATGACAACCGTTGCATGGGTATCGAAACTNAAGACGNACGCNCTAACAAGACGCTTCANTACATCTCGCTGCCTATCAANGCCAAATACACCATTGGTTTCAGCAGCTTGGCAAGCGTGTATGTCGCCACAGGTCCACAGTTCTCTTGGAATGTTGGCGACCGCCACTGGGGAGAATGGACAGACACCGACAATTTTGCCCTGAACAAGTCTCTGTTCAGCTGGAACGTCGGCTTGGGTGCTACGGTGCTGAAACACTTCCGCGTTGGCTACAACTACAACATCGGCTTGGGCAACACTGGCAAAGTGACAATTTTGGACACGGCCGGCAATGCCGTGAAGGGCAAACTCAAGAACAACGCACACCAGATTTCGTTGACTTACCTGCTCTAAGCCACGATTGTTGATGTTTGCCGACATCATCCTACCTATTCCATTCGACAGCTTCACATACCTCGTTCCACCTGAACTACAGGCACGAGTGATGCGAGGCTGTCGAGTTGTTGTACCCCTCGGCAAGAACAAGATTTACACGGGTGTGGTTCGTTCCGTCCATGAGCAAGCGCCACAAGGCGTGGAGGTGAAAGACATCATCAATGTGCTCGACGAGCGACCCGTAGTGAACGAGCAGCAGTTCGCCTTCTGGCAGTGGATTGCCAACTACTACATGTGCCCCCTCGGCGACGTGATGAAGGCTGGACTTCCTGGTGCCATGAAACCCACGGACGAGAAAGCCCTCAAAGCCTCTGAAAAGCCACAAAACCCGAAAGCCGCAGAACCACAAAAGTTCGAAACCTCAGAGCCTCAACCCCTCTCTCCTGCACAACAGACAGCGATGGACGAGGTGGTGCATTCCTTTGAAACAAAGAACATCACCCTCCTGCATGGTGTCACCTCATCAGGCAAGACTGAGATTTACATCCACCTCATCGACAAGTATCTCCGTCAGGGGAAGCAAGTGCTCTATCTCTTGCCCGAGATTGCCCTGACCACACAGATAACCGAACGTCTCCGCCACTTCTTCGGCGNGCGGNTGGGGGTCTATCACTCTNNATTCACTGNCGTACAGAGGCNTGCCATNTACAAGCNACANGCATCCGACAATCNCTACCCACTCATCTTGGGCGTGCGGTCGAGCATCTTCCTCCCCTTCCAACAGCTTGGGCTTGTCATCGTCGATGAAGAGCACGAACAGAGCTACAAGCAGCAGGAGCCGGCACCACGCTACCACGCTCGCAATGCCGCTATCATGCTGGCACACTTGTTTGGTGCCAAGACGTTGCTCGGCACCGCCACCCCCTCTTTCGAGATTTACCACTGGGCACGCAAGGGGCGCTATGGCTATGTACAACTCACCCAACGCTTCCGCAATATGCAACTGCCTACCGTAGAGGTGGTGGACATCAAAGAGGCAAAACGAAAGAAACTGATGAAAGGGGCTTTTTCGCCGCGCCTCGTCGAGGTGATGCGTGCTGCACTCGACCGCCACGAACAGGTCATCCTCTTTCAAAACCGACGTGGCTTCTCCTCGCTCATCGAGTGCAAGCAGTGCGGATGGGTGCCACGATGCCCCCACTGCGACGTGACCCTCACCCTGCACAAGAAGAGTGCCGCCATGACCTGCCATTACTGTGGCTACACCACACGCATACCCGAACGCTGCCCTGCCTGCGAGGGTAAGAAGTTCATCGACATCGGCACTGGCACCGAAAAGATTGAAGAGCAAATCTCCCACCTCTTCCCCGAAGCCACCACCCTGCGCATGGACCTCGACACTGCCAAGACTCGCTTGCAACATGAGCGCATCATCGACGGATTCGCCCAGCATCAAGCAGACATCCTCATCGGCACGCAAATGGTCACCAAAGGACTCGACTTCGACAACGTGTCCGTAGTGGGCATACTTGATGCCGACACCATGCTCAACCTGCCCGACTTCCGTAGTTACGAGCGTACCTTCCAGACAATGAGCCAAGTGGCAGGACGTNCAGGNCGCAACAAGACCCCTGGCCTTGTCANCTTGNAGACACGCTCGGCCGACAGCGACATCATCCANCAAATCACGCAGAACGNCTACTGGACGATGTTCTACACCCAAATGACAGAACGTCAACTCTTCCGCTATCCTCCCTTCTACCGCCTGATTTATGTCTATCTGAGACACCGCGACGACCACCTGCTCGACCACTTGTCCGACGAGATGGCAACACGCCTACGCCAGACATTCGGAGAGCGTGTGTTAGGTCCTGACCGTCCCCCTGTCGCCCGCATCCAGTCGCTCTACATCCGCAAAATCATGCTCAAGATAGAACTCAACGCACCCAGCGACAAGGTGCGCACCTCCCTCTTGGTCATCCAACAGCAAATGCAGACTATGCCCATCGCCAAAAACCTCAATATCTACTATGATGTTGACCCGTTATAGGCACAAACGAGAGAAAAAGTGAAGAAAAATCGCTGTTCTCGCTTTTTTTCGTACCTTTGTATCCTAATTTCATGTTTTACTAACGAGCCCCTTACCTTTATGGCGAAACACAACGAATCGACCTGTGGGCAGAAGGTGTGGATGTTTTGTATCCTTTTGGCAAGCGTCCTCACCGCTCAGGCAGCCCTTACCAATCAGGGAGAATACTATCTCTGGCNGAACATTTACGAGAAACTNTTGGGNACTAACGAGGCTNGCACTGCACCNGCCCTCTCTGCCTATGGCACGAATGCTGATGCAGAGAGCTACATCTTCGTAGCCGAGGCTTCTGGCACAAGCGGATATGTACGCTTGCGCCAAAAGAGCAGCGGAAAGTATTTGGCAGCCAGCGCCTCAAGCAGCTACAACGTTGTATTTGAGAACAATGCAGGAACAGCCGACCGATTCCTGTGGAAAGTAGATGAGGGTGTTTACACTTACCTGACAAACAAGAAGAACGGCAAGTATGTGGGCGTGGACGGTGCAAACAAAGGGCAGAACTACGTAAGCATCTATTATGATAAGCCCAAAGGCAGCCACTCGCAGTTCTCGGTCATTCCCGTCGCTGGCGGCACATGGGACGAGGCTCGACAGGATTACAAATCAGCCGTTTACACCAATGCACAAGGCATCAAGGAAATGGATTACTGCCTGCTCAAGGATGTCACCATCGATTGTTCGGATGCCATCGACATACACATTACAGCGAATGACACCCCCATTCAAGGCAACACCACCATCAATTTGGGCAGCGACCGCACATGGCTGGTGTTCGACAATATCGTGCCAAGCCAAGTCATCAGCACCTATCTAAAATATGTGACAATTGACGGAAAGAAAGCGACGAATGGNAGCAACTGNCGTGNAGCCATCTACCTGAATGGAGCAGTGGTCATTCCCAAGCCTTCTTCCATCATGACCTGCCAAGGCACCAACGGAGAGTTCACCCTGAATGTGGGCAACAAAACCGACTTGGACAAGCAGAGCAACACGATGACCAGCTTTGTGTTGCGCCGCGGATACATGGTCACGTTGGCGACAGGTACAAGCGGCAGCGGATACAGCCGCGTGTACGTGGCTGACCATACAGACCTCGAAATCACCCTGCCCAAGGCACTGACGAAGCGTGTGTCATCGGTGAATGTGAAGAACTGGCAGTATCTCTCCAAGAAAGGATGGGGCAATCTGGGTGGCAAGAGCGNTGCCGACANACTGCGAGCTACATGGTTCTGGACATGGAGTGCAGACCACAGTTCCACTGCCGACTTGGAATATGTGCCCTGCCGACAGCATCGCTATTGGCCCAGTGCCATTGATGTGAACAGCCATACCGCCACAGCAGCCGTATCACTAAACGAACCTGAACATTCAGAGCAACATACGGGTTGTTCCTGCGGAGGGACCACCGATGAGTGGACTGCCTACAAGTTCAACGACGACTTTCTCCCCAGCGGTGGTCGCATCGGTTCTCCACAACCCACTGACCTTGGCTATCTAACCAATTATTTCAAGCATGTGGACAACATGGCCACGCGTTGTGACTTTGCTGTAACCCATGCCTATTGGGACCTTGCCAGCTATGACGAAACCAGCTATGCCAACTGGTTTNTGCNANNCANAGNGCAAGANCGTGTGGAANANCACNNGNCGCNCNCTTTGGCTGACGGAGATGGAAATCAGTGCCTCGTGGAACAGCAACAAGGTGAGCAGCTATGAGCAGAACCGCAAGTACCTACAAGTGCTGTTGCAAAAGATGGAGGAATGCCCTTGGATAGAACGCTACGCCATCTATGGCACTGACATGTGGCAGACCTATATGTTCTACGACGCCAACCCGAGTAAGGGACTCACCCCGGCAGGACAAGTCTATCGCGACCATCGCGCCACCTTTGCCTACAACGCAAGCTACACGAAAGAACCCGCGTGGTGGACACCAAGCGTAAAAGCCCCCACGCTTGCACTAAAGACGAATTCCACCAGAAACACCATCACCTTCACCATCGGCAACACGAATGGTGATGCAACAGAGACTCTGGTGCTACAACGCAAGACGCAGAACGGATGGGAAGACCTCTATGCTGTGGAAGACCGCCCACAATTCGAGAAGGCTTCTTTCACCCATACCATGTCGCTCAACGACATTGACCGTGAGAACGACATTTTCCGTGTCGCCACCACCACCCTTTACAACACTCATGCCGAAAGCCCCGAAGAGAGTGCTGGCTACATCAAGAATGCCAACATCACCACGAACAGCAAGAGCGAAGTGCCTAACTGGACCTGCGAACGCACGGCCTATGCTGGTTACACGAAAGACACAGGCGACACATACTTCGAAGTGTGGAACGAATCGGCAGCCAATATCGATTTCAACTATTATCAGGACATCGAGGACCTCCCAAACGGAGTCTATATGCTCTCGGCCGTATGCTTCAATTCGACTAATGGCGTGGAGGGAGCAAGCATCAATGGCACAATGGGACTCTACGCCACAGCCGATGGTGTCAGTTACTTTGCCCCTGTGACTACCGATAGCGAGATTGACTACAGCACAAAGACCACCATCCCTACCATCGTGGTGCGCAACCACTCCATGCGCATCGGCATCCGCAACGTCGCACGCATGACAGGCAGATGGGCTGGAGCCGACAACTTCTCGCTGACCTATCTGGGCACAGAGAAAAGCGTCCTTACGGACATTACATACCAAGAGGTCATCGATGCCGCCGACCAAAGCATAGTCAGACAATTCCCCGCCCTCGATGATGACCTACGCGATGCCACCGGACTCATCGGCAACCCCGATTGCGCCCGTGGCGACAACACCTTCTGGGCCATCAGCAACCTCGATTTCACCGAGGGAGAAGGCTTTGACGGTAACAGCAAGAACAAATACTTCAACATCTGGAAAGGTAGTGCATACAGTTCCTCACTGGAGCAAACCATCACCACCCTGCCAGCAGGCGAATACACCGTCAGCGTCCTGTTACGAGGCTCGACCCAAACGCCACTCACACTCAAAGCCGCACATACACCAATGGGCGACAAAGCCACCATCTACTCGAATAACGTGACAGGGATGGGCAATACCACCATCAGTGGCAGCGACTACCAGAACGGCTGGCAAAAGGTGACGCTCGAACCCATCACCATCCAGCATGGCGACCAACTGACCATCTGTGCCGAGTTCGCCACATCCTCTGGAGGATGGTGGAGCGCAGACCACTTCCAACTGCTTTACACTCCCCTACCCAAGCTGCCAGATGCCATAACCGCTCCTACCGACGGGCAAGATAACCTTTCCAACGGTCAGACAACGTTCTACACCTTTGACGGACGCAAAGTCTCCACCACCACAGCACCTGGCATTTACCTCAAGCGCAAGAACGGAATCACCCAGAAAGTGTGGATTCGCTGACAAACAACCCAATAGCACAACAAGAAGNGCAAAGCATCACGGCTTTGCCCTTTTTTGTGCGCTTTCCCTACTTGTGAGCATAAAATATCCCTGTTTTCATTGGCGAACTTAAATAAATGTTGTACATTTGCAACGCATAATATGGTTGCTGTGTTATACCGTCATACTGCCATCTCGGCATAACGCTATAACGCCTAACACCATCACATTGCAACGGTTATACAACAACAAAACCTCGTCAACATTACCTAAAACAATCTATAATTAACTATGAGTTTAAAAATTATTGTACTCGCAAAGCAGGTGCCCNACACACGCAACGTCGGTCCCGATGCGATGACTCCAGAGGGTACAGTGAACCGTGCGGCTCTGCCTGCNGTGTTCNACCCCGAAGATTTGAACGCCCTTGAGCAGGCACTGCGCCTGAAGGACGCCANCCCAGGTTCCACCATCACCATGCTCACCATGGGTCTTCCCAAGGCTGCCGAGGTGCTGAAAGAGGGCATCTATCGTGGTGCTGATGAGGGCATCCTCATCTCTGACCGTCCACTGGGCGGCGCTGACACCCTCGCCACTTCCTACACGCTGGCTCAGGCCATCAAGAAGGTAGGCGACTACGACATCATCCTCTGCGGCCGTCAGGCCATTGACGGCGACACCGCACAGGTAGGTCCACAGGTGGCAGAGAAGCTGGGACTCACCCAAATCACTTACACTGAAGAGATTCTTTCCATCGACAAAGAGGCGAAGAAGATTGTGGCACGCCGCCACATCGACGGCGGTGTAGAGACCGTGGAAGGTCCACTGCCCATTGTAGTGACTGTGAACGGAAGCGCAGCTCCCTGCCGTGTTCGCAACGTGAAGCGTGTGTGGGCAAACAAGAACCGCGAGTTCACCACTTGGGGTGCAGCCGATATCGAGGCAGACCCAGCACAGATTGGTAAGGCAGGTTCTCCCACCAACGTGAAGGCCGTGAAGAACATCGTCTTCAAAGCTAAGGAAAACAAGACACTCACTGCCAGCGATGCCGACGTAGAGAGTCTGATTGTTGAACTCATGGAATCAAACACTATCGGATAATGAACAACGTATTTGTATATTGTGAACTCGAAGGCAACAAGGTTGCCGATGTGAGTCTGGAGCTTTGTACCAAGGGACGCAAGCTCGCCAACCAGCTTGGCGTTCAGTTGGAAGCCGTACTCATCGGCGCAGGTCTCGATGGTGTTGAGAAGCAGGTCATCCCTTACGGTGTTGACAAGGTACATATCTTCGACGACGAGAAGCTGTTCCCTTACACCTCTCTCCCACATACTTCGGCAGTGGTCAACCTCTTCAAAGAGGAGCAGCCACAGATTTGCCTCCTCGGTGCCACCGTCATCGGCCGCGACCTTGGTCCGCGCGTATCTTCCGCACTCCACTCTGGTCTGACAGCCGACTGCACCCAGCTGGAGATTGGTTCGTTCGACATGAAGGTGAAGGACGCAGAGGGCAACTTCGTCGAGAAGCACTACGAAGACCAGCTCTATCAGATTCGTCCAGCCTTCGGCGGCTCTATCATCGCAACCATCGTCAACCCTGAACACCGCCCACAGATGGCAACCGTCCGTGACGGCGTGATGAAGAAGGAAATCCTCGACGAGAACTACCAAGCAGAAGTGGTGAAGCACGACGTGGCCAAGTACATCCCGCTCACCGACTATGTGGTGAAGGTACTCGACCNTAACAANNTGGAAAGGAAAGCAAAGCACAACCTGAAGGGTGCTCCCATCGTTGTGGCAGGTGGCTACGGCGTAGGCGGTCCTGAGGGCTTCAACCTCCTCTTCGAGCTTGCCAAAGAGCTTCACGCAGAGGTTGGTGCCAGCCGTGCAGCAGTCGATGCAGGCTGGATTGACCACGACCGTCAGATTGGCCAGACAGGTACCACCGTCCGTCCTAAGGTCTATATCGCTTGCGGCATCTCTGGTGCCATCCAGCACGTGGCAGGTATGAAGGACTCTGGCATCATCATCTCCATCAATTCCGACCCACAAGCCCCCATCAACCAGATTGCCGACTACATCATCAACGGCACCATCGAAGAGGTTGTTCCAAAGCTGATTAAGTATTATAAGAAGAATAGTAAGTAAAGAAAAACATGGCAAATTCCTATACAGACGTTCCTGAGATTAAATTCCACATGGAACACCCTTTGATGAAACGCATCGTTGAGTTAAAGGAGAGAAACTACGCTGACTATGGTCAGTACGACTATGCACCCAAGGACTACGAGGACGCACAGGAGAACTTTGACAGCCTGCTTGAGATTACAGGCGACATCAATGCCAACATCATCGGTCCTAACTCCGAGGATGTGGATGCCGAAGGTCCTCACTGCGAGAACGGTCGTGTGCGCTATGCCTCCAAGACCTACGAGAACCTCGATGCCACCATCAAGGCTGGTCTCTGCGGCATGACCATGCCACGTCGTTACGGCGGTCTCAACCTGCCCAACGTGGTTTACACCGCAGCCAACGAAATCATCGCCGAGGGCGATGCCGGCTTCGAGAACATCTGGTCGCTCCAGGACTGCATCGAGACCCTCTACGAGTTCGGTGACGAGGACCAGCGCAAGCGTTACATCCCACGCGTCTGCGCAGGCGAAACCATGTCCATGGACCTCACCGAGCCAGATGCAGGTTCCGACCTCCAGTCAGTGATGCTCAAAGCCACCTTCGACGAGAAGGAGAACTGCTGGCGACTGAACGGTGTGAAGCGTTTCATCACCAATGGCGACGCTGACATCCACCTCGTGCTGGCACGTTCAGTAGAAGGCACACGCGACGGTCGCGGTCTCTCCATGTTCATCTACGACAAGCGCAACGGCGGCGTAGATGTGCGACGCATCGAGAACAAACTCGGCATCCACGGCAGCCCCACTTGCGAGCTGGTATATAAGAATGCCAAGGCAGAACTCTGCGGCTCAGAGAAACTCGGTCTCATCAAGTACGTGATGGGACTGATGAACGGCGCCCGTCTCGGCATCGCCTCACAGTCAGTTGGCGCAGAACAAGCAGCATACGAGGAAGCCATCAACTACGCTCGCGACCGCAAGCAGTTCGGCAAGGAAATCATCCACTTCCCTGCTGTCTATGACATGATTGCCCGCATCAAGGCAAAACTCGATGCAGGCCGTTCACTCCTCTACATGACAGCACGTTACGTCGACCTCTACAAAGCACTCGACGACATTTCCAAGGAGCGCAAGCTCACGCCCGAAGAGCGCGACGAGTACAAGAAATACAGCAAGCTCGCTGATGCCTTCACGCCACTCGCCAAGGGCATGAACTCCGAGTTCGCCAACGAATCCGCCTACGACTCCATTCAAGTACACGGTGGTTCAGGCTTCATGCTCGAGTACAAGTGCCAGCGCGTCTATCGCGATGCACGCATCATGTCCATCTACGAAGGCACCACACAGCTCCAGACCGTGGCAGCCATCCGCTACATCACCTCGGGCTTCTACGCCAATGTCATCAAGGACTTCGAGGCAGAACCCGTTGCAGCCGAGTACGCCACCTATGCAGCACGCATCAAGGCAATGGCAGCGCAGCTCACCGAAAGCATAGAGAAAGCCAAAGCTCCTGGAAACCAAGACTTCCTCGACCTTTGCGCCCGCAAGCTCTACGAGATGACAGCCTACGTCATCATGTGCCACCTGCTCCTGCAAGACACCCAGCGCGCTCCCGAACTCTTCGGCAAGTCACTCGTGGTCTTCATGAACTACGCCGAAAGCGAAGTAGCCAAGCACAGCAACTACATCAACAAGCTTGACGTAGAGCAGCTGAGCAGCTACGTACAAGAATAACACAAGTCATTACAGAACTTTCAACGGACACTCGCAAGCACGCTTGCAGGTGTCCGTTTTTGTTTGAATATACGTTCCCTATCAGCAGGTTCGACACTTTTCGCCCCGTTTTCTTGTCCAAGAAAAGAAAAAGTTATACCTTTGGCGTGAAAACCAAACCACATGACAAAATACTTGACCATCAGCGTGATGGGAGAAACCTGTATGGCTAACCCCGAAGGGTGTGCTGTTGTGTGTAACAATAGCACGATGGTTGTGCCATATGGGGGGGGGAAATAACGCCCTCGTTATCAGACATTAAGCAGACGCAGTTATCCCAGAAAGGAGCACCACGCCCCTTTCTGGGATAATTGTGTCTATACGTGCGCGTACATATATAATAATTAACTAATACTAACCCAACATTATGAAACGAAAACTACTTTTAGCGGCACTTTGTGTCGTCGGTGCGCTTGGAATGAGAGCACAAACAGATGTGACAAGTACGTATCTAACCAATGCGGACTTTGAAGGAAGCTATGAGTCTAAGTATCAACCTATCAAAGACGGAGATAATGCCCGTGACATTTATCAGCCTGAAGGATGGGCAATATCCTATGAAAATGGCAATGAAAATGATATGACCGCCTTAAATTCAGAAGATAGAGTATGGAATAAAAATTTCAGTAGCCAGCCCCTACCCACCAACGGTGGGCATAACACCTATTGGATACGATTCCGCTGGGGAGACAACGAAACACTTCGTCTGTCGCAGGAGACCAGTACAGAACTCCCAGCGGGTACTTATTGCTTGAGCGTTGATGCCTATTCTAACAATGCAACAAGCACAACAACCATCAATGTAGCAGAGAAAAAACTGACGGTAAAGACGATTGGCGAATGGAGCAACTACAAAATCCTATTCACCCTCACCACTGCTCAAAAAGTCACAGTTTCTCTTAGCCATCACAACACTGGAGCAAACGACAATGCGGTAACAGNATTNGACNATGTCAAGCTCNTCGATTTTTCAAAAGAACCTGAAGGAATGATGTTGAAGAACGAACTCGGAGGAACAGAGGCTAATTTGTCCGACTTCAATATCGATGATGGCGACTACACATTGGAAGTAGCAGGAACTGCAAACACAGAGATAACCATTGCAGCAGATAACATCTCATACACTCCTGAAAAAACAGGCAATGTACGTTTCGTCAAGAAAGATGGTATCGTCTATGTCTATGAAGGAGCGTCCTATAAGAAAGTCGTTGAATCAGAGAAAGCCAGTTACACTTATGCCACCATTTCTGCATCTGACGATAAGAATATCTTAAAGAATGGAACTTTTGAAATTAAAGGCGATGTAATCACAGAGAATAGCAAATGGAAGATAGGAGAGCCTTGGGTATCCGAGAATACAAACTGGGCAAATATGGGCATCCGCGTAGAGGCGAACAACCGTCTTGTTTGGCGCGGTTCTGGTAATGACGCATACATCTCACAACCCATCTCCGAAAATCTAAAACCATACAAAGGATACCAAGTGTCCTTGCAACAAGTTGCAAGTGGTAATGCCCAGGCCGATTTCAATATCGGCATAGGAACTGCCGCCGGTGACTACAGTTATCAGAGTACTCTAATGAAGCTCGGAACAGGTCATGATGGCACACATGTCGCAGAATTTGTAACCACGAGTGACATTCCTGAAACCACCTACTTCACTTTCCGAAACACACACAACAATACAGCCTCTTCAGGCAACGACCCTGTAACCCAAATAGATTGGATAGCCCTTGTGGCGTCTAACGACTTCCCCATCTCAGGTGTCTCCTCTGCTTCTTATGTATATGGCACCGCTTATGCACCAGCCACAGCAAAAACTGCTTATCAAACAGCCAAACAAGAAGCCACAACGACATTTGCAGATGAAACCTACGCTGTAGTTACAGGCGAAGAACGAGAAAACCTTAAAAAACAGCTTGACGCAGAAATTGCAGCAAACGATGAAGCCTACAACACTGCAACCGACAACATCTATGCAGCACTTCAGGTCTTCACTGAGGCACAGAGCCACTACCAAGCACTGGTTAACGCACAGGCTGCCGCAAAAAACTCTATACCTGAATTGAAATACGCTTCTCCCGAAAAGAAGGCATTCTTGACAGCCAAGGCTACAACCGCAGCTGACGCAGACGCGAAAGTTGCCACAATAGAATCCGATATCCGTGCCCTTTATGAGAGCAACGCAATGGCAGAAGGCGTTGAGGGTGCTGTTGACAAAACGTACCTATTAGCCAATTATACAGATCCAGCGGATATCAAAGGATGGACTTTGAATAACTCCGCAGGCAACAGCAATATGCGCATTATGAGCGGTGAACCATATACAGATGCCGATGGCACAGACAAACACTCATACTTCGACAGCAACAGCTACTCACAGCAATTCTCTTCAACATTCACTCAAGACATAGAACTTCCAGCAGGTACATACATCCTCACGGCAAAAGCCCGCGGTAGCGATACAAACACCTATCAGGTTATCGCTGATGAAGAAGCAACGGACATTCAAGCAATCGGGAATCAAGGCNGTGTTTNCGGACGNGGATGGAATGANTACACTGTAGAATTTAAGGTAGAATCGAAGAAGAGCGTGACACTTGGCATTAACGTGGCAACTGGCAGTAACGGTAACTGGATTTCGTTCGGTGACTTCCGCCTTGTTCGCATCGCTGTCGATGCAGCAACAGAAGCAGAGTACGAGGCATTGAATCAGGCTATTGTCCAAAACGAGGGTAAAGTTCTCGGATTTGACAAAGGAGAATATGCTCCTTACACGAATGTTGCAGCACTCACCGCTTTAACAGAGNCGAANGCCATNAACCAAGAAGAAANGAACNCAAAGACCGATATCGTGGTTTTAACCGAGACTTTGAACGCCGCAACATGGACTGCCAACGAGACCGACATGGATGCAATCCACAATGGTCTCTTCGCTACTGCTGCCGAAGGTCAGAACTATCCTGAAGGATGGGGTCGCACGAATGGTTGGGGACAGATGCAATCAAACATTGCAGGTACTTATCCTACTGCCTACTACAACCAGCCAGGCTCAATGCTGTATGGTAACCAAGGTGTTTACACCATGCCTCTTGCTGCAAACACTTGGTACAAACTCACCTTCGCCTACCGCTCACATGAAAACAACAGTAACAACGGCATGACCGTTTCTGTCCTTAACGGAGAGGAAGGTCTTCCCAAAACCAACTTTGCCGCAAACCATTCAACAAGCGACTGGAAAGAGGTTGAACAAGTATTCCAAACAGGTGCAGCAGGCAACTATGTGCTGACACTCACCAACGATGGCAACACATGGCTGACAAACGTCTCCATCACCAAGAGCAACGAATCTTCTGCCACCATGAGCGTCAAAGCCGACAAGTGGGGCACATTCGTCGCACCGTTCGATGTTGCCATCCCCGAGGGCATCAAGGCATACACCGTGACTGGCGTGGAGAACAGCCAAATCGTGAAGACGGAAGTGGAGGANACCATCCCTGCCAACACGCCCGTCGTGCTGCTGAACGAGACAGAAGAGGACATCGANNAGACACTCACTGGAGCTNGGGCTGCCTGAAAGCGAAACTGTCACAGAAGGACAGCTCACAGGCATCTATCAGACAGGCATTGACATCCCAGCAGGAAGCTATGTGCTGCAGACCCAAAGCGAGCATGGACAGGCATTCTACCATGTGAAGGACGCAATCGCAGGTCAAGGCGTGGCAAACCGCTGCTACCTCACCATGCCAGCAAGCAGCGCACCTCTGCGTGCCATCTTCTTCGGCAGCGAGGAGGGAACGACAGGCATTGAGGCTACAGAGG
>WFLX010101692.1_pt1 | contig 31689 bp, 23 predicted proteins | sample 4967041 | NCBI WGS metagenome assembly WFLX01 (sample SAMN12857096, study PRJNA449069) | gut metagenome | isolation source: stool from male and female vole | host: Microtus ochrogaster | place: USA:Florida | collected 2017
CACTCCTTGGCGGTGGTGGCATTGATTTACTTCTTGAAATTGCTACTATAAATATATAGAACAAAATGTTTTATAACATATAGATTGTACAACTGCTGCAATTGGTTGTCAATGAGAAACAATATATTTTCAGAAAGGCGGTATTATATATGATAAAACGTATAAATGATTTTTTGGCAGGCCTGCCAATGACAATCGTGGGCGGTATTTTTCTGGTTATGAGTTTTGTATTTCCAAGCAATTTATCACTTTGGGATTTATCACTTTGGGATTTATCGCTTTGGGATCCGGCTTGGGTAACTGTAATTATCTGCGGGATTCCTTTATTATATCTTGCGGTATGGCGAGTCATTTATAATAAGGGAATCAGTAAGATTTCCTCTGCACTGCTGATAAGTATTGCCATGATTGCAGCGATTGCCATAGGTGATTTGTTTGCAGCCGGTGAAGTTGCCTTCATTATGGAGATCGGCGCTATTTTAGAAGATATGACAACAAACAGGGCAAAAAAAGGATTAAAGAAATTGATTAGCCTTACCCCAACCCATGGACGGCGGATTACAGACAATAACTCCGCACAGGAAGAAATGATTCCGGCAGACCAAATCCGCCAGAATGATATTCTTCGAATATTGCCGGGAGAGGCAGTTCCTGTAGACGGTATCATCATTCAGGGTGAAACTTCCATTGACCAATCCATTATGACCGGCGAATCGCTTCCGGTCGATAAAAGTATAGGAGAGAATGTTTTTTGTGGAACCATCAACCGCTTTGGCTCTATTGATATCAGGGCAACCAAAATAGGCGAAGACAGTTCTCTGCAGAAAATGATACGAATGGTTCAAGATGCCGAAAACAGGCAGGCGCCCATGCAGAGGATTGCAGATAAATGTGCAAGCTGGCTTGTGCCTGTTGCCTTGTTGATTGCTATTATTGCAGGTATTACAACGCACAATATTGTAAGGGCTGTCACAGTCCTTGTTGTATTCTGTCCTTGTGCATTAGTGCTTGCCACTCCAACCGCCATTATGGCAGCCATAGGGCAGGCAACAAAGCATGGCGTGATTATCAAATCCGGGGAAGCACTTGAAAAAATGGGAAAAGTAAATACCATAGCCTTTGATAAAACAGGTACACTGACCTATGGAAAATTGGAAGTAAGCGATATTGTCTCCTTTGACAGCAATATCAGCGAAAAGGAGTTGCTTTCCCTGACTGCTTCCGCAGAGATGAAGAGCGAACACCCATTAGGAAAGGCGATTGTGGCTTATGCGAAAGAAAAAGAAATATCCATAAAAAATTGCGACTTTTTCCAAATGCAGAGCGGGAAAGGCATTTGTGCAGAAGTATCCGGCAGGAAACTGTATATTGGAAATGAAAAATATATTCTTCAATGCGGGATAATGATTTCGCCAAGCGTCGAAAATGAATTGGAAAAACTGCGCATTCAGGGAAAGGCATCTATTCTTGTTGCTGACAGCAATTCCTGTTTCGGGTTACTTGCGTTGTCCGATGTATTAAGGTCTGAAGCGGGAGAAATGGTTTCAGAGCTGTCAAATATGAACACCGACACGGTACTACTGACAGGCGATAACCAAAAAACTGCCGCTTATTTTGCATCACAGGCAGGCATTACAAAAGTAAAGGCTGATTTATTACCAGAAGAAAAAGTACAAAGCATTTCCGAAATACAGGCACAGGGAAATAGCGTATGTATGATAGGCGATGGTGTGAATGATGCCCCTGCACTTAAAGTTGCCGATGTCGGTGTGGCAATGGGCAGTATGGGAAGCGACATTGCTGTGGAAGCGGCAGACATTGCCCTTATGAGTGATGATATTTCCAAAATCCCTTACCTTAAAAAGCTATCCAATGCTACGGTTACAACCATTAAATTGAGCATTACCCTTTCCATGTGTATCAATTTTATTGCAGTCACCTGTTCTGTCTTAGCTATTTTGATTCCCACAACAGGCGCTTTGGTCCATAATTCAGTATCCTGCTTTGTGGTTTTGATTGCTGCATTACTCTATGACAGAAAATTTGAATAAGACTGAAAACAAGAGAGAGCTGCTCATAAAGGCAGCTCTCTGATAAAGCAAGGTTATACCCTTACTCCTGCCACAAAAATTTCAATCCCTATGGCAATCAGGATGATTCCTCCCAATATTGCCGCCTTATTGGAAAATTTCAATCCGAATTTTTTGCCGATAGCAAGCCCTGCCATACAGATAATAAAAGTTACAACGGAAATAATAAGAGCGCATACTATGGCCATGACCAGACCGTAGCCTGAAATCGTAAATCCAACAGAAAGGGCGTCTATGGAAGTGGCAATGCCCTGCAGTAAAAGGGCTATGGTACCAACCTGGGGAGGCTCGGACTCCTCATCTTTATTTTTGATACCCTCCATCAGCATATTTCCACCGATACTTGCCAACAAAGCCAAAGCTATCCATGGTATCACCTTTTCAAATGCCTGAAAATACTGAAGTATGGTATGTACGCAGAGCCAGCCAATCATGGGCATTGCGGCCTGAAAGAAAGCAAATACTCCTGCCACCTTGCACATTCTGGTTTTTTTCATATCCGGCTCGTGCAATCCGTTTGCAAGGGATACCGAAAAGGCATCCATGGCAAGCCCAACGCCCAAGAGCGCACTGTTAAAGAAAAATAATACATTCCATTCCATCCTTTGTCCTCCTGTCTCATTTATATGCTCCGTGTTTTTCCTTTGATACACAGAGATAAATATGATGGCAATAAAAAACCAAGCACAGCTGCAAAACTATACTTGGTATCTGTCTAAAAATATACGGACTTCATGCATAGTTTTGCTATACATGAGTCTCGCAATTTAAAACAAGCCAGACCTGACGGTCAGTATGTTGACTTGCTACGATATACGCTTGCTACTCCCTCATGGAAAATAGATTTATCCTAACTTTATCATTCGATGCCATATTTGTCAAATGCTTTTTAGAATTATTACCGCCCTAGCTTTTCCCCTTCCGTCATCTTGACTCCCAGAAGAAAGTCATGGGCGCTCATGCGTTTTTTGCCCTCAAGCTGCAGTTCATAAATGTCCAGAAATCCCTCTCCCGCAGCTACCCGGATATGGTCTTTGGCTACGGCAGTAATCATTCCTGCCATTTCTTCTGCCGTCTCTTGTAAATTGGAAGCCTGCCCCGGGTTCTGCGCCGCCGGCAGGGCTTTCCATATTTTTAACTGCTTGCCCCGATAATAGGTGTATGCGCTGGGCCACGGAGTCATCCCTCTGATTAAGCGGTCTAACACCACAGCGCTCTTTGTAAAATCAATCTCCCCCATGCTCTTTTCTATAAGAGAAGCATAGCAGCTTAAGTCATCATCCTGCTTAACGGGGATAAGCTTTCCCGCCTCTAAAAGGGGCAGCGCCTCGGTGATGGCTTCTCCCCCCAATGCCATGAGTTTATCATGGAGGGTTGCAAAGGTATCCTCCCCGTCAATTTCCACCGATTTCTGATAGAGAATATCTCCTGTGTCCAGCTTGGTATCCATCTGCATAATGGTTATGCCGGTCTCCGTCTCCCCGTCAATAATCACATTTTGTATGGGGGAAGCGCCCCTGTATTTAGGTAACAGGGAAGCATGGATATTCAGACATCCAAACTTGGGGATGTCCAAAATCTCCCGTGAAAGAAGCTGTCCGAATGCCGCCACGATATAGACATCCGCCGGATATTCCTTTAATTTTGCCACAGCCTCCGCCGACTTTATCTTTTGGGGCTGGAATACGGGAATCCCGCTGTTTAAAGCGCATTCCTTTACAGTGGGAAATTGAAGCTGTCCGCTCCGCCCCTTTGCCTTGTCGGGCTGGGTCACCACCGCCGTAATCTCATGCCCTGCCTTTATCAATGCTTCCAATGCGCCCACTGCAAAATCCGGCGTTCCCATAAATACGATCCGCATATCTGCCGTCACACCTTTCTGCTTTTTATTCTGAATCTTCCTCTTCTTCTACGGCATTATCCCGCAATTCTCCCTCTACCTTCTCCACATACATATGTCCGTCCAGATGGTCAAGCTCATGACAGATGGCTCTCGCCAAAAGCTCCGTCCCTTCCACCTCGATGGGTTTCATATTGATATCCAGCGCAACTGCCTTTACATAATTGGGTCTTGTGACAATTCCGTTTTTGCCGGGCAGGCTTAAACAGCCCTCACTGCCGGTCTGCTCGCCGCTTTGCTCCACAATGCGGGGATTGATAAGAATGTAAGGGTCTTCCCCAGTGACGTCAATGACTACCACTCTCTTTAAAACGCCCACCTGCGGCGCTGCAAGCCCCACGCCGTTTGCCTCATACATGGTATCCAGCATATCTTCAATCAACTCCCTGAGTCTGGGAGTCATCTCTTTTATTTCCTTACAGGTCTTTTCCAATACTTCATCACCATATTCCCTGATGTTTCGAATCGCCATTTTCTGCCTCCGTTCTCTTGTGAATTCTTATTTTATATCTCTTTCTAAAATGTATTTAGCGGGTCAAAGTCAAACTGTACCATCTCCTCCACGCTCTGCCATGCCTGCAGCCTTTCTTCCAACGCATCTTTTATCTGTACCAATTTATCATATTCTCCATGTTTTACATAAAACACAAAGCGGAAAATATCATTAATTTTCCCAATGGATGCAGGCGCCGGTCCAATCACTGCAATGGATACATCTTCTATAGACTTTACCACATCTGACAACCTTTTCGCAAGCTGTTTTGCCGAATCTTCGTTTTTGCCAAAAATCTGAACTGCCAGCATATGGGCTATGGGAGGATAGCCCGACAATTCCCTGTAAAGCAGTTCCTCCTCATAAAAGCTTTCGTAATCCTGCTTCGCCGCATAGGTAACTGCGTAATGCTCTGGCTGGTAGGTCTGTATCACAGCCTCCCCCGGCATATCTCCTCTGCCGGCACGACCCACAGCTTGGGTCAGCAGTTCAAAGGTTCTCTCTCCCGAACGATAGGAGCCGGCCCCCAGCGACAAATCCGCCGCCAGAATTCCCACCAGCGTTACATTGGGAAAATCGTGTCCTTTCACAATCATCTGGGTTCCAATCAGCACATCTGCCTCCCCATTTGCAAATGCCGACAAAATCTGCTCATAACTGTCTTTTGTCCTTGTGGTGTCGCCGTCCATGCGAAGCACACCTGCTCCCGGAAAAAGTTCCTTCAGTTTCTCTTCTATCTGCTGGGTTCCCGCCTTAAAGCCCAAAATATACTTGGAACCGCACTCCGGACAAAGGGCGGGCTTATTTGTCTCATATCCGCAGTAATGGCAGATAAGCTTGCCTCCCCGATGCTCCGACAGGGATACATCGCAATGGGGGCATTTNAATACCACGCCACAGGAGCGNCAGGATATAAAACCCGCATATCCTCTGCGGTTTAAAAACAGCATANTCNGTTGNCCTTTTTCCAGCCTGTCCGCCATCAGCTCCTGAAGCTTCCTGCTAAAAATGGAACGGTTTCCCTCTTTCAATTCCTGTCTCAAATCCACTGTGTGCACCGCAGGAAGTTCGCCCCCTGTAAGCCTCTTATTCAAAGTAAACAGCTTGTATTCTCCCGATTTGGCGCGGTAATACGCCTCCATGGAAGGAGTTGCGGAGCCAAGCACCACACTTGCCCCTGCAAGCCTTGCCGCCTCTATGGCAGTCTCTCTGGCATGGTATTTGGGCGTACTCTCGCTTTTATAGCTTCCCTCATGCTCCTCGTCCATAATGATAATGCCCAGATTGGGAAAAGGTGTGAACAATGCGGATCTGGGTCCGATAATCACATCTATCTCACCCTTTTTTGCCCGCTGACATTGGTCGTATTTCTCTCCGGGGGACAGGGTGGAATTCATCACACTGACCCGGTCCCCAAATCTTTTATAAAATCGAAGAAGGGTCTGGTAAGTCAGGGCAATCTCCGGAATCAGCATAATCGCCTGTCTGCCTCTTTCCACTTCTCCTGCAATTAACTGCATATAAACTTCTGTCTTACCGCTTCCGGTAATGCCGTGAATCAGATAGATTCCACTTTTACCCTGCTCCCTGTCACGACTGATTTCCTCTACAATCTGTCTTTGTTCCGGACTGAGTCTTTTTGCTCCCTCCAAGTCCGCACTGACTTTAACGGGATTACGATATTCTTCTTCACTTAAAAGTCTGAGGGCACCAGCATTTTCTAAACTCCTCACCGTGGCGGAGGATACTCCCAATTTGCCCGTTACCCACTGATAGGGAATCTCCTCCTGCCCTGCAAGTTCTCTCAGAAGCCTTGCCTTTGCAGTCTGGTGTTTCCGCTCACATTCGCCCAGCAGGGAAATGGTTTCCTCTCTGCTTAAAATGCGCCGGACTGTCTTCCGCTCCAGCTTTTTTACAGACTGTTTTGCGGGAAGCACCGTCTTTAGCGCCTGAATCATGGTTCCGCCAAAATTCCTGCGGATAAATCCCGCCAAAGCAATCATGCGGCTCTCGATATCGGCGCTTTCCGCCTCAATTTCCAGAATATCCTTTATTCTCTCCGAGTCATATTTACATTCTTCCCCGATATCTATGACATAGCCCTTCCGCTCCGTATTTCCCTGTCCAAACGGGATTTTTACGCACATCCCCACCTTAAGGATGCCCTGTAATTTCTCCGGTATGCGGTACTGAAAGGGTCTATCCAATTTTTCATGGGAGATATCTATAATGATATCCGCATATAATTCACTCATGGGTACACCCTCTTACGACTCACGCTACTATCCTTTCAACTGCTCCATAACGGGAATTTCTTCCTTCGCCACATGATTTTGCTCTTCCAGAATATCACGAATCAGATTTCTCTCGTCCATGGGATATTTTACCCCTTTAATTTCCTGATNATCCTCANNTCCCTTGCCNGCCAANACGATNATATCCCNGGGTTCNCCATGGGAANTGGCATAGGCAATGGCTTCCTTGCGGTCACAGATTTCAATGTAATTGCCGTTGGTCTTGTGCATTCCCACCTTGATATCGTCAATAATCGCCTGAGGTTCCTCAAATCTGGGATTATCCGAAGTGATAATACTCAAATCCGCAAGTCTTCCGCTGACCTCACCCATCTCAAACCGACGGCGCTTGGAGCGGTTTCCTCCACAGCCAAACAGACATACCAGACGTTCCGGCTCATACTCCCGCAAAGTGGTAAGCAGGCTCTCCAGCGCCATGGCATTGTGAGCATAATCAATCAACAGAGTAAAATCATCCGACACCTTCACCATCTCAATGCGTCCTTTTACTCTTGCAGACAAAAGTGCTTTTTTAATGTCCTCCGTACTTACTTTAAAATGGCGGCAGATAGCCATGGCAGCCAGCGCATTGTATACGCTGAAGCTTCCCGGAGTGGGCACCTCCACCTCAAGCTCTAAAAGCCCTTTGACTAAAAATGCCACTCCCAGCTCGCCGGGCTTATTGACCAATCTTGGATTTTCCGCCCGCAGCATACAGTTTTCTCCCCTGCCGAAGGTTTCCAATTCACAGGTATGCCCTTCCACCACTTTGTCAACATGGCTGTCGTCCCCATTTACAATTCCCACTTTACACTGCTTAAACAATAATCCCTTGCATGCCATATATTCTTCAAAGCTTGCATGTTCATTGGGTCCGATGTGATCTGGTTCCAGATTGGTAAAGATGCCGTAATCAAAGGTGAAACCCTGCACTCTGTGCATCATAAGGGCTTGGGAGGATACCTCCATAACCACTACATCCAGCCCTGCTTCCACCATCCTCGCAAAGTATTCCTGCACCAGACTAGATTCCGGTGTGGTATTGTTGGCATGGATATGGGTGTCTCCGATAATAACCTCAATGGTGCCTATTAATCCCACCTTATAACCGGCATTTTCCAAAATGGATTTGACCAGATAAGTTGTGGTGGTCTTGCCCTTAGTGCCGGTAATGCCGATGACCTTTAACTTTTCTGCCGGATGCCCAAAGGCGGCGGCGGACATATATGCCATTGCGTAACGGGTGTTATTTACCTGTATAACTGTCACATCCTTGCGGTTTACACCTTTGACGGGCTTGGATACCAGCAGCACCTTGGCGCCGTTTTTCACTACCTCAGCGGCAAAGGCATGACCGTCAAAATTAGCCCCCTCAATGCAGACAAAGAGACAGCCTTCCTCCACTTTTCTGGAATCACTGATGATTTTCGTAATCTCCGTGTCCACAGACCCCTGAATGCACTCATACTCCACTTCGTATAATAAATCCGACAGTTTCATGATTTTCTTATCCTTCCTGACAATCTTCTCACTGATATATTCTTATCACTCTTATTCTACTCCTTTTTTCCAATTTCTGCCACCCTAAATACCAAATCATTGCCAGACTGGCAAATTAATATCATAACTCCCCTTCCCAATAGATATTATAAAAATCCATTCCTGTCATTTCATGGTAAGCCCTCAGCCACTGCTCTTTTGTGGGATATTCTCTTGTCAGAAATTTTCCGTCCTCATTATTTTTCAGTTCCTCCTCCGTCTTTGGGCGGGCTCTCAAAAAATAAGTACCTCCGCCGCCTACTCCATAAGTATCCGGAAAGTATTCTTTATAATACTCCATTTCCCANNCCTGCNTTCCNNCGCCANCATAANAGNNATACANAACCANNNCATCCANANACTCTCNATNCCACTTCNCATCAAAGCGGCATAATTCATAATATGAAGTTCTCGGACCGCCGGAGACATTCCATTCATAAATCANATTGCNGTTTTCGGCAATAAACANGAACNCGNTCCAANCANCTAAGTCATAATACACCAAATCCACTTTTCCATCCTGATAAGAAAAAATTAAGCAAACCTGCTTTACAGATTCCGAATTTTCTTCATACTCAACTCCTGCCAGTAGCTCCGGCATACCATCGCCGTTTACATCCACGCGCCACCAATTTTCTTCCTTCATTCCCCACATATACTCCAAGCCTTCTATATATGTGACAGGGGACCAATCCCCCTCCTCTATCCTGTCAAATTCTCTGCTGCATTCGGCAAAAACGTCCGCATCCTTTGTTGCATCATATTTTTTCAGAATGCAGGGTTCTGCCGTCTTATCCCTCGTTTCTTCATTGATTTTCCAATCCACATAGTACACCTTTCCCGTTGCCTTATAGGTGCCACCGGCTTCTCCTGTTANGANCACTACATCCTGCTCCAAGCTGATTTTTGTCAAGTCCACCGTTAAACCGGCAAAGGCTCCCTGCACCTGATTTTCTTGTAAGTGATGGGCGCTGCAAAGCATCTCTTCTATCTCAAGGTCATTTAAAATTTCACTCTGAGAACCCAAAAGATTTCCCGTATGGTCTGCAAAGGAAATTTTCTGCACGCTTCCGGGCTCTTTTCCATTCCGAATTTCCAAATAGAGCGCACTTTGTTCTTCATCAACTAAAAATTCTTTTACCGGATAAATCTGCCGCCATTCCTCAGGCGTATGTATCAATAAAACATATTGATTGCCCGGAAAAGAAAGCGGTGCCAGCTCTGCATAAATATATTCGGAATAAATNTCTNTGCCGTCTTTCTCATATTCTTTTTTACACGTTTTCAAGTTAAGNTCGTAGGTTGATTCCTGCCCATNGTATGTCAGCATAAAGCTGCCNGCATTNGCAAATANCGGGTTTTTTGTCATATTTTGTTGTTCATTTTCCTCCTTGGGTTTCTCCTGCTCATACTTTTCTGATNCTGATTCTTCTGATTCCGTTTTTTCTGTTTCCGATGTTTCCCATTCCNCCAATTTGGTTTCTGNTTCCTTTGTCTGTTCTTTCTTGATTTGACGGAAAATAAGGGCTGCACTGCCTGCAAAGACTGCCATGGCGACCGCCACCAATATTCCTGTCAGTATTATTTNGAATTTTTTCTGTTGCATCTTTATATCCATTCCTCGTTTTTATTTTTCCGTAGGATTCACATGAACCATGCAGTGCTTGCAGTCGGGGAAATCCCTTTCGATGACATTATGTACCTGTTCTGCAATCGCATGCGCCTCACCCAGCTTCAACTCCCGATCCAGCAAAATTTCCATATCCACATAGATTTTATCCCCAAAGAGCCTTGTCTTTAAATCATCGATTCCCTGCACTCCTGCAACGCCTAATGCTGCCGTCCTGATGTTCTGTTCTGTTTCGCTGTCACAGCTATGGTCCACCATTTTGTCAAATCCGTCCTTAAAAATGTCATATGCCACCTTTAGAATACAAAGGCAGATAATGACACTAGCAACCGCATCCATAACAGGATATCCAAGTCTCGCCGCCAAAATACCGGCAAAAGAGCCTATGGAAGAGAGGGAATCGGAACGGTGATGCCATGCATCCGCCATCAATGCTCCAGAATTTACTTTTTTTGCCGCTGCTCTGGTATACCAGAACATCCATTCCTTTACCGCAATGGACACCACCGCTGCCACAAGAGGAAGCCTGCCAGGAACGGTCAGCTCTGCATAATTTCCCGCTGCAATCTTTTGAATGCCTGAGGCACCGATGCCCGCCCCCACAACGGCAAGCAACATGGCAAGAATAATGGCAGCGGCACATTCCATTCTCTCATGCCCATAGGGATGATCCGCATCCGCTTTTTTCCCCGCCATCTTAACCCCGNTAATCACCACAANGGTACTGNATACATCCGAGGCAGNATGTACCGCATCGGAAATCATGGCGCTTGACTGCCCCAATNTGCCCGCCACAAACTTTAANANAGAAAGCGCCAGATTTACTATGATACTTACCACGGAAACCCTGACTGCCAGATTTTTGTTTGTCTTTTCGTTTTCTTTCTCATTCATAGAAATTGTCCTTCTTTCTCATAAGCGGAAACTCCCTATCTCGTATTGGATAAAAAAACACCTGTGAGGCAATAGTAGTAGCTACTGTCCCACAGATGTTAAAAATCTGCTGTTACAATTTGTAACCCGGCCTTGCAAAATATTTGGCAAATGCCAAAATCCTCTGCCGCCTGCTCAGTTTGTACTGTAAATATGCTGCTTTTCATGCAGTTTGCAGTGCAAAGAGTTTTATATTTATTTATGCTTTTTGTAGTCCTATTATGCTATAGCAAAGCTCATTCATTTCACTACGAGTATAGTTATGTTAGCACAATTTCCTTTTTTGTGCAAGCCTTACTTGACACAAAATGAGTGGACAGCTCACTAGAAGCTATGGCCTCCGCTGCTGCCTCCGCCTCCGCCACCGCCGGAGCTTCCTCCTCCGCCGGAACTTCCTCCGCTGCTGCTGGAACTTGGCGGATCATAAATTTTAGTAGTATTTATATAGTCCGCCCGGGTATTGGTCAGGCTATAGTGAGAATTCACATTCCGCAGCCAATCCTTTTGCGTAGGCATACTGTTCTTTGCCATCCGCCGCATAATCAAATAATTCAAAAGCAGAGCCGCAATAACGGCTAACAGCGCATTACTGATATATTTCATAGGCAGGGCAATGGAATTGCCTGACATCAGAGTGACAACCTGCCTGTACACTCTCTGGGCACAGCCATAATAATCCTCCCTGCTTGCATATCGGTAAACATTATCCGTAATCGCATCGCAATAGGAATTTGTAACGATTCTGCTAATCTTTCCGTCACATTTCACCCACAACATACGATTATCCATGTCAATCAGAAAGACGATTCCGCTCCCTCTTCCAAACAATTCCCGATAATAAGAGTCCAGATATCTTTCGGCAGTGGTGGAATTATCATCTATGCTTTTGAACCCCACATTTCCCCATCTGGTGATGGTTTCCATTTCTTCAGCCAAAAGCTCCTCCTCCTCGTCCGTGAGCAAATCGGCATCATCCTCCACAATAACCACATAGTCTGTCTCTGGATTGGTATAAAGGGGTACTGCTGCCTGTGCCTCTATTCCCCCAAAAAACACTATAGAAATCACAAGCGCTATTCCGGCAGCCGCCTGTTTCCAACTTTTAAGCATTGTCATCACCTCCCCTTTTCTCAAATTGGGGAAGCTTCCTCATGGCAAGCCTGTTATAATTGCGGATTAAATCTCCCAGAATAAAAACCACTGTCAATAAAGTCAACAGGGCTGCACCATAATACCACAAGTCGGACACCGGCTGCCATACGGCTATTATGCCGCTTACCACAATCGCTGCCGCTGAAAAAAGAAAACCCAGACCTCCTTTTAATTTCTCAACGCTTCTGTACTTCTTTATGCCCGATACACATAAAACACCCATACAGACTGCTACGGCCAGCCATATGATAATCTGCAGCGCAGCACCTCCAGAAATCCCTGCAGAAATGCCTACATATACCAAGCCAAGCCACATTCTGGATGTTACTATGAAAAAGACACTAGCACTTGCCAATATTACGCCTGTCATCTTTTGCTTTTTCTTTTTCTCTTTGAGTCTGCCTGCTTTCGCTTGAAGTCCTCTGTCATCTTCGTTGTTCTCCATGGCAAGTATTTTGGAAAGTTCGCCGCTATAGAGAGCTGTCGCCGCTAATGCCAGAATGGCACTGCAAATCAATAAAATGATGGGGCGCAGCATAAGAAACAAATTCAAAATAAAAAACAGAGGAATGGCTAACAGCAAAGAGCTGACAAAAAACCTCTTTTCATCCACAGGCAGGTCAGCCACAATCTTCCCCGTTTGTCCATTCACTGTGGCGTAGGCAATACGGTCCTTATTCCGGTAAGACATAAACCACACAGGAAACATGGCGCTGTCCTTTCCGTCACAATTAGTATAAAGCGCCGCCGCCATTTTGCTTTGGGAGGGCTGTACCAAACCATATCTGCGGAAAACAGCATCCTTCTTCAGCCTGTCATAGGTTGCCTCCGCCGCCATCTCCTCGGCATCCTGTTTATATACATTCGGACTCACATCCGCTGTTTCCGCATAAAAACNGCTTANGAAAGAAGGCGTAAAATTTTNTATCTNATNGGNGGNATAAGGTCCCAGAGCCTGACTGANGTTATCGTAAAAATTGGAAGAGGCATCACANGAATACNCTGCNTAACCTGCATCCAAATCCCCTGACAGGGTATAATGGTCTTTATATATGTAATCGCCTCTTCGCTTTTCTGTAACTCCCGAAAGACTGACTCTCCCTTTTTGAGAAAAACGGTAACTCCAATAAGGCATATAAATGCCTCTGAAACCGTCAATAAAATCGGAATTTTTATATTCTTTGGGAACGAAAAAAGCTTTTCGCATTTTGGCTCTGTAAAGCTTTTTACAATCCTCTTTGGTAATTTTAAAGGGAATAATGAATTGGGGGCGCTTCTCCCTGCTGATACGGCTGGACAAAATATTGGAGGCTCCGCAATAACTGCAAAAAGATGTGGCGTCATTGTCACCGCTGAGCATTTCACCGCCGCATTGGGGGCAGGAAAATACATTGGTTTCAAAGAAATCCCCATCCACTACATCCGTTTCCTTTTTTATGTCATACGGGTCAAATTTTGAGTCACAGAACCCACAAGCTAGTTGTTGGGAGGGAATATCAAATTTCAGATTTCCCCCGCAATTTGGACATTCGTACATTTTTATCCTCCATATGTCAGCTTACTTTTAAGGCAGCCTATGGTTGTATTTTCAGATATCCGTTATTTCTCTTTAAAAGCAGACTTGGGCTGCCTGCATACGGGACAGGCATAATCCTCCGGAAGTTCCTCAAATGGGGTATCACCCTCATATACATAGCCGCAGACACTGCACACATAGCGCTTGCCTGATTTTTCAGAATCCGTGGCATCTTCGGCTAAAACGGCATCCTCCGCAATATAGGTGGGAGCATTTTTAGGGCTCTTACCTTTCACCACATTATGGTAATAGGCATAGGTCATGGCATCATCCTGCTTCAAAACATCCGCATCCACCACTTTTCCCAAAAATACGGTGTGGGTGGAAGTCTCCATTTTGTCAATCACTTCACACACGATATAGGCGCAGGCATCCGCCACTACAGGCATATAGCCTTTCACCAGCTGTTCTACCTTCTCAAATTTATCATTGTCCCTTCCGCTCTGGAAGCCAAATGTTCCTATAATTCCAGGGTCCGAATGTTCGCCCAGAATGGACACAGCAAACTTGCCCATTTCCTGAATACATTGGTTGGTATAATTGTCATGGTTGATACTTACGGCAATGGTGGCAGGCTCCGAGGTAATCTGCATGGCGCTGTTGGCCGTACAGCCGGTGGCCCTTCCCTTATCCCATGTGCTGATGACATACACACCATAGCTTAATTGTCGAAATACATTTTTGTTCATATTTCTGCCTCCTGAATAAAATGAGATAATTCCAAATTTATCAACATAATTATAATTGATTTTTATCAGAAACACAATCTAAACTTAAACAGCAAAAGAGCCCCTGTGGATTAGGAGCTCTTCACTGTTTTCAAAAGAAAACATTTCTTATGAGGGGGGAGATAGTGAATAAATCAACTATCTGAAATATATTCTATCCCAAAAGTGTGTCTAAAATGTGTTTAATTTCTAATGAAAATCTTAAAAAATTATAATGTATTCAAATTTTATTCACACTTTCAACAGTAATGCTGCATAACAAATTGAATCCTTGTCCTGCCCTGAAAAGTATTGAGTGAAAGTTGGTAGGTTATGGACAGTTCGAAATCCCCTCCGCCTTCATAAAGAACCTTATCGCTTCCTTCGCCGTATTTTTCATTTAAAAAGTGCCCGAACTGCTCTAAATCTCCAAAAAACACTGTCTCCGCTTCTTTTCCCTCCGGCGTGCGCACCCTGAATCTAGCACAGCTTTTGTTTGCACCCATCTTATATCCCTTCAAAAAATGCAGGTTCTTCTGGGCAAACAAAGGCTTGGGATTTTCCACTCCAAAGGGTTCCAGCACAGAAAGCTCCTCCGCCAGCTTTTCATCCGCATAAGAAAGGGGCATGGGTACATCAATATGCACCTTAGGAATAAAATCTTCGTCGCAAAGACCGCTGTCCTCATTTAAAAACTTCCGCAGGGGCTCTATATCCTCCTCCTTCATGGAAAGTCCCGCCGCCAGCTTGTGCCCGCCATACTTGGTGAAGTACCGTTCCGCCCGCACCATGTGTTCAAACATATGATAGGCTTCAATGGAACGCCCGGAACCCTTCACGCCCTCTTCCCCTTTTGTCAGCACAAACACCGGATGATGATACTTCTCGCGAACGCNCCCAGNAATAATCCCCGCCANGCTNTCATGCACATNCNNCAGAAANATAANCATCACATCATCCTGCTCTATCTGATGTTCTCTAACATACTGTTCCGCTGCCTCAACTCCCTGCATGGTCAGGTTCTTACGGCTGTCATTCAAATCCTTTAATTCCCTTGCCGCACTCATAGCATCTGTCTTTGTCCTGCTCTTTAAAAGTTCCAGCGCTCTCTTTGCCGTGTCAAGCCTGCCTGTTGCATTTANGCNGGGACCAATGATAAAGCCCAGGTGATAAGCGTTTATTTTTTCNGNCTGGNTTTTATTGACCTCCATCAATGCCTTGATGCCCTGATTTTGTGTCTTTTTTAATCTCTGTAACCCCTCTTTTACCAGAATGCGGTTCTCATCCTTTAACTCCATAACATCACAGACTGTGGCCAACGCCGCAAACTGCAAAAATTCCTCCATGGCTTCTTTCAGCTCTTTATGTTCCATGCGCTGGGCAAGGGCTTGTATGTATTTATAAGCCACCACTGCTCCACAGATGTTTTTATAAGGATAAGGACAGTCCCCTCTTTTGGGATCCACCACCGCAAGGGCCGGGGGTAAAAGCTCCCTCCGTTCTCCTTCTTCCTCCGTAAAAGGCACCTCGTGATGATCTGTCACCACCACTGAAATCCCCATGGATACCGCCAGCTCAATCTGGGATGCAGCGGCAATTCCATTGTCACAGGTCACAATCATCTCAATTCCTTCCTGTTTTGCTATATTTATTAAATTATCATTTAACCCATAGCCGTCATGCATCCTATGTGGGATGGCTGTATCCACCCTGGCACCTAAGATTTCAAACCCTCTTGTCAGGATATAGGCGGAACAAATGCCGTCCACATCATAATCTCCTATAACACGAATAGCCTTTTTCTCCGCCAGCGCCTGCTGCAGTGCATCCACCGCCCTGTCCATATCTTTTAAAAGCCATGGTGAATAACAGTCTTCCAAGGTTCCCTGCAAAAATTTCTTAATATCCTCCTCTTCGGTTAAATCCCGGTTTCTGAGAATTCTGGCCAAAACAGGGCTGATTCCAAAATCCTTTGCCCATTTGTCAAAGTCTGCTTTCTTAGCTGCCACAAACCACTTTTCCATTCTGTAGTCCTCTTCCTATGTTTTGGTTATATATTTAATATTGTTTTAATATATTTGCTCTTATAGTCATTTATAAGCCTTCTCATCTTCAAACAACCTTCAAATCCTGATTCTTTTACACTAACTAGCTCGTAAACACTTCGCTCTTTGTTCATATCACCGCTGGAAAAGCAATTCCTTACGCAATGCGTTTCCTACATTTAATAAATCTTAATATAACTTTTATCGCGAACAGAGCATCTATATACTATTCTTCACTTGCATTCATCATTTATCTCTTGCCTTCCTAGTCCCAATAAATATCTAATCATAAAATACCAACCGTTACTTATAGTATCACATTGCCAGCTTATTCTGCAGTATTTTACTTTTGCTTTTTTCTGTTAAAAGTGCTATGATAAGAAAAAATACTTTTATGAGGAACAAAAGAAAGGCGTATCATGAGCAAACACTCTGAAAAAATAACGGAACAAGCGTCCCCAAAACAGACTCAAAAAATAACTTCCAAGCAGATAGTTGCCATTATTGGCATCCTGCTGCTCATAGCTCTTTATGTTACAACATTAATCGTTGCCTTTGTGGACAGCAGCGCCTCGGGCAGACTGTTCTTTCTCTGCCTGTATGCCACCGTGGCCATCCCGCTCATCATATGGGTCTACACATGGATGTATGGCAAACTGACAGGGAAAAAGACGATTGCTGATTTTGAAACCGATGAGGCTTCAAAAAAATAACACGCGTTCCGAAAAATAGCATTTTTTTCATATTTACATATAAGGAAAAAGACCTGCAGGATTGTCCTCAAGCCTTCACTCCCAATCCCCGCAAGTCTTCTTCTGCCTGCTCTTTTGTCTGAAACCAAATTCCCATCATACCCTCAGCTTGTGCTGCCTCTACATTTTTCAGCGTGTCATCCAAAAAAACACACTCCTCTGGCAACAGCTCATATCGCTTCAGTAACAGCCTGTAAATCTCAGGATTCGGCTTAATCATCTTCTCCTGATAAGACAGGATACCTCCATCCGTATAAGGCAGAAAAGCCAATGCCTCTGGGCATTCTTTCTCCGCCTTCTTGGAAAAATTGGATAAAAATAACACCCGGTATCCATTCTCTTTCAGCTTCTTTATCCATGGAATAGCATATTCCCTTGGAGTCACCATTCCATGAATATCTTCGTATGCTTCCCGCAGTTCCTCTTCAATCTCAGGGTCCCTTTCCACAAATGCCTGTAAAAGTTTCTCCTCAGACCACTCTCCCCTGTCAATCTCATTCCACAGGGGACTTTCCACAGATGCCTTGGAAATTCGCTCTATCATGGCTTCATCAAAACCTTTATCCTGCAGAAAGCCTCTCCAGCGAAAATCCGCAAGCACATTTCCGATGTCAAAAATAATATTACGAATCATTTGGATACCTCTATTTCTTCAAAGGACTCTTGCGGTAAATAATATCGCTTCTGCTAGGGCCATTACTTACCATAGTAATAGGGAAGCCAATCTGCTCCTCGATAAACTCCACATATTTACGACAGTTCTCCGGCAGTTCATCATAATTTTGGATACCCCTGATATCGCATTTCCAGCCGGGAAGTTTTGTAAATACCGGTTTTGCTTTCTCCAACTGACAGGTCACAGGGAAATCCGTGGTGATTTCACCGTCAATCTCATAGCCTGTGCATACGGAAATCTCGTCCAGATAACCCAGCACATCCAACACCGTAAAGGCTACATCCGTAGTTCCCTGCAGACGGCAGCCATACTTGGATGCCACACAGTCAAACCAGCCCACTCGTCTGGGGCGTCCTGTGGTCGCGCCATACTCGCCTCCGTCACCGCCTCTGCGCCTTAACTCCTCAGCCTCATCCCCAAAGAGCTCTGACACAAAAGCACCTGCTCCCACTGCGGAAGAATATGCTTTACATACAGTAATGATTTCCTTAATCTCATAGGGAGGAAGTCCTGCGCCGATAGCGCCGTAAGCCGCTAATGTAGAGGAGGAAGTCACCATGGGATAAATGCCGTGGTCAGGGTCCTTCAAGGTGCCAAGCTGTCCCTCAAGCAATATGGTTTTTCCGTCCTTTAACGCCTGATTTAAGAAAGTTGAAACATCCCCCACATAGGGAGCAATCATATCCCTGTACTCAAGCAGGGTCTGAAACAGTTCCTCCACATCAATGAGAGGCTTATGATACAAATGCTCCAAAAGCACATTTTTGGTCTGGCATACACGCTCCACTTTCTCTTTTAAGCGCTCCTCGTCAAAAAGTTCGCTGACCTGAAAACCTATTTTGGCATATTTATCGGAATAGAAAGGAGCAATACCTGATTTGGTGGAGCCAAAAGATTTGCCTCCCAATCTCTCCTCCTCATATTGGTCAAACAAAATATGATAGGGCATCACAATCTGGGCTCTGTCAGACACCAGAATCTTAGGCATCGGGACATTTCTGTCTGTAATGGATTTGATTTCTCCTAAAAGAATGGGGATGTTTAACGCAACGCCATTGCCGATTACGCTGGTAATGTGGCTGTAAAATACTCCCGATGGCAGAGTGTGCAATGCAAATTTGCCATAGTCATTGACAATGGTATGCCCTGCATTGGCACCGCCCTGAAATCGCACCACGATATCAGCCTTCTCGGCCAGCATATCCGTAATCTTTCCCTTTCCTTCATCTCCCCAGTTAGCACCTACGACTGCCTTAACCATAATTCCTCCATTCTTACCCAAAAGGGTAACCTGTCAATAAATTATCTATGAATAACATTTCTGATTTCAGACAAAATACCGTCACTCTCTGCCGTCCCAGCAATAGGTACACAGCTTTTCCCTGTCAATTCCCACCGCCTCAAGCATATCGTCCAATCTGTTAAAACGCAGACTTGTAAAATTCAACTGCCTGCCAATACGCTCCACCATATCCTCATACTCCGGCGTATCGGGATTCACATAATTCTTTAAGTCAATCTTTCTACCTTCCTGCTCTATTTCCTTTAAAACTCTTCTGGTAATTAAATCCATCTCCGAAGAAGATCTTGAAAAGTTCAAATACTTACACCCATACAGAAGGGGCGGACAGGCAGGCCTGATATGTACTTCCTTTGCCCCGCTCTGATACAAAAATTCCGTGGTTTCCCGAAGCTGGGTACCTCTGACAATGGAATCGTCAATTAAAAGCAGGCTCTTATCCTGTATCAAATCATGCACCGGAATCAGCTTCATCTTGGCAATGAGATTGCGCTGTGTCTGAATGGTGGGCATAAAAGACCTCGGCCATGTGGGCGTATATTTGATAAACGGTCTTGAAAAAGGAATTCCTGACTGATTTGCATACCCCACCGCATGTGCCGTTCCCGAATCAGGAACTCCCGCAACGATATCCGGTTCCACATTGTCCCTCTGAGCTAGTTTTGCACCACAATTATAGCGCATCTGCTCCACGCTGACACCCTCATAGGAAGCGGGGGGATAACCGTAATATACCCAAAGGAAGGTGCAGATTTTCATATCCTTTCCGGGATTTACCAGCGTATGCACGCCTTCCGGATCCATAACCACAATTTCACCCGGTCCCAGCTCCCTCATGGGAGTGTAACCCAGATTTAAATATGCAAAATTTTCAAAAGACACACAGTATGCATTCTCTTTTTTACCGATACACACAGGAGTCCTGCCCATGCGGTCCCTTGCCNCATAGATNCCCTTGNGAGTCATGATCAAAANAGTCATNGAACCGTCTATCANCTCCTGGGCATACTGCATCCCCTCCACCAGATTCTCNCTCTGATTCACAATCGCCNCCACCAGCNCCGTGGCATTNATATCTCCGCCAGAAAGCTCTAAAAAGTGGGAATGCCCCTTATTCAGAAGCTCGGACAAAATCTCTTCCGTATTGTTAATCTTACCCACCGTGGTAATGGCATAGGTNCCGTGATGGGAGCGCACGANTAANGNCTGCGGCTCATAATCAGNAATGCATCCAATGCCAAGGTTTCCTTTCATTTGATTCATGTCCTTGTCAAATTTCGTTCGGAAAGGGGAATTTTCAATATTATGAATTGCCCTGTCATATCCCCTTTCCTTGCTATAAACAGCCATACCCGCCCGTCTGGTCCCCAGATGGGAATGGTAATCCGTCCCAAAAAACAAATCAAATACACAATCCTCTTTTGCCGCAACTCCAAAAAATCCGCCCATATTATGTCTCCCTCATTATGTATGCTTCAACTTGTGGCCCGAACCTTGTTTCTTCACTTGTGCCTCAGGCTTGTTTCTCAGCCTTATACCATCATCTTATGTTTAAACATTAATTTCCGCTTTTACTCCCAAAATATCTTTGTTTTTCTCCAGAATAGGCCGAATTACCTTCTCAAGGAAAGCCTCTACCTGTTCCTTGGAGCGTCCCACATATCGGGAGGGCTCCATGGTTTTTTGCAAATCCTCCAAAGTCATGTTAAACGCCTTATCCTCCGCAATCAGCTCCAGCAGATTATTATCCTTTCCTTCCACCTTCACATTGCGCCCTGCCTCCATGGAAAGCTCTCTGATACGCTCATGAAGTTCCTGACGATTGCCGCCCGCCTTAACCGCATCCATCATGATATTTTCCGTTGCCATAAAAGGCAGCTCACTGAGCATATGCTTTTCAATCACTTTGGGATACACCACAAGGCCATCCACCACGTTGAGACACAAANCCAAAATACCGTCCACTGCCAAAAAACCCTCGGGAACGGACAGTCTCTTGTTGGCGGAGTNATCCAGCGNTCTCTCAAACCACTGNGTGNCNGANGTNATNGCCGGATTCAGCGCANCAATCATCACATANCNGGNCAGNGANGCAATNCNCTCACTNCTCATGGGATTNCNCTTNTANGCCATGNCNGANGATCNNATCTGGCTCTTCTCAAAGGNNTNNTCCACTTCCTTTANATGCTNTAACANCCGAATGTCATTGCTCATTTTGTGAGCGGATGCCGCAATGCCAGCCAATACATTTAAAACTCTGGTATCCACTTTTCTGGAATAAGTCTGCCCGGATACCGGATAACACTCCGCAAATCCCATCTTGGCAGCTATCATGGGGTCAATCTTATCGATAGTTTCCTGATCCCCGTCAAAAAGCTCCAGAAAAGAGGCCTGCGTACCGGTGGTACCCTTGGAACCCAAGAGTTTCATATGACTCAGCACATGTTCCAAATCCTCCAAATCAAGAGAAAATTCCTGCAGCCACAAAGTCGCTCTCTTACCTACAGTAGTGGGCTGCGCTGGCTGAAAATGGGTAAAGGCCAGAGTGGGCTGCTCTTTGTACTTATCTGCAAAATCAGCCAGCTCTTTCATGACATTAATCAGCTTCTTCCTGACTAACCGCAAAGCCTCCGTCATCACAATAATATCCGTATTGTCTCCCACATAGCAGGAGGTTGCACCCAGATGAATGATGCCCGCCGCCTTGGGACACTGCTGCCCNTAAGCNTANACNTGNCTCATNACNTCNTGGCGCACTTCCTTCTCNCNNGCNTTCGCCACNTCNTAATTNATATCCTCNGCATGNGNNTTCANCTCCTCAATCTGCTCATCCGTAATCACCGGCTTGCCGTCCTGAGACAATCCAAGTTCCTTTTCCGTCTCCGCCAATGCAATCCATAGCTTTCTCCATGTACGAAACTTCATGTCCGGTGAAAAAATATACTGCATCTCCTTGCTGGCATACCTCTCCGACAAGGGACTCTGATATCTGTCTGTACTCATGTAATCTCCTTTCCTAGCTCCCCATTACCTTTCGTACTGCTGATGCCGGTTTTCAGATTTATAAACCCTCCGGCAAAAATACCACAGACAAAATCATTATATCTCTTTGAGGGCTGAAAATCAATCTTTTCATGATTTCCGCAAATCTAAATCGCAGTGCCTGTAAGCAGCTCATATCCCTGCAGGTACTTATCAATGGTCTTCTGCACAATATCCTCCGGCAGAGTCCAATCATTGCCCGGGTTCGCCTTCAGCCAATCCCTTGCAAACTGCTTGTCAAAAGAAGGCTGTCCATGTCCCGGCTCATACCCTTCTGCAGGCCAGAAACGGGAACTGTCAGGAGTCAGCATCTCATCTCCCAGAACGATATTGCCCTCCTCGTCCAAGCCAAACTCGAACTTTGTGTCCGCAATGATGATTCCTTTAGTAAGGGCATAATCCGCACACTTTTTATAAAGAGCTATGGTATAATCCCGAAGCTTTTGACCATACTCCTCACCTTTGCCCGGAAAACGCTCCTCCAGATAGGCAACGCTCTGCTCATAAGAAATATTTTCGTCATGGTCACCGATTTCTGCCTTGGTAGAAGGCGTGTAAATCGGCTCCGGCAGCTTATCCGACTCCTTAAGGCCTTCCGGCAGCCTGATGCCGCATACCGTACCGTTTTCCTGATAGCTTGCCCAGCCGCTGCCCGTAATATATCCCCGCACAATGCACTCTATAGGCAGCATATTCAGTTTCCTGCACATCATACTGTTACCGTCAAATTCNTCTTTTCTGAAAANTTCCGGCNTATCCTTNACATCCACGGAAATCATATGATTGGGAATGATATCCTTTGTCANGTCAAACCAGNATCTTGACATCTGGGTAAGTACGGTTCCCNTCTTTATTACCTTATTTTTCAAAATCACATCNNAACAGCTGATTCNGTCAGTAGCCACCATAATCAGACTGTCCNCATTATCATANATCTCCCTTACCNTCCCCTCTTTTACANGTCTCCATTCCATATTACTCNTGCCTTACACCTCTCTTGTTTTATTTTTATTGTACATCATACTTCTCCACCATGTCCAGAATCTCCTGCGTATATGCCGGATATTTTCTTGCCACGTCCATAATTTCCTTTCTTGCCGTCTCCGCCACATCATTATTATAATCCAGCTGTTTGCGAAGCGCCTGCCTTTGAAGAATCAGCTCATGGCGAATCTCCACCATCTCCCGCTTGTCACAAAGGGCTGCGGACTGATTCATCCAGCGTTCCGGCGTCTCAATGCGGTAATTGGACAGCTTGGACATCAATTCCTTTTGGTAATATTCTTTTTTTGCCTCCGCTTCCGCATACTGCTTTCTTTCTTCCTTCTCCTGCTGATAATTATCCCACAGCTTTTGCAGCTTGTCTGCGCTGTCCGTGTTATATTTGATATACAGATATTCCAAAAGCTGGGAATTATTCACATAACGTATCTTAACTGTATTTTGAAGCTGTATCAGTTTATTAATCGTCTTTTCCACTCTGGTCACTTCACGCTCTCCGTCCATAAACTTCACGCAGAGTATGGTAATCGCTATTGCCGCTGCTCCTATGGAAAGGAAAAATCCCACTGCCGTATCCATCTCAAAAGCAAACTGCAGCACCAACAGCAAAATAACACAAAAAACCAGCGCTGTCAGGAAAATAGTTGCCATCCCCCTCAAATTTGCAAGCATGGTACGCAGTTCCTTCTTTCGGTATGCATAAGCCTGTCTCTCACTGTCAAGCCTCCGCAAATCCCTCTTTATCAGCCCCGCATACTTCTCGCCCTCTCTCAGTTTCGCAATTCCTGACTCTACTTCCGCTTCCTGCCCTCTCATTTTGTAATATTCCGCATCCTTCATACGGTTTTCCCTTCCCCGATAACGCTGTACTTCCTCCTCGAGTCCGACCAATTTACGGGCAATGCGCTCCAATTCCTGCTTCTCCTTATCCGGCAGCGCTTCCACTTCCTCAATATCCGTCAGATAGGACGTCACTTTGCCATATTCTCCTGTAAGCAGCTGCATCTCCTTAGTTGCCTCTGCAATCTGTTCCAGACAATTGACGATATAACGGCTCCTCTGCTCCTCGTCCTTAAAATCAACATCATCCCTCGCATAGACAACCTTATCCCAATCTTCCTCCTGAGAGCGTTCTTCTTTTTGTTTTCTTCCAAAAATTTTCTGCCAAAAACCCATATAACCTGTTCCTTTTTCCCATTATTCAGTGACATATTCCCGGTAACTGTCCTCCAGAGCTCTGGTCAGTCTGTCATTCTCGTCATAATATTTCTGCTTGTCGCCTCCAAAACGCATGGATTTCCTCGCCTTAAGCCGCTGGCAGTCCGCCTGCTGCTCCCATTCTTTTCTCAGACGCTCCATTGTGCGTTCCAACTGCAGCGTACTCTCATAACTGTCGGAAAGCTCCGCTGCAAATGCAATATATTCCTCTTCCTTCAGCTCCATGCGCTTTGCCGCCAAAAACGCCATATAATGCGCATTCTCGCCATTTGCTTCATATGCCTGCATAAAGCACTCTGCAGCACACCCGTATCTCATAAGTCCGGTATAGGCTACTCCCATATTGTGAAGAATTGCCGCCCGCACCCATGCGGCAGGCAGTTCTCTGTTATCCTGTTCCAGCTCCCGCCACTTTGAAAGAAGTCCTTCGTACCCTTTGACTGCGGAACGGTATTTTTTCTTTTCTACCAGATAATCAACCTGTTTCTTGCGTCTCTCAATACTGCTTAAGCCTGCGCCCTTTTTTAGCACCTGCTCCACGCCCCGGATGGTGGACACATCATACAGTCCCACATACTCCAAAATCATAACCGCAAAAGTACTGAGGGTTCCCTGCCTGTGCACCAGAGGCTTAAGCTCTTTCGCAAGTTCCTTTAAGCCGCATTTTGAGCCTATCCAATCTATCAGGGCATCATTCATGAATCCGGCGTCCAGAAGAAATGCATTCTCTTTTATACAATAACACAATTCTTCCGCACAGTACACAGGAATTTCCAATCCTGAAACCACATATGGAGTTGTCGTATAATCACCGATGCTGATGCTGGTGCGCATAATGCCCTCCTTATTATATTTCTATCTCTTCCCGCNAAATATTATGGGTNGCCGGTCTGAATGCCCCCAGCCCCNAATCTTCAATTTCTACCACAATATGGTGCTCGTCCCTAAGACTTAAGTGGGCTCTGANACGGCTCAGTTCCTCCGTCANATCCTCAAGAATCATTTCCGCCAGCTGATTGCTTTTTCCGATTACGGAGGTAATCCTGATTTCCAGATGATTACCTCCCTGTTGGTAAAATTCAAAGGTCTGCTCTGCCTCAAACCAATTCACCCCCGCATCCAGAAGGGCAAAGTAAATCTCTTCCCCCTGACGCAGGATTTTCATTCCCACATTGACCTTCAATTTATCCTTTCCCAAAAAGACATGATTTTTGCCTGCCTCGCTGGGTTCCAGCCTTTCTAACATACTAAAACAGGCACCCTTGCTGTACAGATTGTTTCCTTGAAAAACCCTCTGCCTGCCGCACAGATATCGAAGAGATTCTTTCATCCACTTATCGGAAAATTTGTCCCCCAGCAGATATACGCTGGCCACGGAATTATCACTGCAGATTTCCTGACAAATTTCCAACATGTCCCTGTCCATCCGGTTTAATTCCATGGCGAGCACCTCTTCCCTGTTATTCGGTTCATACAAAGAAAAAGGGAAATCCTGCTCGTTGATATATACCACCCGCGGGCTTGTTCTCTTATTGCACTCCATGGAATACGCCCTGATGTTTTCCTCTGCATATTCCATCAATACCACTCTCGATCTCCACAACTCTTCCGGCTGATAAAGCATAAAATGATAAAAACTCTCCACATGGCTCTGGTAAAACACTTTGTCCGTCTTCAGATGAAGCCCTGCCACCGCCTGTCGCAGCACCTCCACCATCCGGGGCGCCATCTGCCTGCAGGTAATCATAAGCGCCGCAATCCTGTCCGGTGAAGCCACCCGCGCAAGCATTCCCAAACTTCTCTTTAAAAACAGAGTCAGCAGGGATATTGGTTCAAAGCTGTTGCCCTCTATCAGTACCGGTTCTCCATCCACTGCAAGTTTCAAAAGATTTCCCACTAAAATTCCGCCGTTTTCCTCGGAATACCTGAGGGCTTCCCTGCCGCAGAACCACTGATTGGTTCCCTCTCTCTTACACAAAAGAGTGGGGATATTATAATCCTGCGCCCCTTCCACTAACGAAAATGTCTCCACATTATCCCTGCCGGAAACGCAATAACTTATCTGGGAATAATCGTCATTCAAATCATACCCTACAATCAATTTTCCGCCACCTAACAGCTTTAACATAATGTCCTCCCCGTCACCGTTACAGAAGCCCGAAAAGCTCTCCGTTCAAATATTCCCTGCGGTAATACTCTTCCAGCAGATCATCCAAAGTATCATAATCCTGCATGCTTTTGCTGATAATCATATCATTAATGAGACCGAATCTGCTCATTTCGGTCTCGTTGCCCGACTCCTCCCTCTGCAGGGTNCCGCTCNCCGTCAGCTGTNCTNCTCCGCCACTTTCTTCCATAATATAATNTTGAATACTCNCCCCAAAANACAGCACAAACNCTTTAAAGCANACCCCGCCGTAAACTTCCTTCATATACTCCGANAAANANTCACCGNANTCTCCGTCATCATAGACTGTCACATAANGAATGCGGGCTTTTGAACCCGGACGGGCATGGTATTCTATAATCACCCGGTCTTCTAACTCCGTCAAATCCGCCAATTGCCCATACTCCCTGAAAAAGTCCAGATGAATTCTCTCTGCCAGCATTTCCTTTAAAAAGAGGCGTATCAATTCTTCTTTCTCTCTGTCCAATTCTTCGGGATTCTCAGAATAGTATTTTAAATATGCCAGCTTGCAAATCTTCTGCACATCCTCCCCGCGCCGAAACATCCCCTGTATCTCGCGGAAAATGCCCTCTCCAATAATTTTTTCTTTTACAAAATAATCATAGGCACATTGTGTCAGAAATGCCTCTTCTACCTCCGGTTTGGCTCCCTGAGAGATATAATACTCAAAGATTTCCATTTTCTCGCCTACAAAGGCTCCCGTATAGAGCATCTGCAGCAACACTCTTTCACACAGTTCATAGCAGTCCACCTCAAAGGAGCGGGCCGCTTTCCAGATATCTCTCATCTCCTTGGTGCTTCCCTGATAATGGTGTACCAGATGCCGCAGGATACAGCTGTCATATTTCCCTTTGCGGAAAGTATAAAGCGCTGCTGCCGTAAACACCTCATCCTGAATGATTTCCTCCTGCTGCGCCATGCCGTTTAACAGGCGCACCAAAATCTTCGGGTCTGCAAAATAGGGACCATACTGTTTCAACCACTCGCAGGCGTTTTTGTATTTCCCCTGAAGCACCATATATTTGACGATGCTGTCCCTTTCTTTCATGGTCAGACGCTCTGGGCTTATCACATCCAGATACCTGTCAAGAGCCCGCACATCATCTTCCTCATAATAATACTGCAGCAGCTTCATGGTCAGCTCGCTTCTAAGCGCATCCTCTGTATCCTCGGACTGTGCTAAAAACAGCCATCTTTCCGCATCCGCCAGGTTATATGCTTTTTCTTTATTGTGTNCNCACAGATAAAGATTCAGCCCCTNCNNATCCTTTANNAAACNGNCTAATGTCTGTAAANGCTTTCCCGCCAGCATGAGTTTTTCTANGGANTATACCATACTCCTTACAAAACGATTTCCGTAGGCATCCTCAAAAACCAAGGTATAGTCATTGCCATAAATAACTGCCCAGATGCCGGATTCCTGCAAAACATATTCCGTAGGCGTTACTTTGTGAGGCTGATAGACATAGAGCTTCTTTAAACGGGAATCCTCCACCCTTATCCAATGGGCAAACAAAAGCCTTGAAAGGCTTCCGGCAGTCTGTTCACTTATCATTCCGCCGTTTAACATTTCCTGATATAGCGCTGCTAAATGCCTGTTGATATGTTCTTTTTGTATCTGGTCTATCACAAAATGTTCTATACGCCGACTGTAATTCTCGTACAAATCTTCCAATTCTTCTTTATGCAGTATCAGATAATGATACAGATAGGCACTGCGCTCATAGTCCAAATTGTTCTGATAGGCAAAATACATCAGCACAATCTTGGGAATGGGCTGCATGACCTCCAAATCTATGGACATCATATAATACTCATATAAATTTGTAATGCGCAGCTGTGCGTCCACGCCCAGCTGATACCATTCCAAAAAACTCTGTCCCACTCTGCCGCCGTTGATCAAATTGGCGCAGATTTCCTGTAAAATGCGGGCATCCTGATTTTTGGCATACAAAAGCTTCAGCGTTGCTAAAAGCACCTTAGAAAACTCTCTTTTCCGGGAACAGAGATATAATATCTGCTCTATCACCTCGCTGCTCAAGCTGTCCTGCACCGCTCCATAGTGGATTACCTGCAATTCAAACTCCCCCAGCCTGCGCATCAGCACAGGATTGGCATTCAAGATTGTCAGCGCCTCTATGTAAAGAACAGGGCTGGTACATCCATGTGAAAACTGCTTCTCAAGAAAAGTCCATTTTGCATCCGGTCTGCCATATTCCCCCGGCAGATACAAAAGCAGCCATGCCACACGCCACTCTTCCCGTCTTCTATGATATATCCTCTCCACTCTGGCTGCGGCTTCCCGCACATAATCCTTATCCGTATGAATCAAAGTGGTCAAATACAAATGATAGGCCGCCTGCGCATCCATATCCTTTCCGCTTCGNNCTATCAGATCTGCAGCATGCTCTANAATAAAGCCGGCTTCATTAAAACGCTCCTCCNTAANCNGCNCCTGGGCCTGAAAAAGCCTTGCCTCAATNTCATCCNCATCCATAACCNCCAGCTTTTCCACAAGCTTGCCTGTCTCTTTCAGCCACGCTCCCCGATGCATCTTCTTTAAGCGGAATTTTTCATAAGTCCGCATCATCTGCAAAATAATCTTTTTTCTGGCAAGACTAACGCCATGCGCCGTACTTTCTTCCCCTATCCGCACCTCTATGGGAATGATCAGCGACACATAAGAATTAAACAGATAAATCCTTCCGAAATTCTTTCCTCTGCGGCATCTGTCCGTGTCAATAAACACGGGAAGCCTGCACACATTTCCCAGAAAATCATCATCTGTCAGAAATTCTTTCTCCGTAAAACAGAAATCTCCCTCACATTCTATGTTTAATGCCGTATATCCCCAGCCGTTTCTGATAATCTCAAGTTCATGCTCTGTCACGGCATAAGGACTGTCCGCTGCTGCCATGGACAGCTGAATGAAGGATTCTCCCGTCACATACTCCACCTTCTGCTTTTTGTTCATGCAAATCAAGAACTCTTCCACATTCTGCTCATTGCCGTAATTTGCGGAAAGCCCCTTATAGCAGTCAAAATATCTGGCATCGTTTCCGGTGAATATCCGGCAAAAATCCGGCGAATAAAATGCCGCCACCGCCTCCCGCCAGCTGCTCTTTGCAAGATTGGCAAAATGAAACAGATTCTTGATACTCCCTATGGAAGTCTCCAATATCGTATGTTCTATGGACACCACAAAAGGAAGATAATACTCTCCCCGGTTGCTGATAACAGAAAAGGCTCCCTTTACCACATCCCCCTCCTCCAAATGTTCCCCATGGAAACAATAAGCAATCTCTGCATTGCTTCCGGAAAACTCAGGAGTCAGGCATTCCATCCTAAGGTCAGAGCTTACCACATATCCATCGGTAAGCTTCCCCATGGCGGAATTAATGTAAAAGGAGCCTTCATATGTACTTCCCTTGCTTAACTCAAGTTCAATTTTAGAGCATGAAAAATCAAGAGAGCCGTTTTCGTAATCAAAATCGCCATCCAAAATTCTCCTGATCATTTCCTGCATCTGTGTCCACCCGCTTTTGTCCGTAGTATAGATAATTGTATCATATCTCTATATAGTATACCAAATTATCGGACATAGGGCAAATGATTTCCTCACTAATTCAAATTCAGCTTTCTCACAATAATATAATGCGATAAAAAGTACAGGCATACCGCAATCGATACTTGAAAGATGATTGTAATATCCATAGTAAAAAACAGCACTGAATTTACATTATAGATTCGTTCTGACATTGTAAGTATCCTGCCCACGTTGCTGACAATGCTAGTCAAAACCGAGGTTGCCATAGTAATGCCAAAATAGATAAGAATCCCCATCAGCCCTTTATGTTTTCTGGAAAGCTGTCCAATGGTAAGCGCTCCGAAAAGTGTGGCAACCATACAGAAAGGTCCTGCTAATGCCAGCACGACAAATGCTGCAAGATAATGAATTAACACCGACATACCCTCCGCGCTAATCTCCGACAATACCTCCTGAAATAGCTCCTGTAGTTCGTATAGAATCTCTCCTATCGTATATCCATCTGTTACCGCCATGCCAAATGACATCACTAAAACAACCATGCATACCGTCATGACAAAATATATAATCAAAGTCCACAGTCCGCCTACCAGAAATNTGCTGAAAAGCANCTGATGCGGCGTTACCGGCAGTGTATGCGACAGATATCCCTCATCCGAATACATGGTCTTTTCAAAATTCACGCCAATGTAAATCATATTACCATAGGTCAACCNCACCATAAGCATAATACAGGCCATTACNCTTGCCAAAAAAATCAGAAANCCAATNACCACAACGNGTTCTCCCNTGTCAAACGCCCTGCTGTTCCTTACAAAATCNNTCATNGGCGNNAAAAACAAAAGAGATTCTACCACAGTAAACGCCACCATAATGATTAAAAGCAGACCATTCAGCTTAGATATCCTTTTCCACTCATGCTTGATTAATTTTCCTAACATGCGAACACCTCCCTGAAATAAGCATCTACAGATTTCCCATGCTGTTCCCTGATATTATCCACGGAAGTATACAGCACCACCTGCCCGTACCGCAAAAAAACCACCTCGTCCAGCACCTGTTCCACATCGCTGATTAAATGGGTGGAAATCAACACTGTTGACTCCGGATTATAATTGTTGATAATAGTGCGCAGAATATAATCCCTTGCCGCCGGATCCACCCCCGCAATAGGCTCGTCCAGCACATACAAATCCGCCCTGCGGCTCATAACCAGAATCAACTGCACCTTCTCCTTGGTGCCCTTAGAGAGGGTCTGCATCCTCTTGTCCGTTTCAATATTCAAGTTTTTAAGCATTTCCTCCGCCCGGTTTCTGTCAAAATCGCTGTAAAAATCGCAGAAGAAATCCAATATTTCGGACACTTTCTGATTGCCCGACAGATATGTCCTGTCCGGCAGATATGCCACATGCGCCTTAGTCTCCACACCCACTTCGCTTCCTCCAATGCGGATAGTTCCCTCAGTGGGTGTTAAAAGCCCGTTTAGCATTTTGATAATCGTGGTCTTGCCGCTTCCGTTGGGTCCTAAAAGCCCCACTATCTTACCCCTTGTCAAAGGTAAATCTGAAGACACTTCATAACTCCCATGATAATAGCGATTATTGC
>WFLX010104188.1_pt1 | contig 31657 bp, 24 predicted proteins | sample 4967041 | NCBI WGS metagenome assembly WFLX01 (sample SAMN12857096, study PRJNA449069) | gut metagenome | isolation source: stool from male and female vole | host: Microtus ochrogaster | place: USA:Florida | collected 2017
CCCATGGAAATGTCATTCCGGCAGGTGCAGCAAATCAGGTACTTGCAGGAGCAACGGCAAACAGGATGTTCAGCATGGAGGATAAATCCGTATATCCGTTCCCTGTGAATGTACATGTCAATCTGGGAGCATCCAATGCGGGCAAGACGGCATATATGTATTACTATGACGAGAAGAGCAATTCCATGGTACTTGCAGGCTCTTTCCGCATCACCGCTACAGGGCAGGCAATGTTTGCGATTTACCGCGGGGATGAATACATCATTGCGGTGTCAGACAAAGCCGCAGCCGTAAAGGGCAAGTATATTGTAGTTAAGGGAGATAACCTTACCTACATTGCCAAGAAGACAGGAGTTACCTTGAAGAAACTGATCGGTGCAAACCCTCAGATCAAGAATGTGAACAGGATTATGCCGGGTCAGGAGATTAACCTTCCGTAAGGAAACTGCCTTTTGGAGAAACGGAACTGCAATAGAATTAAACTGCCGCAGGATTGGAAAGCAATCCTGCGGCAGTTCTTTTTTGTTCGTGTGGCAGAATTTAAGTTCTAAAAGGTCTTTGGCAGATTGCCCAAAAACGAAAGTTCAAAATTATCATAAATATACAAAAACAACATAAAACGGATAGTCCGAATTGATTTTAAGGGCTTGAAGTGCTAAAATAACTCTATATAGGTGAAAGGTTCGCTTTTGCCATAGATATAGAAAATCTTATCTTCTATCACGGATAAAACCGTGAAATTTATGAAAAAGAAAGGGAGGAGAAAAACAAGACATGAGAGAAGTAAAAAAACAGAAAGGAAGAGTGCTGTCAATTTTGTTGACCGCCTGCATGTTAGCAGGGTTGCTGCCCGCGGATATGCTCGGGGGGGTTGCGAGTGTTAAGGCAGCTGGCGCGGAAGTAGAATATTCCACTGTCGAAAGCAGTATTGTCAAGACAGTCGCAGACAATACCACTACATGGAACTTTTCGGGGCTAAGCTTGGGCGATGATTATGTAGAAGTGGTCGGCACGGATGTAAAAGGTATTGCTGTGTCGGGAACCAGCCAAAAAGTACGCCTGAAAGCAGGGTGCTTCGATATTTACGCAGAGGGAGTTGCCGCAATTCCCTTGGATGAGGCTACTACGAGTGTGGATTTGGAAATCAAATTGTCCGGAACCGGAAGTGCGGTAAATGGTGTCGGACGACATATCCAAATTGGAAATGATACAGTCAATAAGCTTGTGTTTCAGAAAGAAGCTGAGAAGACAGACGGAGCAGATTCTTTTGATGGCAATAAGACATATTCCAATACTTTTGACTCCACTTATTTTACGGGGAATACTCTGGTGATTACCGGAGTAGTAGGAGAGAATAAAGTGTCCTCCATTAAGATTACGGAGACAAAGACGGAACAGACCAATCCTACTCCTACACCGGGTGATGATACAGAGATTCCCACAGAGTGGAATTTCCGTACCGGCAGTAAGTATATGGGATCAGAGAATGGTTTGCTGCTTCAAGCTGGGTCGTCAGATGCAGACGGAACAACAGCTACAGTGGATGGTCTTGAGATTGATGCAAGCGCATCCGGCAGTAAGTGGGACTCTAAGAGTCGGAATGATTGGGCGCAGTTTAATACAGGCACTATAGTGAAGGTTCCTGTGTCTGGTTCTTCCAAGATAACCGTGGTAGAGTATTATGGAACTTATAAGGTGGATACTACGACGGCGGATAGCACTAAACAACAGGTGGAGCAGACTTTTATCGTAACCGGCGAGAGCGGTTATGCAACAATCATTGCAACAGGTGATACATATCTGGGTTCCATTAAGGTAGAGGCGTATAAGAACCCGGTTACTCCTGACCCTGAGATTCCCGTTGGACCGACGGACCCCGGAGCAGCTACCCGAACTGTTACATACGATTTTAAGGCAAATACTGGTAAAACTGCGCCCGCAGTAAACAGCATTCTGGACGGTACGGATACTGTGACTTCCGGTATTTTATATATGGATAGAGGAAGCAGCTCAGGTTGTACTTTTGACAGCAATCAGTTAAGATTTCGTAATGGGGTCGTTTTGTATCTTCCTATTAAGGATGACACAACAAAAGTTGAGTACTCTGCAACATATTCAGGAAGCAATACGGGGCGTCCGACATATATCGGCTCTACGGAAAGCGGCTATACAATGGAGATGAGTACCTCTGCGGCTCCTGTTGTGATTGACGATATTACGGATTACATTCAGGAAGTAAACGGACAGAAATACCTGTCCATTACCTCGGGTGGAGACATTAAGATTTACACCATTACGTTAAAGGAATACAATCCAATCAATCAGGTTGAGGTGAGTGGAACAGTTTCCAATGCGGCTACAAACGGTATCAAAGAAATTAGCTTTAAAAATCTTGATAATGAAAATGCAAAACTTGTGACAGCAACCATAGAAGCAGATGGTACTTATCATGCAACGCTTAGAAGAGTTGCCGGAAGCACGAATTATGTGGCATCTATTTCCGCTACAGGATATAAGATTGATAATACAGATGATGCACATAAATTTACTTTAACAGGGAACGATGCTACTGCAACGCAGAACTTTACTGTTGTAGAGGCGGCGATTGCTAATATTGCAGGCACCTTAACCGGAGTGCCTGACAGCGCATTAACAGGCGGTGCTCTGGAGGCAAAGCTTGTACCGGCGGATACAGCTCTCAACAAGGTAGAACTTACTCTTACAAAGACAGGGGACGGAACTTATACATTTGCAAGTGCTGCCCTTGAGCCGGAGATGAGTTATACAGTAGAGCTTACTAATGCAGATGATTATGAAGTAACCGTTCCTTTGACAAAAGCAGCAGGAACCTATACGGATGTTGCCATTGCAGCAACTCCTAAAGCTTTGGTTAAAGTTTCGGGCGCTTTTGTGACATCCGATAAAAAGGCATCAGGCGTTTCCAAGATTACCTTTACAAATGTGGATACCCCTGCTTATAAGTATACTTTTGATGTTACAGGCGAAAATTATACTGCGAATCTCCGCGCAGGTGAGTATGTGACATCTGTTGTGGCAAATGAAGGTTATGAGGCATTTGACCATGTCAGTGTTGGTGCAACGGCGGTAACAAATGATGTATATCTGCAGGCGGCACCCGACACTTCCGCAGTAGCATATCAGGCTGAAATCAAGGTTGGTGAGGGTCAGCAGTTTGAAAAGATTGCGGATGCAGTTGCCTATATTGCAAGAATGACGAGAGGTGAGTCTGACAGAGTTACTATCGATTTGACAGATGAACTTTACAGAGAGCAGTTAGTAATCAATACACCCAATGTTACCATTAAGGGCAATGGAGCTACCATTACATGGTATTATGGAGTTGGATTCTCTTATTACAGTGCAAAGCCCATTGATGCCAGAACCATATATTATGATGAAGCATATGCTGTGGATAAGTATGGTAAAGAGACAATTGCACAGAATCCCGGTCATTGGGGTGCAACAGTCAATCTGCTTGCAGGCGCCAAGGGATTCCAGGCGGAGAATCTGATTTTTGAGAATTCGCTGAACAGATATCTGACAGAAGAAGAGCTTGCAGATGGAGCTGCTGCCAATGTGACTGCTGGTGTAACAAACAGAACAACATCAAATATTGATGTACGAGCAAAGGCAAGTAAGGAAAGAGCTTGTGTATTGTATATTCAGGCCGATGATACAGAATACAAGGATTGTAAATTCTTAAGCAGCCAGGATACACTTTATACCGGTGATGACAACGAGAATTCTTATTTTGTAAACTGTGTTCTGGAAGGAACAACAGACTATATTTGCGGCGATGGCAACCCGGTGTTTGATAAATGTACATTAAGCATGTATAGTTACAGCGACCAGGAGGCTACAGGAAGTTACATTGTTGCTTCCAAGGCTAAAGGTAAGCACGGATATTTATTTAACGATTGTAAGGTTGTTACTACAAGCGCTACAGGATTAAAGCCGACTTCGCAAAATTATCTTGCACGTGCATGGGACAAAGGTATTGTGGTATATTACAATACCGAAGTTGAATCGGCAGCTATGATTTGTGATGCAGGTTATACGGATATGAATGCTACTGTTAAGGCGGCAAAATATTCTGAGTATAATACGCACACACCGGACGGTACGGCAGTTGATACCTCAAAGAGGGCAGAAGGTGTAACCATTATGACGGATGCAGATGCGGCAAATGTGGTTCTTGAAGATTACTTTGACGGCTGGAATCCGGAGTATTATGGAGCAGAGGATGAAGATGATCTTGTTGTAAGTAAGGATCCGGATGCAAGCAGCCCTATTTCCGAAGTTGAGACAGAAGGAGCGGTTGCATTCAAGGATGGAGAAACTGTAGTTACCGGTAATGTGGAGATTAAAGCAGTTGCACAGGATGACGCTTCTGCAGAAATTAAGACAAAGGTTGAGCAGATAAAAGCAGATGCTGCAACTGCAGGCCAGGAAGTAAAAGCAGTATTGTACTATGATATCAGTGCATATCTGGTAAGAGACGGCGTGGAAAGGGAAGTAGCGCTCACTAGTGGTGCAATCAGGATTAAGCTGCAATATCCGGAAGGATTTGGCTCTCAGAACGGTATTATTGTTATGCACGAGACGGATGTTCCGGAAACATTGGCCGAAAAAGATAAGGAAACGGATGGTTTCTGGATTACAGCAGACAGTTTCAGCTCTTTCACGGTGGTCTTTACGGCAGCAGCTTCTACACAGCCTGTAGATCCTAAGCCCGAAGATCCTAAGCCTGTAGATCCTAAGCCCGAAGATCCTACACCTGTAGATCCTAAGCCCGAAAATCCTACACCTGTAGATCCTAAGCCTGAAGATCCTACACCTGCGACCCCGGGCAGCTCGGATGATGATGACAGTGATGGTGCAGCAGAGGTTGTTGTAGATGTTGATTGGGAAAAAGTGGCGGCTCAAATAGATGATGCAGCAAAATCCAAGGCGCCCAAGAATCTTGATGTTACATCAGGAGACCGTTATGAAGTTCCTGTAAAGGTTCTGAATAAGCTCAAAGGAAAGAATACCACTCTGGCGCTTCATGCCGGCGGCGGAATTACCCTGAGCATCACCGGAACTGACATTAAGAAGAATGCAACGGCTCCGCTCAAGGTAGCTATGTCCCATGGAAATGTTATTCCGGCAGGTGCAGCAAATCAGGTACTTGCAGGAGCAACGGCAAACAGGATGTTCAGCATGGAGGATAAATCCGTATATCCGTTCCCTGTGAATGTACATGTCAACTTGGGAGCATCCAATGCGGGCAAGACGGCATATATGTATTACTATGACGAGAAGAGCAATTCCATGGTACTTGCAGGCTCTTTCCGCATCACAGCTACAGGGCAGGCAATGTTTGCGATTTACCGCGGGGATGAATACATCATTGCAGTGTCAGACAAAGCCGCAGCCGTAAAGGGCAAGTATATTGTAGTTAAGGGAGATAACCTTACCTACATTGCCAAGAAGACAGGAGTTACCTTGAAGAAACTGATCGGTGCAAATCCTCAGATCAAAAATGTGAACAGGATTGTGCCGGGTCAGGAGATCAATCTTCCATAAGGAAACTGTCTTTTGGAGAAACGGAACTACAATAGAATTAAGCTGCCGCAGGATTGGAAAGCAATCCTGCGGCAGTTCTTTTTGCTTTTAAAATTTGTAAAAATATCCGATTTTCCACAAAATTTCCATGAAATTTCATAAAGTAGGACTTGCTTTTGCCCCAATAATATGATAAACTGAAACCGATGCAAAGGTGCGGTATACAATGATACAAGCAATTTGCATTATTTCGTTAAATAAGGAGGAGATTGTTATGAAAAAGACCAAAGCAATTTTGGCGATTGCATTAGCTTCGGCTATGGTAATTGGTCTTGCAGGATGCGGCAACAATAATGCCACTAGTGGCAGCACACCCGCAAATGCAGGCAATACCGGGGCGAATGCAGGCAACGGGGGGGCAGGAAGTTCAGACATGAATGTAATGCTTGAGACCCCGGTGGAGTCATTGGATCCTCAGGAAGCAACGGACGGTACTTCTTTTGAAGTAATCGCAAACTTTACTGACGGTCTGATGCAGATGGATGCAGACGGAAAGGCAGTAAACGCGCTCTGTGACCATTATGAGCTGTCTGATGATGGTTTAACCTATACCTTTTACATTCGTGAGGATGCAAATTGGAGTAACGGAACGCCTGTTACTTCTGCAGACTTCGTGTTTGCATGGCAGAGAGCGGTGGATCCTGCTGTAGCTTCCGAGTATTCTTATATGATGAGTGATATCGGTCAGATTAAGAATGCAGAAGAAATTATTGCAGGCACAAAGGACAAGAGTGAGCTTGGCGTGACCGCTGTGGACGACAAGACCCTGAAGGTTGAGTTGAATGTTCCGGTCAGCTATTTCCTGTCCCTTTTGTATTTCCCCACCTATTATCCTGTAAATGAGGAGTTCTTTAATTCTTGTGGAGATACTTTTGCAACCAGCCCGGAGACGGTTTTGTCCAACGGCGCATTTATTCTGGATGCATATGAGCCGGCGGCAACCGCTTTCCACTTGACCAAGAATCCGAATTATTATGATGCTGACAGAGTAAAGCTGTCCGGCTTGAATTATCAGGTGATTCAGGATTCCCAGCAGGCTCTTATGAGTTATCAGACTGGTGCGCTGGATACCACTCTGGTAAACGGCGAGCAGGTGGATCAGGTTAAGGACGACCCTGAATTTCAGGCAATCGGTGCAGGCTATCTTTGGTATGTAAGCCCTAATATGAGCAAGGTGCCTGAGTTAAACAATCAAAATATTCGTCTGGCTATGACTTTTGCAATTGACCGTGATGCCATTGCCAAGGATGTTTTGAAGGATGGTTCCACTCCTACTTATACCGCAGTGCCCATTGATTTTGCTACAGGTCCTGACGGTTCTGACTTTGCGGCTGACCAGAAAAAGTTTTCCGATGTCTGTGCATTTGACACAGCTAAGGCAAAAGAGTATTGGGATGCAGGCCTCAAGGAGCTTGGCATCACCCAGCTTACCCTTAAGATGGTTGTGGACGCAGACGATGCACCCCAGAAGGTGGCACAGGTATTGCAGGAGCAGTGGCAGAAAAATCTGCCCGGACTGACCATTGAAATTGTGGTTGAGCCCAAGAAGCAGAGAGTTATCGATATGCAGGACGGCAATTTTGAATTGGGTCTTACCCGTTGGGGACCTGACTATGCAGACCCTATGACTTATCTGGGTATGTGGATTACCGACAATAATAATAACTATGGTCTGTGGAGCAACAAAGAGTATGATTCCATTATCGCTGAATGCACCACCGGCAAGCTTTGCACAGATGCGCAGGGTCGTTGGAACAGACTTTTCGATGCAGAAAAAATTGTGATGGATGAGGCAGTGATTTATCCTCTCTATACACAGTGCAATGCAGAGATGATGTCTTCCAAGGTTACGGGCGTGGAGTTCCACCCTGTTGCCCTCAATCGCGTATATAAGAATGCGGTAAAGGCAGACTAGTATCATAAATATGCAGCCGCACTAAGGGTAACTTTGGTGCGGCTGTAAAAATGCCAAAGTACGGCATTTTTCTCATCAGAACTTTGATTCTGTGAGATTTAGTGCCGCCAGATGGGAGTAAAGGTGAAGAAGTACATATTAAAGAGAGTCATCACATCAATATTTACGCTTTTGGCGATACTGCTGATTTTATTTATATTAATGCAGCTCATGCCCGGTTCTCCGTTTAACGATGAAAAGTTAAATCCGGACCAGCGCGAGGCGTTGTATGCAAAATATGGATTGGATCAGCCGGTTGCAGTACAGTTTTTTAAATATGTGGGAAATATGCTGAAAGGNGATTTNGGTGTNAGTTATAANATTTCCAANAANACNCCNATTTCACAGNTGNTTNAGANNAGNCTTCCNATTTCNATNNNNATCGGNGGAGTGTGCNGTANCNNTNGGNGCNGTGNTTGGACTGNTNTTNGGACTGATNGCNGCGCTAAANCATGATACGATTGTGGATTCCCTTGCAACCGTGATTTCCGTTATTGGCGTTTCTGTGCCTTCCTATGTNTTTGCACTTGCTTTAAGTTATACTTTTGGCTTTAAACTAGGGTGGTTCCCCATGTTGTTCTCCAAACAGGATATTTTTGGTTCGGGAGTTTTGCCCAGCATATCCCTGTCCATGTTTACCATGGCATCCATTGCCCGATTTACGCGAAGCGAGATGCTGGAGGTATTGGGCAGCGACTATATGCTGTTGGCAGAGAGTAAGGGGTTGTCGGGTTCGGCGTTGATTTTCCGCCATGCGCTGCGTAACGCGCTGATTCCCATTATTACCGTGCTGGCTCCCCTGATTGTAGATTTGATGACGGGCTCTTTGGTGGTGGAAAAGATATTTGCCATTCCCGNTGTGGGAAGTCTTTTGGTGAATGCNATTCAGTCAAATGATTNCAATGTGGTTATTTCACTTAGTTTTATTTATTCGGCGATGTACATAATAATCATGCTGGTGGTGGACATCCTCTATGGAGTCATCGACCCCAGAATCCGCCTTGCAAAGAAGGGAGAATAGGCCATGGCAAAAGCAAAGACTGTAAATGTTCCGGAGACAGTAGCTGCCTATATCCCGGTGGATGCTGATTTCAAATTAAAAGATAACGCAAGAGAGATTGAGATTGACGAAAATTTTGCAGCGCAAAACTTCTGGAAAGATGTGTTGATTCGTTATTTCCGCAAGGCAAGCGCAGTGATTGGATTAGTTTTGATAGTGGTGATTACGGCTCTGGCTGTGGCAGGTCCCGGCATGAATGAATATACTTATTCCGGGCAGGAGCTGAGTCAGAAGAATTTTGCACCCAGAATAAAAGCATTGGAAAAATTTGGGATTTTTGACGGCAGTGAGACTATAAGTACCACTACCGGCACAAAAACCATTAATTATTATATAGAAAAAGGTTTAGATGACGTAGAGTATTGGTTTGGAAGCGACAATTTCGGCCGTGATATCTGGACAAGAACATGGGCGGGTGCAAGAGTTTNCTTGATTATCGCCATTGCTGCCGCAATTATCGACATGGTGATTGGCATGAGTTACGGTTTGATTTCCGGATATTTCGGCGGCAAGGTGGACATCGTGATGCAGAGGTTTCTGGAGGTGGCAAACGGAATTCCCAGATTGGTGATTGTGACGTTGCTGCTTTTGGTGCTGCAGCCCGGAATGCTTACGATTATCTGTGCTTTGATGCTGACGGAGTGGGTGGGCATGAGCCGAATCGCCCGCGCCGAGATGCTTAAGTTAAAGGAGCAGGAATTTGTGCTGGCATCCAGAACTTTGGGCGCAGGACATTTCTTTATTATCTTCAAGGAAGTGCTGCCCAATATTATCGGACCTATTATAACACAGGTAATGTTCTCCATTCCTACGGCTATTTTTACGGAGGCTTTCTTAAGCTTCGTGGGTCTGGGAATCCCGGTGCCGCAATGCTCCTTGGGTTCCTTGATTTCCGAGGGCTTTAACAGCTTTACTACCCATCCCTATCAGATTATACCACCCATTGTGGTGATGGCGCTTTTGATGTTAAGTTTTAACCTTGTAGCGGACGGACTCAGGGAAGCATTGGATCCGAAGATGAAAGAAATGTAAAAAGAGAGGTATGAGATGTCCAAAGAAAATATTCTTCCAGAAAAAATTCTTCAGATAAAGGATCTTGATATTACTTTTCGGACTACGGCGGGGGAGGTTCATGCCATTCGCGGGGTGAATATTGATTTGCACAAGGGAGAGACGGTTGCCATTGTGGGCGAGTCAGGCTCCGGCAAATCCGTTACCATGAAAGCGGCAATGGGTATTCTTGCCTCCAATGCGGAGGTGACTAACGGAACCATCGAGTTTTCTTATCACCATGCAGACGGAAGCCCTGAGACCATAGATATTTTGAAAAAGGACAAAAAATGGATCCGCAAACATATCAACGGCAAGCGTATGGGCATGGTGTTCCAGGACCCCATGACCAGCTTAGACCCTACCATGACCATCGGCAAGCAGATTATGGAAGGCATGATCTGGCATTATAAGACGCCCAAGAAAGAGGCATGGGACAAGGCTGTGGGACTGTTAAAGGAAGTGGGTATTGAAGACGCAGAGAAGAGGATGAAGAATTATCCTCACCAACTTTCCGGCGGTATGAGGCAGAGGGTGGTGATTGCTATCGCCTTGGCCTGCAATCCGGATTTGTTAATCTGTGACGAGCCCACTACTGCCTTGGATGTGACCATTCAGGCAAAGATTATTGAGCTGATTCGCAGAGTACAGAAGGAAAGAGGAATCTCTGTTATTTATATCACCCATGATTTGGGAGTGGTTGCCAAGGTGGCGGATTATGTCAATGTAATGTACGCAGGAAAGATTGTGGAAAAAGGCACCATTAATGAGATTTTTTATGATCCCAGACATCCTTATACATGGGGACTTTTGTCGGCAATGCCGGATTTGGACACGGATGATGAGCGGCTTTATACCATTCCCGGTTCCCCGCCTAATCTGCTGCATGAGAAGGCAGGAGATGCTTTTGCACCCAGAAACAGGTATGCGTTGGAGGTGGACGACAAAGCGGATCCCCCCATGTTCCAGATTACGGATACCCATTATGCGGCAACATGGCTGTTAGATAAAAGGGCGCCCAAGGTGGAGATGCCAAAGGAGCTTCGGGCAAGACTTGACCGTATGAAGAAGGAGGCTGAAAATTATGGCAGTGGATTATAATGCGGCGCCGATTCTTACGGTGAAAGGATTAAAACAGTATTTTAAGGTAAGCAGCAGTTATACCGTCAAAGCGGTGGAGAATGTGTCCTTTAATATTTATCCCGGCGAGACTTACGGTTTAGTAGGAGAATCAGGTTCCGGAAAATCTACGATAGGCAGAAGTATTATCCGGCTCTATGATCCTACTGCTGGCGAAATACTCTTTAATGGCACAAATATCAGCGGTCGTCTGAGCAAAGAGAAAAACCAGACGCTCCGAACTCAGATGCAGATGATTTTCCAGGATCCTATGGCGTCTTTAAATCCCAGAAAAAAGATTGGCAGCATCATTGGGGAAGGTCTGGACATTCATCATATGTATCAAAACCGCGAAGAGCGTGAGGAAAAGATAAAGGCAATTTTACAGAAGGTTGGGCTTGCGCCGGAGCATGCCACCCGTTTTCCCCATCAGTTTTCCGGTGGGCAAAGACAGCGTGTGGGCATTGCAAGAGCGTTGATTATGAATCCCAAGCTGATTATTGCGGACGAGTGTATTTCGGCGTTGGATGTGTCCATTCAGGCCCAAGTCGTGAATCTGATGAAGGACATCCAGCAGGAGACGGGGACGGCATATCTTTTTATTGCCCATGACCTGTCCATGGTAAAATATATTTCCGACCGTATCGGCGTGCTGCATCTGGGGCATCTGCTGGAGACAGGGACAACGGAGGAGATTTTTTCCAATCCCATCCATCCCTATACCAAGAGTCTGCTTTCGGCGATTCCCGCCCCCAATCCTGTGGTGGAAAAGAATCGCATGGCGTTATCCTATGATTATAAAACATCGGGCATTGATTATAATTTGGGAAGCGATCATTTGGTGGAAGGCACGCATTTTGTGAAATGCACTGATNAAGAANTTNCGAAGTNNACATCAGCNNNNAATATGTTATAATAANGTCNCAATTTTTAAATTNTGAGGGAGAAAGANAAATNAGTGANGAAAANTTAAACAANCAACANGGGCANACAGATGCGTATTATTATNATCCGCNTACAGCTCAGACCGGTAAACCTGTTAAGAATNNAGCAGGAGGAGGGCTGACAATANCNGCTACNGCGGTATCCGCTATTGTATTTTTCTTNTTCGGACCTATCGGTGGCCTGATTTGTTATGGAGGTTATTGGGCAGTACTAGGTATTGCGAAATCCAAATTGCCCACAACTGCTAAAGTAATCTTGGGAGTGGTGGTAGGTCTTGCGTTTGTGATCTTATTGTTTGCCTTTATCCTGTTTGCGGCGGCTCTCAGAGAAAGTCTGTAGCAGAAAGGATTGCGAAGATACACATGAAGGGATTTGGAAAGCTGCTTAAGAGTATGATCCGGCAGACAGTAGCATTATTTATAGTGGCGCTTTTCCTTGTGGCTCTTCTTGCAGGGGCAGGATATAATCAGTCTCTGGAGATTAAGGTTGGATTGACGGTATTGTTTCTGATTTTTCTGACTATTGCTATTGCGATTTTGCTGGTATATGGGATTGTAGTGTGCTTGATTTACACAAAGGCAAAAGAAAAGCTGTATGCCATTCCCGGTTTTTCGGAGGAGCGCTTTCTGAGAGAGATTGACAGGGCTCCCCAGATTAACAGGATTCTGTTATGCAGTGATGCCATTTGTTATACAGGCACAGGGTACATAATCAAAACCATTCCGATTCAGGATATTGTCTGGGCTTATCAGGAACAGGTACAGGCAGTGCCATATGTACAAATTTATACCAAAGACAGGGAGAAGCACACCATTCCTGTCACTATTAGGAAAAAGTTTGGGACGCCGGATGCGGCATGCAGATATATCCTGAGGCTGATTGCCAGGAAGAATAAGGGGGCATTAATCGGTTACGAGGAAAGCTATGAAGCCATGTGCAAAAATGCTTTCAACCAGCTTCTGATGAGGGCGCAGCAGGGTGAGATTGTAGACAGCAGACTGCTGGAACAGGAATATATACAGAATGATTATTATATAAGGGATCTGCAGTAGATAAAACTACTGCAGATTTTTTGTGTTGCGTGCTGCTTTTTCCTGCTTATTCCGTTCCCGCAGGTCTGTGAAGAACAGCTTTAACAGATTGCTGCATTCCTGCTCCAGAATGCCTCTGGTGACACTGACCTGATGATTAAACTGCGGCATTTCCAGAATATTTAAAATGGAGCCAGCACACCCTGCCTTGGGATTCATGCAGCCCATGACAACTTCGGGAATCCGTGCCTGTACGATTGCGCCTGCACACATCTGGCAGGGTTCCAGAGTAACATAAAGAGTGCATTCTTCCAAACGCCAATCACCTATGATTTTGCTGGCTTTTTTGATGGCGGTAATCTCCGCATGGGCGAGAGTGTTTTTATCGGTGTTTCGCCGATTATATCCACGCCCGATAATTTTCCCCTGATGTACAATAACACATCCTATGGGTACTTCGCCTAATGCATAAGCTTTCCTTGCCTGCTTTAAGGCTTCTTTCATATATTTTTCCTGTATGGATATGATAGTGGGCATGACTTCCTTTTGCTCCTTTGATATATCAATACTTTAATAGCATTCTACCAAATCAAAGAAGTTTGTCAATTACTGCCAGAAATATTTCTCTCAAAAAGATTGACAACTGTTATATACTGTTATATACTGTTTATAAGCAACAGGAAAGAGCTCTCCTGCTGCGGTAACAGTTTCATGGAAAGCCCATTTTGCGGCGAATGAGGTAAGTTTATGAAAATAATTATCAACAATGCATCCATGGTGCCGATTTATGAGCAGATTATGGGGCAGATTAAGAACATGATTGTAAAAGGGGAATTACAGGAAAATGATGTCTTACCCTCTGTCCGTACTCTGTCTAGAGAGTTAAATATCAGCGCCCTGACAGTCAAGAAAGCATATGACATTTTGGAGGAAGAGGGCTTCACCGTCACGGTTCACGGCAAGGGAACCTATGTTGCCGCCGCCAACAGGGAACTGCTGTTGAAAGAGCAGGAAAAAGAAATAGAGGCGGATTTGGAGCGGGTGATTCAAAAAGGCAGGACATGTGGACTTAAGGACGAACAAATCAGGGAAATATTTGAACTTATCTTAAGGGAAGTGTAAAGGAAAGAGAGGCATACGCATGGTAAAGATTCAAAATCTAATAAAAAATTATAAGGAGTTCCATTTGGAATGTTCCATGGAAGTACAGCCCGGACGGGTGACAGGTCTGGTGGGGCAGAACGGCGCCGGAAAGAGCACCCTGTTTAAATCTATGTTGGGACTGATTTCCACCGACGGCGGAAGCATAGAGATTATGGGGAAGGACAGCCATGATTTTTGCGGGAAGGATAAGCAGAAATTAGGGGTGGTGATGGCGGACTCTGGTTTCAGTGAATGGTTTAAAATTAAGGATATCATCCCTGTCCTGAACAGTTTTTATGACAGTTTTGACAAAGAAAACTTTTTGGAATTGTGCCAGCGTTTTCAGCTGCCCTTAAATAAGCAGATAAAAGAATTTTCCACAGGCATGAAGGCAAAGTTAAAACTCATTGTGGCAACAACCCATGATGCAGGACTTTTGATTTTAGATGAGCCTACCGCAGGTCTGGATGTGATTGCAAGGAGCGAGTGCTTTGAAATCCTTCGGGAATTTATGGAGAGGAGNGAGGACAATTCCATCCTCATCAGCTCCCATATTTCTGCGGATTTGGAGGGACTTTGTGACGAACTGTATATGATTCATCAAGGGCAGATTATCTTCCATGAGGATACGGATGTGCTGTTGGGTGAGTATGGGATTTTAAAAGTGGACAAAGAACAATATCACAAGCTGGATAAATCCTATATTTTGAAAGAAAAGGAAGAGTCTTACGGATATAAATGCCTGACGGACAAAAGAAAGTTTTATCTGGAAAACTATCCGGAGATTGCCATAGAAAAAGGTAATATTGACGAACTCATTGTAATGATGATTTTGGGAAAGTGAGGCGGAAAGATGAAGGGACTATTGATTAAAGATTTAAGAATATTGTTGGGAGCACAAAAAACTACCCTTATATTTTTGGTGATATTTGAAATCTGGTTTGCCTGCATGGAAATGGCACAGATGGGTCTTGCTTATGCATTGATGCTGTCCGTTTTTGTCACCATAGGAACGATTAATTATGATGAATTTAATCACGGAATGCAATTTTTATTTACCCTGCCTTTTGAGCGGAAAGAATATGTAAGGGAAAAATATCTCTTGGGCATCCTTGTGGGAGGCGTGGGGCTTGTTGTTGGATTTGTGGTAATCTTAGTCCGTAACATAATCACAACCGGCGGATTTGTATGGAGTCAGTCAGTACTAGTGATTGGAGCATTTTTGACGGGACTTTTGATGCTTAGTGTTTCGCTTCCCATACAATTGAAATTCGGCGTAGAGAAAGGAAGGGTGATTTCCATATTGCTTTATGGTATCATTGGGATGATAAGTGCCTTTGGGATGATAACCATGCAGGAATTTTCCGTGGGCGGGTCAGAGATTTTGGCATGGTTTAAGGGACAGAACAGTGTGGCAGTGGCTGCTCTGGGAGGGGCAGTGTATCTGGTGCTGATAGCTCTGTCCTATAAACTCAGTGTAAGAATTGTGGAGAAAAAGGAGTTGTAAGAGATGCCGGCGCTGCTTGTTATAAATGCCATTGGACTATTGTGTGGTTTTTGGGGTCAGGAAACTTTTATGTATCTTCTGTTTGGGATTACATGGACAGCATTTTTCCCTGTGTATGAGAATCTCACATGGCCTTTTTATGAAAAAATGACCAGAGGAGAATCTGACACAACTGTCATAGATGTAAAGATGATGCATCTGGTAGCGATGGTAATTGTGATGGTGAGCATCTATATTTTGGCATGGTTCAAATTCGGCAAGTTCTGCGTATTGATGTCAATAATCCAATTTTTAATTATAAGCGGAATAAAAATCTATCACCAAAGCAACGGAAAAAATCTTTTGATATTAACAGGGATTTTTACAGAATTGACAATATCGCTCTTTCTGTTATAAATTTTTCTGTAAATATTTACTCAAAACAGGTTTTTGAAATTTAATTATTACCATAATTTTAATAAATATATAAAAAACACAAGAAATTCTCGCATTTTAGTTGACAAACTCGAATATTTGGAATAGACTACTNAGTGTTAAGTAAATACTTTTGAGGAAATGAAAGATNTGTCCGTTTAAAGAAGGGAGACGTNATTATGGCAGTAANAAANAAAACAATTGCNACTACACCTGTAGCAGCTNNCAAGNCTGAAGCGCCTAAGGAAGCAGCTAAAGCAGTGACTCCAGCAACCCCGGTTAAGACAGAAGCTGTTAAAGCAGTAAAAGAAGAGGCACCTGCAAAGAAAGAAGCATCAGCAAAGAAGACTCCAGGAAGAAAACCTGGCGTAAAGAAGACTGCTGCAAAGAAGACAGAAACTGTAAAGAAGACTTCTGCAAAGAAGGCAGAGATGCAAGCAGATTTACATATTCAGTACAGTGGAAAATCTTATTCTCAGGAAGAGTTGATGAATATTGCTAAGGATGTATGGAAGTACGACCTGAAGCAGAAAGCTTCTGCTCTTACAAGCATTAAACTGTATGTTAAGCCTGAGGAGAAAGTTGCTTATTATGTTATGAACGATGAGTTCACTGGACATTTTAATATCTAAGAGCAGCAAAACAAAATTGAGAATCATGTCAAGTATGAAAACTTGGCATGATTTTTTTGTGAGTGAAAAGAAATTTAATTATTTATAAACACTTCAATCTGTTTTTCAATTCTCATCTGTTTTGTGATATAATGAGTAAAATGTTCAACATAATTCTATAAATTGATTTGAAACATAGGAGTACCCTTACAATGAAATATGATGCATTTATCAGTTACCGTCATACCGAACCGGATATGTACATAGCAAAAAAGGTTCATAAGGGANTGGAAACCTTAAAGGNGCCCAGAGGCGTGANCTCAAAATCAGGAAAAAAGAAAATAGAGCGTGTGTTTCGGGATCAGGAGGAGCTGCCCATTGGCAGCGATCTGGGGGACAATATCAGGGCGGCGCTGGAAGAGTCGGAGTATCTGATTGTCGTCTGTTCGCCCAGAACGCCGGATTCATATTGGGTTCAAAAGGAGATTGACACGTTTATCAGCCTCCATGGCAGGGAGCATATTCTTGCCATCTTAGTGGAGGGTGAGCCGCAGGATGCCTTTCCGGAGAAGATACAGGTGGACGAGGAGGGGAATCCCGTGGAACCGTTGGCGGCGGATGTGAGAGGNGCGACCAAACGGGAGATGAATCGTAAGCTGAGGACGGAACTGATTCGTCTGGCAGCGCCGCTCCTTCATTGCAGCTNTGATGATCTGCGGCAGCGCCACAGGGAGCGTCGCATGAAGAAAGTGATGTTTGCGGCGTCTGCCGTGGCAGTGGCGGGGGTACTGTTCGGAGTGTACAGCGCCTACAACACGGCTATGATTCGGGAGAACTACAGGCAAAAGCAGGTCAACCAGTCAAAATATCTGGCATCCACCTCCCTGAGTCTCCTGNAGGAGGGGGACAGGCAGACGGCTGCATTGGTGGCCTTGGAGGCACTGCCCACCCCAGAGGAGGACAGACCCTATGTTGCTAGTGCACAGTATGCCCTGAGCGCAGCGTTATGCTGCTATGATATGGGAAATGTCATAGGCATGGACAGGAGTCTTAAGCATGATCTGCCGGTGCGGGAGTTTGCCTTTGACGATACGGGGGAGAGAATTCTGTCCATCGATCAGGGGGGAACAATCTATGTGTGGAATGTGGAGGACGGTGCACTCCTGGCAAAACTTGCGCCGCAGTTTGATGAAGGCGGTTATGTTGTTTCTCCAATCTGCAGCATAGTGTATGGGGAGCATATTCTGATCTGTGACAAAAATGGGATACGGAGTGTTACTTTTACAGGTGATACAGAGTGGCAGGTAGAAATAGAGACTTTCCTGGTATATTGTGAGATGGATGTGGAGGCGGGCATAATCGCCTGTATCTCCAACAGTGTTGTGGACTTTTATGACATTACCACGGGAAAAAAGCTGGCAAGTATGGAGAACGGGCAGGAGAGTGTCTACAGCAGTGCCTATGCCTTTAGTGATGATAAATCAAAGTTTGCTGTGTCCAACAGCCTTAAAGGGGATATAGGCGGCAGGGTCACAGTGTATGATTTCGACAAAAGAACCTGGAAGGACTATGCAGTGGAGGCTTCCTATGTGTCCGAGGTCGGTTTCAGCGCAGACGGGGGATTGATTGCGGTCAGCATCAATACGTTCGACGCTCAGAAGACCTCCATTGGGGACTTGGATATAGGCTTTGTGGAAAAAATAGATTGTGAGAGCGGCGAGCGAATTTGGATGCAGGAATTTGAGTATCAGGTTCTGGGTATGGATACTGCTGGAGCAAAATTGCAGTGCAGAAATTATCAAGATAAGGAGACGGGAATTGTCTACGATCAGGTGCTGCTGTCCATAGATCAGAGCGCATATACATGGGACGCTGCCACGGGAGAGCTGGTGGCTCAGGTAAAGGTCACAGGGGGAATCAAAGCCTTTCTGGTGGCAAAAAATGCCTGCTATGGATATCTGGCGGAAAGTAACGGAACGGTCAACATCGTAGATATGAATAGAGGCATCAATTATACCACTCTGGGGATTGAAACAGGCAAGAATGTGTTGGGCATGAGCATTAAGAACGGTGTGTTGGTGGTAAGGGCCTATGCGTCTCCTGTACTTACAGTGATGAAATACCATGAGGGCTATGGCAGAAAAGAAATCCTGTCCGCTGATAATATTGTGCAGGATGTAGTTTATTCTCCGGAGGAGACCTATTATGCAGTTAGAATTTCGGAGCTGTCGCAGCAGGGGACGATCTGTTTTTACCGTACGGAGGATGATTCNCCNATGGGNNAGTGGACCTGCGAGGAGAAAGAAGGNTATNANGCGGCNTCGGGATTTCTGGATGAAACGCAATATGTCTACATTGACACAATGGGTGTGATTACTTTTTATGATGTGGAAACAGCTCAAACGGAGCAAATGAAGATAGATACGGATGTGACATCAACCTTTGAGTGTGATTGGAACGGGTCACTAGCGCTCCTGTATGACAGGAGGGAGTATTATGTAGTGGATTTGCAGCAGAGGAAACAATTGTACTCCGGTGATGTGGGAGAATACATCAATTGCGGTATTCTTTCAGGGGATGGCAGCAGAATGTACTGCAATATAAAGGACAGCGGACTGTGCATGGTCGACTTGTCTTCTGGCAGTGTGGAGCCTCTTGATATGGACGGCGGTCGATTGGTGCAGGGAGTGGAGGCGCAAAGTGCGATGGCATTAAGCTCTGACGACAGACTGCTGGCTGCGGCCTGTACGGATGGCAATCTGCGCATCCTTGATGTGGAAAAGCGGGAGATGGTGGCGACGATTCCCTTTGCCAACGCTATTAGCAGATTTATCCGATTCTCAGAGGATGGAAACAGTGTGATGATGCAGGGGGACGACTATTACTTCAAGGTCTATGATCTGCAAAGACAGTGCTTTTCTCATATTGCCTCGGTGCAGTATTATAGGATTAAGCGGGCAAACGTGGATGAGGAATCGGGAGCTATCAGTCTGGTGACCACGACGAATATGGTGATTCTGGACGGAGAGAGCTATGAGAGAGTGGCGCAGGTGGACAGCGGGCTTGCCTATCTGCCTAAGCAGGGAGCGGTATTTTCCAGAAATTATCGCATATTATACCGTTTCCCGTATATGACGCTGGATATGCTTCTGGACGAGGCGCGGGCACAGTTTGGTGATGTGGAGCTTACGCAGCTTGAGCGGACGCAGTATAATGTGGATTAGGGGGAGTTAGAATGAGATTGAGTGAACTTTTAGCCTATGATTCGATTGTGGTACAGTGCCACGACAATCCGGATGCGGATGCCCTTGCCAGCGGCTATGGGGTATACACCTATTTGAAAGAGCAGGGAAAGGATGTGCGCTTTGTCTATGGAGGGCGTTATCAGATTCAAAAGAGCAATCTGGTATTGATGGTATCCGAGTTGAGGATTCCGGTTGAGTATGTGGACNCTTTGGAGGCGCCGGAGCTTTTGATCACGGTGGACTGCCAGTATGGCGAGGGAAATGTGACAAGGTTTGAGGCGGGCACGGTTGCNGTCATCGACCATCATCAGGTCAGCGGCACGCTGCCCCTGCTCAGTGAAGTTCGGAGCAATCTGGGCGCATGTGCCACCGTGGTAAGGGAGCTGCTGAAACTGGAGGGAGTGGATATCAACGACAATAAAGGTCTGGCTACGGCGCTCTATTACGGGCTTTTGACTGACACAAACAATTTTACAGAGATTTTCCATCCGTTGGACAAGGACCTGCGGGATGACGCGGCTTTTGACAGAAGTCTGATCGTCCATTTCCGCAACGCGAATCTGTCCCTGCGTGAGTTGGAAATTGCCGGGGCGGCGCTGATGAATTACCGCTATCATGAAGAGTANCGCTATGCAGTGGCCATGGCGGAGCCCTGTGACCCGAATATTCTGGGTGTGATTAGTGATCTGATGCTGGAGGTGGACNCCGTGGANACCTGTCTGGTNTACAGCGTGCTGCCCTTNGGCNTCAAGATTTCCGTGAGGAGCTGNGTGAAGGAGGTAAAGGCAAGCGAGCTGGCGGAGTTTATCACGGATGGCATCGGCTCGGGCGGTGGGCATCTGGAAAAAGCNGGCGGCTTTATCCAGATGGAGNTGCTTAAGAAAGTGGGAGAGNCTNTGGGCAAAAAGGTGAGCGAGGGNANCGAGGGAATNGAAGAATTTCTGCTTTGGCGCATGAACAGCTATTTTGACAACAGNCAGATTATTCACGCCAGAGATTATCAAATAGACATTTCTGGGATGATGGCATATAAAAAGAAGAAAGTTCCTCTGGGCTATGTGGAAGCCAATCAGATTTTCCCCACGGGCNCCAAGATTTGNATACGTACTCTGGAGGGAGATNTGGATGTGCAGATCAATGAAGANCTGTATATTATGATCGGGATNCNGGGCGAAGTGTACCCCAATGACAGAGCCAAATTTGAGCGCAGCTATAGCAGACTTGACATCCCTTACGAGTTTTCAGGAGAGTATGCGCCTGTCGTCAAGGATGTGCTGGAGGGAAAAAATGTATCGCTGATTCCCTATGCAAAATCCTGTGTTTCCAGCGGCGAGGTACACATCTATGCGAAAAAACTAGAGCATCGCGTGAAGGTGTTTACCGCATGGGACGAGGAAAAATATATGCTGGGGAAAGAGGGGGACTATCTGGCAGTGCGTATGGATGATCTGCACGATATCTATATTATAGAGGGAAGTATTTTCCATAAGACCTATGAAATAATGTGAGATGGGGCAAGGGAAATCGGATGATTGGATTTTAATATTTATTTTATAATTATTTTTCCCAAAATCTGTTGACAATACGAAAGCAGAATGATATTTTATGTTAAGAAGGTATTAGCACTCTTTTCGGGTGAGTGCTAATAACGGGCGAAAATAGGAATCCCAATCATTCGGAAAGGAGTCAGAGCGATGCAGATGGATGAAAGAAAGACCAAAATTCTGCAGGTTATTATCCGCAACTATCTGGAAACCGGTGAACCGGTGGGCAGCAGAACCATTTCCAAGTATACGGATTTGAATTTAAGCTCTGCCACCATCCGAAATGAGATGGCGGATTTGGAAGAGATGGGGTATATTTTACAGCCTCACACTTCGGCGGGCAGGATTCCTTCCGACAAGGGCTACCGCTTCTATGTGGACACTCTTATGGAGGCCAAGGAGCGGGAGATGGTGGAGATGAAGGATATGCTTTTGGAGCGGCAGGATAAGCTGGAGATGCTCTTAAAGCAAGTGGCAAAGGTGCTTGCACAAAACACCCAATATGCCACCATGATTTCCGCCCCCACAACCAGACGCAACAAGGTGAAGTTCATACAGCTTTCCAGAGTGGACACAGAGCAGATTCTGGCGGTTATCGTGGTAGAAGGCAATGTGGTAAAAAATACCATGCTTTCCGTGGCGGAGGAGCTTCCAGATGAGGTATTGTTAAAGCTGAATCTTTTGCTGAACACCCATTTAAACGGGTTGTCCATATCGGAGATTAATCTGGGCATGATAGATGCCATGAAGCAGCAGGCGGGTATTCATGGCGATATTGTGAGCAAGGTGATAGATGCGGTGGCAGAGGCAATCCGCACGGAGGATGATTTGGAAATCTACACCAGCGGCGCCAATAACATTTTGCGCTATCCGGAATTGGCGGATCAGGAGAGAGCTAGTGAATTAATCAATGCCTTTGAGGAGAAGCAGCAGCTCAGCGGACTGTTGCAGGATTATTCTTCCGATGAAAAGGAAACAGGCATTCAGGTATATATCGGAGCGGAGACTCCGGTACAGAGTATGAAGGACTGCAGTGTGGTTACTGCCACCTATGAATTGGGAGAAGGAATGAAGGGAACCATAGGAATTATCGGACCCAAGCGTATGGATTATGACAAAGTGGTGGGGACATTAAAAACTTTGCAGAACCAGCTGGATGAGATATATAAGGCTGAGGATATCAAATAGGCGCGAAAGGAAATGAGGAAAATGACCGAACAGGAAAAAGAAGATTTAATGGATTCAGGGGAAATTACTTCGGAACAGGAAAAGGAGCAGGAGCAGGAAAGCGCTGTAGAGTCAGAGCAGGAGGAAAATGCGGAGGAATCTGTTGAGGAAGAAGGAGCTGACGAGACTCAGGGCGGCATGAGCTGGGCTGAGAAGCGGGCGGCAAAGAAGCAGGCAAAGCAGGATAAGAAAGAGGATGCCTACAAGGAAAAAATTGAGCAGCTGGAAGACCGCGTGAGGCGCCAATTAGCGGAATTTGAAAATTTCCGCACCCGCTCGGAGAGAGAGAAACAGGCAATGTTTGAGATGGGTGCCAAAAGCATTATCGAAAAAATGCTTCCCATAGCGGACAATTTTGAGAGAGNGCTTGGCACGGTNTCAGNCGAGGACACAGATAAGCCTTTTGTGGACGGCATGAATCTGGTGTACCGCCAGCTTATGACAGAACTTGACAATCTGGGCGTGAAACCCATTGAAGCAGTGGGAAAAGAATTTGACCCCAATCTCCACAATGCGGTGACTCAGGTGGAAAGCGAGGAATACGAGTCAGGCATAGTGGCGCAGGAACTGCAAAAAGGTTACACCTACCACGGTACGGTGGTAAGGCATAGCATGGTGGCAGTTACCATATAAATTTTATATGCTTAACCTGATGCAGCATAAATGTCGCTCAGGATGAAATAGAAAAATATAAAAATAAATAAGCAATCAATAGAAAATGGAGGATTTGATTATGAGTAAAATTATCGGTATTGATTTAGGAACAACCAATAGCTGCGTAGCTGTTATGGAGGGCGGAAAGCCCACTGTTATCGCGAATGCAGAAGGCGCAAGAACAACACCTTCCATCGTGGCATTTACCAAGAACGGTGAAAGATTGGTGGGTGAGCCTGCAAAGCGTCAGGCAGTGACCAACGCAGAAAAGACCATTGCTTCCATCAAGAGGGATATGGGTACGGACAACGGACGTACTATTGACGACAAGAAATATTCCCCTCAGCAGATTTCCGCTATGATTTTGCAGAAGCTCAAGGCAGATGCAGAGAGCTATCTGGGAGAAAAGGTAACAGAGGCAGTTATCACCGTTCCGGCATATTTTAATGATGCCCAGCGTCAGGCTACCAAGGATGCAGGAAAGATTGCAGGATTGGAAGTAAAGCGTATTATTAACGAGCCTACGGCGGCAGCTCTTGCCTATGGTCTTGACAATGAAAAAGAACAGAATATCATGGTATACGACTTGGGCGGCGGTACCTTCGATGTGTCCCTGATTGAAATCGGCGAAGGCATTATTTCCGTGCTTGCAACCAATGGCGATACTCATCTGGGCGGCGATGACTTTGATAATAAAGTGATTCAGTGGATGCTCAGTGAGTTTAAGAAGGCGGAAGGCGTAGACCTGTCCAACGATAAGATTGCAATGCAGAGATTGAAGGAAGCTGCGGAGAAGGCAAAGAAGGAATTGTCCAGCGCAATGACCACCAATATTAACCTTCCTTTCATCACCGCAACCGCAGAGGGTCCCAAGCATTTTGACATGGATTTGACCCGTGCAAAATTTGACGAGCTGACTCATGATTTGGTGGAGAAGACGGCAATTCCCGTGCAGAACGCCATGAGAGATGCAGGACTCACCAATGCTGATCTGGGTCAGGTCATTCTGGTAGGAGGTTCCACCCGTATTCCTGCGGTACAGGAGAAGGTAAGACAGCTCACCGGCAAAGAGCCCAGCAAGTCTCTGAATCCTGACGAGTGTGTGGCAGTGGGCGCATCTATTCAGGGCGGTAAGCTGGCAGGCGATGCAGGGGCAGCAGAGATTCTGCTTCTGGATGTCACTCCTCTGTCCTTGTCCATTGAGACGGCAGGCGGCATTGCAACCAGATTAATTGAGAGAAATACCCGTATTCCTGCAAACCACAGTCAGGTATTCTCAACTTATGAGGATAATCAGACGGCGGTAGATATTAATGTGGTACAGGGTGAGAGAGAATTTGCGAGAGATAACAAATCTCTGGGACGTTTCCGTCTGGATGGTATTCTTCCTGCTCCCAGAGGAATCCCTCAGATTGAAGTTACTTTTGACATTGATGTAAACGGTATTGTAAATGTATCCGCAAAGGATTTGGGCACCGGAAAAGAACAGCATATCACCATTACTGCAGGCTCCAATATGTCCGATGCAGAGATTGAGAAGGCTGTAAAAGAAGCCGCAGAATTTGAAGCGCAGGATAAGAAGAGAAAGGAAGCAGTGGAGACTGTCAATGAGGCGGATTCCTTTGCATTCCAGACAGAGAAAGCCCTGAATGAAGTGGGCGATAAAATCGGCGACAGCGAGAAGACGCAGGTGCAGGCAGATTTGGAGGCAGTAAAAACCATTCTTGCCAGAGTCAAGGATGACGCTGCCAATGCAAGCGACAATGATTTGGATCAGCTGAAAGCAGCAAAGGAAAAACTGACCAACAGCGCGCAGTCCGTATTTACCAAACTGTATGAGAATGTTCAGGCACAGCAGGCAGGAGCGCAAAGCGGAGCTTCTGGCGCAGCTTCCGATGCAGCTCAGAACAGCGCGGCAAGTGACGGCGGTTCTGCTGCGGATGATGATGTGATTGATGCGGATTTCCGTGAAGTCTAAATCGGTGTCGGGTATAGAGACAATTAACGAATGGAGTTATTACTATGGCAGAGCAGAAGCGGGACTATTATGAAGTTCTTGGCGTGGATAAAAATGCAGATGAAGCTGCTATCAAAAAAGCATATCGTGCCTTGGCAAAGAAATATCATCCGGACATGAATCCCGGTGATGCAGATGCGGAAAAGAAGTTTAAAGAGGCATCGGAGGCGTATGCCGTGCTCAGCGACCCTGAAAAGAAGAGCAAATACGACCAATATGGTCATGCAGCGTTTGACGGCATGGGCGGCGGAGGATTTGACTTTTCCGGGATGGATTTTTCCGGCATGGATTTTGGCGACCTGTTTGGCGATTTGTTTGGGTTTGGTGATCTCTTTGGCGGAGGCCGCAGCAGAGGGCGCAGCAACGGCCCCATGAAAGGAGCCAATCTGCATACTAGTGTAAGGCTGACTTTTGAGGAGGCAGTATTTGGCTGTAAGAAGGAAATTGAACTTACGGTAAAGGAAACCTGCAAGACCTGTAACGGAAGCGGTGCGAAGCCAGGAACCTCACCGGAAACCTGTCCTAAATGCGGAGGAAAAGGTCAGGAGATGACAACCCAGCGCTCTCCTTTTGGCGGGATTGTCCGCAGGGTACAGACCTGTTCAGTGTGTCAGGGAAGCGGTAAGGTCATCAAAGAAAAATGTTCCGACTGTAGCGGCACAGGCTATATTCCCATGAAAAAGCGCTATGCCATAGACATTCCGGCAGGCATTGAAAACGGCAGGGCAGTGACTCTGCCCGGACTTGGCGAGCCGGGAATCAATGGCGGTCCCAGAGGGGATGTGAGAGTGGAGGCCATTGTAAGCAGACATCCTATTTTCCAGAGACAGGATATGAACATTTTTTCCACAGTTCCCCTGTCATTTGCAGTAGCGGCATTGGGCGGTGAAATCCTGATAGACACGGTGGACGGCAAGGTGATTTATGATGTGAAGCCGGGCACCCAGACGGACACCAAGGTGCGGCTGAAAGGAAAGGGAGTTCCCTCTTGGAGGAATAAAGATGTCAGGGGAGACCACTATGTGACTTTAGTGGTACAGGTGCCTGACAAACTTAAGTCCGAGGCAAAGGAGCTTCTCAGACAGTTCGATGAGCTGACAGGCGACTCCCTGAATGCTGTGAAGCGGGCAACCGCGCAGAATGGGGAGAATAATGGGAAAGATGCCAAGGATACTAAGGATGCCAAAGACACAAAGAAAAAGAAATTCTGGAAATAAACAAAGACCGCCCATGGCCCAGCTGCCATGGGCGATTCCTGCGTTATGGGAGATTGTACGGCATTTATGAGACAGCGAGGATGATAATGGCAAAGGACAGGAAAATATACAAGGATTTGAATTCTGAATGGGTTGCCGTATTGGATAACCGATATGCAGGTACGGAGTATCTGAAAATACATATGGACAGCGGCAATGATACAAACGGCGGAGAACAGGGCTGGTGGGCGGAATTGGGATATGCCAGGTGGAAATATGAAATTTTTGATTCTCCTGCCGGAAAAGCTTACAGGCTGCACTACAGGGGCTGTGGCGTAATTGCCATGTGTGATATGGAGCTGTATATGGCACAGCAGAATTCGGGATATCATACCGCCTGCGCTGAGGATACCGCTGTTTATGACCCCAATACCGGAATACTGCAAAAAGAGGATTACATGAGTTATGTGGAAAGGGGATTTGCATCTACCTATAGGATTCCGCATATTCCTATTATACAAGTGAAGGAGATTCCCTTGGGACTGCTTCCTGATAAAATGATAGTGGGGCTGAAGGCATTTTTAAAGAAAAATAACAGCCCGTTTCATTCCGTGCAATGGGCGCCTTATTTTCTGTGGAGAAAACAAAACCAGAAACCGGCGGTTCTGGATAAGATAAAGGATATGCTGCATCATAATATTCCGGTGGTATTCAGCTATTATCGTAATGATGGGAAAGAAATCTTTATGTACTATAACCTGGAGGATGCCCGACATAGAGAGGACAAAGAGGATGATTTCGGTTCGGGAGTATGCGGTCATTATATGACCATTATAGGTCTGTACAGATATCAGGAGGACAGCCCGGAATCAGGACAGCATTACGAGTATATCATGAAGGTGGTCACATGGGGACAGGTGCGATATATCCGCTATGATGAATATGCAGACAATCTGAGTCTTTTCACCAATATTCTGGCGGTATGCTGACGGTAGAAACATTGACAGCACATCCCCTATGGTTTACAATACATAAATAATAGCGTGTAAAGAAATTCTAAGCCAGCAAAGTACGCTGTCTAAGAATTTCTAAGTTACACGCTTGAGAAACGAGGGTAGCTATGAAGTGGGTTAAATTTCGTTTAAAGACAATTACCGATGCGGAGGATGTGATTATCAGCACCTTGTACGATATCGGGTTGGAAGGCGCGCAGATTGAGGACAAGATTCCTCTCACTGCCATGGAAAAGGAGCAGATGTTTGTGGACATTCTGCCGGAGGGACCGGAAGATGATGGCATTGCCTATCTGAATTTTTTTGTGGAGGAGCAGGAAAACGGCAGCGTCACCCTTCAGGGAGAAGAACTTTCCAAGGAGGAAACGGCGGCAAGGATACAGGAACAGTTGGAAGAACTGCGGGAATTTATGGATATCGGGGAAGGCTCCGTCACCATAGACGAAACAGAGGATATTGATTGGATTAATAATTGGAAGCAGTATTTCCATCAATTTTATATTGACGACATTTTGGTGATTCCTTCATGGGAGGAAATTGAGCCTGAGGACTGCGCAAAGATGGTGTTGCATATTGATCCGGGCACAGCGTTTGGCACAGGAATGCATGAGACTACACAGCTGTGCATACGGCAGCTTCGCAAATATATCACTTCTGATACAGTACTTTTGGATGTGGGAACAGGCAGCGGAATTTTGTCCATTTTGTCTTTGATGTTTGGCGCAAAACACGCCCTGGGAACGGATTTGGATCCCTGCGCCGTGGAGGCGGTGAGACAGAATTGTGAGGACAATGGAATCGCACCGGAACAATTTGAATTGATAATTGGCAATATTATTACGGATAAGGAAGTTCAGGACAAGGCAGGATACGAATGCTATGATATTGTGGTGGCAAATATTCTGGCGGAAGTGCTGGTGCCCCTGACTCCTATTATCCTAAATCAATTGAAGCCCGGCGGCGTTTACATCACCTCCGGCATTATAAACGATAAAGAAGAAACTGTGGTGAAAGCCGTGGAGGCAGCAGGGCTTGAAGTAGTGGAAGTTACCTATCAGGGCGAGTGGGTCAGCGTGACAAGTGTGAAGGCAGAAAAATAACCCCGAAAGGAGACCTGCCCATGTATCAATTTTTTGTGGAACCTTCTCAGATAAACAAAAATGACAAACGTGTCATAATCATGGGGAGCGATGTGAACCACATAAAGAATGTGCTTCGCATGAAGCAGGGGGAGGAGCTTGCCGTCAGCAACGGACAGGACGGCAGGGAGTACCGCTGTGGTATTTTATCTCTGGAAGAGGACAAGGTTGTCTGCGAACTGCGCTTTATCAAAGAGGACGGAGTAGAGCTCCCCTCCAAGGTATTTTTGTTTCAGGGACTCCCCAAGGCGGATAAAATGGAGCTGATTATCCAGAAGGCGGTGGAGCTGGGCGTTTATCAAGTGATACCGGTGGCGGCAAAAAGATGTGTGGTGAAGCTGGATGATAAAAAGGCGAAATCCAAAATTGCCCGCTGGCAGGGGATTGCAGAAGCGGCGGCAAAGCAGAGCAAACGAGGAATCATTCCACAGGTGGCGGATGTGATGGACTTTGCCCAGGCATTACAGTTTGCGGAGGATATGGACATCAAGCTGATTCCCTATGAATTGGCGGAAGGCATGGACAAGACCAAGGCGATTTTCGGGCAGCTGAAACCGGAACAGAGTATTGCCATATTCATTGGACCGGAGGGCGGTTTTGAGGAGAAGGAAATTGCCATGGCTCTGGAGAAGGGAATGGAACCCATTACCTTGGGAAAAAGAATCCTGCGGACGGAGACGGCAGGACTTGCGGTGCTGTCATGGATTATGTATTTTTTGGAGAGTTGACAGAACTTTAGATATCTGATTATATGGCCAGCTGTGGGATAAATCCTGTGGCTGGTATTTTTTTGACAATTTATACCAATTCCCAAAACTGCATTGACAGCTTTTGTCTACTATGGTAGACTACACATAGAAAGTCTACACGGGTAGACAAGGAGGGATGTATATGAATATACCGAAGATTCACGAAAGCGAATATCGTTTCTGTTTGATTATGTGGGAGTATGAACCTGTCACGGCTGTAGAGCTTGTAAAGCTGTGTCAGGAACAGCTGGGGTGGAAACGGACCACTACTTATACCGTTATCAAGCGCCTTGGGGAACGAGGTGTCCTTCGGAATGATAATGGCACTGTTACCTCTCTGATTTCTAAGGATGATGCGCAGGCATATGAGATTGATGAGCTGGTTGAGAAGAAGTTTGAGGGCTCACTGCCCGCTTTCATAGCTGCCTTCACCAAGCATCAAGCCCTTTCTGATAAGGAGCTTGACGAGGTGCAGTGCATGATTGACCGTATCAGGAAAGGAGGAGCGCAATGAACGAACTCTTTTTGAAAGTCGTTAATGTAAGCATATCGGCAACATGGCTTATTCTGGCAGTACTGATACTCAGGATTGTTTTAAAGAAAGCGCCTAAGTGGATGCATGTTTTGCTGTGGGGTATCGCAGCTTTGCGGCTTCTGCTTCCGTTTTCCATTGAGAGTACATTGAGTTTGCTCCCTAGTGCCGAGACAATTCCCATGAACATCGAGATGGACACTACCCCTGCCATTGACAGCGGAATTTATGCCATTGACAGTGTTGTAAATCCGATGATTAGTCAATCCAACACACCGGCTGTGGGTGCAAGTGTGAATCCGTTGCAAATTACGGTTGCACTCTTTGCATGCATCTGGGCGGTTGGCGTTGCTGCCTTGCTTATCTACACTGTGGTCAGTTATTGGCGTTTACGCCGTAAAGTTGATACCGCTGTTTTGTATTGTGACAACATCTTCCAGAGTGAGAATGTAAGTTCTCCGTTTGTGCTTGGCATCGTTAGACCGAGAATCTATCTGCCTTTCAAAATGGACGAAAGGGAGTTGGAACATGTTGTTGCCCATGAGAAAGCCCATATCCGGCGTAAGGATCATTGGTGGAAGCCCTTTGGATTTCTGCTGCTGACCTTCCATTGGTTCAATCCTCTGATATGGCTGGCATATGTACTGCTGTGCCGTGATATTGAACTAGCCTGCGATGAAAAAGTGATCAGAAAATTAGGTAATGAGCAGAGAGCAAATTATACTCAGGCACTTCTGACCTGTAGTGTCAACCGCCGCATGATTGCTGCCTGTCCATTGGCATTCGGTGAAGTGGGTGTGAAAGAGAGGGTAAAATCAGTGGCAAATTACAAAAAACCGGCTTTCTGGATTATTATGGTTTCCGTCATAGCCTGTGTCATTGTTGCTGTTTGTTTTTTGACAAATCCCAAGCGAGACAGCTACGACGTAAAAATTGTTGTGCCTGCCGGAAGTCAGGAGCCTATCGTTTATTCGGGTGAAGACATTTCTCCGACGAAGAATCAAATTATTATCACATCCGGTGATAATCTGGGCGATACCGAGGTCGTATTGAAACCAATAGAGGTAAGACAGGANAGAGCCTATNATGAACCGGCTTATCTGACACAGGGGATGCCTGTAAANATGGATGTNGAAAAGGGGGCATGGTTCAAGGTTGGAATCAATATGCAAAATCCGACAGAGGAAGATATTGTTGTATATGTACACATAAAAAATATTCAAGTAAGAATAGCAGATAAAGCTTTGAATGATTCAGCACAATACCACACCGAATATTCAGGCTCGGAGACGAGTACTTCTTCTGAGGTTTTGAAGGATGATGAATCCGGTTCCGCTAGGAACGATACAGCTTTTTCGCTGGATGAAGCGATTTCAAAAGCTATTTTGGGTCTTGCTGCCAATGATAAGAAAAAAGGTTTGATTCATGTAGAGAGTCATTATATCGCATACACCGAGGAAAACGGCAACCGCATTACCGTGTATCTGCAAGCATTAGAATGCGGCTACTATGCCTATGGTGGAAGTCTGTATCAGGAATCGGGAAGCGATCTTCCCACCGCCATCACTTTCTCTGTCAACGAGTCGGGAGAATATATATTGGAAGAATATTGGATTCCCCGGGACGGAAGTTATTATGTGTCTGATCTTCAGGAGAAATTTCCCAAGGAGGCATTGGATGCTATACATGCTGCTCATGAGGAGATTCAAAAATTATATCGGGAATGCTATGACAAAGCAATGGCGCAGGTTGAGCAGGAGGGAGGTCTGGAACTTAAAATTGCTGAGCTGTTAGATACCATCTGTTCCTCGCCGACAACATCTTCCAATCCTCAGGACTACATTGCAGCACATGAGGCCGAGTATAAGAAACTGATATG
>WFLX010003485.1_pt1 | contig 31649 bp, 20 predicted proteins | sample 4967041 | NCBI WGS metagenome assembly WFLX01 (sample SAMN12857096, study PRJNA449069) | gut metagenome | isolation source: stool from male and female vole | host: Microtus ochrogaster | place: USA:Florida | collected 2017
GATATAATGGTGCTCCCGACATATGGGCCAATACGAAGGGTTTCCTCCGCAAGGAGATAGAAAAGCTCCCGGCCGGGACGCGTGTGACTGTCATTCCGTTTCAGACTGCCGTCCATCCGGCTCTCAGCGAGGNGCGCGAGGGNGTGACTACCGACACGTGGCAGAAGTTTGTGAAGCAGATAGACGGCTATGTGCAGAATGTGACCAACACCAATATCTGCGATGCCTGGGCGCAGGGCGAAAAGTACATAAGCGAGGATGCTGACAATTACATGATATTGCTTACCGACGGGCTCGACAATGTGCGGGGCATTCCGGAGGTGACGAAGCGTCTGAAGGGCTGGTGTGGAAAGTATAAGAACACCTACGGCATATATGTGGCTCTGACCAAGAATGCTTTCAGCTCCGACGATCCGGTGAAGAGGCAGCAGCTCGAGGAACTCCGCAAAGTGATAGAGGATTGCGAGAATCTTTGGATTGCGGAGGTGACGGGCGAGATAGTGCCGGTGGGCAATTTTATCGACCGCACGCTCAGGGTCAACACTCTCGAGCTCCCGGCAAAAATAAGGGTCCCGTTTTCCACCATGGGCCATTTCCCGCTCAAAGCGGTCGCTCAGTCGGCCGACCTGAAAGTGGAGGTGGAAGATGATGCTATAGACAATGGCTATGCCACTTTCGTGATAAGTTCGCGCCACGACAATGTGGCTGAGCTCCATGAGGCTCTTGGCAGCGATACGGCTTCGATGACTTTTGCAGTGGAGTCAGATCCGACCAAGCTTCATCTGCTCGACAACCGGTTTGACGTGGAAATAAGCAATCAGGAGGAGCGTCTGCTGGCGCTCTCGCAGGAGAGCATGGGGCAGGTCAATCTGCCGACGTCGCACTATCACCCGGCATTCCTGTTTTGCGGAGCATCGGCTCCCGATACTATCGATGTGGACCTCAATGCAGTGTTCAACAAAGCCGCTACACGCGACGGCGCATATATGAAGCTCCGGATTGCTGACTCGGAGGGGCGGAATGACTTCACCACGCTCTTTAACGGCGCGCCGGTGGCTCCCGGCGAGACAATGACGCTGCGCCCGGGAGAGGAGGCTATGGTGAGCATAGTCTACGATGCCAAGGCNGCCGACGGGAAGAGGCGGTTTACCCTCAGCCATGTGGCCTCGGGCAATCTTGACCGTGTGAATTCGGGCGACCCCGACGATTTTGAGCTCACTCTGGCAGGACGCCGCTCTGTGGAGTGGAATCCGCTCGCTGTAATCCTTGCTTGGACAGGTGTGCTGATCGTGGCNGCCCTTTTGTTGTGGTTTCTCTGGCTGCAGAGGATGTTCTATCCCCGCTTCAAGGCCATTACTCTTACTTTCAATGGCCCCGGAGAATATTATGCCACCAAGAAGCTCAAGGGCGCCTATAAACTCATACTCAGCTCCACTCCGGGTAAGCAGGGAGTGATGAGCCGGATATTCAAGGGACGCGAGATAAGGATGAGAGCCGAGCACTGGAATCCGCAGATAGTTGNGGTGCCCGGAACTAAGAAGTCGGTGCGCATACGCCCCTCGCGTGACTGGTTTGCAACCCTCGCGATTCTGCGCCCGGGTGAGAAGACAGTGCTCCAGAACCAGACGACGAAGCAAAAAACAGAAATAACAGCATAAAACCACTATAACATCCCCGTATATTTATAAGCTATGGCAACAAAACTCAGACGCACACTCCTGATAGGTCTCGGAGGCACAGGCATGAAGACNATTCTTAATGCCAAGAAGATGCTGTATGACACATATGGCGAGATTCCTCCGATGATCGGATTTCTTGGAATTGACACCGACGGCGGAGTCTACACGCAGAAACTCATAGCTAAGGATGGCACCGAGATAGGACTCAACACCAATGAGCAGATGGCTATAGGAGTGAACAACCCCATAGACACGTTCAACCGCCGGCGTGAGAACTTCGACTGGCTCCCCGACTGCAATGTGTCGGCTCTCGAAACCCTGAGCGACAAGGGTGCTGGCCAGGTGAGGACCAACGGCCGCTTTGCCATAACNATGAAGGAGGAGGATGTGCAGAACCGTATCCTCTCCAAGGTGCAGCAGATAAAGAATGCCGCGAATATCGACAATGAGAAGTATTCCACGCTATCCAACGACCTTGAGGTACACCTGGTGTTCTCGATAAGCGGAGGCACCGGCTGCGGAACGTTTATCAACATGGCCTATCTGCTCCACGAGCTGCTGCCTGACGCGAAGATTTCGGGTTATGCGGTGATGGCCGAGGTGTTCAGGGCCATGATGCAGGGTGCGTCGGTGGCCCGCGTGCGTCCCAACGCTCTCGGCGCTATCGCCGACCTCGACTTCCTGATGAGCCTCACGGCGGTGTCGAAGCCGGTGAACATCAAATGGCTCAAGAGAGTGCAGAAGGTGAAGAAGCGTCCGTTTGACGCGTTCTACTTCATAGACAATACGAATGAGAACGGCGATATATTCAGCAACGTNGACCAGCTCTGCGAGATGATATCGCTATCGCTCATCACCTCCATGGGCGACCTCGGAGCCGCGGTGGCATCGGTGGCCGACAATGTGAGCAAGGTGATAGGCGACGGCTCGCTCGATGTGCTCAACAAGAAGGCATGGGCTTCGGGATTCGGAGTGAGCGAGATAGTGTATAACAGCGTGCCTCTGGCCGAAATATATATCAACAAGGCCAAGCAGCAGGTGATAAACCATATGCTCAACGGCGGTTGCGATGATCCGTCGCTCCTGGCCAACAATTGGATAGATACCACCCAGATACGTGAGAACAAGAATCACGACGACGTGATAGACTATTTCATGTCGCCCAATTCTCCCCGCCAGCTCGCCGACCTCGATTCGCCCGATTCGCCGAAGGCGGAGTGCGACGTATTTCTCAACACCGCCGCGATGGAGAAGAAGGAGGTGCTTCAGCAGAAGCTCGTGGAGCTCGAGAACCGTGTGGCCACTGAACTCAACCAGTTCCTCAAAGAGCAGTTGAGCAGGGAGTGCGGTGTATATAACACCGAGCAGATACTCTATGTGCTCCGCAACCAGATAGACGAGTGTGACCGTGAGATGAAGGACGAGCTTCTGGCCCTGAAAGACGAACTGGCCATGGCCGAGGGGCGTCTTGAGTCGGACCAGAAGGAACTTGAGGCCTGCTACAGCACTTTCCTGAAGCGCGGCAAGAAGGAGAAGACCGAGGATTTGCTGGAATCGGTGCGCCGCGTGGCCACTCTCCGCAGAGAGATGGCCCGNAGGGATATGGCCCGGCAGTTCTACAGCTGGCTCCACGGAGAGATAGGCAAGAAATTCGATATCATCAACAACGTGCGCAATAATCTCAAGGCTGTGCACGATGAGAGCGCTCGCAATGTGGAGCGCCTGCGCAACGGCATCCAGAACAGCTCTTTCTTCCAGATTGACCTTGCTCAGAGTGAGGTCGACAGAGTGAGCTGTGCGCCGGGCGATGTGGTGTTCAACGACTTTATCCGTTCGCTTGGCAGCGAGGGTGTGTATGCGTTCTCGATGCTCACCACTCAGGAGGTGTCTGACGCGATAGAGTCCTATGCCCGTTCAATGCCTATGGCCAAGGAGATGATGGCGAAGACAATCGACGATGTGCTCGACTCGCTCTCCGACGACGAATTCGCAGCCATATGCGAGAAGGCTATCAAGAAGTCGAAGCCGCTGTTCACGTTCTCTACCCGCGGATATGACATGGACATAAAGTCGCGTCCCGACAACCACTACTATGTAGGCGTGGCCGATAAGTCGAAATCGCGCATTGTGAAGAACAACTACCTGAAGAATCACGCCGTGGGCGACAACATGAATTTCTCAGCCACCGGGGTGAAGGACCGCGTGATTATCTANCATCAGATTGGGGTGATACCCCCGTTCATGCTCGACGCTCTCGATATATACCGCGAAGAGTATGATCGCTTCGAGAAGCAGAAACCGGCTACCTCTCACTGGGACCGCGGCGTGGTGGAGCGCATGAGCGAGGAGCGCTACGACCTCAATCCGCGCAATATCCAGTCGGAGGAGGATGTGCTCCGCTACTGGGTGCTCGCCGTCATTACGGGCATTGTGATGTATGACGCAGAGCTCGGCCAGTACAAGGTGAAGAGCCAGGGTCTTGGAGGCAAGAAGCTCTACGGCTACTGGGTGAACATAGGTGCGAAGCGTAAGGAGGCTTTCGACTTCTTCACCAAGAACTATGATGTGGTTGGCCCCGATGTGATTGCCGAGCTCGAGAAGATGGATATCCCNGGCCCGGAAAATCCGCTGCAGAAGGCCATATCCGAGGCCAAGGCTGCCGACGGCCCGACATATGTAGGCAAGATTTCTCAGTCGCCCATTCAGTTTGCTCAGCTCAGTCTCTACAAGGATGAAGAGGAGCAGCTGATGAAGGAGATAGACATACTCGACAATATCAAACTCCACTGATGATGCCACTGGTGACACTCTGGCCCTCGAGGTCGACCGCACGGCTGATGGAAGCGTGCAGCCGTTATATGGCTGAGGCGGGATACGGCCCGACGCTTTACAGGGCCGAGGGAGAAGAGGAGTCGTCGCCCGGCAATCTTGCTGCTACCGTCGCGTCGCTCCACAGAGAGATGCTCAACATCAATGTGACCGACGCAACCCTCCATCTCATCGTGATGCTCCCCCTTGCCGGCCCCGACATGACGGACTGGGTCAGGGAGGCTATCGGTGTGATAGCTCCGCTTAAGCATCATGTCACATTCGACATACTCGGTTTCCAGCAGGCCGCCATGGCCGTGATAGAGCCCGGCGGTGCGTCTGACACTATAGGGAGCGAGGTGACCGACAGGATTGAGACTATCCTGAAGATAGCCGACGGTGCACCATTCAGGTGCTCGCTAACGGTGGTGGACGACTACGTGGCCTCCGGGGCATCGGCCGGATTCACAGAGGAGATGCTTGCAGAGTTTCTCGGCGCGCTGCTCGAGGTGATGGGTGAGAATTACACGGAGATATTCTCTCCGTCGCTCTTCTCGTCGGCGCGGGGCAAGATTATGTCGCTGGGGCTTGCACGGCTGAAATTTGACCGGGAGGAGGTGACCTCGCGGTTGCTNCACCGCTCCTTTGTGGCCGCGCTCGAAAGAGCCGGAGTGACGGAGCCTTATGTCAACTCACAGGCAGTGGCTCACCGCGCCCACAAGACCCTGGAGGGGATAGAGGGATTCTATGACCGATTTTTCAACGCACATATCAGCGACGAGCTCCGCAAGAACCGCGACGAGGGCCAGCTGGCTGCAGCTCTCGTAGAACCTCTCAGAGAGGAGGTGGCCGGGGTGGAGCGTAAGCTCACCGGTTTTATTGACGACGATACGATTTCCCTGCCTGAGAAGGAGGCCACCATGGCCATGATGCTCGGGCGCGACAACAAGCGACTTCGCGGCAACCTCTACAAGCAGGCGGTGAGACTGTTTGACGACGTGTTTACCCGGCCTGTGAGTCTGTTTGTCGATACCTTCAACGAGGAGGCTATAGANTCCGGTCTGCTTCCGGTGAGAGGCCAGTATCCGGGCATAAAACTTCCCGATACGATAACCGACGATGGCATAATAATCGAGAATCCGCTCAACGCTGAGGCTTTCAATCCGCTGCCGCTCATCAAAGAGCTGAAATCGGATATAATGGACCTCACGGCCTATATCCGCGACAAGGAGGAGGAGATTGGGTCGCTGCGCCATTCGTTGGACAACGAGAGAGTGGCGGGCGGAAGGCTTACGGAGCATGGATTTCGCTATGCGCCGGTGATAGATACCGAACGTGAAATCGCCGAGCAGCCTCTCGCGGAGCAGTATGCCCCCTCGGGCGATGTGAAGCCTTTGCCGTCGGTGGACCTGCGCAAGCATTTCTCGCCTGTGCGCGACCAGGGCGACAGCGGCGGCTGTACGAGTTTTGCCGTGACGGCCATGTATGAGTATGCTATGAACCTCAACGCTNCCTCCACNGCGTCTCCGGCCGCCATGAGCGAAGGGTTTCTCTATCATTTCACCAATATGGCTACCGGCCGAAAGGAGGGTGGGAGCAATTATTATGAGCAGCTCGAAGTGATGTCGGACAAGGGTATCGCTCCACGCGAGAGATATTCGCTGGAGAAGGCTCGCAAGGGGGTGGAACCCTCGGCTGAAGTCTGTGACGAGGCTTCGAGGCATAAGGTATTGAAGTCGCTCCAGATACCACTCGTGAGCGACTCTGCCGACAAATATGAGGCTCTGCGTACCAATCACAGGCTTCTCACGCAGGCGCTCACCGAGGGCTACCCTGTGGGGATAGCACTGAAGATAGAGGATTCGTTTGGCTCCGACAGCGCATATATATCGCGCCCTGACGGCTCTCCGTCGGCTATGGGACGCCATGCGATGGTGATAGTGGGCTACTCGGAGAGAGACAAATGCTATATNGTGCGCAATTCGTGGGGACGGGAGTTTGGCGAGAACGGTTATTGCTACGTGTCGGCCTCATATATCGATGACCCTGACTTCACCGATTTTGCCTGTATCATTACCTCTACGACCGACGACCGGGGAGGTGCCGTACGCCGGGCGGTGTCGCAGCTTGTGGCTCCGTTTGCGGGCACAGAGACCCAGATAAAGATAGCCTCGACACGCAATGCTGTCGATGAGGCCAAGGTGCGCATGGCTTCGGCGGTGGCACGTTATGAGGACGCTTACAGATATTACCGCGACCTGCTCGCCCGGCTTGAGCTGCCATATGTGCGCAATGAGTTGCGCCGCTTTGCCGAGCAGGGTGCCGCGCGCCGTGTGGAGGCCACTCAGGCCTGGCAGTCGAAACTTATCGACGAGAAGCCCGGCAAGCTGAGGGAGTTTTGCAAGGACTACTTGAAGAAGTGTCTCATGATGAGCGGCGCGCTGGCCGTGTCGGCTCTGGTGGGAGGCCTGGTGTATTATTTCGGCGGAAGTATGGGCACCTGGTGGTGGATAGCCATGATAGTGTGCATAGCGCTCAATGTGGGGCAGTGGCTCCACTACCGCTACGCGCGGCGTCGGCGCGACCGCGAACTCAAGGAGGAGATAGAAGACTGCTCNCTGAGGCTCGAGCATCTGCGGCGTGACCTCGTGGAGAAGCAGCTGAGTTTCCATACCGCCGGGATGGTGGTGGATGAGTTCTACAAGCTCGGCCGACGGCTGGAAACCCTGTCGCGGCGACTTGAGAGCTTCGACACCAATCTGCTCTGCTGGCACGACGAGGACAGCCGCAAGGTGGCCGGAGAGACTGAGGGGGGCACGACGATGTTTCTCACCCTCACCGACAATGCACTGCTCGACGGACTGTTTGACCGTAATGTAGACCGAATAATAGCCGGGATAGACCTCGGGGAGGCGTTCAAGGAGTATGACCTTTCAGAGCAGTCTATGGCCGAAGCACGCAGGAGGCTGGAGGATGTGACCCGCGCTGCAATCGGCAAGCTGGTCGACTCATTCAATATGGAGGATTACCTTCAGCGGACAGAGAATTATGACTATGTGCCGCGACCCGACCTGGCTCGCCTCACACAGCGGCTCAACCATCTGGCGCAGATACTTACGCGCCACTCAGATTTCGACTCCACGTGTGAGAGTCAGTTTTTGATGGTGAAGGTGGGGAATAAGCAGGCGTTCCGCAATCTGGTGAATCCTTACTTCAATTTCCCGCCGGTGATACTCGACTCACCGAGCGGAGATACGCTTGTGCTTCTTACTCTCCGTACTATCAGCCCTGCCGATCTGGTGATGTGAGGGGGAGGAGGCGGGTGAGGTAGGCTGCGGGGGAGAAGCGGGTGCGGGCTTCTTGGGCTATCGCGGTGTGAGNCACCTGCGCAGTGAGCTGGCAGTCGATGGCGGCGCGGAGGGCGGTGGCGTCGCCGCGGGGGAAGAGGAGGCCGTTGCCGGGGGTGACGAGTTCGGGGTTGCCTCCGGAGGCAGATGCGACCACGGGGGTGCCGCAGCAGAGGGCTTCGATAATCGAGAGCGAACAGTTTTCATCGCACTCCGAGGGGGCTACGGCCACTGCGGAGCGGGTGAGTAGCGCCGTGACTTCGGNGGCGGTAAGGCGTCCGGCGAAGGTGATGTTCGGTTCGCGGCCATAGGTGGCGCGGAGCTGTTCGTCGAGCGGCCCGGNGCCGGCTATTGTGAGACNCCAGGGTGCGCCGACGGCGCTNCGGAGCAGGGTTTCCACACCTTTTTCAGGCGAGAGGCGGCCGATGTAGCACACTCCGGCGCGGGGCTCTTCGCGGATAGGGCCGAGTGGGGCGGTGACGAAGTTGTGGATTACAGTAAGGCGGTCGGGCGGGAATCCGCCTTCGGCCATTCTGTCGGCCATGAATTGGCTCGGGCAGATGAAATGGTCCACCTCGCGGAGGATTTTGCGGCGGTTCCAGCGGAGTGCTTCGGCCAGGGCGAGGGCTGATGCCACCGCGGAGCCTTTCATGCAGCGGTGGCGCAAAACGGGCCATGGGGAGGCGAGACATTCCCGGCACTCCCTGCCGCTGCGGAGGAGGGAGTAGGAGGGGCAGATGAGTTTGTAGTCGTGGAGCGTCCAGATGACGCGGATACCTCTTGAGGCGGCGATTTCGGCCACCGCGGGGGAGAGGTAGGAGTGGATATTGTGGAGGAGGATGACCGTGGGGCGGAAAGCGTCGAGCGCCCGGCGGAAGCTCGCTCTCACTCCGGCTCCGCCCATCACTCTCATGGCGCCCCGGACACGGGCGGCGAGCGACCCTTCGACAGCTACCTGCGGGGCGGTGAAGAGCTCTCCCGCGGGGGCGATATTGAGGGGATGGCTCATCGCGAAAACGGCTGTGGGTATCCCCTCACCGGCGAGGAGCCGCTCCAGCTCTATGGCATGGACTTCGGCTCCTCCGCGGCGATAGAAGAATTTGCTTACGATCATCACCCTGACGGGTGAAGGATTTATTTCGGGGGCTCCCATGTGCGGGCAAGGCCACCTTCGCCTGTCTCCTTATATATGGAGGGGAGGTCGTGGCCGGTCTGTTTCATTACCTCGACCACGCGGTCATACGACACACGGTGGCCGCCGTCGGTGAAGGCGGAATAGAGGTTGGCATCGAGGGCACGGGCGGCGGCATAGGCGTTGCGCTCTATGCAAGGTATCTGCACCATGCCGCAGACGGGGTCGCAGGTCATGCCCAGATGGTGTTCGAGACCCATTTCGGCGGCATATTCAATCTGCGCGGGGCTACCGCCGAAGAGCTGGTTGGCGGCAGCGGCAGCCATGGCGCATGCCACACCGACCTCGGCCTGGCATCCGGCTTCGGCGCCTGAGATAGAAGCGTTGTGCTTGGCGATGTTGCCCACCAGNCCCGCGGTGGCGAGGGCGCGATAGATGCGGGCGTCGGAGAAGTCGCGGCTCTTCTTGAGATGATAGAGCACGGCGGGAACCACTCCGCATGAGCCGCAGGTGGGAGCGGTGACAATCTCGCCGCCCGAGGCGTTTTCCTCGCTCACGGCAAGGGCGTAGGCAAACACGAGTCCGCGCGACTGGAGGTTGGACTTATAGCCGGAGGCGCGCACATGGTATGTGGCGGCGCGGCGGCGCAGGTTGAGCGGGCCGGGGAGCACGCCCTCGCGGTCGAGTCCGCGCTCTACGGCAGAGCTCATGGTCTTCCACACGTCGGCGAGGTAGCCCCAGATGTCGGTACCCTCACACTCCTCTACGTATTCCCAGTATGACTTGCCTGTGCGCTCGCACCACTCCAGTATCTCGGTCATGGTGTTCATGCCATAGACGTCGCCCGAGCCCGAGCGGTCGTCGCCCTCTTCGGCGAGCTGGCCTCCGCCGACGCTATATACGGTCCAGGAGTCGAGTTCGCGGCCATTGGTATCGAGCGCGCGGAATTTCATGCCGTTGGGGTGGTAGGGGAGGAATATGGTGGGCTGCCAGATGATTTCGGCCTTGGTGACAGGCTCGATGGTGTCGAGGATAGCCACGTCGGTAAGGTGGCCCTTGCCGGTAGCGGCAAGGCTGCCGTAGAGAGTCACCTCGATTTTGTCGGCGCCGCTGTTGCGCTGGAGGAATATCTGGGCGGCATGGCGGGGNCCCATCGTGTGGCTGCTGGAGGGGCCTGTGCCGATGCGGTAGAGTTCGCGGATAGATTTCATGATAGCTTAAAATGGATTAGGAGATAAATTATAAAAGCCCGGCGCGGAAGAGTGTCGGCGCCGGGCTTTGTGAGTTAAGGTCTTTTATCGGGAGACTCCGGCATCAGTCGCGGAAGAACTTCTGGAGATTGTTCTTGACGGTGCCGTTGCCGAGGAGTATCAGCTGCAGGTTGCTNCCGAGAGCTCCTGCGCCGCGGGTNCGGTCGTAGAGGGCGGCGCTTTCGTCGAAGTTGTAGGGACGGCCCTGATTGTCAACGTTGATCACGTCGAATACAACCACGCCGGTAGCGGCCTTTACGGGACCGGCGATCTTGCCGGGCTCGGTGAGGGAGACGAGGGCGGCTACATCAGCGCCGGCCACAGCGGGATTGTAGAGCGACAGCTGGCCGAAGTTGACCGAGGTGGTGTCAACACGGCTGTCCATGAGCTGTGCGTAGCCCTGGAGGTCGGAAGCCTTGCCTTTATACTGGTCGATGAGGGCGGCAGCCTTCTTGTTGTTGCGCACCTCTGAGGTGAGGATTGCTGAAACCTGGGGATCGGTGGAGGGGATGTAGTCGCTGTAGATGTCGTCGAGAGCCACTGCGATGAAGCGTCCGGTGGTCTCATCGCCGAAGATGGGCGACACGGCGCCTTTCTTGGCATTCATGGCCCAGGTGACTGAGCTGCGGCTGTCGGGGATGCGGGCGAGCTGGCCGGTAGAGGCGCTTACCACTGCGGGGAAAGCCTGATAGCCGGCTTCCTGAGCATTGTCCTTGAAGGCCTGAGCGGTGGCGTTGGCGTTGAGGAATGCCTGGAGAGCTGACTGGAGCTGATTGATAGTAGCGTTGGAGGGCTCGGCTGTGAACTGGATGACGGCGAGGTCATAGACAGGCACGGGAGCAGTGCGGTTGGTGACNCGGAACACGCGACGGTTCTGGGCCATGGCGGTGTCGGGGGTGAAGTAGCGTCCGGTAGCGGCTGTGGCGAGGGCCTCCTTGAGCGATGCCATCGAGGGGTCGATGAGCGAGAGGGGGAGGGCGGTCTGCATGCCGTCGGCCTGGCCGGTGGCGGCGAGCTGGTCAAAGCTCATGGCGCCTGAGTTGAGAGCGCCGATAATAGAGTCGGCTGCGGCTGCGGAAGCTGTGACATAGAAGAAATCGACAGTCACGGTGTCGACCTCGTTGGTGCGACCGAGCACCTTGGCGAGGGTGAAGTCGTTGCCCACGCGGGAAACGAGGTCGGCCTGACCTACGGAGGCGGTGTCGGCGAAGCGCTTGATCTGAGCGTCGCGGATAGAGCGGCCGTTGACTTTCTGGCGGTCAACCACAAACTCGGTCTGTCCGGCCAGACCCTCGGTGTCGGGCGAATTGCGGAGTGAGGCGATGGCGTCTTNCACCTTCTGCTCGGCGGCTACGAGGTCTTCGCGTGAAGGCGCAATCTCCACGTCGATATAGGTGACGTTGCGCTGGGGCTCGGAGATGGCGTAGGCAGCGCGGTGGTCGTTCCACTCCTTGCGGATTTCGTCGGCCGACACGGGATATTCGTCGTCGGACATGGAGGCAAACTCCTTCTTCACGTAGGCGATGTTGGCNGTAGAGGCGTTGTCGTCATAGAGAGCCTTGGCATCGAGCTTGTTGGCAGTGAGTGTGCCGGCAAAGAGAGTCTGGAACTTCTGCTGGAGGAGCATCTGCTCCATCTGGTTTTCGAGCGATACCCAGTAGTTGCGGAGCTGGAGAGCCTGCTGCTCGTCGATGCCGTATTTCACGGGGTTGAAAGCCATGTCGTGGAGAGCCGAAGCGCTCTGCACACCAAACTGCTGCTGAATCATGCGGTCGAGATAGAAAGAGCCGCTGCCGAGCATAGCGTCGGTGAGTTCGGCATCGGTCACCTTGAGGCCGAGCTTCTGAAGCTCTGCTTCATAGAGCTTCTCGGCCACCATGGCGTTGAGCACCTGCTGCTGCAGAAGAGCCTGGTCGATCTTCTGGCCGCTCTGCTGGGCCTGCTGGTTGGCCTGCTCAACGCGGCGCTGGAACTGCTGGATGTCGATTTTGTGACCGGCTACCTTGGCTACGGTAGTTCCTGTGCCGAAGAGTGTGCGGCCTGAAGTGAAGAAGTCACCGATGATGAAGGCCAGAAGGGCGGCACCGATGATCACGAGCAAAAGCACTGATTTGCTTCTGATTTTTTCTAATGTTGCCATTATCCGAGTGTTGTAGTGTTTTGATTTTTCTGATTGGTTTTATGCCTCGCCGACGGTGGCCGCAGGGAGGCATCGCGATAAAGCGCACAAAGATACGCTTTTTTTCGCGTTATGCCAAATAACTGCCGCCGATATGGCTTTTCAGAGGCCGAATTCCTCTTTTACGGCATCGACCATGTCGAGTTTTTCCCATGTGAAGAGCTCCACTTCGCGGGTGACGGGGGCATTCTGCGGTCCGAAGGTCTTGGTGACGATGCGGTGTTCGCGGCCCATGTGGCCGTAGGCGGCCGTCTCGCGATAGATGGGGTTGCGGAGCTTGAGGCGCTCCTCGATGGAGTGGGGAGTCATGGGGAAGATGCGGGCCACGCGGGCTGAAATCTCGCCGTCGGTCATGGCCACGTTGGCGGTGCCGCGGGTATTGACATAGAGGCTCACCGGCTGCGCCACACCGATGGCATAGGCCACCTGCACGAGAGCTTCGCGGGCCACTCCGGCGGCCACGAGGTTTTTGGCGATATGGCGTGCGGCATAGGCTGCCGAGCGGTCAACCTTCGAGGGGTCCTTGCCCGAGAAGGCGCCTCCGCCGTGGGCTCCGCGGCCTCCGTAGGTGTCGACCACGATTTTGCGGCCGGTGAGGCCGGTGTCGCCGTGAGGGCCGCCGATCACAAACTTGCCGGTGGGGTTGACATGGAGTATGAGCGAGGAGTCGAAGAGCGCCTGCACCTTGGCCGGAAGCTTGGCTATGACGCGGGGGAGCAGGATGGTGCGGATATCCTCCTTGATGCGGTCGAGCATGCGGGTGTCGGCCTCGTCCTGGGTGAGGTCGGAGGAGGGGTGGATGAACTCATCGTGCTGGGTGGAGATGACGATGGTGTGGATCTTCACGGGGAGTCCCTCGGGGGTGTATTCCACCGTCACCTGGCTCTTGGCATCGGGACGCAGGTAGGTCATCACCTTGCCTTCCTTGCGAATGTCGGCAAGCTCGCGNAGCAGCATGTGGCTGAGGTCGAGAGGGAGGGGCATGAAATTGGCGGTCTCGTCGCAAGCGTAGCCAAACATCATTCCCTGGTCGCCGGCGCCCTGCTCCTCGGGGTCGGTGCGCTCCACGCCGCGGTTTATGTCGCCGCTCTGCTCATGGAGGGCTGAGAGGATGCCGCAGGCCTGGGCGTCGAACTTGAGCTCGCTGCGGTTGTAGCCTATCTCGTCGATAACGTTGCGCACCACGGAGGTGAGGTCGACATACGCGTCGCTCTTCACCTCTCCGGCCACAATCACCTGGCCGGTGGTGACGAGAGTCTCGCACGCTACTTTAGATGTGGGGTCCTGGGCCAGAAATTCGTCGAGGATGGCGTCGGAAATCTGGTCGGCCACCTTGTCGGGATGGCCTTCGGAGACGGATTCGGATGTAAAAAGATAGTTTTTTNCCATAGTCGCTGTTTGTAGTGGTTGGGTGGGCGGANTGGGGTGGCACCNGAGGGGCGGGGTGGAAAAAAGAAGCGGCTTTGGCGCCCGGATGCGCTAAAGCCGTGTTGGAGTCTTGGGGGATTGGGCGGTCAAAGCGCCCNTACTCGCGGTTTTAGCATTGTTTTTGAGTGGTTGCAAGCAGCCAAATTTTTCCACTTTGCCGATTCGGATGTCAGTGCCCGAATCCGTTTGCGGCTGCAAAGTTACAAAAACTTCCGGAAGTATGCAAGGGAAAAGTGAGGGAGTGATGAGTGATGAGNGANNAGTGATGAGTGATGAGNGATGAGGGATGNGTNCATTCAATCACTTCCCAATAGCCTCCGTTTGTTGGGCCGACATGACGGAGTTTGCCGTCTTTAACCAAAGAATTGAGCCTGCGTTGGACGCTACTTTTGTGCATTCCGAGTATCTCTCCCAGTTCGGCATTACTAAGTGTGGGCTCTTTTCGGAGTATTTCTAACAGTCGCAATTTTAACTCAGCTTTAGCTCGGCGTTGACTCGGTTTTAACTCGGTTTTGACTCGGTTTTGACTCGGTTCCTCCGTCGGTTTCCGTCCATCTCTTATCGACATAAAGATTTCGCGTGGGATATCGACTGCGAACCCTCCTTGCTCTACCTTAAACGTGGGACGTGCGAGGCTGGCTTTGTCAAACTCAGCCATTATCTTTTCATAACCTCGGCCCCATGCCTCAATAAAGCCTGCAAGGTAGAAAGCACGAGCCATTTTGGGATTGCGAGGCTTAGAGATATGTTTGCTCATCAAAGTCTCAACAGTATAGTCGTCGGGCAAAACACCTTCATTCCACAAATGGATATGGTCATCGTAGATACTCATCTGATTCCATGTGCCAGTCTGCAGTTTATGCACAATACTGTTGAATATGATTTCACGCAGGGCTGCCTGTGGAATTTCCAATGGTTCCTTTCTCTGCAATCCATCATAGTGAATTGGACGAATAAGATACTTNTCGGCCAACACTTGCATTATNTTGTCGGTCATCTGCATGAGATTGCCCATTATCTCTTCTTGATTCAACAAGTCGGCATCATCAATACCAAATCTTCCAATCTTGAAACTCGAGGTTGCGAATTTCCGTTGAGGATACTTGCCAAACAAGAGTAGCGCGCCATTGGTGGGGATGCCGTCTTTGATGAGACCTAAGTTTTCAAGCACATCGAGCTTGGACGATTTACGAGATTCGGAGCTCATGCGCCCCTCGTCAATGGCATGGTTGAGAAAATAATCTATGGCCGTGTCGTCAATGTCGTCCAAAGTCGTCCCCTCACATGGCATCTCCTCCCAGTGGAGACCCATCTTTCTCAACAGAAACTGATGAAGGGCACTTCCGCGGAGTTCTTGTGTCGTAGCGCCGCTACGATAGTAATAGACTCCGCGATAAGATATCGGCATGGTTGACGGAGAAATAGTTATCTCAATCACATCTTTACCATCCATTTTAATGTGGTTGGTTTCGGGAAATACACCTGTATGATTTATGATTTTATTAGGGATATCCTCGAGTTGACTATGGAGCCTTGGAACACCAACGACAGTCAAATCGTCGTCAATACCGATATATATTTTGCCACCAAGAGCATTAGCAAATCCCGATACCCATTTCAGATAATCGTCTTTCCAGATACGCTTATGCTCGATGTTTTGATTCTCTTGATTCATAGGACAAAGATAGTTATAACTCCTGATGTACACAAGACGTTAAGCAAGAGTTTGAGAGGAGGTGGGAATGAAAAAAGCCTCTCCGATGCGGTCGCTAATCGCATGGGAGAGGCTAAGTATGATAAACCGATGTAATGCTCGACGCGCTTCGCGGCCTGCCGCGAAGATTTGATTATAAGGACTTTAACGACATTAAGGTCTTTAAGGAGCTTAAAATCAGGGCGCCCGAGACCCTTTCCCCTGGGTGACATGCACCCAGGGATAACTAAATGAGCAGGCCTCCAGCCTGGNCCAAGTGGGNTGCAGGGGAGGGGAAAATGAGAAATGAAAAATGAGAANTTTCTGAGTNATCGGGGGGATTAGCGCTCGGCNCGGAGGGGGTTGGTGAGGAAGTCGGCGTAGGCGAGGCGTATGCCGTCGGGGAGCTCGGTGGTGTAGGTCCAGCCGAGTGCGGTGGCTTTGCTGACGTCGAGGAGCTTGCGGGGTGTGCCGTTGGGCTTTGTGGTGTCCCATTTTATCTCGCCCTTGAAGCCGACGGTATCGGCTACCAGCGTGGCGAGCTCGCGGATGGTGAGCTCTTTGCCTGTGCCGGCATTGACGGTCTCGTTGCCGGAGTAGTGTTGCATGAGGAAGACGCAGAGGTTGGCGAGGTCGTCGACGTAGAGAAACTCGCGCAGCGCGCTGCCGTCGCCCCAGCACACCACCTCTTTGTCGCCCCGCTCCTTGGCTTCATGGAAGCGGCGGATGAGGGCGGGGAGCACATGGGAGTGGGTGGGGTGATAGTTGTCGTTGGGGCCGTAGAGATTGGTGGGCATCACGGAGATATAGTCGGTGCCGTACTGGCGGTTGAGATACTCGCAGTATTTCAGGCCTGAAATNTTGGCCAGGGCGTAGGCTTCGTTGGTTTTCTCGAGCGGTGAGGTGAGCAGGCAGCTTTCGGGCATGGGCTGGGGCGCNAGGCGGGGATAGATGCACGATGAGCCGAGAAANTCGAGCTTCTTGCAGCCATTCTGCCAGGCGGCATGAATCACGTTCATCTCGAGCATCATGTTGACATACATAAAGTCGGCGAGCGCCGAGGAGTTGGCTTCTATGCCACCCACTTTGGCTGCGGCGAGAAACACATATTCGGGCTTTTCGGCGGCAAAAAAGCTGTCGACGGCCCGCTGGTCGGTGAGGTCGAGCTCGGAATGGGTGCGGGTGACGATGTTGTCGAAGCCCTGACGGTGCAATTCTCTCACAATGGCCGAACCCACCATGCCGCGGTGGCCGGCCACATATATCTTTGAGTCTTTTTCCATTTATTTGACGATTCCTTTTTCGAGATATTCGGCCAGATTGGTGCGCACGTGCTCTCCGGCTTTCTCCACGGCCACTTTGGCCATGTCGGCGTCGACCATCAGGTTGACGAGCTGCTCAAACGAGGTCTTTTTCACGGGATCCCAGCCNAGTTTGTTTTTGGCTTTGGTGGGGTCGCCGAGAAGATTGACCACATCGGTGGGACGGTAGAAGTCGGGGGACACTTCGATGATCACCTTACCGGTGGCCTTGTCGATGCCCTTTTCGTGGGCTCCCTCGCCAACGAACTCGAGCTCGATGCCGGCGCGGCGGAAGGCGTAGAGGCAGAATTCGCGCACGGAGTGCTGCACGCCGGTGGCTATCACATAGTCNTCGGGCTCGGGCTGCTGGAGGATGAGCCACATGCACTCCACGTAGTCTTTGGCGTAGCCCCAGTCGCGCAGCGAGGAGAGGTTGCCGAGATAGAGCTTCTCCTGCTTGCCCTGGGCTATGCGGGCGGCGGCGAGGGTNATNTTGCGGGTGACGAAGGTCTCTCCGCGGCGCTCCGACTCGTGGTTGAAGAGGATGCCGGAGCAGCAATACATGTTGTAGGCTTCGCGGTATTCCTTCACAATCCAGAAGCCGTAGAGCTTGGCCACGGCATAGGGGGAGTAGGGGTGGAAGGGGGTGTCTTCGTTCTGCGGCACGGCTTCGACCTTGCCGTAGAGCTCGGATGTGGAGGCCTGATAGAAGCGACACGTGTCGGCGAGGCCACACTGGCGGATGCCTTCGAGGATGCGGAGCACACCGGTGGCATCGACATCGGCAGTGAACTCGGGGGAGTCAAACGACACCTGGACATGGCTCTGCGCGGCAAGGTTGTAGACCTCATCGGGGCGCACCTTGTTGAGCACCTGGATAATCGACATGGAGTCGCCGAGGTCGGCATAGTGGAGGTGGAAGTTGGGGCGCCCTTCAAGGTGGGCAATGCGCTCACGGTAGTCGACNGAGGAGCGGCGGATAGTGCCGTGAACCTCGTAGCCCTTCTCAAGCAGGAGTTCTGCCAGGAAAGAGCCGTCTTGCCCTGTGATGCCTGTAATCAATGCTTTCTTCATAGAGATATAATTATACTGACTGATGGAATCGAGAAGCTCGAGACTCTCGAGGAAATCGAGACTCTCGGTAAAAGAGAGGGGGGATTAGGGGTGGAGGAAGGTGAGGGTGGTGGAGGTGGGGGTGACGGTGAGGCGGGTGGGGAGGGAGACGGGGAGGGGGAGGTTGTGGTCGATGTGGCCCACGGGGACGCCGAAGGCTACGGGGTAGGTGTAGTCGGCTACCATTTGGTGGATCATTTCGTCCATGGTGAGGCCGTCGACGTCGCGGTTGTATTCGGTGAAGGCTCCGACAATGAGGCCGCTGATTTGGNCGAGCACTCCGCTGAGTTTGAGCTGGTAGAGTATGCGCTCGGTTTTGTAGACGGGCTCGGCGATGTCTTCGATAAAGAGGATGCAGCCGGGNCGAATCACGTCGTAGGGGGTGGAGATGAGGTCGGCTATCACGGCGAGGTTGCCTCCGGCGAGGGGCCCTTCGGCTGTGCCGGTGCGNTTGAGGGGNTTGGAGGGGATTTCGTAGGAGAAGGGTCGGCCCGAGAGGAGGTCGAACAGGGCGCGGGCATCGTCGTCCTTGCCCTCGAAGGCTGAGAGATGCTTGGCCATGGGGGCGTGGATGCTGGCGATGCCGTTGCGGTGCATCAGGGCATGGAGGGCCGAGATGTCGCTGTAGCCGATAATCCATTTGGGGTTGTCGCGCAGGGGGAGCTGACTGAGGCGGTCGAGCAGATGGACTGCTCCGTAGCCTCCNCGGGAGCAGAGGATGGCCTTGACTTCGGGGTCGGTGAGGGCGTCGGAGAGGTCGGCGAAGCGTTCGTCGGGTGTGCCGCTGTAGGTGCGCCATTTGCCGAGGGCATGGGGGTAGATGCGCACTCTCCAGCCGTTGGCGCGGAGCACTTCGGCGGCGTCGGTCACGAGCTCTGCCTTGACTGTGCCCGAGGGGGATACTATGGCTATGAGGTCGCCCTCGCGGAGGGGGGCCGGGATGATGAGGGATTCGTCCATCAGCTTACTGTAACGTTGATGCCGGCGGCGCGGATGCGGTCGGCGATTTGTAGGAGTTCGGGTTTCTCTACCTTGACGAGGGCCTGCTCGGGGGTGCGACGGTCAATGGAGTAGAGCATCACGGATGAGGGGCCTATGCGGCGGTAGGCCTCGATGAGGGCGTCGACCTCTTCGGGGGTAGTATTGTCGACAGGAGTACCATTGTGTTCGCCGCGCAGGAGCATGGTCTGGATGATGCAGTCTTTGCCGAAGGAGGCAAGCTGCTCAATGACGCTCTCGGAGGTGAAAGAGGGGCTGGTGGGACGGTCGATGAGGCGCATGGTGGAGGTGATGGCCGAATCGAGCTTGAGGATATTGTTGTCGACGCGCCGGAGGGCTCTGGCTACGGCCTCGGAACCGAGGCGGGTGGAATTGCTGAGCACACTTATCTTCACGTTGGGGAAGTATTTGTCGCGCAGGGCTATGGTGTCGTCGATTATCCCCTCGAAGTCGGGGTGGAGTGTGGGCTCGCCGTTGCCGGAGAAGGTGATAACGTCGAGCGGCTCACCCTTGGCGGCCATGTCGGAGAGGCGCTCTTCGAGCAAGGTGCGGACAACGTCGCGCGGAGGAAGGCCCGTGGTGCCGGGCCCCTGGGCGTTGAAGCCGGCCTCGCAGTAGAGGCAGTCGAATGAACAAACCTTGCCGTCGGCAGGGGAGAGGTTGACTCCGAGCGATGTGCCGAGGCGGCGGCTATGGATGGGGCCGAAGATGGTGGAATGGAATAGAATGGTCTGCATCAGAGTATCCTGTTAAAGAGGTCAATATAACGGCGAGCGACTTCCGCNGCCGAGAAGCGAGCTCTCACGCTCTCGTGGAGGGCCTGGCGGTCGGGGTTTTGGGCGAGGGCCCAGCGGAGCCCTTCGGCGAGCGACACGGGGTTGAGATATTCGGCTATGTAGCCGTCCTTGAGGTGGGTGACGATGTCGGTCTGGCCTCCGCGGCCGAAGGTGACCGGCAGGCAGCCCGAGGCCTGGCCTTCGATGAGAGTGCCGGGGAGGGTTTCGTAGAGCGAAGAGGAGAGCACGACTTTGGCGTTGGCGAAGAGGATGCGGAGGAGCTTGGGGTCGTTGATGCGGCCAGTCCACACGTGGGGGAAGCGCACGTTGTCGAGCACCTCAGGATGGCGGAGGTCGCCGAAAAACACCACCTGACTCTTGCGGGCCACCTCGGGGTGGTTGTCGAAGAGATAGTTGAGGGCGTCGATGGCGTAGGGGAGGCCCTTGATGGAGTCGTCGAGGCGGGCGGCTCCCATGAGGATGAGGTTGCGGGAGTAGTCGATGCCGAAGTCGGTGAGGCGGTGGGCAGTGGAGGTGAAGAATGAGTCGACCGGCACTGCGTTGGGAATCACGGTGATATCTTGGTTTTCCAGAAGCATGCTCTCGACACATCTGTCGGCAAGCCAGTGGCTCACGGCCACGAAGTGGATTTCGGTGGTGTCGTAGAGGTGCTCCTTGCGCTCCCAGGTGCGGCGCGAGAGGTCGTCCTCCTTGTGGGAGCCGAGGAGGGGACAGCAGCCGCACCGCTCTATGTAGCGGCGGCAGTCGCAGGCGTGGTGGCATATGCCGGTGAGATTCCACATATCGTGCATGGTCCAGACGATAGGCTTGCCGAGGGCGGCGATTTTCCTGACCCCTTTGAGCGACAGAAGGCCCTGGTTGATCCATGAGAGCACCACTATATCGGCATCCTTTATCCAGGGGTGGGTGTGGAGCGGGTAGCCGGTATTGGCCACGGAGACCTTGAAGAGGTTCTTGCGGTTCATGCCGTTGGCGAGGTAAATGATGCCTCTCTCCCAGAGAAACATGGCTCCGCGCACTGTGCGGGTGCCGACAATAGACACCGCGGGGTCCTCGGTGAGCTTGGTGTAGACGAGCATGCGCGCGTCGATCCCCTCGCGGTTGAGGGCCTGCATCAGGCGGTAGGTGACAATGGAGGCGCCGCCGAGGAGGTCGCTGTTGCAGATAAGAGTTACCTTCATTTTGGTTGGGTTTTATGTGACTCGGGAGTTATGACATTTTCNCCCACCTCCACGATGCTGATATCGTGGAGCGAGAGTCGGGCCTTGAGATAGTCGCGGAAGCGGGTGAGCTGCTCGGAGGGGAGAGGGGTGGAGAAGCGCACGAGGGCCACGTTGACCGTGTCGGGACGATTGGTGTCGACGCGGGCAAACACGGGCTGAGTGACAGCTATGTCCTCAACCTGCGGGAAGAGCACCTTGAGCTCGGGGGAGATGGCGGTGGCTATGGCACGGGTGCGCTCGGCGCTGAGGGTCACCTCGCGGAGAGAGTCGATTTCGGTCTGCTGGCGGGTGATGGTGGCCTGGGTGAGCTTATAGATGTCGCTGGCAGAGGAGGTCATCTGCTCGGGCTGCCCCACGGCGTCGCCCTGCACAATCTCTATCTTCGTGCCGGCCAGCCCATAGAAGGGGAGACGGGAGGTGAGGGCCATGGTGAGGGAGTCGGCGGGGAGCACCTTGCCTATGAGGGCTATGCGGAGGAAACGCTCGCCGTCGGCGGTGTAGGCGTCCTTGCTGAGCACCTGGGTGGAGGGGAACACGCACTCGGCTGCCACAAAACGGTTGGCGTTCATGGTGAACTTGTTGGCCTGGAGCATATTGTAGGTGAGCCAGATGCTGGGGAGCATGGTGAGGATAGCGAGGGTGTAGACGATGCGGCGCACCTTGCGTGCCCGCTGGTCGTCGGCAGTGCTTACGCCCTTATACTTGAAGAGCTTCACTCCGATAAAGGTGGCGAAGGCGATGTAGATGGAGTTGATAATGAAGAGGTAGGTGGCTCCGAAGAAGTAGTGGAACTGGAAGGTGGCCAGACCATAGCCCGCGGTGCAGAGGGGAGGCATAAGGGCAGTGGCGATGGCCACGCCGGGGAGCACATTGCCCTTGTTTTTGCTGCCGAGGCCGATGATGCCGGCACCTCCGCCGAAAAATCCGACGAGCACATCGTAGATGGTGGGCGATGTGCGGGCCAGGAGTTCGGAATGGCCTTCGTTGACCGGCGAGATGAGGAAGTAGAGCGTAGAAGCGATGACACTGAATCCGGCCGCCATGAGGAGATTGCGCACGCATCTCTTTATCAGCTCGAAGTCATGGACTCCAACCCCCAGGCCGATGCCGATAATCGGGCCCATGAGGGGAGAGATGAGCATGGCGCCGATAATCACCGCGGGAGAGTTGGTGTTGAGGCCGAGCGAGGCGATGAGGATGGCCACGATGAGGATGAGGATGTTGGTGCCACGGAATGACACTCCGTCGCGTATGGCCTTCTCGGCCTCCTGCTGGGGCACGAGGTCGGGGGTGAGGGTGAANTAGTTGATGAAGAAATCGGTGATGCGGTTGCCGAGATTGCTGGTGGTCATTNCGGGTGGGGGATAATTATTGGCGATGGTTGGAGATATGTCGGGCCAGGGCGTCGGGGAGCAGCGCGCGGAGAGTGAGATGCTCGCACCGGAGGACCACAAACATATATATAAGGAGTAGGATAGTGCGGATGCCCATGTCGGCGAGGCTATGGCCGGTGGAGAGGATGACCATCAGGGCGTAGGCTGCGAGGGCTCCGGCGAAGTAGAGGATGAGGCGGCCGGTCTGGTAGGGGATGGGGAGTTTGTCGCGTCCCACCAGATAGCTCGTCACCATCATCACTCCGTAGCAGCCTAAGGCGNCCCATGCACACCCCATGTAGCCTATGCGGGGCACGAGGAGAAGGATGAGGCCCACGGTCACGGCGAGGCCGAGGAGGGAGAACCATGTGCCCCAGATGGTGCGGTCGGTGAGTTTGTACCAGAGGGAGAGGTTGAAGAACACTCCGAAGAAAAACTCGGCAATCATCAACACCGGCACTACCTTGAGGCCGGAGAAATAGCTGCTGCCGATGAAATGGCGGATAATGTCGATATAGGCCATCACTCCGAGAAATATTATCATCGAGAAGATGACGAAATATTTCATGGTGTCGGCAAAGAGGGCCATGGAGCGGGGAGAGGTCTTGCCGTCGGAGGCTCCCTTGCCTTTGGCGAAGATAAAGGGCTCGTAGGCGAAGCGGAAGGCCTGGATGAACATCACCATCACGATGGCTATCTTATAGTTGGCGCCGTAGATGCCCANCTGGGCCATGGCATCGGCGCGGTCGGGGAGTATCCAGGGGAGGAGGATATTGCCGATGGTCTGGTTCATGATGCCGGCCACGCCGAAGATGAGCAGCGGCCACGAGTAGGAGAGCATNGNGCGCCAGAGGGAGGTATTGAGCCCCCACCTGGCCTGCATGAGGTCGGGGATGACGAGCAGGAGCACGGCGCAGGTGGAGAGGAGGTTGGCGGCGAAGATGTAGCCAATGCCGAAGTCGGGGTCGTAGAACCACTCTATCAGTCCGGGGTTTTCTTCCCACAGCCAGGGGCAGAGGAGCAGGAAGAAGAGGTTGAAGCCGATATTGAGCCCTATGCTCACGAGCTTGATGAAGGCAAACCTCATGGGGCGGCGCTTGTAGCGGAGCCAGGCGAATGGGATGCAGGTGAAGGCATCTATCGCTACGGTGGCGGCCATCATCAGCGCATACTCGGGGTGGGCGGCACACTCCATGGCCACCGATACGGGGCGGATGAAAATCACCACGAGGATGAAGAAGAGGCTCGAGCTGAGGGCCAGCGAGGTGAGGGTGGTGCCGTAGACCTGCTGCGGGTCGCGGTAGCGCTCATGGTTGGCGAAGCGGAAGAAGCCGGTCTCCATGCCGTAGGTGAGTATCACCAGGGCGAGNGCCACGATGGAGTAGATGTAGGACACCACGCCATATTCNGACTGGATGAAGATGTTGGTGTAGAGCGGNACGAGGAGCCAGTTGAGAAACCGGCCGATGATGCTGCTCAGTCCGTAGACCGCGGTGTCTTTAGCGAGTGATTTTATAGCTCCCATAGCGGTGTCAGAAGAGTGAATTGGGGGCGGCGGGGCGGGTGTGCCCGAGGTGGATATAGGCGAGGTCGGTCACCTCGCGGCCACGCGGGGTGCGCTTGATGAAGCCCTCCTGGATGAGGTAGGGCTCGTAGACCTCCTCTATCGTGCCGGGGTCTTCGCCGAGGGCGGTGGCGATGGTNGTGAGGCCCACGGGGCCCCCCTTGAACTTGTCGATGATGGTGGTGAGGAGCTTATTGTCGATCTCGTCAAGACCATACTTGTCGATATTGAGGGCTTCGAGGGCATAGCGGGCTATCGGAAGGTCGATGGTGCCNGAGCCCTTGACCTGGGCGAAGTCGCGCACGCGGCGGAGCAGGGCGTTGGCTATACGGGGGGTGCCTCGGCTGCGCATGGCTATCTCTTGGGCGGCGTCGGTGTCGCACGCCACATGGAGCAGCGAGGCCGAGCGGAGCACTATGCGCTCGAGCACCTGGTGGTCGTAGTACTTCAGGTGGCAGTTGATGCCGAAGCGGGCGCGGAGCGGGGCGGTGAGCAGGCCGCTGCGAGTGGTGGCCCCTACGAGGGTGAAGGGGGCGAGGGTGAGCTGCACACTGCGTGCGCCGGGGCCTTTGTCGATGGTGATGTCGATGCGGTAATCCTCCATCGCCGAATAGAGGTATTCCTCCACCACAGGGCTGAGGCGGTGGATTTCGTCGATGAAGAGCACATCGTTTTCTTCGAGGCTGGTGAGGATGCCGGCGAGGTCGCCCGGCTTGTCGAGCACGGGGCCCGAGGTCACCTTCATGCCCACTCCGAGCTCATTGGCTATGATGCCCGAGAGGGTGGTTTTGCCGAGACCGGGAGGGCCGTGGAGCAGCACATGGTCAAGCGATTCGCCACGAAGGCGGGCAGCCTGGACAAACACGCGGAGATTTTCCACGATGTCGTCCTGACCGCTGAACGAGCCGAACTCCGAGGGGCGGAGTGCGCGCTCGATGTCTTTCTCGCGGTCGGAGGCGGCCTGACGGGCGTTGCGGCGTATGTCGAAATTATCTTCCATTGAGGAAACTGTCTATCTTGTCAATAATCTGTCGGGGAGAGATGGAGGCCATGCAGGCCATATCGCCGCGGCGACATGGCTTTTCGCCGAACACGGAGCAGGGACGGCAGGGGATGTCGGCCTGCAGGGCATTCTGCGGATTGAATCCGGCGGGGGTGAAGCCCATGGCGGGATGGGTGGCTCCCCAGATGCTTATCACCGGCGCGCCGGCTATGGAGGCGAGGTGCATATTGCCCGAATCCATCGCCACCATGCAGTCGAGCGAGGCCATGAGGGCCAGCTCTTTGGCGAAGCCGTGGCGGCGCTGGGCCAGGGAGATGACGCCGGGATAGCGCGCGGCCCATGAGCCCAGGATGGCACGCTCCCGNTCGCCTCCGCCGAAGAGAAACACCTTGACCCCTCTGCGGGCGGAGAGCTCGCTCACCACCTCCTCCATCCTTTCGGTGGGATAGATTTTGGTGGCGTGGGCGGCGAAGGGGGCTATGCCCACCCATTTCTCGCCGGGAGCTTTGGCCGGGGTGATGTCNGCGAACACCGCGGGCGAGGATGCCTCGGGGCCGAGGATGGAGCCGCTGCGGGTGTCGGTGGCGAGCCCGAGGGTGGCGAACACTTGCTCGTAGCGCTCGGCCGAGGTGGGGAGTGGGGAGAGAGANGAGGAGAGAGAGTGATTGCTNCAGAGGGCCGCTTTCTCGCGGCGGCCTTTGCGGATGGTGGCGACCCGGATGGAGCGCAGCCGGCAGAGGAGCGCCATCACGCGGGTGCGAATCACCTGATGGAGGTCGGCCATGGCATCGAAGCGGTAGCGGGCATAGAGCTCGCGGAAGAGCCTGACCACTCCCGGCAGACCCTTGTAGGCGTTCNTAAGGTCGGCGCCGACCACGGTGAGGTTGGCCGGGGGATTGACCCAGAGCGATGCCACCGGGGCCTTGGTGAGGAGGNTAAATTCCGTGGANGGGTTGGCACGGCACACGCCGTAGACCACAGGCACTGCCATGGCCACATCGCCCAGGGCTGAAAAGCGCACTATGAGCACGCGCCGGGGAGGGGTCACAGCGGCAGTGGTCTTATTTNGCGGCATAAAGCACGGGGTTGGTCGAGGGGTCGTTATACATCTTCATCTGGCGATAGACCTTCATGTATTTGCGGCCGGCTTCGATGTCGGCCAGCAGGGCGTCAATCGCCGATGTGAGGTCCTCGCGCTGGATGAGGAGCACGCGGAGCTTCTCGCGACACTTCTCGATATGCTCGGGCGAGGCGTCGGCGCGGCGCACCTCGGCGTCCATGTGGTAGATTTTCAGGGCGAGAATCGAGAGGCGGTCTATGGCCCATGCGGGGCTCTCGGTGTTGATGGTAGCGTCGGGGAGCGGGGTGACGGCCGAATATTTGTCGAGGAAATATGAGTCGAGTTGCTCCACCATGTCGGTGCGCTCCTGATTGGAGCGGTCGATGCGGCGCTTGAGGGCGAGAGCCTCCACGGGGTCGATAGCGGGGTCGCGGATTATGTCTTCGAGATGCCACTGCACAGCGTCTATCCAGTTTTTCTCGAAGAGGGTGTGTTCCACTGTCCCCTCGTCGAAGGGATTTACGGGCTGGAAGTCAACATCGTCCGTGCGGTGGTAGAGTTGCACGGTGTTCCAGAATATGCGGTTACATTTTTCGGCGAAATCCATTGCAGCAGGTTTTTTACAAATTTAGTTCAAAAAGGTGATTTAACCAAGTCTACGGTAAGATTCGTCAATATCACCGGTCATTTCGGCTACGGTGCGGCCCACGCGCTGGCCGTTGCGCTGTATGCCGGCGAAGCCCGACTGACATTCGGCGCACACTGTCTCGCAGTGCATGGGACGGCCGGGGATGATGCGCTCGCCGAGGTCGGCGGGTTTGCCGTCGGGAATCTGCTCGGGGGTGAAGAATTGCTTGAATATCACGCCTTTCTCGTCTTTGAAATAGACGAGCAGGCCGTCTCTGTCGCCCACGGGGGAGATGAACGCTATCGGTTCCTTGCCCGAGAGCTTGCTGCGGCGCGACTTGAAGAGCGAGTCGACGCTCACACGCACCACATGGCCCGAGGTGTAGACCACAATCACCGACTCGCCGGCCTCTTCCTCGCTCAGGCCGAGGGCAAGAGCGGCGTCTTCGTCGGTCCAGAGCTCATCCTGCGATATCTGGTAGGAGGCGTCGGGGTTGACGAAGAGATAGGTGTGGGGTGTGCGGAAGTCGCTGGAGCCGTCGTAGTGGAGATAGTTGCGGCGCAGGCGCGATGTGGCTATGGTAGGCTTGCTCGGGGTAGCGGCCTGGCGTCCGGCAGCGGCAGGAGCCACGGCNGCGGGAGCCGCTTTCTCCTCCTCGACAATCTCCTGGAGGGNTACNGCAGGCTCAGGANCCGGGGCAGGGGCGGGGGTGGAAACGGGAGCGGGAGCGGCGTTGAGAGCCTTGTTGCGGCGGCGCAGGAACTCGGCCTCCTTGTCTTTAGGCACATATTCGGTAGAGGAGCCCTGGCGCTCGTAGTAGATGCCGTTGGCGGCCACGGGGGTGGGGAGCGGCTTGATGTCGACGCTCACTATGGTCTTCTCGCCATATTGCTCGGGCTGGATGCTGATATAGTTGGCATAGCCGGCTATGAAGCCGAGCTGTTTATGGATGGAGTTGTGGAGTTCGAGCATGAGCTTGTCGAGGGAGCCGAAGTGCTCGAGGTCATTGGCGAGGCCTCTCACATAGCCTTCGTCGCTCACGCCGATGTAGAGTCGGCCNCCGGTGGAATTGAGGAATCCGCAAATCACCTGCACGAGTTCGGCCATCTGGCGCTTCACGTCGAGGCGCATCACGCCTCCGGCGGGATAGGCGGCCGAGGTCTTGAATTCGACGGTCTGCGACTCAGTGCCTCCGGCTATCTGGTCGGGCTGGCGCTCTATGTCGAGCTTGAGCAGGGAGTAGATATGCTCGCGGATCTTGCGCTGCTCTTCGCCNAGCTTGAAACCGTCGATGGCATTGTAGGCTATCACGAGGCGTCCGAGCTGCGAAATNTCGTCGGAGCGGGTCTTGCTCACGATGTCCCACACCTTGGCGGTGTGCTCGGGGCGCTCCATGGCTGCAAGTATCTGGAGCTTGATGGAGTAGGGGTTGGAAGAGGAGCCGCGCATTATGTCGGCATTGAATGTCTCGAGAATCTCGAGGTCNATGCGGCCNTTGGTGGCGAAGTCGTCGAGGATTTCGAGCACCCGGCAGCGCTGGTCGTAGTACATGCGCATCGGNTCGTCGGGCTTGTCGGAAATCATTCTCGAGAGGAGGCGTGCGGCGGCGAAGTAGTTGTAGGAGCGCACAAGGTCGGTGTCCATATCGGCCCGGCGGGCTATGATGTGCATCACCTCGCGGGCCACGTCGTCGGTGAGGGGCTCGTCGGAATCGGAGTCGGATGTGTCGACAGTGTCGTCGGAGTCGGCGTTGGGGGCCTCGGGGAGTTCGCGGCCGTAGGTGAAGAGGAGGTTTTCGAGTGAGCCTTCATGCTCCACGAAACTCTCGCCCGGGCCGATATATTTGGCCTTGATGATGCGGCCGTTTTCAAGGCTGCCGGTGATTACGACCTTAATCTGTGAGCCGAAGGTGAGCGATTCGGTGGTTTCGTCGGGGGTGATGCTCACAATGTAGCCATGCTCGGTGAGGGCGGTGAAGGTGAAGCCGTTGCGGGCGGTGGGGACATTGTTGACCACCGCATCTACCTCGTCGTCGATATTTATCACGTCGCGGAGCATGCTGCGGATGCCGTCCATCATGCTGAAGCGGAGGGTGCCGTCGTCGGCAGTGCCTATCACCTTGGCCATAAATTCCATCGGGCGGCCGTTCTCGTCGCGGAAGGCCTCGATACGGAGCGGGCGGGCGGCTCCGGAGATTTCCTTGACGTCGATGGTGCCGGTGCCNGTGAAGCCCGATTCGACGACGGTACATTCGTAGACCATCGGGTCGGTGTCGCTCACGGCGTCGATGCGAATGCCCACGCTCTCTCCCTGCTCGGGCTGGCGGGTGCGGGGGATGACCACCACCTTCTCTTCGGGGAGCTCCTTGCGGCGCGGCTGGAAGAGATGGCGCTCTATCTCGCTCCACACGCCCTTATAGTCGCGGATGCTGCGGGGGGAGCGGTATTCCTGAGGCAGGAGGCTGGGGAGATAGACCTGGATGCCGTGCCACAGGCCNAGCTGGGGGAGGATGGCGCGGTTGGCGCCGTCGTCGGCNGCGGCAAAAGAGATGCGGTTGTCGGATATCCTCATCATGCAGCCTCCACTCTCGTAGCGCTGGCCGCCGACAGGCTGTTCGATGTCGCGGAGCAGACGGCGGGAGAGGCGGGTCACATCCTTGGTGTCGGACCAGGTGTATTCGCCGGCCTCGATGTCGCCGTTGAGGAGCACACGGAGTGATTTTTCGAGCATCTTGTCGCGCTCGGCGTGCTTCATGAATGCATAGTAGCGGTAGAGACGGGAGCGGTTGATGAGGGCTTCCTGGCTCAGGGCGGTGTCTTCTTCAAGCAGCTGCTGGATGGCGAGCGCGCGGATCATGCGGTCGAGGCGGTCGGCCATCTCGCCGTCGCTCTCGGCATCGCTCACGGTGTCAAACTGCAGGTGGTTGGCGTCGATATAGAGCTGGAGCTGCTCCACGAAAGCGCTGCGGAAGGGCTCGGCCTTCCAGTTGTTGGTGTCGCCCTGCTGTATGATTTCGATGAGCTCGTCCATCTTGCGGTCGATGAGGTCGGAGCGGAGGGAGAAGATATACATGAGGGTGCGCAGCTTGCTTTCGGGGTGGTAGAGGTAGCCCGAACGGCGGATTTTCTCAAATGTCTCCTTGACAAATCTCTCGCGCTCGTGGTCCTTGAGCTGGAGGGCGGTGAGAAGGTCGTCGGCACGCGCCACGGTGCGGGCGAGGTCTTCCTGGATCGAGCCGCGGGCGGTGTCGGGCATATCGCGGAGGAAGCCTGAATCTTCGAGCAGGTAGGTGAGCGCGTCGCGAAACACCTTGACCCCCTCGGCGAGGCGGTGGGGGGCAATGACTGTGCCGTCGAGGCTGAAGATGACNTCGCGGGCNTCGGAGGCGGCGGTGAGCACCCACTGGCGGTCTTCGGCCTCATAGAGCTGCGTGGTTTCGGGCAGCGCTCCGGCAAGCCGCAGCTGGGCTACGAGGCGCAGGAAGCGCATGCCGAATCTCCGGCCGAGGTCGCCGAGCTTTATCACTTTGGACTCTGAGGAAAGATAGTCTTTCACCAACCGCAGGCCGAGATAGATGCCCTTGATGTGGGTGACGCGGAGCTTCACGCGGTCGCCCTTGTTGAGATTGTCGCCGTCGTGGGCGGGGAGGGGGAGCCAGTAGCCGGAGCCGTCGGACACCTTGTAGTGGGGACGGGTGGCGCCGGTCATGTCGGCCTCGACCGTGAAATCATAAATCTGACCTACTTTGTAGCGCTCGGCAAACACCGGAGCGAGATCTTGCTTGAAAAATATCCGCTGGCCGTCGGTGCGGTCTACGATGCAATGCAGCGTGAGCGGTCGGGAGAGGCCCGGGCGTTTCTGGAAATCAAATTTCTTGACCGGAAATGTGCGGTCGTCATACTTCACAATATAATGCCGTGGATTTTCGTCGACGACCTCAAGCTTGATCTTGAGGCCCTCCTTGAGCTGAGTGTCTTTTTTAGCCATTGTGGTTTGATATTGAAATAATTGTTGATACTAAGGGTCTCAATAATTGGCTGCCGTCCGGAGGGCTTCGTCGCGCAGATGGTCGGCCAGCCATTGCGGGGCCAGGACCTTGAGCTCGCTGCCGTGGGATAGCAGTTCGTGGATAAATTCGTAGGACGGCCTCAGCCTGAGCCTGAAGTCGGCCGACGATTGGGTGGATGCGATCTCGCGCTGAGTGGAGTGGAGGGGGAGGCTGCGGAGATAGTCGGCCTTGATGCCGAAAGCTCTCACAACAATTTCCTGGGCGGAGTCGTCATCGGAATAAGTGATGCCGTAACATTCGGAGAAAAACGACGCGGGGTCGAAATCGTCGNGATAGCGAAACCGGTGGTCGGTGGGCTCNAGAGCGAGCATGCGGTCGAGGGCATAGACTCGGAGGGTGTCGAAAAACGGNTTTCGGCCGAGCAGATACCACCGCTGCCTGAACATCTTGAGGCAGTAGGGCTCCACCTCAAAGGTNGTCTCGTCGTCGCGCCTGTAGCTGCGGTAGGTGATTCTCACCGCGGTGCTCTCTTTCATGGCGTCGAGCAGCGGGGTGAGATATTTGCGCCCCGAGGGGATGTCTTCGAGGAGTATGCGGTCGGAGAGCTCGCTGCGTTCACGCAGGGCATTGTTGAGGGCGAAGCTGCTCAGCAACCACTCGCGGGCGCGGCTGTCGCGCAGGCGTGAGGTGTCTTCGATGTAGTAGCGGAAGGGCGCCACGCGCTCACACTCGATAGAGATGTCAAACATGTCTTCGATGGCCTGGCGGTGGTTGTGGAATGTGCGGCGGGGCATAGGCTCTCCTTCGGGATTGAGCGACGAAGCGCGCTGCCAGCGCTCGTCGATATCCTCAAATGCGAGACGTCCGGCCCTGTCTAAAGTATCGACAAGCCAGATATATCGGTTGAAAAGCAGTTTAGACATGTGACTAATGATTACCAACGCACAGACGCCTGTGCGTCTTTTTGGCAAAGGTACTCATTAATCCTCATTATATTAAGGAGTGTGGCGATAATATATGTTAAATAGAGCGTGGAGCCCCGATGTCAAGTGCGGAAGCGAAA
>WFLX010145492.1_pt1 | contig 31573 bp, 23 predicted proteins | sample 4967041 | NCBI WGS metagenome assembly WFLX01 (sample SAMN12857096, study PRJNA449069) | gut metagenome | isolation source: stool from male and female vole | host: Microtus ochrogaster | place: USA:Florida | collected 2017
AACTAACTTCAGTGAAGGTCGCCGCATGGTGTATGACAAGGTGGTAGCAGACCTTGAGGACATCGTTGCATGGTATGAGGCCAATGATCCTAATAATATGCCGGCATACGGCCAGGTTGGTGGATTTGGCGAAGAAGCCCACATTTGTGATTAGCGTGTTCGATGCCGACCATGAGAAGGTGGCGATGGAGGGAACATACAGGATTCTCTATGGCACAGAGGCGGTGGCACAAGGCTCTTTTGTCTCGGGCGACACGCTACAACTGCCCACAGCCTTGGTGCCTGGCGTGAAGTATAGCATTGAAGCCACCGTCGTCAACCCTCACAACGACAAGGAAATGAAGGGCTTGGCGTATGTGATACCTTATGATTCCGCCCTTCCTGCCACAGACCTTGCGGCGATAGGGACGGGGGAAAAGCGTCGTCCTGACGGACAGCCAGTGGAGCAGGACGTGTTCTATACGGACAACGCTGAATATGAAGTTGGTGGACATGTGAGTCTCTACCTCTCCACGTCTGAGACAGATGCTTATGTTATATATAACGTGTATGGAAAGGATGGCATCTTGGAAAGCCTGCGTGCTGTGACCGACGGAACAATGAAGCACTTGCGGTTGTCTTACAAAAAAGAGTGGGGCGAGGGCATCGCGGTGACGGTAATGTATGTGCGTAACGGGCATAGTTTCATCAGGCAACAGGCGTTCCGCTTGGCTCAACCCGACAAGAAACTGAAACTGGAATGGGCTACATTCCGTGACAGATTGCAGCCGGGACAGCAGGAGCAGTGGACATTGATTGTGACGGACAAGAACGGACACAGGGTGACAGGAGCGGAGATGACGGCTGTGCTCTATGATGCAGCACTTGACCGCATCTATCCTCACGCTTGGGATTTCAGTCTTGCTTTCAGTAGGTTCACACCCCATGTGATGACCTCTCGGTTCTCGCAGTCGTCGTTTCCTGCGTTCTATCTGAATGGGAACATTCCTTCCTATAAGAGTTATTCGCGTACTTTCGACCGCTTGAATGGCTTTGAACACGACCGCTATATGCGAAATAGAAACGTTCGTATGATGTTGAAGAGTCGGACAATGGGGGTGGCGACGTATGCGGCGGCAGAGGTGGCTAAGGCTGAGGTTGTGGAAGATATGGTTGAAATGGCTGATATGGATGGAGCTGCCCTCACGCTCACCAATGCTGTGGCGGGAGGAAAGGAAGAGGAAGACTTCGACCATGCCACTATTCGCGAGAACTTTGCCGAGACGGCTTTCTTCTTGCCACATCTTGTGTCGGACATGCAGGGAAACGTAGACATTCGTTTCACGCTGCCTGAGTCGCTGACGGAGTGGAAGTTCATGGGCTTTGTTCACACGAAAGATGTTGATTATGGGCTTATCAAAGCGACAGTGGCGGCGCGCAAAGCGTTCATGCTGCGTCCCAACATGCCACGTTTCCTGCGTTGGGGCGACAAGGCGGTGATTGCGTCGTCGGTCGTCAATCAGAGCGATGAGGCTCTGAAAGGCGGAGTGCGTATGCGGCTCATCAACCCGGTTACGGGCGAAGTGCTGCTGACCATGGAGAAGCCTTTCGCTGTGGAGGCTGGCAAGACGACTGGTGTCGATTTCGGCTTCGACGTGAAGGAAGAGTGGAGCGACCTTGATTGCGAACTTATCGCCATGTCGGGTCATGTGAGCGACGGCGAGAAGAACCCTCTTCCCATTCTTACGACGAAGAAGGAGATGGTGGAGTCAGTGCCTTACTACATTGTGGGCAATGCTGACGGCACAGCGGTGACGAAGGACATCGACCTGAGCCGATTGTTCAACGAGAACTCCAAGACCGCCACGAACCGTGTGTTGCAGGTGGAATACGCCGACAATCCTGCATGGATGTGCATTGAGGCGTTGCGTGGCGTGAAGAATCCTGCCGAGGATAATGCCATCGACTATGCGGCTTCGCTCTATNCCAATACCCGTCTGGTAGATTTGANGAAGACCTTCNNCATGTTAGAGCTGTATGAGANCCCCAACGACTTGCAGCAACGGGTGTTGGTGGCAGAGCAGAANCNCTCCGAGTTGCAGCAGGGTGATGGTGGCTGGTGTTGGTTTAAGGGCATGAAGAGCAACTACTACACCACCATGGCAGTGTGTGAGCAGTTGGCAAAGATGCCCCAAGGTAATGCCTCTATTCGGACCATGTTGGACAAAGGCATGAAGTACCTCGACCGTCAGGAGTTGGAGGCGTACAATGCCCTCAAGGCGAAGAAACGTGCCGTGTGGTCGTCNAACTCCGTGCTNCGCTATCTTTACCTCTCTGCCCANATGCTTGACAGAGCCGTGAGCAAGGAGGTGCGGCAGATGCGTGAAGCCTATTTGGCAAAGGTGGAGCAGACCCCGAAGGACCTNACCATCTATGGTGTAGCCANTGCGGCTTATGCGCTGAGGGCGTTTGGGCATATCGAGTCGGCGGATAGGTTTGTGGATTTCTTGAAGGACTACACCGTGGAGAAGCTGGGGCAAGGTCGCTTCTTCGCTACTGATGCCGCCTACTACGCGTGGATGGATTATCGCATCCCGACACAGGTGGCAGCGATGAAGGCAATCCGTCAGCGCGACAAGAAGGATGCCATGCTGAACGATATGCAGTTGTGGCTCATTTCGCAAAAGCAAGTACAGAAGTGGGACAATCCGATGAACACGATTGATGTGGTCGACTTCCTCTTGCAAGTGTCACCGATGGAAACCTTCCACGAGGTGAAGCTGCCTATGCTGAAAGTGGATGGGCGTGAACTGCTGAGCATGGTTGCTGGCACCATCAATACGGAACGCGACCAGTTGGAGGGTCGAGAGACCAACCTCGCCTTGCAAGGCAATGTGTTGGCAGATGTGCCAGCCGATGCCGTGAAGGGTGGGGTGAAGCAGCTGGAAGTGCTGAAATATACCCCGGGTATCTCGTGGGGAGCGGCTTATGCTACGTTCTTGGAGGATGTGAGTCAGACGAAAGGCTATGCCACTGACGAGCTAAAGATTCGGCGGAAGTTCTATGTGCAGCGTGCTGGCAGCACCGAATGGATTGACTACAAGAAAGGGCTGACCCTGCATGTGGGCGATAAGTTGAGAATCCGTCATGCCATCACAGCCGACCGCGATATGGACTTCGTGCGTGTGACGGCACAGCACCCCGCCTGTCTCGAACCTCTGCGCCAACTCTCGGGCTACCAGTGGCTGGGTGGACGAGGTGGTTATCTGTCCATTCACGATGCCAGTTTCGACCTCTACTTCGATTGGTTCACACGAGGCACTTCAACCGTCGATATGGATTATTCGGTCGTTCGGGCTGGCACATACGAGGTGGGTGTCTCCACGGTCGAATGNGNTTATGCCAAGCAGTTCGGNGGACATACAGAGGGGATGAAGGTNANTGCNGAATAGCCGTAAACACTGCGACATAAATAGTTTTTGTTCCTTTCGTGGGCACACAGCTGGCTTAANTGCCGCTGTGTGCCCACGAACTTTTATATGCTTGTTGCTTGGTATTCGATGGTTTCTTCATCATTTCTTTTATTGTTTATTATAATCTGAATGTTGCACGAAGCATGGCGGTGCGACCACAGAGACCATCGTCATATCAATAGGTGTTGATGCCGTCGAAGACAGTGTAGGCGTAGCTGCGCTGGTTGAGCAGGTTGTCGAGTTCGAGACGGAGGACAAGCCGCTCAAATTTGTATTGTGCCGAGGCGTTGAAGAGCGACATGTGCTTGTATTGGTCGGCGGTAATCTGGTGCCGCTCTTCGACACTTCCATGCCTGGTAGTTTTTTCAGCCCGTCCTCCAGCGTCAACCGCTCCGGCCCGTTCGTTCAGTTTGTCCCTGCGCTCCTTTGACCAGCACGAGGAGCATCATTGTCACTATAAGCTTTTTCATTGTTCGGCTTGCTTCAAATAGATGGGAAATTGCCATGCCTGTTGATGGAAGTGCTTTCANGACCTCCACATNGGAGTCNCCGACATCGGTNGGTCGGAGNNGGGGNCTCCGATTGNTCGNTGTCGGGGACTNCGATTNNGGAGGGGNTTTNAAGGGGNGNGGAACAAGNGNTTTTTATTCCAATTCNNGCGGTTGNTATACATGGCTNTNTGGCAGNGCAAGCAAATGGGAGGTCATATCCACGTAAAACGTGCCATTGATACAATTGACTGTTGCCATTGGTGCATTTCCTTCGTCGTCCTGCGTCTGAATGGTGTAGCGGTAGAAAGCCACGAATTGTGAACGGTCAATGCTGTCGTTCCTTTCCTGTGCGAGTGCGCTTGTGGATAAGAGCATCCACACGAATGCCGCCCAGGTCGAGTGTTTGCACACCTGTGTCAAAAAATTATTTGCCATGCGTTTCATCCTTTCATGTTGTTTTTAAGTGGTATATGACAATGATATTTGTTTGAGGAAAAAAGCCAGCTACTTTCACAAGCGGCTGGCTTTGTGGTTAACCGTAACTAATCTATTTACTTTTGTTATTAGTGAGTTTAATGAATTTCGCTAATAATAACCATTATTGGAGGTGGAAGGTGATAGGGATGGTGAGCCTCTGTCTTACGACCCGACCTTTTTGTTTGGCAGGTTCCCATTTGGGCATGAGGCTGCACACTCGGATAGCTTCCTCTTCGAGGGCTTTGTTGGCTTCCTTTTCCATTTGGGCTTTCTTTTTTCCCTCAGGTGGTGTCTGCCCTTTCTTCTGTGCGACGACTGTTATATCGGTGTTTGGGGATATGTCGCCTTTGACAATCTGGAAGTCGCTACAAGTGCCGTCTTTATTGACGATGAACTGCACGAGCACTCGCCCTTGGGCACCATTCTCCTTCGCGATTGTCGGATAGCGCGTGTTTTTACTCAAAAACTGCATGAGGGCTGCTTCACCACCCGGATATTTGGCTGTCTCTTCAACTACAAGGCAGACCTCGGAGGAATTATCGTTGTCGTCAGCCATTTCCTTGTCAGGTTTTGCCTTGACGACCACGACTCTGTCAGACTTTTCCTTGTCAGGTATTGCCTTGACGACCACGACGCTGTCAGGCTTTTCCTTGTCAGTTTTTGTCTGGATGACAATAGCACCGTTCTTGGCTTTCTCACCGAAAAGCGCAGTGGCACACACGCCAGTCAGTACACTCATGGACTCAATCTCATCGCTCTTGACGCGGAGGAGTTTGGCTACATCCTCTTCGTCCATAGCGTTGATGTCCTTGCCGGGTTGGGAGGCATCGATGTTGATTATCTTTCCATCCACCACGAAGAGGGGCTTTAGGGTGTCGGAGGCAAGGTCGGTTGGTTGCTCTTTCACTTCATTGAGGACAGGCACTTCTTTGGCTTCCAAAGTCTTCACCATGTCTTCCACGGAGGTTGTCTCGGCAGGTGTGGCGAAAGCATTGACGGTCAATGCCACCACGGGGACGGCACAGATAGCTTTGAGCATGAGCCATCGGTTGGAAGGTTTTTGGTACATCATAAGAATACGTTTTTTGAGTGACCCGTGATTCAGGTTGTTGGTGAATGGCTGCAGACGATCGCCTACGACTTTCATCACGAGAAGTTGTTGATATGATTTTGCATCGATGCCTTGGTTGATGACTGCTTGGTCGGCCTCATACTCGTGGATGGCTCTGAGGTCTCGGCTGAGGAACCAAATGAAGGGATTGAACCACAGGAGGGTCTTCATCGCCTCGCAGAGCAGGAGGTCGTAGGTGTGCCCCAAGCGGATGTGCTCCTGTTCGTGGGCGAGGATATAGCGTCGTTCGGTCTCGTAGTCCTTCACGTTCATCACGATGTAGCGGAAGATGCTGAACGGCAACGCGTCGCGGTTGTGCAGGATGACGGTGTTGCCTCGTCCGTCTGTTTGTCGGATGCCTCCATGCAGGAAACGGACGAGCGAACAGGTTTGTAACAGGGTGAGGGTGAGCATGACGGCGACTCCTGCCCAATAGAGCCATGTGAGTGCCTGCATCCATGTGACAGGTGTGGCTTTTGATGCCGTGATGATGACGGGCGTGGCGTCTTGCTCGATGTAAGTCTGCATCTCATACACCTCCTCGTTCAGCACTGTGGGATGNTGGGTGGTGAAGTGGCACAGCGGCAGGATGAGCGACACGAGCATGATGCCCACCAGCATACTGCGGTTGAACCTGTGGAATGTCTCTTTGCTCAGAAAGACGAAGAAACAGCTGTAAAGGAGTGCCAGCGTGATGGCGGCTTTGAGAATGTATAGCATATCTTTTTGAGGATTAAAGATGTTATCGAAGTGTCTTGTCTAACGGGAGCCTGTTTTGATGAGGGTCATGATTTCTTGCAGGTCTTCCTCCGACACCTCTTCTTGGCTTGCGAAGAAAGAGAGCATGGATTTCAGCGAACCTGCGAAGAAGGTGCTCTTCACTTCTTTCATCACACGGTTGGTGTAGTTCTCACGACTGATGAGCGGCTCGAACACGAAGGTCTTGCCTCCACCCTCCTGCTTTTTCGACTGGATGAACTCCTTGTTCACCAATATCTTCAGAAACGTGGCGATGGTGGAGTAGGCAGGCTTCGGCTCGGGATATTGCTCGATGATTTCGTGGGTGGTCATGCCCTCGCCCTTGTCCCAAAGCACGTTCATGATTCCCATCTCCGCCTTGGTCAGTCGTCTTTCTTCATTGTCCTTCTTCATGATTGACTTGATTTTGTGCTTTATGCGCCGCTTANCNTAAAGCTAANGTTTTANNTTTTCTGTGGCAAAGGTAATCTAANGTTTTAGATAAGCCGCAACGAATAGCGATAAAAGTTAGCTTCTCACCCAATGTTTAACATTCTTTGTTAGATATTCGTCCTCCTTTATTAGATATTAAGAATCAAAGATATAACCGAATGAGATAATAACTTTCCGTTTGCTGCGAGAAAGTCATGCTACAACATTCTTACATACAAACAGCCCTCCAAAGTCTTGTGCTTGACTTTTGGAGGGCTGTTCGGGGAACTTGATTGGTGAGTATTAGACGTTCACAGGTGATGGCTATTGGGGAATGGTTGTATAAAAATGGTNGTAGTTTGTATNTCCNCCAATTATACGATGNCTTGTCCGATATGTAGGTGACAACAAATTGGAGGTTTCATTGCTCCATTGGCATGATATTCCTGCAAGTGACAGCAGTATTTGTGGAAGTCTGTCAGTCATAAATGGCTTGTTTTGTGCTTGTTTGATACTCCCGATTATATTGGGGTGATTTTGACGATAGTTTTTGGAGCACCATATCCACATAGGAATTTCATATTCATAACGAGCTTGTGTGCCTGTTGGGTCTTGGAAAAGTCTTCCATGTATAGCCAATTCATCGTAAACTTCTTCTCCGTGGTCTGCGATGAACAGGACTACGGTTTCTTCTTTCTCGTATAGAGATAGTAAACTATCAAGAACGATGTCGTTGTATCTGGTTGCATTATCGTAGTGCATTATAACTTGTTTCGTATCCTTTGGTAATGTTCTATCTTCATAATCTTCTATCGAAAATGTTGATTGTGAATGTGGATAACGTGCTGAATAGTCAAAATGTTGACCTATCAAGTGAACAATGTCTAAAGTATATGCTGGACGTACAACATCTGTCATGTAGTTCTTCATTTGAGTGAATAGTCCCAAATCATACTTAGATGATTTCCGATTTCGGTAGGAGAAGAGCAAGTTGCTCAGCTCCATGTCGGTAAGAAAGAAATGACCCACCTGATTTGTCGCTCCTTTGTGGAAACCTGTCAGAAAATACTGATTGGAGAAGAATGTAACTTTGTAGCCAGCACGTTGAAATAGTATAGGGAATAACGGGTATTGGGAAATACTCCGCTTACAACCATGTTCCCAAAGCGAAAACATCTCAATAAATACATTACTGGTANTGTTNCAAGGCNTTACAATATCGGTNAATANGAATNGTTCTNCCTGTTGNNACCGCATTTGCTGTNNTGGTGTGGTTGGNANCCGATAGTTGTAGAGCGAAGAATGATGTTTGTTATAGNTNTNNCCAATAATNAGTACTATATGGGGAGATATGTATTCNCAGNTATNAATATCAGCTTCAAATGTAGAATGTTTTATTTGGTCAAGAACTTGCCCCGATTGTATAGACGTAAAATAAGCAAAGATGATACGATGCACAGGGGTTGGTGTTTGCTCGTGATAATGTCTGAAAATGAGTCCTTCCAGATTCTCCATATTTTGCTTCTGTATGAAGAGTAGCGAATACTTGTATAATGCAGGAATTTCGTAAACTATACAAAAGGAGAGGATTGCTATCCACACATAATTTAACCTTTTCTTTATTATCGGTTGTTGCCATCTTAACAAAAACGATATAGGAAACAGTATTGCAACCAATAAAAGGGTGGCAATTCGCCAATGACGAATAACATTGATGCCGATGAAAGTTGACAAAAATTCATGTGCCTCTCGGGTGTCGCTTAGTTGTACATTTGACAATAATTGGGGCGTAATTGGTGTTCCCAAAAATACTTGGCAATAGCAGTCCACGATGCAGATAACAATGACACATTCGCCCAAGAGTACCTGTATTATCGGGCGCAAAGTGTTAGGAAGTATGGTGGTTATCCAGCTTAGCAAAAATGCCGTCAGAATTGGTGATGTCAGACTATGAATCGACAGCTTGTTTGTCGTGTTAACACAGAGCAAACAAGCTGTCAAACATGTCAAAAAGAGAATAAATGATTTCAAGATATTACTTCTTAGTTAGTCTCCATTGGAAGTCTGCATCGTAATAATCATTAACATACATTTTTGTACCTTTGATAGAAAAATCGTAAAGGTCTATGTCTGTTCCTGAATAGCTGTCATAGTATTTGATGGTAATCATACCTGTGGATTCATCAAGCATTTCATAAGAGAATGTGCCATACTCTGTCTCAGATTCGACGGTCATATTATATGTACCAGTTCCGTCTTTTTTGAATGTTAGTGTCATGTGGTCACCCCAATCATCAAGACCTGTCCATGTTCCAACAATAATGTTAGTGGATGATTCGCCACCACCATTGTTATCGTCATCATCGTTACTGCAACTCGTGGCTGCTAATGACACAACCACCATACTCACTGCCAACATGGCTACAGTGAATAAAGAATTTAATTTTTTCATGTTTATATAAAATTAAGTTAATACTATTGGCTTTTTGAAAAAGCCGATGCAAAGGTACGTCTTTTTAATGCAGTGGCGCAGTAAACCATGTGNTGTNATNNNCTGCATATCTGTTNTGTTTTTGTCTCATTCAAGTGGTTCAATATCCTTTGATAGTTCGGCGAGGAAATTGTGGCGAAGGATTCGTGAGATACTTGCCAGCATAGCTGTGTCAATACTGCTGCTGCGGAGTATGCGATACACCACGGTTCTGTCGCGATTTAATTTGCGAGCAAGCCAACTTATGCTGCGCTCTTGTCTGTCAAGTTCGTCTTTGATGCGTTGTCCTATACAAATCATAGTTGTGTCGTTATGTCTTGTCCTGCCGTAGCCATGTATGTTGCGGCAAGACGAGGATTGATTCATTTCCAAATGAAGCATAACAAAAAAAGGCGCACCCACCACATGCTTATCTTCAAATCTGGTCAACCGCCAAGTAAACCATGCACACAAACAAGCACGAGTGGTCTGCGCCCCTTAGGGGACACAGACGCTCCATCGCTTGTTCTCATGTGCTGAATAAATTGGCGGTTATTCGATTTGTGAGAACAAGGACTTAGTCCTAATATCGTAAGATAAACAAAGAGTGGGAAACGCTTTTCCGCAGTCTTCTTATTTTTGAACTCTTTGTTGAGACTGCCTTGTGATGTGGAAATCAGGCTTTCCCTGACATCGCAATTGTGGCATTGTCTTTGACTGCAAAGGTAGTGTTTTTTAATTGGTTTTGTCAGACAACGATGGATGATTTTAGCATAAGACCATATTTTTCTTGTGCAAAGAAGTTTCTGTCATAAAATTGCTTGTCACTTTCGTCGGAGTGTGGTGACATCAATAGGACGGTCTGAGAGGTGGACAAAGGCACTTGTTGGCATGGGGTGGAAGTATGGCTGTTGCCAACGAGTTGAAACGGCAGCATGAAGCGTCAAACAGAAGTTCTTTGGAGAATTTCGGACATCAATACTTCGTTATATCAAACTCTCGTTAATTTAATCTTAAAACGGCGTACCTGCTACTCTACTGCGCACAACAAGCCTATTTTTGTATCACTCCAATGCTTTTGGAAGTGACATCCGCAAACGTGAATTTGCGGATGTCAGAACAGGTGTTGTTATTCCCAGCTGGAATATCAGTAACAGATAAATCATCGGTATCTTTATTTTGTATGATGCACACCGGAACTACCATAAAGCTCGGTTCTGAGTTTGCCGAGTCCTGCAATCTGTTCGTCGGTGCGTTCTCCAAAGACTTTCAGGTTTTTCAAGGCATCTGTCAGGAGTGTATACTCCTCGTCTGACAACGTTATGTCGGCTGCACCGAGATTCTCGGCAATGCGGGCATCGCTGCGCATGCCTGGGATGGGAATGATGTTGGGGCCTTTCATCACCCATGCCAGTGAAATTTGTGCTGGCGTGCATTTCTTTTCCTCTGCAAATTTTGTGACAAGGTCAATGATGGGTTGATTGGCTGATACGTTCTCTGGCTTGTAGCGTGAAATGACACGACGGATGTCGTCTCCTTGGTATTCCGTTTGCGCTGTGTACTTGCCGCTCAGCAATCCGCCTGCCATGGGCGAGTAGGCAACGAAGCCTATGCCCAGCTTACGACATAGCGGAATGACATTGGATTCCCATTGTCTTGCCATCATAGAGTATTCGCTTTGGACGGCTGCCAAAGGAGTAATGGCATGTGCTTTGCGAATCTGTTCTGTGGTAGCCTCTGAAACGCCCCAAGCAAGTATCTTGCCTTCCTTGATGAGTTCACCAAACCAGTCAGCCATTTCCTCGACATTCACCTCGGTCGGAACGCGATGTGCATAGTAGAGGTCGNNANGGTCNGTCTGCATCCTTNTCAGGCTGTTTTCCACAGCAAAGNGCACGCCGTTGCGACTCAGTTTNCCGCCTTCGATATCCTCTTGACCAAGTAGTGCCGCAGGGGAGTATTTTGTACACAACACGATTTCGTTGCGGATTGGTTTCAATGCCTTTCCCACGAGCTCTTCATTTCTGAACGTGGCATAGATTTCCGCTGTGTCGTACAACGTGCAGCCCATGTCATGCGCTTTGTGCATCAAACGGATAGACTCACTCTCTTCTGGGATTTTTCCATAGGCCGTGCTGAATCCCATACAGCCCATGCCAATGGCTGATACTTCCAATTTCCCTAATTTTCTTGTCTTCATCATTTTTTGTTTATATATTTGTTCATGTTTTCAAATCTGCTGCAAAGGTATGGCGGTTTTCTTGCTCTGTTGTTACGAATATATGCAATAAGTTTTAGAAAATCGGAATAAACCGCACTCGTATGAGGATTATTATGTAATTTTGTGTCGAAATATGAGAATAAATGTTTACGCCTTTTGTTTCTGACGAGCGTCCCGTAGCCCTCTATGCAGGTGTTCCTCCGCAATATACCAGCGAGGGACTTGCTATTGACTGCGCATTGATTTTGCATGTGCTTCGAGGTACGGCACGTGTCCTTTGTAACTTTGATATGATAGAAGAACAAGCTGGTAGCGTAGTGTTGTTTAATCCTGGGGATATTATCAAGGTGGAGAAGCGGTCGGCAGATTTTGAGGTGGAAATCTTGGCGTTCNGTNGTTTCATNCAATTGGNGGTACTGNATCAGCTGGAGAACGTCNATGCCAATGCACTCAAGAAGAACATTNTCCTCAATGTGCCTGAAATCTCGGATGCTGCGGGTGGAATGGTCAGTTTGTTGAAACCTGCCATTGCCGTCTGCTCCGCGCGCGAACTATATTTTATCAGTATCATGCAATTGCGAGCTTTCTACATGCTCTATCAGGTAATACTTCGCCAAAAAGAAATCGAGGTCGATGTATTCAGGAGTCGCAGTGATGAACTCTTCTTTCGCTTCCGTCAACTGTTAAGTGAGCATTACCGCACAGCCCGTACTGTTGCCTTCTATGCAGAAAAACTCTGTATCACGACTCGTTATCTGACCAACATCGTGCAAGCTCACTATGCTAAGTCGCCTAAAGAGGCTATTGACACCTATGTCATTATGCAGATACGTCTCGATCTCCTTCAGTCGGATATATCTCTTACGGAGTTGGCATACAAGTATAATTTCTCCAGTCCATCTTTTTTCAGCGACTACTTCCGTCGCAATGCTGGGTGCAGTCCACAGGAGTATCGGATGAAATACAAACTTGATTAGACGCTCTATATCGCAGGAATAGGGAAGGGTGGTAAGCTGTCATTGAGTGACACGGAAATGGAGTTTGATGAAAACAATGCTTAAAAGAGAAGTTAAAATGGTGTAGCTGATAATCAGCTATTTAACGATTGTAATGAAAAAAACTTGCAAAAAAGTGTTGAAAACATTTGGTGGTTTCTGAAAAACTCTCTACCTTTGCACTCGCTTTCGGGAAGGAACGGAAGAAACAATATGACAAAGTCTGGTGAGATAGCGTTATTCCGACGGACTTCCCAAATAAAGCAAAGGGGCGCTTAGCTCAGCTGGTTCAGAGCGTCTGCCTTACAAGCAGAGGGTCGGCGGTTCGAATCCGTCAGCGCCCACAAGGGTGAAAGCCCAAATCTTTGAAATTGGAATTTATATGGCTCGCTAGCTCAACTGAATAGAGCATTTGACTACGGATCAAAAGGTTACAGGTTTGAATCCTGTGCGAGTCACTCTCGGAAAAAGCAATGTAGCAATACTAAGCTTGGGTAGGTAGGTAAGTGGTTAAAACGGGCAGACTGTAAATCTGTTGCCTTACGGCTTCGGCGGTTCGAATCCGTCCCTGCCCACGGATAGATGGAACGAAAGTGAAGTCAATCAGGGTTAAAGCCCACGAATGAGGAGATGTCGCGGAAGTAGCTCAGTTGATAGAGCACTAGCCTTCCAAGCTGGGGGTCGCGGGTTTGAGCCCCGTCTTCCGCTCAAAAGTCGGAACTTCCGATGGCAACACATGAAATCCTTCAATGGAGAGGTGGCGGNATGGTAGACGCGNTACTNTGAGGGNGTAGTGGGCTTAGCCCGTGGGAGTTCGAGTCTCCTCCTCTTCACACAAGGAACAATGCTTCAGTAGCTCAGTTGGTTAGAGCACATGACTGTTAATCATGGGGTCGTTGGTTCAAGCCCATCCTGAAGCGCAATACATAAGATGCGTCCTTAGCTCAGTTGGTAGAGCAATTGACTCTTAATCAATGGGTCCAGGGTTCGAGCCCCTGAGGGCGTACAAGGAAGGGATGGAGACAAAATCAAAATCCCTTTCATTTTAGGAGAGATGGTAGAGTGGTCGATTACAACGGTCTTGAAAACCGTCGTGCTGAGAGGCACCGGGGGTTCGAATCCCTCTCTCTCCGCAAAGAAAGGCTGATATTCAGTCTTTTTTTTATTGATATAATAGCTATACAGACACAAGTTGCCGTATTTTGACTACTGAGTTTGTTTCAACTTGTATGTCCAACCGATGAAGATATTCCAACCCAAAGCAGAACTGAGCCTGTATGTGCGTTATTATTGGACACTGAAGAGTTGCCAACCTTTCTGTACACAGACTTTTCCCATCGGCTGTAGCCAGATAATCTTTCACAGGAGGTCGCCTCTCTATATTCCTGAGCTTAATAGTTGGCAGCATCGGTTAACGATAAGTGGGCAAGTGAATTTCCCTGCACATATAACGTCTGATGGCGATATAGATATGGTCGTTGTTGTCTTTTATCCGAATGTCATCAGTCTTTTTTTGGGCATTCCGCCATCGGAGTTCTACAACATGGAGATATCGGGTGGTGACATAGGGAATGCCGAGTTGGATGAGCTTGCCGTGAAGGTTTGGGATTGTGAGGACGATGCCCGTTGTATAGAGATAATTGAAATGTGGTTGATGTCAAAGGTTCGGGCTTCGCTGAATGTTGACAGGATTGGGGCGTCAGTCAATTGGTTGATGCGCAATCCGTCAAAGCCTGTTGTAGAGCTTGCCGATGCTGCTTGTCTTGGCAAAAAGCAGTTTGAACGCGTGTTTCGCGAATCTGTAGGTATGAATCCTAAGGAATATGCCAGAATCGTTCGGTTTCAGAAATCGCTGTGGATGTTGCAAAAGGGGGATCGGCACTATGCTGCTATTGCTTGTGACTGTGGTTATGCCGACCAATCTCATTTTATCCGCGAATTTAAGTCTTTGAGCGGCTATTCGCCCAAGGCGTTGCTCAAACACTGCGTTCCATACTCTGACCTTTTTTCTAATCCTGCATAAATGTCTCTTTTGTTCTATTGAGGTGTTTTTCTTCGTCGTATCTTTGTATCAAAAAAAATGATGCGAGAGATTAACCCTCAAAGGACCACACGTGCTTATGCGTTTGATATGTGGATGTCTGCCCCGATGCCGATGGTTACATTTATGAAGTCCCTTGAGGTCGGCAAACTCAGGAGGTTTAGCCGTAAACACGGCTGGAAGTTCAACATGCTGATGTGTTGGTGTATCGGTAAGGCTGCTACGAGAGTGAAGGAGTTTTACATGCTTCCGTTGGGCGATAAGATGGTGGAGTATGATTCGTTGGCGGTGTGTACAATTGTGGTCAACTCGAAAGGAGGAATAAGCTCGTGTGACATTCCTTTTTCCGATAGTTTTGCCGTGTTCAATGCTGATTACTTGCGTCTGACCCGTCAAGTGGCCGATAGTTGTGAGAATCACGACATACCAGACCGCATGGTGATAGGCACCTCTGCTTTGGTCCAATATGATATAGATGGAGCTGTGGGGATGTATAGTGGTGTTTATAACAATCCTTTCTTGATTTGGGGAAGCTACAGAAAAGGGCTATTAAAGACCACACTGACCGTTTCGTTCCAATTCCACCACACCCAAATGGATGGTGCCCATGCTGCTCGTTTCCTCAATCTTTTACAAAGGGAGATTGATGGGATTTGGTCATGTTCGGCAGGGTTCTGAGGAAAATGTGTGTTTCCTTTGTGTTGTGCTCGTTTAATCGTAACTTTGTAGCCGTTTTTAGAAAGAAGGTTTGATAGGATGAAACGGAAAGATATAGAGATGGCTGTGAAGCAGTATTTGGCAGCGCATGGTTATGAGCAGATGACGTTGAAGGCGGCGATGTTTGATATGGACGGGGTGTTGTTCGACTCGATGAAGAACCATGCGAAGTGTTGGCATGAAACGATGGCGCATTTTGGTCTGGATTTGCCAGAGTGGGAGGCATATATGCACGAAGGACGTACGGGAGCTGGTACCATCAATCTTGTTTCTCTGCGCCAGCGTGGATGTGAAGCAACGGAGGAGGAAATACACAATATATATAAATATAAGAGTGACTTGTTTAATCTGTGTCCGAAGGCGGAAAGGATGGCTGGTGCGTATGAATTGCTTTGCAAGGTGAAGGAAAGTGAGGTAGTGCCGATGGTAGTGACTGGCAGTGGGCAGAAGACGCTGTTGGAACGATTGAACAAGAACTTCCCTAATATGTTTAGGAAGGAGCTGATGGTGACGGCTTTCGATGTGAAATATGGAAAACCGACCCCAGAGCCGTATTTGATGGGCATGGAGAAGATGAGAAAATGGGGAGGCGAAAAGTTGCTGCCCTATAACTTCATCGTTGTGGAGAATGCTCCTTTAGGTGTAGAGGCAGGTGTAGAGGCAGGCGTGTTCACTATTGCGGTGAATACGGGACCTCTTCCTGATGAGGCGCTGCTAAGCAAGGGAGCAAACTTTTTGTTCCATTCTATGCAGGAGTTCTGTGATGAATGGAAAACGGTCTTTAGCTGTTTAGCATGATGCCGTTGATGATTCTGCTGTTGATGTTTCGACGGGCAGAGCAGAAACGGTCGTAGTTCTGATAGGTGTCGATGCCTGAAACATAGATGTTTTGGGGATTGACACCTTTTTCTATCAGTTGTAGGCGGTTGCATTCCCAAAGGTCAATGTGCCAACGGGTTTCAGCCACGTCTTTCTGTCTGTGAGAGTTCATCAGAGGATAGCGTTGGGCGAGTTGCTCCATCGGGAATCCTGCTTGGGCAAAGAGTTCATAGACTTCATCACCAATCTCGAAGCTTTCGGGACCGATGCCTGGACCAATGATGGCATGGAGGTGTTGAGGGCGTGTTCCGTAGGTGGTGTTGAGCAAGTCTATGTTGTTTTCAACGATACGTTTCTGAGTACCTTTCCAACCTGCATGTATGGCAGAGATAACTTTGGTGGTGTCATCCCAAAGGAGGACGGGAATGCAGTCGGCGGTGCGGACACAAATGCAGATATCGGTGAGGTGAGTAGCCAAGGCATCCACACCATCGAGGGCGAGTGCTTGTTTGAGTGGGTTCATGCCGAGAAAGGTCTCGTCAATAACGACGGTCTTGCCCTCATGCACTTGGTGTAGTGGCATGAGGAGACGGGGAATTGGTATGGAGACATTGCCATCTCGCGTAGTGGAGAAAGCAATGATGTGGGAGGGAGTGGGATAGATGTGCATTTTCGTTTTGAGATTTACTCTTCGTACTCGAAGTCTTCGAGGTCTTCAATCTCATCTTCGTCAAAGAACTCGATGTCCTCTTCTTCGGTGGTATCATCACCCCAGCCTTCGTTATCGTCGTTGGGCAGTTCGTTGATGTAGGCGAAGGTCTTGGTGGCATGGATGATGGATTCTTGGGTGTTGATGGCGGCGATTTTGTTACTCTCGCTATTCATCTCGTGCCAGAGGATGTCTTTAAGTTCTTGCAAACCTTGTTGAGCGACGGAACTGATGAAGACGATGGGGATATCGTCTGGCAGTCCTTCTTTTAGCATCTCTTTCAGTTCTTCGTCCTGTCCGAGGAGGTCACACTTGGTGATGGCGAGCACACGTCCCTTCGAGAGCAGTTCGGGGTTAAACTGTGCCAGTTCGTTGAGGAGCACGTCGTATTCGTGGCGAATGTCCTCAGTATCCGCTGGTACCATGAAGAGCAGCAGGGAATTGCGTTCTATGTGGCGAAGGAAGCGGAGACCAAGTCCTTTGCCTTCGCTGGCTCCTTCGATGATGCCAGGGATGTCGGCAATGACGAAAGAACGACCGTCACGGTAAGACACGATACCCAGCGAGGGCTCCAGTGTAGTAAAGGGGTAGTTGTCTATCTTGGGCTTGGCAGAAGAGACTGCGTTGACGAGGGTGGATTTACCTGCATTGGGGAATCCCACAAGACCTACGTCAGCCAAAAGTTTCAGCTCAAGAATGACGGCGCGCTCCTGCATGGGTTCACCTGGTTGAGCATAGCGTGGTGCTTTGTTCGTGGGAGTGGCAAAATTGAAGNTTCCCANACCTCCACGNNCACCATGCAANAGGGTNACTTCCTGTTCGTGCTCTGTTACGTCGCAGATGTATTCGCCTGTCTCAGCATCATACACGGCTGTACCACAGGGCACTTCAATATAAGCATTGGCTCCCTGCTTGCCTGTTGATTTGTTCTTCGAGCCATTACCGCCGTGCTCTGCCTGAATGTGTCGGTCGTAGCGGAGGTGGAGCAATGTCCAGTAGTTGCGATTGCCGCGCAGGATGACGTGACCACCGCGACCGCCATTGCCTCCATCGGGACCTCCCTTGGGCAGATACTTGGCACGGTGCATGTGGGCAGAACCACGTCCACCACGCCCCGAACGGCAATAGATTTTTACATAGTCAATGAAGTTAGATTCCATAAGATTGGATTGGAAACATAAAAAGTTGAAGGATTGAAGTTCCATGCAATTAGCGCATAGCGTGAAGCATTAACTTCAATTCTTCAACTTTTTTTATTTTACTTTTGGGTGTCAAGGAAAGCGAAGATTTCACCTAACATGGTCTCTTTTGAGCCTTTCCATGTGAATGCGTTGCGGATGCCTTCCTGTTCAAACCACTTGGAGAGGGGTTCGGTTTGCTTGTGATAGACCTCGAAACGCTTCTTGATGGTCTCTTCGTTGTCGTCTGCACGTCCCTGCTCTTTGGCTCGGTTGAGCAGACGGGCGAGAAGAGTCTCTTCGTCAACGATGAGTTCGAGCATGACTCCCATGTCGTGCTTGCGGTCAGCCAGCATCTTCTTCAGAGCTTCAGCTTGAGCGATGGTGCGTGGAAATCCGTCAAAGATAACGCCTTTGCCAGCTGGCAGTGCATCATAAGTCTTGGCAAGGATGTCAATCATCAACTCGTCAGGAATGAGTTGGCCATTGTCAATGTATCCTTGGGCAATCTTGCCGAGTTCTGTACCATTTTTAATCTCACTACGGAGCACATCGCCAGTGGAGATGTGTCCCATGTCGTAACGTGCAACGATTTCGTCGCTGTAAGTGCCTTTGCCTGAGCCTGGGGCACCGAAGATGATAATGTTCTTCATTTTGTTGTTTATGTTTATTTGTTGTTGTAAGTCATAGGCTGATGGAAACTATAAGAAGTTTTCTTTAGCCTTCTTTCACTACATAAATGCTTTTGTGGTTGCGTCCGATGCCGTCGTAGTCAAGACCATAGCCCACAATGAATTTGTTGGGAATCTCTATTGCGCAGTATTTCACGTTGATGGGTGCTTTCAACTTGTTTGGCTTCATGAGCAGGGTGGCAATTTCCACCGACTTAACACCTTTTGCTTTCAGCTGTGGCAACAAGTGGTGCATGGTGATTCCTGTGTCGATGATGTCTTCCACTATGATGACATCACGATTCGCAATGTCGATATTGAGACCGATTAGTTCCTTCACCTTGCCCGTTGTGTCCATCTTCACATAAGAGGAGAACTTTGCAAATTGAATTTCGTGGTCGAAGGTGAGGTGGCGCACCAAATCAGCGGCAAACATGAAAGCCCCATTCAAGATGGCGATAAGGATGGGAGTCTTTCCCTCGTAGTCAGCATTGAGTCTTTCTGCCAACGCTGCAACTCTGTCTGCAATTTGCTCGTGATGAATGAATAGCTCAAATTGCTTGTCTTTTATCGTAATCATGTTTGTGAGCGTTGCGTTTATTTAGTGCAAAGCTACAAAAAAATCCTTATTATAGGATACAAACGGTGATAATAAAGTGAAAAAACATACGATGAGGTGTTGTTTTAGGCTTTTTCTGTCTCTTTTATTAATGTGGATTTACTATTTTTGCACATCAAAGTAACTCTGTACTTCTCAACCTTTTCAGTACAATGAAGATATTATCCGCAGCTCAATTAAAGGTCATAGATGACTACACGATAGAGCATGAACCTGTCAATTCCATTGATTTAATGGAAAGGGCATCACGTGCGGTGGCTGACAAAATTTGTAGTCGCTGGGCAGTTGGCACTCCTGTTAAGGTCTTTGCTGGTCCGGGCAATAATGGTGGTGATGCATTGGCGATTGCCAGAATGCTGTACGAAGCCAAGTATCAAGTGACGGTTTATCTTTTCAATATATCTGACAGCCTTTCTCCTGACTGTGAGGTCAACAAGCAGCGATTGGTGGCGTGTCAAACGGGGATGGCAAATGCGCTGGGACAATCCTGCATGACGTTCACTGAGGTGACTTCTGAGTTTCAGCCGCCTGTGTTGGAGGAAGAGGATTTGGTAATCGACGGTTTGTTTGGTACAGGACTTTCCAGANCTTTGAANGGTGGANTTGCCTCAGTGGTGAAATACATCAATGCCTCTCCAGCTACGGTGGTGTCGATTGATGTTCCTTCGGGATTGATGTGTGAGGATAACACATATAACGTGATGAGGCACATCGTGAAAGCTAATGTCACATACACCATTCAGAATCCGAAACTGGCGTTCTTCTTCCCTGAGAATGAATGCTATGTAGGCGAGTGGGAAGTGTTGGACATTGGCATCATAGACCCATGCAATGAGGAGACGCAGACCCCCTATTTCTTGTCGGAGAAGACGGATTTTCAGACATTGTTGAAGAAACGGTCGCGCTTTGTTCATAAGAGCATTGTGGGCAAAGCGTTGCTGATAGCAGGCAAGAAAGGCATGGCAGGTGCCGCCGTATTGAGTGCAAAAGCTTGTCTGCGTAGTGGGGTGGGGAAGCTGACGATACGAACACCCGAATGCAATGTGCAGGTGCTTCAAACAGCAGTGCCAGAAGCGGTGTTGGATATTGATGTGGATTCTAATTGTTTCAGCCAGTCGTTTGACACGGATGATTACGATGCGATGGGTATAGGTCCTGGTATCGGCACATCTTCTTACACCACGCAAGCGTTTATCGAACAGGTTAGTATGGCGAAGTGCCCAGCAGTGATTGATGCCGATGCGCTCAACATCTGTGGCTCTCATCGTGGATGGATTTCTCAGTTGCCNAAGCATAGNATNTNGNCTCCTCANANGAAGGAACTGTTCNGTCTTATCGGNATGACACATNANTCNTANNAGGAGNTGGANCGTNCNCGCNATTTGGNTATGCGTCAGCAAATCTATATAATCATCAAGGGCGCATATTCGGCAGTTTGTACTCCTGATGGCAATGTCTATTTCAATTCGACGGGTAATCCCGGAATGGCAACAGCGGGTTCGGGTGATGTGCTGACTGGTATTATCTTGGCATTTTTGGCTCAATCGTATCCGCCTGAGGTGGCAGCTCGAATGGGAGTCTATATACATGGATTGGCTGGTGATATTGTAGCAGAAGAGTTGTGTCAGGAGAGTTTGATAGCCAGCGACCTTATCGAATACCTGCCTCGTGCTTTTCGTGCCGTAAGAGACGGGCAAATAATGAAGTGAACATGAAGAAAACAATGATAATGACCTTTGCAGCCCTAATGGCGTGGGGAGCAAAGGCGCAGACACAAGTAACAGAGTTCACCCCGGGTGTGGTTGCCAATGGAGTGAATTACGCATTGCCCAAGACGGCTTTGAATGTGGAAGCAGCCGCCCTAAAGATAGTGTATGTCCCTGGCGAATACGCAAAGTATGCAGAACGGTACTTGCACATTCAGGGTGTTGGTACATCACCTTCGACCACTTGGGAGTTGACCACGCTGAATGTCTATCAAACAGGAGTGCCCGACACAACGAAGATGTACACGGTGAAGCTGAAAGACAAGACGGTTGCACCGATGGCGCAACTGACCGAGAGCGGCATCTTGGTTGCTGTCAACACGCATACAGAGATAGAGGAACACGTTCTTCCTGCTTCTCATTCTACACACCATCAATTAGATGCGCGTCGGTATTTGACAGAGGAGATTCTTTCTGCTACTTCTACGGCAAAGATGGCGGAACTGACGGCTCAGGAGATTTTGGATATTCGCGAGAGCAAGAATGCCATCAAACGGGGACAAGTGGAATCCATGCCCAAGGATGGGGCTTCGCTCAAAATTGTGCTCAGTGAGTTGGACAGGCAGGAGGAGGCGTTAATGCAATTATTTGTGGGCTATAATGATACAACATGGGTGTCCAAGTCCTACAGCTATTTCCCAATTGGTGATGTGGAACAGGATGTGCTTTTCCGTTTCTCGCGCAAACAAGGATTTGTGGATGCGGACGACCTTGCAGGAGAGCCTTATTTCCTTTCTGTCAAGGACCAGCATACAGTGGTGCTCCCGAATGAAAAGGATTTGATGAAGCGTAAGATGGGAGGGCTTGTTTATAACATGCCCAGCATGGCGAAGGTGCAGTTGTCCACGATGAATGGCGTTTTGTATGAACGCGAACTCCCCTTTGCCCAATTTGGTACGATTGATTCGCTAAGCCCCACATTGTTTAACAAAGGGGCAACAACGAAGCTGACGTTTAACCCGGCTACGGGTGGAATCCTGCAGTTGACGCAATAGCTTTTCAATACACCTTGGGTTGGTAAACAGGACCTGCCGCTGGTATTTGTAGAATGACAGGTTCGGAGGAGTTGTGTTACATATTATAATAATACTATGAGTGTAGAATAAAGAAGACGGGGTGCGTGGTGCGCCTCGTTTTTGTGAGAGGATATGGAAGAAGAAGTAAAGCTGTGGAATGCTAATTATGTAAAAGTTTGGTGCGCCAACTTCATGATTTTCTTTTCGTTCATGATTGTCACACCGCTTTTGCCATTGTATTTGAGCGAGACTTATCATGTGGATAAAGNCACCATTGNGTTTGTNCTGTCAGGCTANACGCTGACTNCGTTGTTTGCTCGTCCNNTTGCAGGTTATTTGGTGGACAGCTTTCCGCGACGTGTTGTGTTGCTTACCAGCTATTTCCTCTTTTTCGTGTTCTTTGCAGGCTATCTGATTGCAGGCACCATGACGCTCTTTGCGGTTATCCGCACCATGCACGGTGCGCCCATGGGAGCTGCCACTGTGGCAAACAGCACTTGTGCCATTGATGTGTTGCATCCGTCGAGACGCGCTGAAGGTATTGGCTACTATGGCTTGTCGAACAATCTTGCCACGAGTATTGCCCCTACAATCGGGCTGTTCATCTACAGCACGATTGGTAACTATAACATCATTTTTCTCATCGCTCTGTTGGCAGCAGGTGCAGGGTGTGCCATCAATGCTACGGTGCATTTCCCTGCCAAGCTGACGGTCACCAACAAAGACCCTCTGTCCTTTGACCGTTTCTTCTTGGTGAAGGGATGGAGCGAAGGCGTGGTGATGGTATGTGTGGGAGCGTCGTATGGTGTGCTTGCCACCTATCTTGCCATCTATGGAAAAGAGGACTTGGGTATAACCGCAGGTACAGGCGTATGGTTTGCGGTGTTGAGTGGCGGACTAATCCTTTCCCGTTTGATAGGGGCGCGTTCGCTCCGCAAGGGGAAGGTGGTGGAGAATGTCAATCATGGCATTCTCATCAGCCTCTTTGGCTACTTGCTGTTTGCTGCGTTGAAGAACGAGGTGGGGTATTATGGTGCAGCCCTTATCATCGGTTTGGGCAATGGGCACATTTGGCCGGGCATGCAGACGATGTTCATCAACCTCGCTCCTAACAACAAGCGTGGAACTGCCAACTCGTCTCAGTTGACTTGTTGGGACATCGGCATGGGCATCGGAGTTGTGATGGGTGGTGCGGTGATTCATCACACTTGCTATTCTGGAGCATTTTGGTTCGCTTTCTTCATCAACCTTTTTGGTGTCCTGTTTTATTTCTTGTATGTGAAGCGGCACTTCATGCGACACAGGTTGAGATAGCCCTCCTGCCTGTCANNAGGCNAATANAAAANGATNCCCNCGATTANGNTGAAACGGGTCAAGACNTCATGTTTTGTTTTTGTTCCGTTTCACCCTAATCGGGGGTGTTTCGTGCATCAAGAAAAGTCTCTCCTCAACTCCCCTCTGAAAACCCCTCAAAATCGATGTCCCCGACATCGACCAATCGGAGTCCCCGACATCGGTCAGCCGATGTCGGGGACTCCGATTTTGAGGCTGTGACACAGCTCCTCATCCTGAGATGGCTTGTGGGCAGTGTTATGCTTTCCTGTCAGAGGACAAAAGATATTCGTCTTACCCCGAACCGATGCAGGGGCAAGCAGGTAATTATGTCTTCGTATGTGAGAAAAACGAAAGAAGATGTTTCATAGACGGAAGTAGATTCAGGGGATTCTTTTTATCTTTGCAACACGAATTTAAAACCTAACTCAATCAATGAGAAAATTATTTTATTTATTAAGTGTAGTGGGGGCGTTGCTTCCGCTTTCTGCGCATGCGCAGAATCCTTTTGTCCAGACATGGTGTACGAGTGACCCTGCTCCGATGGTGCATGGCGACAGGATTTATGTTTATACGGGTCATGACGAAGACAAGGCCGATTTCTTTTGGATGCAGGAGTGGCGTGTCTATAGTTCTGCCGACATGGTGAACTGGACCGACCATGGAAGTCCGCTCGCTTTGGAGAGTTTCAGTTGGGCCGACGACCGTGCGTGGGCCAGTCAGTGCATTGAGCGCAATGGCAAGTTCTATTGGTATATCTGTGCCCATTCCCGTCTGTCGGGCGGCATGGCTATTGGTGTGGCTGTGGGTGATTCCCCCACAGGACCTTTCCGAGATGCTATCGGTAAGCCGCTGTATGAGAATGGTAGCTGGGATCACATTGACCCGACTGTCTTCATCGACGATGACGGGCAGGCTTGGCTGTACTGGGGCAATCCCCGTGTCTATTGCGTGAAGCTGAACGAGGACATGGTGAGCTTGAATGGTGAGGTGACGCTGCTTGACATGACAGAAGAGGGTTTTGGTGCTCCCGACATGACGAAGCGTGAGAAAGGAAAGCAGTATAAGGACACTTATACGGAAGGTCCTTGGATTATGAAGAAGCCGCAGGGTGCTAACGCTTCGAAGAATACGAACAAGAAAGCAGCCAAGACTTCAAAGGGCTATTATCTCTTGTATGCTGCTGGTGGCGTGCCTGAACACCTCGCTTATTCTGAGGCACCAACCCCTACTGGACCATGGACCTATAAGGGTATCATTATGCCTGAAGGTGGCACTGGCTCGTTCACGAACCATTGTGGTTATGAGCGTTTCAAGGGGCATGACTACTTCTTCTATCACACGGGAAAACTGCCTGGTGGCGGTGGATTCGGTCGCAGCGTGGCTGTGGAAGAGTTTAAGTTCAATGCCGATGGCTCGTTCCCGACGATTCTGCCTACGGACAAGGGCGTAGAGCCTATTGGTACGCTGAATCCTTATGAGCGTGTGGAAGCCGAAACGATGGCTTTCTCTAAGGGCGTCAAGAGCGAATGGAATGATGAAACGGGTGTGTATATCTCTGACACACACGATGGCGACTTTATCAAGTTGCAGGCTGTGAATTTTGGCAAGAGAGTGCCTCGTACATTCACTGCGAGTGTGGCGAGCGCTTTGCGTGGCGGTTCTATAGATGTGCGCATCGACAGCTTGGACGGTAAGTTGATTGCCCGTCTTGAAGTGGGGCACACTGGTGGCTGGGAGAAGTGGCAGGAAGTGGTGACCGACCTTTTCGTTCCTGTGGTGGGTGTTCATGACCTCTATTTCGTGTTCCATGGTCGTAAAGGCGTGAAGGTGATGAACTTTGACTGGTGGAAGTTCCGTGGCATTGAAGAGTGCAACATGCCGTTGTTCTCAACTAAATATACTGCTGACCCCTCTCCATTGGTGGTGGGTGACACGCTGTTCCTTTACACTTCTCACGATGCCCATCCTGAGGACATCCCCGATGAGAATGAGCGCAATTCCGCAGGATTCTTTATGTATGATTGGCTGTTGTATTCGACGACGGATATGGTGAACTGGACCGACCATGGTGCAGTGGCTTCGCTCCGAGATTTCGAGTGGCGCAGCCGTGAGAATGGTGCATGGGCTATTCAGACGGTGGAGCGTAATGGTAAGTATTATCTTTATGCTCCTCTGCACGGGCATGGCATTGGCGTATTGGTGTCCGACAGCCCTTATGGTCCTTTCAAAGACCCGCTCGGCAAGCCGCTTGTATGGCAGAAGGAGCATTGGGAAGATATTGACCCTACGGTGTTTATTGACGATGACGGTCAGGCTTACATGTATTGGGGCAATCCTCATACTTACTATGTAAAGCTGAACGAAGATATGATTTCTGTCAGTGGCGACATCGTGAAACTTGATTACCACATTGAGCATTATCAGGAGGGTCCTTGGTTCTACAAGCGTAATGGACACTACTATTTGGCTTACGCTTCGACTTGTTGCCCTGAGGCGTTGGGCTATGCGATGAGCGACTGCCCTACTGGCAAGTGGGAGAGCAAAGGGTACATCATGCGTCCTACGGAGCGTGACCGAGGCAACCACCCTGGCATCACCGACTATAAGGGAAAGAGCTATGTTTTCGGTCAGAACTACGACATCATGCACATCGACACATGGGAGCATCATGAGCGTCGTTCCGTCAGCGGTCAGGAAATCACTTACAATGCGGACGGCACTATTCAGGAGATTCCTTATTGGCTTGACCAAGAGCCTATGAAGCAGATTGAGTTCCTGAATCCTTACAAGCGTGTGGAGGCTGAAACGATGGCTTGGGGAAAAGGCTTGAAAAGCTCGAAGATGGGCATTAAGAATACAGGTGTTGTGAAAGACATGCCTTATTCTACTGGGTGTGTTGAAATGTATATCACCGATATAGACGAAGGGGAGTACATTCGTGTGAGAGGTGTCGATTTTAGTAGTAAAGGCACTCAGAAGTTCATGGCAGCAGTAGCTTCCGCCAAGGGCAGTGGTAACATTGTTCTGCGCATCGACGGCATTGAGGGTCAGGAGATTGGTCGTGTGTCGGTGAAGCCAACAGGTGGTGATGAGAAGTTCCGTGTTCTCAGCAGCAAGGTGGCGAATGTGAAGGGTGTCCATGACCTTTATCTGCACTTTGAGAATATGAACGGCACTTTCAATTTTGACTGGTGGCAGTTCCAATAAGATGCGTCAACAATACAACATACAGACGATAATCATGAAAAAGGTAATCTTTGTGTTTGTGTTGATGTGCATGATTGTTTGTGCGTTCTCACAGTCGTATAAGCCTTGGACTCAAGGTGCTTTCGACACCAGGAAGTATCGTAATCTCTTTGTGGAAATGGGATACTCCGCACAAGACGTGGATGCCAGAGTACAAGAGGTTTTTAACGATGTCTTCTATGGTGCTAATAAGGTCTATTTCGAGGTTGGCGATTCGATGGGCTANGNGTCTGACATCAAGAACCATGATGTGCGTACCGAAGGCATGTCGTATGGTATGATGATTGCTGTGCAGTTNGATGAGAAGGNCATCTTTGNCCGCNTGTGGCGCTGGAGCAAGAAGTATATGCAGCATCAGGACGGACCTCGTGAAGGGTACTTCGCTTGGAGTTGCAAGACGGATGGCACACACAATTCCGATGGTGCGGCATCGGATGGCGAACTCTATTTCATCACAGCACTCATTTTTGCCTCCAACCGTTGGGGCAACGATACAGGCATCAATTACAAGGCGGAGGCGCAGCGCATCCTCAACTGCATCATGCCGAGAGAGGTGGAAGGGCATCCCATGCCAGCCTTTGGTAGCTTCGGAGGAGGCCCGCAGGCAGGTGCTGCACCGCAGAAACAGAAGATGTTCCTCATTGACCCCGAAACGAAGCTTATCACCTTCACGCCCGATGGCTTTGGGCAGCGTTTTACTGACCCTTCTTATCACATCCCTGCTTTCTATGAAGTGTGGGCAAAGTGGGCAGATGATGGACGTGCCGACTACTGGAGAGAATGCGCAGAGAAATCACGTGCATTCCTGCATAAGGCTTGCCATGAAATGACGGGTTTGAACCCTGACATGTGTCAGTATGATGGCAGTTTGATGCAGGGTTTTGGTGGTCGCCGCAATGGTGGTAACAACTTCCGTTATGACTCATGGCGTGTGCCCATGAACATCGCTCTTGACTACGAATGGAGCTGTGCTGACCGTGAGTGGCAGCAGCAGTATGGAGAGAAGATTCAGAACTTCTTCTATTCGCAGGGTGTCAATGACTTTGTGGACCAGTATCGAGTTGATGGCTCTTTGCCAGAGGAGGACGAGATTCTCCAAGCTGGCGGTTTTCGTAAACTGCGCCACTCAATAGGTCTTGTGGGCACAACAGCGGCTGCGTCCATTATGTGCAGTCATGCCAAGAGCAAAGAGTTTGTCGATGCTTTGTGGAATGCCAAGCATGTTCCGTTTGAAGATGGCTATTTTGATGCTTACTACGATGGGTTGTTGCGTCTGTTCGCTTTTATGCATCTGAGTGGTCGTTATCAGGTGATTTACCCCAAAAACATAAATACGAAATGAAAAGAAACTTGATACTAATGTTTGCGCTGATGTCATTGCTGACACTCGGTGCGGAAACCCTTCCGTTCGGCAAGGGAAAATTGGCGGTTAGGGCACTTACGCCGAATGCCTTCCGCATCCAATATACAGAAGGTGCGACGGCTGAGATGCCAGAGTGGGTTTATGTCGAAAATGGCTCTTTGCCGCTGAAGAAGAAAGTACAAGGCGCGACCACGACACTCGTCTCTTCCGCTGGTACGATGCTGTGTGTAGATGCTGACCATCAGGAGGTGTCGGTGAAAGACCGTGCAGGAAAGACGGTCTTTCGTGCCACTCAGCATCAACTTAAAGCTGCTACCATGGCTGGTGAGAACACGCATGAGGCCACTTTGACATTGGAGTCGCCCACTGACGAATCTCTTTATGGTTTAGGGCAGTTTCAGGATGGCTATGTCAATGTACGGGGACTTTCTCGACGCCTCACGCAAGTCAATACGCAGATTTCTGTTCCGATGTTCCTGTCAAACAAAGGTTATGGTGTGTTGTGGAACAACTACGGCATGACCGAGTTCAACCCTGCCGAGCAGAGCGTTGCCCTTGTGAAGCAAGAAGGGGAGGGTGTGCGCGAAGTGGTGAATGTCACTTCCACTACTGGCGGTAAGAGTGAGGTGCGTGTGCGCAATCTCTTCAAGGCGCAATTCTCCGTTCCTACGAAAGGATTGTACTCTTTGCTGCTGGATGTTGGGCAGACGATGGCGCGTCGCCACACCCTTAGCATTGATGGCAAGCTTCTGGTTGACCATCGCAATATCTGGCTTCCACCTACAACCTCCATACTCTGCGAGCTGGAGGCTGGTAATCACACCATTGAGGCTGAATTGGAACGTGACGACAAGCCTGTGGTTTATTATAAGCCCGTGGATAATCAGACGGTGCTCCGTTCGCCAATGGCAGAGGCTGTTGATTACACTATTTTTGTCGGTTCTGCGGATGAAATCATTGCTGCTTACCGCCAAGTGACGGGGGCTGCGCCCATGATGCCTAAGTGGGCATTGGGCTACATCCATTGTCGTGAGCGTTTCCATTCTTCGGACGAGATAATCCAGACGGCCAAGCGTTTCCGCGACGAGCAGATTCCACTTGATTTGATTGTACAGGACTGGNAATGGTGGGGAAAGTATGGATGNAATGCCATGAAGTTCGATGAAGNCCATTATCNCGATCCTNGCAAACTAACAGACAATCTGCATGACATGGATGTACGGCTGATGCTTTCGGTGTGGTCGAAGATTGACAAGAGCTCTGAGGTGGGTAAGTCTATGTTGCAGCAGGGCTACTATATTCCAGGTACTGATTGGATTGACTTCTTCAACCCCGAGGCCGCCGCAGCCTATTGGAAGGTCTTCTCTAAGAACTTGCTTCCTTACGGCATTGATGCTTGGTGGCAGGATGCGACCGAACCAGAAAACGACGACTTGAAGGGTAGGAGAGTGTGGAATGGCAAGTATGCTGGCGAACGCTTCCGTAATGTGTTCCCCTTGTTGGTCAACAAAACTGTATTTGAGGGAAATCGTCAGGATGCACCTCAACGCCGTTCCATGATTCTTACGCGCTGCGGATTCCCTGGCATTCAACGCTATGGTGCAGCCATGTGGACGGGAGATGTCGGCAATGACTTCGAGACGCTTCGTATTCAGATTGCCTCAGGATTGGGCATGCAAGNCGCAGGACTTCCTTGGTGGACNTACGATGCAGGTNGCTTCNTCCGTCCTGGCNACCAATATACGAATAAGGACTATATAGAGCGTATGCTCCGTTGGATTGAGACCAGTGTCTATCTTCCGCTCATGCGTGTGCATGGCTACATGAGCGACACGGAGCCTTGGCGTTATGGAAGGGAAGCTCAGGATATCTTCACCCAGTGCATCCGTGAGCGTTACCGTCTCTTGCCATACATCTATTCTCATGCCGCGGAAGNATCGCTNAATGGCGGNGTGCTTATGCGTNCGNTCATTTNCGACNTNGCTGATGATGCAGAAGCACTTCTGCAACAGGACGAATATATGTTTGGTCGAGCACTGCTGGTGCATCCCGTCACAGAAGCCAATGTCAGCCAGTGGAGAACCTACCTGCCCAAGCACGCAGCAGGTTGGTATGATTATGCCACAGGTCAGCATTACGCAGGTGGTACATCCGTCAATACTTCTGTCACTTTGGCAACAATCCCTGTATTTGCCAAAGCTGGCAGCATCCTGCCTATCGGCAACGACCGTCAATCCACTGCCGAGCAGGTGGACAAGCAGATGACACTGCGTGTCTATCCAGGGGCTAATGCGGAGTTCACCCTTTACGAGGATGAAGGCACAAACTACAATTATGAACAAGGTAAATTTGCTACAATTCGCATGGTGTGGAACGATGCCAAGCGTACCCTAACCATCCATCGTCGCCAAGGTGCGTTCGACGGCATGCTCACAGAGCGGACCTTCGTTGTTGTATTGCCCGATGGCACAAAAGAAACAGTGACCTATCAAGGCAAGAAAGTCACCGTAAAGTTCTAAATACTGAAAAGGAATTGCAGCGTTGAGAAAAACTTCAACGCTGCAATTTTTTTTCTATCTCATCCATCCACTCTTGTTCAGCTCTTCCTATCACTTTTCCGTCTTTCGTCTTGGACGTAGCCGCATGCAGGGTATGGAATCCCAAGGCAGCAGCAGCTTCAAGGTTCGTCTTAGAATCATCNATGAAGAGNCACTCCTCTGCTTCTGCACCAAGCTGTTTTAACACCTCCAAATAGANGTCATCATTTGNTTTTGCCATGTGCATTTCTTGNGAGAGGAACACNTGGTCGAAAAGACTATCGACCACCTCCTGTCCCCCGAAGCATTGGTTCATAATCTTCACCCAATGTGCTTCGTTTGTGTTGGAGAGCATGCAGATTCGGTAGCCCCGTTCTTTCAGTTCCTTCACCTTGTCCAAGCGATATTGGGGGATGTCAATACAGCACGTGTTCCAAGCCTCCAGCACCTGCGCCGTCGTTGTGCCTGGGCGGCAATACTTCTTCACTCCCTCCAGAAACGTTTCGGTGGAGATGTCGCCTGTTTGGTAGAGGTGCATTGCGCCGTTAGCCACACTACCTTCCCCCAACACAGCTGCCTTTGTTCCAGCGGTTGCTTGCTTCTCTGCTTGTTCATACGCCTTGAGGTCGATGCCCAATGCACTCATCTGTTGCATACAATAGACGAGGTCAATGTCAAGCAATACGCCTCCAAGGTCTAAGATGATGTTCCTTATCACCGTTGTTTACGATTTGATGTGTACATCCATTTGCTGGAACGGAATTTCAATGCCAGCCTTGGTCAGTTCTCGATAAATCTTCTCTGTCGTCTCAAACTTCACAGGCCAATAGTCCGTAGCGTCTGCCCAAACTCGTACTTGGAACACGATACTGCTGCTGCCCATCGTGGTCATAGGGATGAATGGTGCTTTGTCAGCAGGCGCTTTCATGATGCGTTCATCAGCAGCGATGATGTCATTCAACACCTTTCTCACATCGTCAGGGTTCGTTCCGTAGGCAACCTCCACGTCAATGTCAATACGTCTTGTGCTTGCCTTGGTCGAGTTCTTCAGGCTTCCTGTTGCCAAAGTACCATTGGGGATGATGATGGTCTGATTGTCAGCAGTTGTCATTACGGTGTTGAAAATTTGAATCTCGCGCACCGTGCCAGCAAATCCTTGCGCCTCAATG
>WFLX010050108.1_pt1 | contig 31570 bp, 17 predicted proteins | sample 4967041 | NCBI WGS metagenome assembly WFLX01 (sample SAMN12857096, study PRJNA449069) | gut metagenome | isolation source: stool from male and female vole | host: Microtus ochrogaster | place: USA:Florida | collected 2017
CCACCTGATCAACTCCGGTGCCACATGTCTTGACGCTACAGGAGCCTGCACCGACGCTGCCGGCAACCCTGTAATGAAGAACTCGTATGACATGACCGAAAAGGACATAGAGGCCTGTCTGGCCGCCACACAATGGTGTCCGGCCGACCGTGACTATTTCCGTGGAGGGGGATTCTCCAGCCAGTTCCTCACAAAAGGAGGCATGCCGATGACCATGGCCCGCCTGAACCTTGTGAAAGGGCTTGGCCCTGTGTTGCAGATTGCCGAGGGATGGAGCGCCGATGTCGATCCGGAGATATTCAATCACATCAATATGCGCACCGACCCGACATGGCCGACGACATGGTTCGTGCCTCGTCTTGATGCCTCAAAAGACGCTTTTAAGGATGTATATAGCGTCATGAACAACTGGGGCGCCAATCATGGAGCCATCTCATACGGGCATATCGGAGCAGACCTCATCACACTCGCGTCAATGCTTCGCATACCTGTGTGCATGCACAACGTGAGTGACTCCGACATCTTCCGCCCTGCCGCATGGAATGCTTTCGGCATGGACAAGGAAGGACAGGACTACCGCGCCTGTCAGAACTATGGCCCGTTATATAAATAAATGTGAGGCGGTATAAGGCCGTCACAAAACATGTCTGATTGAAACGCGATGTAAACGCAGTGCGATCAGACAGTAAACGCAGTGCGATCAGACAGTAAACGCAGTGCGATTACGTTGCAAAGGCATAGCTTTTACAGTGTAATCGCATTGCGTTTATAGTAGTATTTGTAATATCTTGATAAATAAGTAAATACAAGACGGGCACCAGCGGTGTAACTAAAAGGTATAGACAGCGTTTAGTGACACTGCCCGTGCTCCGTAATTGTACATTGGAGCGAATACAAGGCCGTGCATGTTATTGTCGCTATCTCGTCCAAGCCATCGTTTGTAGAGTGGAAGTGTCCAATATCCTATTCTCGCAGACAATATCCCAACCCCTGCACCGGCAATGACATCGTTCAGCCAATGACGCTCGTTGTATAATCGCAAGAATGCTATTCCTGTCGCTACCGCATAGGCGGCAATGCCTATTCCCGTCCCATATTCCTCGCGACACAGTTCCGCCCCGGCAAACACTGTGGCGGTATGTCCTGACGGGAAGGAGTTGCGCGCCTCGGAATCGGGGCGCATTTCTTTTACCGTGTATTTAGTGGTGTTTACTATTGCGGCCATAACTATGTATGTAGTGGTTCCAACTATCAGGCGTTCCCTAAACGAATGTATTGCCTTCACACCCGTGAAAGGCAGGCATTCGTATGCAAAGACCGGAAGATACTGCACATAGTCATCAATACGAAAATAACACTCTCCCCGCATATCTGTCATCCTCGTCTTGACGGAGCTGTTTATTTCATGAAAACATCCGTTGTACACGCCAAACGTTCCCGTTGCAATGAGTGCCGCGGGAAGTATCAGCCGTGTAGGTTTGAGCCTCATGTGGCTTGTTCCTAACTTGTGTTTGTGGTTTGATGTTAGCGTGTCCGATAGTGCGATAGAATCGGTGGCTGTCTCGACAGCCGCATACGACGGGCTGTTGACAGCAATACATGAGAGTAAAGCCACACNNGTGGCTNTGCTCAATANNCTGTTTGTTATCATTGGCATTCNNTTNTGCGAATGCCAATGTTCATTCAAATCATTCCCGACAGATGCTATACATGGGCTATAACTGCCCAGAATGCACCCGTCGGAAATGGTGGAATAAACGGCAAGTTACGCCCATGCTATGCACAGACGTTCACAACTTGTCCCTGTTTATTGCCAATGAAGTTTCCGACGTTTCATTCTGATTGGAACAAATAGCAAACGCTATTAAACGATATGTTATGAGAAGCCAGCGCTTCTCTGTTCTGGTTCTTTTACGAAACCATGCTGCAAATTTACTATAAAATTGCGAAAATACAGAATAGCAGTCTGTGGCAGACTGCTATTTTTAATATTTTATAAGAAACAACCTTTGCTATTACGATTTTTTATACTATGGTAAATATGGCAAACGGTTAACGGGACAGGTGTATCAAGGCCGGCCTTTCACCTTAATATATACTGAGTTCTGCGATAATCTTGTTGTAGTTGTTCTCTATTGTCAGCCGGTCTTGCAGTTTTGAGTACACATTATCAGCCTCATTGTAGTACGCCGCTATTGTCACCTCACCGGCATTGACGGCTTGTAAGAGTGTTGTAAGAGTCCGATGCAGTAGAGGCACATCGTACACAGCGAGTTGTTTCTGAAGGCTTGATGCCTCCGCCTGCAGCGAACGCCTGCGGTTTTNCGCCTGATAACGTGTGCTCTCCAGCTGTTGCTCCGCCGCATTCTTACGCATACGCGCCGCACTGACCTTCTTTGAGTTGGAGAACAACGGCATTGACACACCTATCATGAAACCGTTTACGGCAGGCTCCTCATACTCCGTATTGCGGCGGTAGCCGACAGTAAGCTTGGGTAACCACTCCATTTGCGATATTCTCACATCCTGTTCCGCCAACTGCAATGTTGCCTCGGCACACGAAATGTCCGCACCTTTGTCCTGTAAATCATACGGTGCCGGTTGCGGTATGTCGTCCCAATAGGAGCGGTCCTGCGAGATACTTAACTTCTTCAAGACCTCAGGAGCCAGTCCAAGGCGTTCCATTTCTAACCTTATTCGCTCCGTCTCGCCATCGTTGGCGGCGGTCTCGGCCATTACTGTCATGCGGTCAATGCTCACCTTGTTATACTCCAGTATAGTGGCTTCTCCGGCTTTCATACGTTTTTCGCAGATAGAAAGCAGCGAGTCGGCCGCCGATAGCCTTTCGTTCAGGATTCGACGTTTTCCCGTTACCATCAGCAGGTCATAATACAGCTTTTGCGTCTCAAGCAGAACGTCACGCCGCAGCACCGCATATTCATGGTCAAGCGCATTCTGTCGCAGTGATACCGACTTACCGCGTGCCCTGTATATTGTGGGAAAATCAAACTCCTGTGACACGATAAGCTCGCTACTGACAACACCTCCCGCGCCTTTCCTGAAAAAAGGACTGTACTCCACCGATGTCTCCCCAACGGTATTTTCAGCTTTTGTCTCCGCTATTATAGCGGCATTTCCGCTTCTGGCGGCTTTGAGCAGTGTGTTGTTTGCCTCCACACTCGCTATTATTGCCTCAATATCGCTTTGGGTAGTGGCCTGTTGTGCGCAGACATTGCCCGCAAGCAGTGAGCATAATATTATTATATGAAGTCTTGTTCTCATTTGTTATTTGTTTTTATGTAGCCATTCGTACACGACCGGTATGATGAAAGCGTTAAGAAAAGTCGACGTAAGCAGTCCGCCAAGTATTACCGTTGCCATCGGACTCTGTATCTCGTTGCCCGGCAGGTCGCCCCTCAGCGCCAGCGGTATCAGTGCGAGAGCAGACGTTAGCGCCGTCATTATAATCGGATTCATACGTTCAAGCGATCCTTGCAGTATGCTTTCGCGTAATTCCGCCTGCCTGTTTGAGCGCAGATGGTNATATNGTGTTATCAGCAACATGCCGTTGCGTGTNGCTATNCCANACAGCGAAATGAAACCTATGATGGCCGGAATGCTCAGTTCTCCGCTTGTCATGGCAATCGCAAAGATGCCTCCTATAAGCGCCAACGGCAGGTTTAGCAGTATTACCGCACTCTCTTTGGCGTTCCGGAACTGCGAGTTGAGCAACAGGAATATCACTATTATGCTTACTATCGAGGCCAACATGAGAGTACGGCTCGCTGCCTGCTCGCTCTCAAACTGCCCTCCATATTCTATATGGTAGCCCTCCGGCAACTCTATTTCGCTGTCAATACGCCTTCTGATGTCCTCCACTACGCTTCCCAGGTCACGGCCGCTGCAGTTGGCGCTTATAACGATTTTACGCCTGACGTTCTCCCTGTTTATGGTGTTCGGCCCCATTGCCGATGTAACCTCAGCCACATCGGTCAGCGGTATCTTTCGTCCGTCATCCGTATCAATCAGCAGATTGCGCACATCCTCCATCGTATTGCGGCTGTTTGCATCGGCACGCACAATCAGATTAAAGCTTTTTCCATCCTCATTAACCTGCGATACCACCTCGCCGGCCATGTTTACAGCCACAAACTCATTGAATTCCGGCGCGGATATGCCTTGACGTTGCAGCATCTCACGGTTGGGTACTATCTTCAGTTCAGGACATTCTATCTGTTGTTCCACGTTAAGGTCGGCGATACCCGGCACATCGTCTATTGCGCTCTTTATACGGTTGCCTATGGTGAACATCCTGTTCAGGTTGTCACCAAACAGCTTTATCGCGATATTGGCCTGTGTTCCGCTCAGCATGGCATCAATACGGTGGCTTATAGGCTGCCCGATCTCAATGTTGGCACCTACTATTACCGACAGTTTCTCACGTATCTCCGCAAGCAGTTCCTTATGCGAACGCCCGTCGAGTTCAAAGGGAGCCTCTATCTCCGACACGTTAACTCCGAGGGCATGCTCGTCCAATTCAGCACGTCCTGTCTTGCGAGCCACCGTCTTTATCTCAGGTATTGACATCAGAAGCCGTTCCGCCTGCCGTCCTATCTTGTCCGATTCCTCTAATGACACGCCCGGCAATGTGCTGATATTGATAGTGAATGAGCCTTCATTGAAAGCGGGTAAGAAACTGTGTCCGAGTGTGAAGAATGTCGCCATCGCACCTATCAGCAGTGCTATCGTGGCGGCAATGACCTTCTTTTTGTTGTCAAGAACATAGAGTAACGCCCTGCTGTAATGACGTTTCAGGAAACGTACCACTCCTGATTCACCATTTTCACGTTCTTTTACCCCCACAAGCAGATAGCTGCACAGTACCGGTGTCAGCGTAAGCGCTACTATGGTGGAGGCAAACAGGGCAACGATAAACGCCACACCAAGCGGTATAAGCATCTTGCCCTCCATGCCACTGAGGAAGAACAGCGGCAGGAAACTGGCCACAATGATTAGCGTTGAGTTAAGAATCGGCATGCGTACCTCACGTGATGCCTCATATATAACGGAAAGAGGGCTATCGTTGCTGCTCTCTTTGTCATGCAGACGATGCCATACATTCTCCACATCCACAATGGCATCGTCCACCAATGAGCCGATGGCGATAGCCATTCCACCCAATGTCATGGTGTTGATACTCACGCCGAGCCATCTCAATACGAGTATAGTCACAAGCAGACTTAGCGGCATTGTCACAAGAGATATTACCGTAGTCCGTGCGTTGGCAAGGAATATAGCCAGCACTATTATAACGAACACAGCGCCTTCAAGCAGCGAACTGCTCACATTATTAATACTACTCTCAATGAAACGCGACTGACGGAAGGCCTCTGTGGATATCTGTATGTCCTCAGGCAGATTCTTTTTCAGTTCCTCCAGTGCGGATTCTATCTCCTCTGTCAGTCGCATCGTGTTCGTATCCGGTTGTTTGGTCACTGTCAGCAATACCGCAGGCCTGCCGTTTACCGATGCCGTTCCGAGCCGCGGCTCCTGCGCTCCTATGCGTACCTCGGCAATATCCGACAACGATATGGGAGAGCCGTCAACCATCTTCACGACCGATCGCGCTATCTTGTCGGTGTCATCGGTCGACACAACGCCGCGCACTATGTACTCATTGCCGTATTGGTTCATAACACCGCCGTTGATGTTACTGTTCATATCGCGTGTGGCATCAAGCACATCCTGTAGCGTTACGCCGTAATGTTTCATCTTACCGGGGTCAAAGAGCACCTGAAACTCCTTGATATCGCCACCGAGAACGGACACTTGCGCAACACCACCGGTAGACAACAGGCGTGGACGCACTGTCCAGTCGGCAATGGTACGCAGGTCGAGCATGGAGGTTTTGTCGGATGTCATGCCCACAATCAGCAGCTCACCGAGTATGGATGACTGCGGGCCTATGGTCGGTTTGCCTATGTTTGCCGGCAGTTCCCCGTTGATAGCCGACAGCTTTTCAGACACAATCTGCCGGGCTATGTATATGTCGGTGCCCCAATCAAACTCAACCCATACCACAGAGAAGCCCATTGTGGACGACGAGCGCACCCTGTGCACACCTGTAGAGCCGTTTACCGCCGTCTCAATCGGGAATGTTACGAGCTGCTCCACCTCCTCCGCCGCCATGCCGTTGGCCTCAGTCATGATAACAACCGTAGGGGCATTGAGGTCGGGAAATACGTCAACCTCGGCGTTTCGTGCCGTAAATATACCGCCAACCACAAGCAACAGTGACGCAAGCAGTATGAAAAGGCGGTTGTTTAGTGAGAAATGTATGATCTTGTCTAACATATATCGCTAATCAATGATTATGGTTATGGGCGGGTATGGCATTACTTGCGGNAGCGANCTTGANGTTTATGNCTCCTTNCGNAACCACACTTTCCCCNCCTTTNAGGCNGCTTGNAATCTCGGTATATTCCCCGTCAGTCGCACCAAGATGCACCTCTTGCTTGTGATATGTGTGTCCACCCTCATGCAGATAGACGTAATATACCCCCTGTTCCTCCGTAAGTGCCGATGTCGGCACGCTGACAACGTCGGGGCGTTCTCCTACAATTAGGAACACCTCGGCGTATGAACCCGGCACAATGTCACCACGGTTGTCAAGCTGAAACGTCACGGGAACGTATGATGACGTGCTGACGGCCGACTTACCGGATGACATCAGTTTGCCATTGACACTGCTCAGACTTATCACTGTGTCGCTGTATTGGGTACGGAATTTGGCCGATGTTATCCTGTTCAGGGAGGAATAGTAGCGCATAGGCACCTCGGCACGCAAATAGAAATGCTGGTTTTTGGTCACAACCATCAGCGGGGTACCTACCTCAACATAGTCACCGTCCTTTACCATGCAGGCCTTCATGTATCCTGATACCGGCGACACTATGGCGACACCCTTGGCCGATGTGTTCTTGCTTATGGCCTCATAAGCCAGCCGTGCCGTCTCGTATGCGGTATTTATGGCCGCAAAGTCTTTCTCGCTGATAATCTTATCCTTCACCAATGGTATGCTGCGCTCATACTCACGCTTTGCCGCCAGATAGTCAATGCGTGCCCGTCGTGCCGGGGAACCATCCTGAATATTATCCGAGCTGATGTGATAAACGGTTGTTCCACGTCCTATCGCCATACCTTCGCTTATGTGTCGCGCATGATTAACAACTCCGCTGACCGTTGCCACTATGGTTGTCTCGTCACATGAGGCGGCCAACAGACTTCCTCCGGTCTGTATCACGTCCTGAAAAGGCCCGCGTTTTACAACGCCTGTCTCCACGCCTGCGGCCTTAGCCTTCTCCGGTTCGAGTATAATGTCATCCGGCGAGTGCTTGTGGTCGTCCCCGGCTGTTATCTCCCCGTCCTCATGTTCCGCCTCGTGAGAGTGGTTACCGGTGCATGCGCACAGCACCGCAAGCATCGACACATGAAGCAAGCAATAGCCCATGTGCCTAATAAAGAAGTGTTGTTTGTCTGCCATAGCTGTCGTGGTTTAATGTTTTCGCGCTGCAAAGTTAGATAAAAAGAACTGCAACCCGGTTGCAATAATGAGATAACATGCCGGACAACAGGGGTGGCGATAGTGCCATTAGCGTTTTTTCCAGTGCCTGTCGCCAAAAAATACGCCAATCCTTTCTCCATATATGATTTTTTTTATAATTTTGCATCCGCAATAAACCAAACAGTATAGCAAACCGATAGTATTATGAAGAAAGTACTTGCAAACGCAGTGGCAATGCTACTGCTCATGGTGTGTGCCACACCGGCAATGGCACAGTTCAATATCGCCAAGGCCGCCAGCGGCGCTTTGAAAGCGGGCAAGGCCCTGACACTAACCGATGCACAGATGGCCGCATACGTAAAGGAGTCCGTAGACTGGATGGATGCCAACAACCAAGTGTGCGATGCCAACAGCCCCTACACCAAACGCCTGAACAAACTCGTTGAGGGACTGAAAGACGTGGAGGGCATACCACTCAACTTCAAGGTATATTATGTGGTGGATGTCAACGCTTTTGCCTGCCCCGACGGCAGCGTGCGTGTCTTCTCTTCGTTGATGGACATAATGACTGACGATGAGTTGCTGGGCGTAATAGGCCACGAGATAGGCCATGTGGCACTGAAACACTCCAAGAAGGCTTACCGCACCGCACTGCTTTCGTCAGCGTTAAAAGACGGCATAGCATCAACAGGCGGTGTCGCGGCCGCTCTGACCGAGTCGCAACTCGGCACGCTGAGCGAGGCGGTACTCAACTCACAGTTCTCACAGAAGGAGGAGAGCGAGGCCGACGGCTACGGCTATGAGTTCCTGAAGAAGAACGGCAAGAACCCCTGGGCCATTGCCTTGTCATTTGAAAAGCTGAAGAGCCTGGAGGGAGGCACAGCGACAGACACAAGCAAAATGGCAAAATTGTTTGCCTCACACCCCGACACAGACAAGCGCATCAAAAAGATGTCGGAGCGTGCTACGGCCGACGGATTTAAGCGTCCGGAGAACGCACAGTGCCCCACAGAGAAAAAATAACACTGTTTAGACATAAGAAAAACAGAGAATCACACTGCCGGTAAAAGCATATTAACACCGGCAGTGTGATTTTTTTATGTACCATTGCGAATGACATGCCACAATTTATCTCTGCTGACAGCCCCCAAGAGACAACGCTTGGCTACTGCGGAGCATAAAGGACAACGAAGGGCAAAAAGAGACGCCGCAAAACATACCTGACTTAAACGTAATGCAATCGCAATGCAATCACACGGTAAACGCAATGCGATTACACTGCAAAGGCAGTGCGATTACGCTGTAAAAGCATTGCGATTACAACAGTATCCGTAAACCCTTAAATACCAAAGATATACAAGCAGCAGAAAACCACAATCCGACATTAATCCGGCATAAACACCGTTGCTTGTATATTAGTTAATATCACAATCCGTACTATATCCCCATACAGGAGTAACACCAAAATACTAACTTTTAGGTATTGGGCAAAAGACCGATTATCAGTACCTTTGCACCCGCAAAGGAAAACCAAGCTCCGCAACAAAAAGATGAAAGCCAAACTGATAATATACCTTCTGCTCACCGCCATATCAGAGATATTGGCGGCCGGCAAAGCCTACACCGTATCGGGCACGGTGCTGGATGAGCGAACGCTAAAGCCATTGGCATACTCCACCGTGAAGATACAGAACATGGAACTGTGGGCTATAGCCGACGGCAACGGCCGTTTTGTCATTGCCAACGTGCCGGAGGGACAGCAGACAATAGATGTAAAGACATTGGGATATGTGACCCGAACAGTGACATTCATGCTGTCTAAAGACACCGATCTTAAGAATATAAGGCTGAAAGAGGACAACCTCAGCATACCGGGCATAGAAGTGACGGCCAAGAAACGCACTGCCGCCAACACCACATCATACACCATTGACCGCACCACGCTCGACCATTCGCAGGTGCTTAACCTCAGCGACATAACGGCATTGCTGCCCGGCGGCCAGACTGTCAACGCCACACTGATGAACGACTCACGCCTTGCACTGCGGGCAGGAACGAACGAACGTGGCAACGCCGCGTTCGGCACGGCCATAGAGGTGGACGGCATGCGACTGGACAACAACGCCAATATGGACGAGACGCTGTCGGCCTCAACACGCAATCTGTCGGCCTCAAACATAGAAGCGGTAGAGGTTATCCCCGGCATACCAAGCGTAGAGTACGGAGATGTGTCAAACGGCGTGGTGAAAGTGCATACACGTCGCGGCCGTTCTCCATGGATTATAGAGGCCTCCGTCAACCCGTTCACACNTCAGGCGGCTCTGAGCANGGGGTTCGCACTGGGTGCGTCAGGCGGCGTACTNANCATATCGCTTGANCATGNGCGCTCATACAGCGACATAGCATCGCCATACACATCGTACAAACGCAACAGCCTGTCGGCGACATACGGCAAAGCCTTTGCCCTGAACGGCTCGTCATTAAACCTGCAAGCGGGCATAACGGCAGGCGTCGGGGGCTATAACTCTGAGGAGGATCCCGACGCTTTCAGAGACACTTACCGCAAGACACGCGACAATCAGCTGCGTGCCAACATGGAACTGAACTGGCTGCGCAACAGCAGCAGACACGGAGTGTTCAACATTCTGTTTCATGCGGCGGTGTCAACAGCCGACAAGCGGACGGAAAGCTACACCAACAGCAGCGCAGCGGCTACACAGGCCTATCTGCATACCACAACCGACGGCTACGCTATAGCCCGCGAATACAGCACGCCCGAAGAGGCATACGGCGGCATTGTGCTCGGCCCAACGGGATATTGGTACGTGCGTTCCTACAACGACCAGAAGCCATTGTCACTGCAACTGAAACTGAAAGGCGANTGGACCAAGCNTCTTGCAGGNGACAGCGACCGTCGGCAACTGATAAACCGGCTTACAATAGNAACNNAGTTGAACACCTCACGCAACAACGGCAGGGGCGTATACTACGAAGATATGAGTCTGGCACCGACATGGAGACCATACGACTACAGCACATTGCCTACAATGCGCAACATGGCCGTATTCATAGAAGACCGCATAACCGCCGGGCGCATGACACTGACGGCCGGCATGCGCGATGACATAACAACACTCAGCGGCTCCGACTACGGCACGGTGTCAAGCCTGTCGCCAAGAGTCAGCGCGCGTTATGAGCTGCTCAAGAGCCGCCATAAGACCCTGACCATACACGCAGGCTACGGCAAAAGCGTGAAACTGCCGTCGTTTCAGGTGTTGTATCCGGCAGACACCTATTCCGACAAGCTGACGTTCACACCGGGTTCCACAGCCGACAACAAGGCATATTACGCCTATTATACCAACGTGTCCCAAACCATTGCCAACAGAAACCTGAAATGGCAATACTCCAATCAGGCAGACTTAGGCGTCGATGCCGGCGTGCACGGAATACGGTTAGGGCTTTCCGCCTTCCTGCACAAGACGCACAACCCTTATCAGCAGGTAAACATCTACTCACCGTTTTCTTATAACTACACCTCACAGGCTGCCTTGGAAGGCTGTGACATACCCACAGCCGACAGGATATACAGCGTAAACGGCGAGACGGGAGCGGTGACGGTAGCCTCGGCAGCCAACGGCGCCACGCTGTCACTGCCCTNCTCCACTCGTTACACCTACACCGCAAACCGGCAATATGTCAACGGCTCNCCCGTGACACGCTACGGNCTGGAGTGGGTTGCCGACGTGCCGTTGCTCGNCANCANCAGGCCGGTAGGGCTGTCATTGCGGCTGGACGGCTCGTATTATCACTACAAGGGTGTGGACAACACAATGATAGCCGGCAGCCCCAACGGCATAGGCGACTATGCGGCAGACAGCGGCACAATGCCGCTGATAGGCTATTACTCCGGCAGTAACGCCGCATCGGCGGCAACGGCAAGCACGCCGAGTGTCAGCAACGGGCTGCTGAGCAAAGGCTGTAGCATGAACACCACACTGACAGCGCGCATACCCAAGCTGCGTATGATAATGACCCTGAGAATAGAGGCGACGTTCCTAAACTACAAGCGCAACCTGTCCGAGGGACGAAGCGCCGTGTTGCTCGGTGCGGCGGGAGACGTTTTCGGCTCCACATACAACGGGGAGAGCAACCATACCGTAGCGTTATATCCGGAATATTACTCCACATGGCAAAGCCCTGAGGAGCGAATACCGTTCGCGCAGGCCTTAGCCGACGCGCAAGGCAATGACCCGGCACTCTACAANCAGCTCTGCAACCTTATCATACGGAGCAACACNTCGTACTATNTCANTCCGCAGGACATATCATCCTACTACTCCGCCAACTTCNCCATAACCAAAGAGATAGGGCGCAGCATAAGCCTGTCGTTCTACGCAAACAACTTTTTCAACAACATGTCAATGGTACGCAACAGCCAGACGGGGCTGGAGACATCGCTGTTCGGAAGCACATACATACCAAAATTCTATTACGGACTGTCACTAAGAGTAAAATTAAACTAAAATGGCAATAACATATTCACTCCGTTTACATTCACTGAGGGGAACGCTCACGGCATGCCTGTCCCTCCTGTTGGCCTCATGCACATACGACGAGGGACTGGAACTGTATCCCGTGGAGGTGCGGCTGACACAGGCATTGGCCGGCATGCCGGTGCGGATGACCGACAACATCGCCACAAAATTCAACGCTACGACAGACGATAGCGGCACGGCGTTGTTCAAACTGCCGGCCGGTATATACAGCGCCGNGGTGTCAAAGGTCACGGACGACGGCTATTTCCGCAACGTATATNACGGCTCACTGAGCGACATCGTGANAGGACACGGCAGCACTACCGTGACACTGCCGGTAANGNTGACCTCCATGCAGACGGCCAACCCGCTCTTAATAAAAGAGCNTTATATCGGAGGCTGCCAGAAGAATGACGGCTCCGGTATCTTCGCCTTGGACAAATGTGTCATAATATACAANAATTCTGCCGACGCNGTGCCGCTCGACAACATCGCACTGGGAATGGTGGAGCCATACAATGCCGAGGCGTCAGGACACACTTTTCTGAACAACGGCGTACTGGACTATGCGCAGGAAGACTGGATACCGGCCATAAACGGTATATGGTATTTTCAGGACGGACAGAAAATCGGGCCATACTCCGAACTCGTCATCAACACATGCGGAGCGATAGACAATACACTTACTTACTCCAACTCGGTGAACTACGCCAATCCCGCATACTACTGCACATACGATGTGGAAGCGACAAGCGGCGACGGCGGCAAGTATAACAACACCGGCTACTACCCTTCGCCGGCAGAGGTGATACCCACATCGCACTATTTGAAAGCCGTCAAATACGGCAAAGGCAACGCATGGCCCATGAGTCAGACATCGCCGGCAGTGATATTGTTCAAGACCGAGGGCATAACACCGCAACAGTTCGGGGCTAACAGCGACAACATCGTTTACCCAATAGGCAAGCAAGACAATATAGTATATGCCTGTCTGAGAGTGCCAAGGCAGTGGGTTCTCGACGCGGTGGAGGTGTATAACGCCAACAAACAGGCCGAGTGCAAGAAACGGCTGACACCCGATCTGGACAACGGATACATCACATTATATAACGGACAGGGGCATTCTCTCGTAAGAAAGGTGGAGAAAACCGTGGACGGGCATATCATTTATCAGGACACAAACAACTCAACCAACGACTTCCATGAAACTGAAAACTGTTCTCTTCGCTAACCTTCTGTGTCTGCCGGCAATAGCACAGAGAGACTATCAGCTGGTGGAAAACCGCAACGTTTGGCTCACATCAGGCAACGCCGCCGCCCTGACCACATTCGCAGACAGCACCATTGCCGCCGCCAATGTGTCGTATCAGTATGACGGGGGCAGCCTGAGAACCCTTTCGCAGGGANAGCATCAAANCACATACGGGGCCGNGNCACNCNCATACTGCCGTCTGTCAGAGACAACAGTGGTGTACGGCGACANCTCANACANCNACAGATACGGCACACANNCGGNCGGAAGCATGCTCATGCCAAGANTGGAACTGATGCCGTTCGACATAATAGAGGAGTCGGAAGAGACCGCCGGAAGCAAACAGTGCGAGACATTCAACATAGTGGGGGCAATAGGATGGAACACCGCAAGCGGCATAGCCATAGGGGCCAAAGCGGACTTTCTGGCGGGGAACTACGCCAAACACCGTGACCTTCGGCACAGCAATACAATGATGAACCTCAACACAAGCGTCAGTATCTTATACCGGCCGTGGGGGATAGGAGCCGGATTCGTGTACCGCAGGAACACCGAGACGGTGCAATTCAATACCTACGGCACCACGGACGCGGTGTATAAAACGCTCATTGATTATGCCAACCGACACGGAGCGGTGGAGACATTCGGCGGAGACGGATTCACCAACGACACGCAGGAGATGCCGTTGTTCTCGGAATACACGGGAGCGGAGGCGCAATGGCAGTGGCACGGCCTGTTCATAGGGGCTACATGGCAGCACCGCACGGGCTACTACGGCAAGCAATCGCAATATACCGTATCGCAATCGCAACACNCCGGCGACGTATTCACGGCGTGTCTGCGCTATGACCTNGCGGACAACGGCAGGCAATTGTGGTNGGTGGATATGACACNGAACACCGAAAAACTGATNGNAAAGCGCACNAACTACCGCCACATAACGGCAAATAACAACGCCACACTGCGGTATTACGAGTACTATGAGCCTACAAAGATGTCGGACAAGGCGCATACCGACATCATGATAACACTCAACGGCTACCGGAAACCCGCCGGGGATATATTCCTTTGGCACATAAACGGCGGACTATACTGCCGCCACGACAAACAGACGGCATACATATATCCGGAGACATACACCGCAAAAACACACTCGCTGACACCCTTTGTCACTATGAGACGAGGACTACTGTCAGGCAATACGGCGCTGTTGTCGGCACAGGCGGGCTATGCCATGACCTTCGGGAGCGTTGAACTACTGGCGGCGCATGCCGGTATAGCCTACGAGATACCACTTGAGAAGACCGCTGTCAGGCCGTCCCTCGCATTGAGATACGACTANNCCGCNGGCANGGGANGCACNACNAAAGGANTGTCACACCACTCTGTCGCCATAATGGTATCGGCAACATTCTAACATATTGGCAACCATACATATAAATCCGCCCTAAGAACGGGCGGATTTATTATTATCACCCCATACGACAACAGCATTTCGCAGGGTTCATGAGGTCAAAATACCAAAAAATGGGTATTGCGACAGTGCGGAAAACTCCGTAACTTTGCACCGCAAAATAACAACTAACAAATTATATTATGCAGAAAATCTTTACACTTATCATTGCCCTTACGGCAACAATCACGGCCTTGGCACAGATGCCGGGCAACTTGAAATTTATCGGTAACGGCGAGTTTTATCTGCCGGCAATGCAGCAAAACACACAGACCGCAACGACAAAGGATGTCGTTACCGTGACAATGGGTGACGAAACACAGGCATTCGACATTCCGGAGATGCACTATGCGGCAATGAACATGACCATAAACCCATTCAATATAGCCGGCCTTTCATACACCATGACAGGCTCACCGGCCAACGGAGACATGCAGTTTGAATGGCAGGGAAAGGACATTACCACCACGGCGGCAGGCAATGACGGAGCGGAAAAGACCGTGACAGTGTCGGAGTTCAATGCCGCCTATAACCACGCCAACGGCGAATTGACCCTCGCCCTGACCTTCAAATACGGCAACATGCCTTTTGATTTGCACTATGCGGTGGTGGCTTACTACACCAAAGACAATGCCTTCGGACTGGCAGGACAAGGAACAAAGGGCAATCCGTACAAGGTTTACGATGCCAGCGACTTCATTTCAATAGCCGATAACGCAAGTAAAGACAACACATTTGATGGTGTTTACTTCACTCAAATGGCCGATATTGACTTCGGCGGCAATGAGGCTACCCCGGTACAGCTGCCTTCTATCGGCAAAGACGCAATAGTAAACATAACAAACGTGGCATGGGGCTTTGAGGGAACATACGACGGTAACGGCAAAGTCATAAAGGGTATCTACCACACTGACAACGGTAACGACAACGCAGGCAAGTTCAATGCCTTGTTCGCCTCAATCGGCAAGAATGGCATAGTGAAGAATATCGTGTTCGACACGGACAACCATGTGTCCTCACATAGCTACACGGCAGCCATCGCTTCCATAAGCATGGGAACGATAGAAAGCTGCGTTAACAAAGCGGACATAACGGCAGCAGGCACTTTTGCGGCAGGCATCTGCGCATATATGATAAAAGGAGCGGGCACAATAAGCCACTGTGAGAACTTCGGCAGTGTCAAAGCAATGACATACGCCAACGGTATCGTGAGCGGATCACAGTCCGGCAACGCCGTAAGCAGCTACGAATACCTCGTAAATGACTGTGCCAACCACGGCAATATGTCCACCACAAACGGTGTCGGTGCGGCAGGTATAGCGGGCGCTTACTCCGGAGCCTTGGCAGGATGCAGCAACGACGGCACGATTGATGACTCCGCAAAGGCCGGACAATACACCGCCGGCATACTGGCATGCGGCAGCTATATCACCGGAATAACGGACTGCAGCAACACGGGTAACGTGACAGGCACCAAGAATATTGGCGGAATCGCAGGAGGTGTAATGAAAGGTGACGACGCTGACATAAACATAACAGGATGCAAGAACTACGGTGCGGTGAAGGCGACCGGTGCCAACGTGGGCGGCATAATGGGCAACTCGCTGCGTGTGAACGGCGTTGTAACGCTCGACATGTGCGAGAACCACGGCACGGTGGAGTCCACCGCCGCCACAGAGCTAATAGGAAACCTGCGCGGTAACGCCTCAATCGTAATCAATGACTTCAGGATTGGCGCTGACCTTGCCCGTCTGCCACTCGATCCGGAATATGACGGCGTTGCAAATGTAGCCGCAGCAGCCGGCAAAGCAGCCAAGAACGGCGCATATATCAAGAACGGACGTGTAGTTATCATGAAGGACGGCAGCACCTATTCCGTTACAGGCGTAAGATATTAAAACCATAATGGCACACGGTGTGGTACCGCATCAGTGTGGCGCCACACCGTGTTTGCCGTATAAAACAATATATAAAGAATATTTATGACAATAAACCAAAGACTCAATAAGGCATACTTCGCACTGCTATCCGACAAGAAAGTGTCGGCAAAAAAGGCGGGCAGACTGAGACAGTGGCTTCTGTTAGGAGCCGCAGGCGTCTCTCTTAACATTGCGGCACAGCCGCTGCCGTTGGACAGTTGCATAAGAAAAGGCACACTCGACAACGGCCTTACCTATTTTATCAGGTACAACAACCAGACTCCCGGACAAGCGGATTTCTACATAGCGCAACGGGTTGGCTCCATATTGGAGGAGCCGGAGCAGCGTGGCCTGGCCCACTTCCTTGAGCATGCGGCATTCAACGGTACGGTGAACTTCCCCGGCGGCAACGGCGAGGAGCACTCCATACGCAACTGGTGCGAGAGAAACGGCATAAAGTTCGGAGCCGACCTCAACGCCTATACCTCCATAGACCAGACGGTTTATAATATCTCCAACGCCCCGGTGGCAAAGGCCGGAATAGCCGATACCTGCCTCATCATACTGCACGACTGGGCAGGCGCGCTGCTGCTGAAGGGCGAAGAGATAGACAAGGAGCGTGGCGTGATACGCGAGGAGTGGCGCACCAGACGCTCACGCTTTGCCTCAACACGCATGATGGAGGATGCCATGCCGGTGATTTATGCCGGCTCCAAATATGCCGACTGCCTGCCAATAGGACACATTGAGGTGGTGGACACATTCCATCATGACGTTCTTCGCGACTATTACCACAAGTGGTACCGCCCCGACCTGCAGGGAATAATAGTGGTAGGCGACATCAACGTGGACGAAATCGAAGCGAAGATAAAGACCCTCTTTGCCGCGGACACACTGCCGGCGCAGCGTGCCGAGCGCATATATTACAACGTTCCGGACAACAAAGAGATGATTGTATATACACAGGCGGACGACGAGCAGCCGACGCTGAACCTGTCACTATACATGAAACGTGACGCGGAGCCACGAGACACACGAGGCTCACGCGAGGCGTTCATAGACGGGTACAAGTCAAGACTGGCAATGTTCATACTGCGGCAGAGACTGCAACAGCTGTCAAGAGAGGCCGAGCCGAGACTGATGTCTGCATCATGTCGTGACAACAGTTTCTACGTAACGCCCGAAAAGGATGCCTTCGCAATGACAATAGGCCTGCTGCCCGCCAACCCTAAGGCCGGCATTGACGCCGCCATAGAGGTGGTGGAGAAGGCAAGGCGATACGGATTTACCGAGGCGGAGCTTGAACACGCCAAGGTACAGCACACCGTCAGCATTGAGCACAAGCTGGACAACAAGGACAAGACACGCAATGCCGAGTACGTACACAATATCGTCAACCACTTCTGCAACGCCGAACCGTGCATGAATATCGTTGACGAGGCGGCGCTTGAGGCACATCTCTCCGAGACAATAACACTGGAAGACCTGAACGAAACGATAAAGGAAATAGTGACAAACCAAAACCAGGTGTGCATAGTCTTCGGCCCTACGAAGTATGACGGCAAGCAGTACACCATGCCTTCGGAGAGCGATTTCAGAACATGGATAGAGGCAGCGCAGCGGAAAGAGTATACCGACGACACCCAGAACAATGCCGTAGACCCCATATTCATGAGGAAACTGCCCAAGAAAGGCAAGATACTGTCAAAGCGACAGGTGGCGAACGGATACACGGAGTATGTGCTGTCAAACGGCATAACGGTCAGCGCAAGACCGTCGAAGATAGAGCCTAACCGCCTTATGATAAACATGTTCCGTCTGGGAGGACGCTCACTCTACAGCGATGACGACGCCGCAACGCTGCAATTCCTTGGCAGTGTGGTGAGAGAGAGCGGCGCGGCCGACTTCGACTACCTGACATTGGAGAAGAAACGCCGTGGCAAGGCTCTGCGTGTGACACCATACATCAACGCCGAGGAAGAGGGAGTAAACGGCGTGTGCGTAGCGTCCGACCTCAAGACATGGCTCGAAGTGATGTACCTGTACCTCACACAGCCGCGCAAAGACAATGCGATATTCCAAAACAGCATAGCGAAACAGCGCTCAATGCTGAAAAACCGCAACGCAAACCCTAACGTCACCTACAACGACTCGCTGCGCATAATACTCTACGGACAGCGCAAACGCACGGAACCGCTGACGGAGGACAGGCTGGACGAGGTGAACCACGACCGCATGTACCAGATATACAAGGAGCGGTTCGCAAACCTTGCGGGCATGAACCTGATCATAACGGGCGATATACGTGAGGATGATTTCGAGGAACTGCTATGCCAATACGTGGCAAGCCTGCCCGGAAAACCGGCCAAAGCAGCGCGGCCGAAGGTCGGAGAGGGCGTGCTTGACATACAACGCATAAACGCCACACACGTATTCAGCGAGAATCTGAAGACACCGTCGGCGCTGACAAACGTGTTCTACACCGCAAATATACCGTACACGGCAGAGAACGACCTGAGACTCGACGTGCTGTCACAGATAATGAGAGCCGTATATACGGAGACGGTGCGTGAGGAAAAAGGCGGAACATACGGCGTAAGCGTNAGCGGACAGTNCTGNAAATATCNGTCAGAAGCATGCAGCATGNCGATAAACTTCCGCTGNGACCCGGACAAATACGAAGAGCTGGTACCGATAATAGACGAGCAACTGCAGAAAATGGCAACGGACGGCCCCACAACAGAGCAGCTGCAAAAGGTTAAGGAGTATGAGCGCAAGACATACGACCGTGCCGTGCAGACCAACGGATGGTGGGAATACCTGCGCTACCACGAGTTGCGCGAGGGCATAGACTTCGGCAAAGATTACCTGAAAAAGGTGGACGAGCTGACAACAGACGACATACGCCTGTTCTGCAAGCAACTCGTCGACGCAAAGAACCGCATACAAGTAACCATGACATCAAAGAAATAAAAAGCACCTATGACAAAGACTATAACACAAACCCTGACGACAACACGCGGAACACTGGCGGCAGCAATGATATGTGGAGCCATGACTGTATTCTGCCCATCATCGGCACAGGCCGATGACGTGATGAAAAAACAGGCCGACGGGACATACGTAGTGCGCACAAACAATATATGCAAGGCACAGGGATACCGCAACGGCACACCGGTGGAGGTGCATATAAAGAAAAACGAGGTGGTGAAAGTGGTGGCACTGAAGAACGATGAGACAGTACCGTACTTTGCCCGCATAAGGAAACACCTGCTGCCGCTATACAATGGCATAAAGGTGAGCAAGGCAAAAAAGCTGGCCGAGAAACAGAAAGTGGACGGATGTACCGGAGCCACAATAAGTCTCAAAGCGGTACAGAAGAACATAAAAGCGGCACTGGACTACTATGANAAGAACAGATAGGCCGTGTCTGCCGCCGNTCATGCNCTGTCAGGCAACNCACCGTCAAGGGCACAGACCTACGGTTGTATCACNCTAAAGCACAACGCATTACACCCCACTCTGCAATCGCACTGCAATTACACGGTAAACACAGTGCGATTACAATGTAAAAGCAATGCGATTATAAAGTAAAAGCACCGCAATCACAACATGATTGCGGTGCTTTTGCTTTACATAACCCACATAATAGAGGCACCCTGAAATTGTTTCCGGAGTTGACCCCCCGGGCTTGGATATTGCAGACTTTTAGGGAGCGCACTCCAAAAGGAACACATATACAATCATGCAATTTGTATTGCATGATTGTATTGCCCCCACGATTTTTAATAATAGACAACCGGTGTCGTCATAAATTTATCAAATTCCGGTTAAAAGAATAACCTTGTAAATTAACCAATATTAACAACAAAGAGGATATTTCCCATCACCCGCTAAATAGCTAAGTAATTAAATGCTTGTCATTTACCCCCCCCCGCAATATTTGCGGGATATTTTAATTCCTTAACAAAAATTAAATGCCGGCTTGCACGCAAAAAAAATTTTGTGATATTCGATAAATAATGTACCTTTGCAGCTGAATTTTCTTATATAAATACTGTAATCAAGCAGGATGGAAACATACATTAAAATAAAAAATTCTGGTACAACTAATATTAATTTTCAGGAAAAGGATAGCGACATATTATAACTAACAGGATACAACACGAGAAAATACCGCTGTTAAAGTATCAGGTTCTATATAATTAATCCAACAACAAAATAATAACAGGCCCATTATTAATGAGACAGTTATCTATCAGCGGCATAGTACCGCAACTTATAATTGCTTTGGCGGCATTGCTCGCCTCCGGAACCACAGCAAACGCTCAAAGCAAGGCAGGCATAAAGACCAACCTGCTTTACGATGCTACTGCCACCGTAAACCTTGGAGCGGAAATCGGCCTTGCACCGAAATGGACGCTCGACATTTCAGCGAACTACAACGGATGGACACTTTCGCACGACCGACGATGGAAACATTGGGCCATACAGCCCGAGGCCAGATACTGGTTCTGCGACCGTTTTGCGGGACACTTTGTGGGAGCGCACATTCATGGCGGGCAATATAACATCGGAGGCATAGACGGAGTATATAACCTTTTCGGGACAGACGCACGGAAACTGCGGGACACAAGGTATCAAGGATGGTTCGCGGGAGCGGGCATAGCATACGGGTACGCATGGATACTGAACCGCAATTGGAACATAGAGACCGAGGTGGGAATAGGCTATTCGTACACAAAGTATGACCGTTTCCGCTGTGCCGGATGCGGAAAGAAAATAGAGACGGACAAGTCACATCACTATGTAGGGCCGACAAAAGCGGCAGTAAATCTGGTTTACCTCTTTTAATTACACCCGAAAATGAGAAAGATAACAGCAATAATCATAACAGCCCTGACGGGCATGACAATAGCAGCCCGGGCGCAGAACATCGTGGATGGCGTGGATGTAAAAGGATTCACGATGGAACGCAACGGCGAGTACATGACCGTTAGAATGCTACTCGACCTGAAAGGGCTGGATGTGGACGGAAACCGCGCGGTGCTCCTGACACCGAGGCTGGCAAACGGCACAGACTCCGTGGACCTGCCATCTATCGGCATCTACGGAAGGAGAAGATATTATTATTATGTACGCAACGGAGAGAGCATGCTGTCCGGGAAAGACGAGAAAACATACAGAGCGTCACAAAAACCGGACAGCATCGTATACGACAACGTATGCCAATACGCCGAATGGATGAACGGAGCCGACATGACGCTAAACAGAAGCGACTGGGGATGCTGCAACACACTGCTGGCGGAGCAGAGCGGACTGTTAGGACGGCACACGGAGGCTTTCTTCCCTGAGCTGGNATATGTCANGCCGACAGGACANGCAGAGAAACATGACTCAATAGAGGGTACGNCATACATCGACTTCCCCGTGAACAAGACGGTAATATATCCCGAATACCGCAGAAACACGCAAGAGCTGATGAGGATACAGAGCACTATAGACTCCGTGCGCAGCGACAGGGACATAACCATAACATCCGTATGGCTGAAGGGATATGCATCGCCGGAGAGTCCATATCCACACAACAAAGAGCTGGCCATAGGACGTACGGCAGCACTGAAAAAGCATATCGGGCAGCTATACAACTTCGAGGACGGCATAATCATAACGGACTATGAGCCGGAAGACTGGGCAGGACTGCGGGGATACGTGGACAAGTCGAACCTTGAGCACCGCATGGAGATACTCGACATCATAGACAGCAATATGGAACCGGACGCGAAAGAGGCTAAAATCAAACGGATTTACCCAAGCGAATATAGCTTCCTGCTGCAGAACTGCTACCCCGCGCTGCGACATACGGACTACCGTATATCATACGTCATACGCAACTTCAGCGATGTCGAGGAGATAAAGAGAATAATGAGAGAGAGGCCGCAGAAACTGAGCATGAACGAATTCTACCTGGTGGCAGGGGAACTCGAACCGGGAACGGAGGAGTTCACGGAAGTGTTTGAGACAGCGGTACGCATGTTCCCGGCAGACGAGACGGCAAACCTGAATGCGGCAAACGCGGCAATGCGCCACGGCGACAACACGGGTGCAAAGCGCTATCTGGACAAAGCGGGCAACTCTACGGAAGCGATATACGCAAGGGGCGCGCTGGCTATACGTGAGAAAGACTATGACACGGCACGCAAATATCTCGGAGAGGCGAAAGCGCAAGGCCTGAAACAGGCGGCGGTGACACTCGATGAGCTTGAGCGGAGAATACGCTGAAAATAAAACCACACACAATTACCAAAAGAAATAATAAAAAATATATAATATCAAAACAAACAATTAAATGTTATTAGTTATGAAAAAGAGACTATTCTTGTGGCCGCTATGTGCGGCACTGGCTCTCGCCGGCTGCTCAAACGAGACATTAAATGACGGCAATAACATCTCTGAGGCAGGTTTTTCTGACAACTACCTAAATGTATCCATCCAGATGCCGGCCTCAAACGGCACACGCGCGGATATAGATGACAGGGAAGATGACCAGAATTACCCTGATTTCAAAAACGGTACCGCCAATGAAAGTAAGGTTGACAATGTCGTATTATTCTTCTTTGATGACAACGACGTTTGCGTGGATATCCAGAAGCCGAGTACTATAACATTCGCTTCGGATGCTTCTAACGTACCGCAGATAAGTGATAAAGGCACTGTTGAGGTGCGTCTCAGAACCGGACTCACCTACAAAAAGATAGCAGTTGTCCTGAACTCACCGATTGAAGATGTCAACACATATAAAGTTGAGGTTAAGAACTTCAAGGACTTAGAGAGTCGTTCCATGGACTATGCCTCCCTAATTACACAGGGCAAGGAAGCCGAGGAAAAAATGGGTGTAGGACAAATAATGTCAAACAGTGTATATTATAGCATGAACAATGCGACAACCAAACCGACTGCTGACAAGAAAGCAGTGTTGGTTCCCATCACCGAAAATAATATATACACATCAGCTGAGCGTCCAAATATAGACGTTCTGATTAATGAAGGAAAGAAAGAGTATGTAAACATTTACGTGGAGCGCACAGTTGCACGTGTGGATGTTAGCGAAGCTACATTTAACATGGAGAATTATTATATCTCTGAGGCCAATGGGGAAAAGTCCAAAACATTAACTGTTTATGACTACACCACCACCCCGGTCACCTCAAAACAAGTGACAATCAAGCCGGTTGTAAAAGGTATGCATCTTAACGTACTGACTCCTGACACCAAACTTATCAAGCCTATTAACGCAAACGAGGTTGGTTATAATATCGGAGATGGCAGCTACAAGAATTTCCAATGGAATGACCCTGTGAACAAGAGAAGCTATTGGGCCTCAACTAAATTTGAGACCAGTGATCTGAAATATTTCTCATGGGATGATGCTGTGGCACAAGGTGCTGACGCATTCACGCAGTACATAAACCCCAACACCCAAGACCATAAACCAATAGAAGCCAACGAGACGAACTCAGCAAACACAAAAATTATGGTCGTTGCACAGTTATGTGAAGATGGCGACCCGAACAAGCCTGTTAAGCTGGTACGTTATGGCGCCGACTATATGCTACTATCATCATTACAAGCCCTTACGGCGGATATGGTAAACAAAGCTGTCCGTGCCATTGACTGGAAAAATGCAGGGTTGACTCTCAACGATCAGCCACTTAGCGATGAAGAGGCTAAAAATATAGCAATAGCTGTAAATGACGCCTTTGTTGAAGGATTGGAAGGCGAATTGTTCACAATCAAGTTGCTTAATCCTACAGAAGATAACCAACCGGGAGCATCCGACTGGGAGGGAAAAGTGTGCAAAGCTAATGACTTTAAATACGAGATCAAGAATACAATAGGTGAAGGGGACAATGCCATTACCATTGATGACGCCCTTATTAATGTAGCGAAGACAAAGATAGATGAAACTATTGAAACAAGTCTCACAACCATTAATAATCAAAAAATCTATTATTGGAACGATGGTAAGACATATTTCTACACCGGCATCCGCCATCAAGGCTTCCCAGGTTTGTCAGGCAAGGGCAATGATGATTTCCTCTATGGTGTTGTACGCAACCACATATACGACATAAACCTTGAAGGCATCTATGGACTCGGTACTCCTGTAATCGAGCCGGGCAGACCTATCAATCCTGACCGTCCTAAAGATGAGCGTCCAAGTTTCATAAAAGCCAAGATCAACATCCTCAAGTGGCGTGTGGTAAAACAAAACGCAACGCTCCACTAAAATCCCCCTGTGGTTTGGCGAGGTAACGGCAGTACCGCCACCCGCCGAGCCACAAGCAACATTTCAGGCATTTATAAAATAAAGCGCGGGAGTCAGAGCTTTCTGACAGCAAAGGCTCCCGCGAATTATAAAAAACAATATCAGCAACAAGCGATGAGACACTTCTTCTTGAACCACATGCTGCGGCTTTTACAGGTCATGACCGCCATGGCAATCCTTACAGGGTGCGACTCGGCTATATATGACGAGGAGGGCGACTGCGACCCCGTTCACGTCATACGTTTCAGATATGACATGAACATGAAGTTTGCCGATGCCTTTCCGGCGGAGGTTCCATCGGTTGATCTGTATGTTTTTGACAGCAAAGGCAGTCTTGTCACCACGGTGTCACGTTATGTAGGACGTGATGAGGCACAAGACTTCAAGATAGAGCTGCGCGGACTCGCACCTGACAGATACAGCCTGCTGGCATGGTGCGGAGTGAAAGACAGCAAACACTTCAGGGTCAATCCGGCCGGAGAGAGTCTCCCGGCAATAGAGGACCTTATCTGCCGCATACAACGCGAAGAGGAGAACAGCACTGACGGTCACATCCGTGAGGACATAGGGCGATTGTACCACGGACGGCTTGACAATGTTGACATGACGGCTGAAGAGGGACGGCATGAGCATACCGTGAGGCTGACAAAGAACACCAACGTTGTGCGTGTTGTACTGCAGCACCTTTCGGGTGCTCCGATGAACCCGAATGACTACGACATTACCATTACAGACGAGAACGGGCTGTATAACTATGACAACAGTCTGCTCAGGGATATGAAACTGACATATCATCCGTGGAGCATAAAAGGAGGAGAGGCGTCATTCTACAAGGAAGACGAGCCGGAAGGCAGTTTAGAGGGAACACAGACAAGCGTGAGCGCGGTCATAAGCGAGATGACCGTTGGAAGACTGATGGCGGATCGGAGAAAGAGCGCCACGCTGACAGTACGCAACAGTCACACTGGAGCATTAATACTGTCAATACCAGTAATAGACTATATGCTGATGGTAAAGGGACATTACTACTCTGAGGACGGCATATCACCTATGAGCGATCAAGAATACCTTGACAGGCAGGATGAGTATCCCATGACATTCTTCCTTGACGAACAGAATACTTGGATAAAGACTGTCATATACATCAACTCATGGCGTGTAGTACTAAACAACACATCTGTTCACTGATATAAATTCCAATGTTTTCAACCGGTTCAAGACATATTAAGAGACGAATGCTCGGCATAATTACCGCTGCCGCTATTGCAGCAGCGGCACTTGTGGCGTGCAGCAGCGATATGTCCGGCGTCCAACCCGATGACAATGAGACGGGAACCGGAATGATGACAATATCGTTCCGCGTGGCTACGCCAACGGCGGAAACGTCACGGNNGGAANATACCGGTGGCTATGAGGNCGGCAAGGGACTGGAGTCGACAATAGATNTCGACTCAAAAAGTTTCCGTATATATTTTNTCGACACCGACAAGAGAATCATAACAGAATGGAAGGATCCGGTCAAAACACAAGAGCTGACCGGAGTCCATTACAGTCTATATACCTTTACGGGGAGTGTACCGGAGATACTCAAATTCCACAAGCACTTCTATGTCATGGTCATGGCTAACTGGCCAGACTATCCTGACTCACAGAACATAAGCCTCAGCGGGAAGACCATAGATGACATTGTAACGGCCGAGTGGGCAATGTTCACGGCGTTTGACAGTTTTGAGCTGAGCATGGAGAAAGGGCGTCTGATACCACTGTACGGATTGGCTTCGTTCGAGGACAAGACATTTACGCAGGATGAGACATGTGACCTTGGCGAGATAAACCTGTTGCGAGCAGTGGCGAAAGTGGAGGTAAACATAGTTGAACNTCCGAAAGACATAACCATTGAAGGTGCACCGGTTATACACGGTATAAACTCAAGGGGATTCTGCGCGCCGCTCGGAGAGTTCGGAGCGGGAAACAACTGGAACACAGACTATGTAACGGATGTGCATCTGCCCTCAGGAGACTATAACGATACTGACGCCATGGACAGAAAGATGGCTATGCTCGCCCAGGGAGAAAACAAATGGATAGCATACCTGCCGGAGTTCAGGAATATCGGAGCAGGAGAGAACTTCTCACGCATAGAACTGAGGTTGAGCCATCTGAGAGAGCCGTTTGTACTGAACTTCGCCAAATATGACGATAACGGACTGCCGGACAATGTAAACGGCCGTTATGATATAAGACGCAACGACCTTTACAGGTTTTACGTGAAAGGAGACTTACACGAAATATTGTTCAGTCTCACTGTAGAGGAATGGCAGTACGGGGGACGTACCGAAATAGAGATGTAACCGCCAACAGACATGAAGGAATCAATACGCAACAACATATATATACTTCTGGCACTGTGTGCATTGCTGGCCGCAGGTTCGTGTAATGAGAACAATAGCTCATACAGCCGCCCGGACAATATGATACGGTTTAAGGTTTCGTCCGGATTCAGCAAGGGTGAGACAAGAACACGTTCCGGAGAATTTGAAGAGGATGACAGCGAGGGACTTGCCCCTATGATATTGTCAGAGGGAAAGGACACACTATATCTGCACAGGTATGTGGCACAGGAAATGGAGCGCACGACCGGAAGCTACGGTGGGGTCATAACACGCTCTACCCCTATCAACTCGGTGACAGATTTCAAGACTCTCATTGGAGAGGAGGGATTTCGTGTCATGGCGATGTTCACGGCCGACGATGATGAGTATTTTCCATTGTCAACCGCTATGCCTATAGAATCAGAGACACCGGAGGATATTTGGCATGTCACCAACCCTATCCGTTACTGGCCGGACGAGCGTGAATTGCATTTCAATGCTTTCGCACCGGCAAGCGCGGAGGATTTGTTCAAAGAACTTAAATTAGGCGAAAAAATAACATTTGACTATACCGTACCGGTTTCAACCACCTCGCCACGCAGGGACGCAGAGGTGCAGCCGGACATAATGATGGTGTCCAACACATACAGGCACACCATGTCAGGAGGCCACAGTGACCTTGTACCTCTTAACTTTCGCCACGCATTGGCGGCAATAAAGTTTGCGATACGTGATGTCATAAATGGCGAGATTGTGGATATAACCATAAAAGGCGTTGCAGGTTCAGGCTCATGCTCTTTCGATGCAGAGAACGGATTCAACTGGGGAAACTTGGGTGCGACTGTTGACTATACCCAGACATTTAATTACCAAACGACAGATACATACCCCGACACACCTGCCCTCGGTAACGCACCGGTCATAAACACGGATATGCCTGAGAAGACTTTCATGCTCATACCTCAGAACATACCTGACGATGCGGAGCTTGAGATAACATTCAAGATAGATGGCGAGGAGACAAAAACACTTAAAGGGAAATTGAAGACGGATGATATACCCCTGTGGGAGGCAGGAAAGGAATATATCTACACCATATCCACATCATCAGAAAACTGGACATACGTCTTCAATGTCATAGGATCAGCACAAACTGTAAATGATGATGACCCGGACAAAGGAGCTTTCAACGATGACCCCAATAATATAATTGTAAACCCTACCGTCATTGAAAACGCATACTATAAGGTGCAAAGCTACCGCTACCGCACAAACAGGCCATCAATACAGGAGGAGTTAACATGGACAGCCGTATCTACAAACGGCAAGAACACTATTCCAGAGGAGTTTCTAAGCTATAAGGACAAAGTAAAGTCGGAACTAACACCGGAGGAATGGTTCACTACAATAACTTACAACGGCGAAGGCTCAACAGAGCCCCTTAAATATGACGTTGTATTCAATGCTCAGTATGTTGCTACCAACTGGTCTGGAGACTGGGAAATGCGTAGCAAAAAGGAAAATGGAACAAAAGATGAACCTATTGACTTGTCAATGCGAAATGGGGGAATGGGAGTAAGAAACACCGCCAACTGCTACGTTGTGAACGCAGGCGGATGGTATACTATTCCATTGTATTACGGCAATTCCATAACAAATGGACAAAAAAATGAAAGGGCATATAAATATCTAAAGACAGATTTATTGAATGACAATGGCAAACATACAGAAAATGGATACACATCTTTGATGAAGTTTGTAAATCACAAAGGTTTGCCTATTGAGACACCGGAAATCACAGGGGCAGATAATGCTACTCTTGTATGGCAGGATGCCTATGGTATTTTTGACCATATTGAACTCGCAGGCAACGTAATAAAGTTTCATATTGCACATGAAAACCTGCAGCAGTCAAACAGTGTTATCGCTGTTCGTGACAATAATAATAATATTATGTGGAGCTGGCACATTTGGGTTACAGAGCATTGGGTGGATGATAACCTTGTGCTTAATCAAGGTATTATAAACTGTGACGCATGGGATGAGGATATGGGAACCTTTGATGTCGCTCCACGAAATCTCGGATGGTGCGACCCTAAGAATGTGCAATATCTTGAGAGAACCGGAGAACTAACATTCACTCAGGAACAATCGGATAAAGAGCATAAGCTGAAAGTAACACAACGTGGAAAGTTGATTCAATACTGGATAGGTAATAATACCTATTATCAGTTTGGACGTAAGGATCCAATGGTAGGCTTCCGCAACACTGACNATCNGGTGAAATACAACNTCGGCNCCANGAAGTANGAAAAAGAGGCCATAAACAACAAGGAAATCAAAGATGGAATACTAAGACCCAATGTGTTATTCGGAGGAGTCGATGCGGGACTTAATTCCAACGACTGGTTGAAAGCAGGCCTTGATTATTATAACTTATGGAATAATTATAGTGCATCGGGAAATTATCTGACAGGTGAGTTTGAACCGAAAATTGAAAACGGGAAATTGACAGGAACAACAGCAACACCTATTCTGACAAAAGCGTTTGCTTATTCTGCGGTGAAAACCGTCTATGACCCTTCTCCTGCCGGCTATGTCGTCCCTCCAGTCAGTTTCTTTAATCTCTTCACAAAGGGACGCGCTTACGCAGACTATGCCAATGCCGACAACGTTGTATCATTAGCAGACTTCAATGGTGAAGCAGAGTGGATTAGGAAAGAAGGGGACAGAAACTTCTTTACTTTTTACGCATATCCGAAACGGAACGGAATAAACGGTGACAAGATTTTGCTGACAGGAACGGGACACCGATGGTACCGGAACAGCCTACCTTGGGGGTTGGGTGGTAATTTTAATCCACATTATATATATTTGTGGAGTAACTCATGCTCATTCACCATGAACGACAGAGGTGCTTTCTCTCTCGCTATTGGACAGGACATAAATGAAAAACAGGGTAATATTGATATAAAGGAGCAAAAAATCTTCATTATCACAAGCCACCTCATAGGACGCAAGAATATGGCACGCCCTGTACGCTGTGTAAAGGAATTTCAATAATCCCTAATTATATAATATATCTTATGAGACACATCACCGCTATCATTATATTCTTTACCGCCATGGCGGTGTGTGTCTTACAATCTACAGCACAAAGTGTGCGTGAGTTACCATTGCCTACAGTTCCCGACTCACTCACAGTGCCTATGCAACGTGCCGATTACATCCTTGAGCATTTTTGGGATGCTATGGACTGGTCTGACACGGTATTGAGCCGTGACACCACATTCATGGAACAACACATATCCAATTATTTCAGTGTTGTGCCGCACTCCTCGCCTGAAGGTGCAAGACGTGCCATGCATGATTTCGTAGGCCATGCGATGGCCGACTCCCTTACACTACACCTTATCACTACCCTCACCCATCGTTATCTCGGCGAACCACAGTCACCGGTATATGATGACACCGCATACGAACAGATGTGCCGTGTGCTGTCAACGGTATATCCCTCCANGTCNCCACAAGGTACATATATAGCCTATCAGCTTGAGTGTCTTAGGAAAAACCACCCCGGCACGACAGCGACAGACTTCGTTTTCATAGACCGTGACGGAATACAGCACCGCTTACTTGAAACCCTTAATCCGCAGGCGCGCACCATACTTGTATTTTTTGATCCGGACTGTCCGGACTGTCATTCTCTTGCAGATACCATGGGCAACGATGCAGACATAAAACAGCAAATATCCGCCGGCATTCTTCAAGTGGTGTTCATCACCCCATTTGACACACCGGTCTCCCTTTGGCAATCTTACGCCGCTACCCTCCCTCATCAATGGATAGTAGGCTATTNTCCNAANGGNCNTANCGNCACCGNTGAACTTTACTATTTGCCTGCCATACCAGCCATATACCTACTCGAACCGGATGCAATAGTCGCCCGCCGCAACACCCTGACATATAGTTATAACAATGTTAATAATAGCCAGTATGTTTCGATGAATTCAAAAGACTATACAGTTGGCAATTTCAAGATACACTCATTTATTACTCATCATAATAGCTCAGATCTTTCTTCTCTCGCTATTACTGCATTCTATATTGATGGAGGAGATCTAAAGTTGCTTCATTCCGGTG
>WFLX010001809.1_pt1 | contig 31550 bp, 31 predicted proteins | sample 4967041 | NCBI WGS metagenome assembly WFLX01 (sample SAMN12857096, study PRJNA449069) | gut metagenome | isolation source: stool from male and female vole | host: Microtus ochrogaster | place: USA:Florida | collected 2017
CTGGCACTTCTGCCGCCGACGGCGGATGTGGGGATGCGCGTTTTGGGTATGATGGGCATGTTTGAGATCATGGAATAAGTTCACAAACGCCTGTCTTGTCTCACATCGCTCTTTATCATAAAACTGCAAGTCCGGAAGTAGCCGAAAGATGCCTAAAGACTGTTGCAGCAGATAATAATCTTAACGCAGTTACAGAACTCGGTGTGCTTTATGCCTTGACACCTCAGTTTAGTAACCGAGCCTCCGACGGAGTGAAACTTCTCCAAGCCGCAGCCAATGCAGGCGATAATGACGCTAACGCATATCTCGGACTTTATTACTATAATAGAAATGACTATAAGAAAGCAAAGGCATATTTCGACAAATGCAACCCCATGAACTTCGGTTTTGGGAACACAGCTTTAGGAGGAATGTATCTCCAAGGGAAAGGAGTGAAAACAGATGGAGCCAAAGCAAGGGAATATTTCCATCAGGCAGCCCTCGAAGGATATGCGCGCGGTGCAAGCCTTTATGGTCATAACCTACGTGCCTCAGGAGGAGGTCCTATCAATTACCCTGAAGCATTCTTCTGGCTATATATTGCGGGCGATCTTGGCGATGATACAGCCCGAGCTACACTTGGCAGAAAACTGAACGGCGAAAGTTTCGGAGAAGGGGAAGCAGCCGAAGATGGACAAGTAGCTCTCCACTGGATATATACCGTCAATAGTATGCAGGATATGAAGAATGAGCCGGTATATAAGGACGGTTTCCTGCCGGGACTCAAAGCAAAAGAAGCAGCAGCCGAAAAAGGTGACGATTGGGCTCGCTTCTATCTCGGAAGCTTGAACTACAACGATGATTTCCTCAACCAAAACTATGCTCAGGCAATCCGATACTATGAACCCATAGCAGCAAATGCCAAACTACCTGATACTGTCCTCGCCCTTGTCAATTTACGGCTTGCAGACATGTATCAAAATGGAAGAGGGACCAAGGCCAATTCAGCAAAAGCTACAAAATATGCAAAAGCAGCCGCTAAATATGGCAATCTCCAAGCATATAAGGCAACAGAAAACTTTAAATAAAAATCAAATGGGTGAGTCTCACTGAGATCTACCCATTTTTTCTTCCATCAGATTAAGCATTTTTATAGTAGCCTTTATTGCAGCCTCCGTCTGGTCGGCATCAAGTCCGCGTGTCCGATATACCTTTTCGTTCCATTCCCAAGTGATGACCGTCTGCACAAGGGCATCAGTGCGGCCTCCGGGTGGAATGGAGACAACATAATTGGTAAGATGTGGGAAGCGACGCCCAAGCTTCTCCTTATATAGCTGTTTCAAAGCTTTCACAAAGGCATCGTATTGTCCATTACCGGAAGCCCTCACCTCATGCGTCTCTCCATTTATCTCTATCTTCAAGGCTGCCATAGGTTTCAAACCGTAAGCCGTACTAACCATATAGCTTAGCAGTTTCACATGCTCTGCCTGCGACACACTATTGAGCACATCCGACACTATATATGGCAGATCTTCCTGTGTGACTACCTCCTTCTTATCCCCAAGCTCTATTATTCGCTCCGTCACTTTTCGTGTCTGTTCCGATGTGAGCTCAAGACCAAGTTCCTCAAGATTCTTAAGGATATTTGCCTTTCCGCTATTCTTGCCGAGTGCATATTCACGCTTTCTGCCAAAGCGCTCGGGAAGCAAATCATTGCAATAAAGATTTGCCTTGTTGTCGCCATCGGCATGCACACCAGCCACTTGGGTAAAGACGCTTTCACCCGTGATCGGACGGTTTGGAGGGATAGCTATACCTGAATAATTCTCCACCAATCGGCTGACATCATTAAGGCGCTCTTCCTTTATATTAGTGTGCGCATTAAACTGATCCTTGAGAATGGCCTGAACACTTGCAAGGGGTGCATTTCCAGCTCTCTCGCCCAAACCGTTTACGGAAGTATGAATTCCCTTACATCCTCCGAGCACCGCCGCCAACACATTAGAGATAGCAAGATCATAGTCATTGTGGGCATGGAAATCAAAATGTACTCCGGGATAAAGCTTCACCATCTTCCGCATGAAAAGCAAAAGCTCCAAAGGATTCAAAATGCCCAAAGTATCGGGAAGCATAAATCTCTTGATTCCGCAATCCTTCAAGGCATCCATCATCGCAAACACATAGTCAGGCGAATTTTTGATACCATTGCTCCAATCTTCAAGATAGACATTGACGCTTATACCCATATTCTGAGCAAGGCGGATATTCCTCCGGATATCCTCAAAATGCTCTTCCGGGGTTCTTTTTAACTGATTGCGGCAATGGTTTTCAGAGCCTTTACAGAGAAGATTTATATTGACGCATCCACAATCATTGATCCATTGCAAAGAAGTGCCGTCATCGACAAATCCAAGCACCTCCACACGATGCAAAAATCCGGCTCCTCGAGCCCACTTGCATATTCTGGTGACAGCATCCTTCTCCCCTTCCGACACGCGTGCAGAGGCGACTTCAATGCGGTCAACATTAAGGTCGTTTAGGAGCGCACGTGCCACCATCAGTTTTTCATGCGGAACAAAACTTACGCCGGATGTCTGTTCCCCATCACGCAGAGTGGTGTCCATGATCTCCACGTAGGCGGAATGGCTGTTCATACCCTTTTTCGCTGTTGGTGTCGTCACGCCTTCATAGCCTCCTCCCAGGCTTCTGTCTTATCTTTGTTTTCAAGAAGGAAATCTATATCGTCGAGGGCATTAATAAGGCAATATTTCTTATACCCATTGATCTCAAACTTCTCGCTTTCCCCAGTAGATTTGTTAGTAACGGTCTGATTTGGAAGGTCAACTTCTACTTCAGTTTTTGGGTCTTTTTCAATTGATGCAAAAAGATTTGCCAAGAATGATTCACTTACCACGACCGGAAGCACAAAATTATTCAGCTCATTATTCTTGTGGATATCCGCAAAGAAACTGCTGATAACTACACGGAATCCATATCCGGCAATCGCCCAAGCCGCATGTTCGCGACTGGATCCGCTGCCGAAGTTCTTTCCTGCTACCATAATCTCTCCGCTATATTTTGGATTGTTTAGCACAAAATCCACATTCAGAGTTCCATCCGGATTATATCGCCAATCACGGAAAAGGTTTTCTCCAAAGAAACTCTCTTCTCTGGTAGTCGCCTTTAGAAAGCGGGCAGGAATTATCTGGTCGGTATCTACGTTTTCAAGAGGGAGAGGCACGCATGTGCTCGTTATGATATCAAATTTCTGTTTCATAGCATAATGTATTACTTTGACAAATCGTAAAAACGTAAAACGCAAAAGTTACAACGCCCGAGGGTCAGTTATGACGCCGGTTACGGCGGCTGCGGCTGCCACGAGAGGACTTGCGAGTATAGTTCTTGCTCCCGGGCCTTGACGACCCTCGAAGTTTCGATTTGAAGTCGATACTGATAGTTTCCCTGACGGAATCTTGTCATCATTCATCGCAAGGCAGGCGGAACATCCCGGTTGACGGATCTCAAACCCTGCCTCTTCAAGAACTTTATCCAAACCTTCTTCCTTAATTTGATCATACACCATCCAACTTCCCGGAACGAGCCATGCGGTTACACTGTCTGCCTTCTTTCTTCCTTTAGCTATGGATGCAAAAGCACGGAAATCTTCGATTCTTCCGTTGGTGCAAGCTCCGAGGAACACATAGTCTACGGGCGTGCCAAGCAATTTTTGACCAGGTTTGAATCCCATGTAGTCAAGACTCTTGATGAACGATGTCTTTCCAGCTTCAGGGATGGTATCGAGAGTGGGAATTGACTCAGTAATGCCCATTCCCATACCCGGGTTTGTACCGTATGTGACAACCGGCTCAATATCCTCTGCATGGAATGTCAATTCCTTGTCAAAGACGGCGTCATCACCACTCTTCAGAGTCTTCCAGTATTCTACAGCTTTATCCCATTCTTCCCCCTTAGGTGCATATTCTCGCCCCTTTATATATTCAAATGTCACTTCATCTGGAGCTATGAATCCTCCACGTGCTCCCATTTCTATAGATAGATTGCAGAGAGTCAGTCGTCCTTCCATCGAGAGATTGCGAACTGCTTCTCCTGCATATTCTACAAAATAACCTGTAGCTCCGGAAGTAGTCAGTTTCGACATCAAATAAAGTGCCATATCCTTGGCATTTACATCCTTACCAAGCTTTCCCTCTATATTGATACGCATTGATTTCGGCTTCTGTTGAAGTATACACTGAGAAGCAAGCACCATCTCAACTTCTGAAGTACCAATACCGAATGCGACTGCACCCATGGCTCCATGAGTGGAAGTGTGGGAGTCGCCACAAACGATAGTCATACCGGGAAGTGACAGACCCTGTTCAGGCCCTACTACGTGGATGATACCGTTCTTTGGATTCATCATGCCAAAATGCTCCAACCCGAATTCCTCGGCATTTCGCGCAAGAGTGTCCACCTGAGTCTTACTGACGAGATCCTCTATCGGTTTGTCCTGATCATGTGTAGGTGTATTGTGGTCTGGCATACAGAATATGTTTCCTGGGCGGAAACATTTGATGCCACGACGGCGCATTCCCTCGAAAGCCTGCGGACTCGTCACCTCATGGCAATACAACCTGTCGATATAAAGCTGCTCCGGACCATCCTCCACGTGTTGCACCACATGCCGGTCCCAAATCTTATCAAAAAGAGTGTTAGCCATTTCCTATATATTTAAGTTATTTTTTACCTGTTAAAACTCTCAATAATCACTAACAATTTGCAAAATTAATCCAAATTCCACAAATATCCTAATTTTCTTTACATTTTCACACAAAAAAATCACCTTTAATTCCAAAACATTTACTAACTTTGCATCTCAACCTATAAGTAAACAATATGGATTCCTACAATTATAAAAAAAACATAGAGTCAATAGCATCTGATTCTCCCAAATCAATAGAAGAGAAAATCGATGAAATCCTTTCTGCAAGAGACAACATCGAAAACTGCGACGAAAAGGAAGAACTCAAAGTTAACGAGTATTGCTATTCTACCCTCATCCAACTGCTTGTCAACGAGAATGCCACAATGAGCCATATCGAAGAACTAATGCAACTCTACACTCTCCTCGCAGAAACCTACGATGAGGAAGAAGAATATCAACCTATAAATGATATAGCATGCGAAGTGATCGAAATGATACGCATAAATGCTGTACCATGGGATATCATCAAGGAGACTCTCCCACGTCTGATCGATGCAGTTAATGATACTGTCTTCTATCATACTTCGTATGATCTTCATGCGTGGCTCCTTAAAAAAGCTTTGGAAGCAGACGACCTTACAGAAGAATATAAAGGAAGAGCAAGAAGGCTACTCAAACTTCGTATTCTTTTGGATGATATCGATCGCATTGACAGGCTCTTTGACAGACCACTCCAAGAAGCTATCGCAAAACTTTTCACACCCCAAGAACTCGTCAAGATCATCATCCATCCCCAGTTGGGGCACCTCCGTCAGGACCCTATAGAATTCACCGAACGATGGGAAGACATATATTATGAAGTGGAAAAACGTCTCGATGAACGTTTCACCAACGTCCCAAGGCAGATGGGGTTCTGCTTCTTATACTGGAACGCTAAGCGTGAATTGCTCAAAGCCGAATATGGAATCGACTGGAAATCTCCTTCTCAAATGAATCATGGCGTAAAGTTTGATTAAATCGACAAATAACATGGAAAAGAAATCACTTACTGAGATGTTCGATCTGATGATCGAAAATAGCAAAGACAATCAAAAAGCCCTTGAAAAGCTATTCAAGATGATCAAGGAAGCTCCTGACAGCGGAGAGCGTGATGGGCTGCTTGCATTGATTTATCATGAAGGAATCAGCGTAGAACCGGATTTGGACAAAAGTTTTGAATATGCCGAAAAAGCAGCCTTCGAGAGTGGAGATCCGCTTGGGTACTATATCCTCGGCTATATGTGCGACAACGCAGAGACTCCCGATCAAGCCGAAGGGGGGCCTCGCCAGAAATACGACCATTATGATGCCGAACGCTTCTATGAAATATGTTCCCAAAAAGAAAGCAAATGGAAAGTTCCAGCTTGTCATTGGCTCGGAGACTATTATATGGATAGTGCTAAAGGAGGAGATCCCGAAATAGGAGTGGAATATTACGAAAAAATCGCAAACGAAGACGCTGCTGCAGCTGGCAAACTGAGCGATTACTATTGGGACATAGTAATGCCAGACAATACCGAAGATGAATATTGGACTCTCCCACTCTTCAAATGGACAAAAGTTGCTTCTGAGCTTGATCCTGAAGAATACCTGTACCGTCTCGGATGGTTGTATGCCGATGGTATCGGATGCAAAAAGTCGTTTTGGCTCTCGCTGAAATATTTCAGAGAAGCTTTCTTTCACGATGATTGGCGAGGAGCCTATTCGGTCGCAAATATACTCGAAGAGTACATCGCAGAACATTCAGATATGACAGATGATGAAAAGGAAGAGCTAAAAGACATGATATCATCATGGAGAAAAAAGGCTGATGAGATGAAAGAAATCTCTGACTCTGAAGAACAAGACAACTCTGACGAAGAAGACTGATATAATATATTAATATCAACTCCAAAGCACTCTAAGCTTAGATTTTATCTCATAAAAAGCATTTTAAGCAAAAAAATCGTTGATTTTAATAAAAATATATAACTCAATATTTGATAGACTGAAATTTTTCACTAATTTTGCAGTCTGAAAACAAAAATACTTCTTAAAACACATCATAAGAGATATGACAAAAGCAGAAATCGCAAACGAAATTGCCAAGAAGACTGGTATAGACAAATCGACTACAATTGAAGTCATCGAACAGTTCATGAACGTTGTCAAAGACAGCCTCGCTCACGGTGAGAATGTTTATCTCCGTGGTTTTGGTTCTTTCATCATCAAGGAAAGAGCTGAAAAGACTGCACGCAACATCACAAAGAACACAGCTGTCATCATCCCGGCTCACAACATCCCAGCATTCAAGCCGGCTCCTGTCTTCAAAGAAGCTGTTGCAAAGGGATAATGCCCTAATCAATCAAAACAATCTTAAGAAAAGTCCCGCAATTGTGTCATGCAACGGCGGGACTTTTCTTATAACTTTTTTATAATAGGAACAATTTCCAGAGATGAATTTCAATCGTCGTATCTAATGAATTTTCCTTTTTCAGTAAATCTCACGTCCTTTCCGTTGGAAAGTTCTACTTCATAGCCATAATTTTTTTTCTCGATTCCAGTCACTTTGGCATTCTTTTCATTGTCTTTCACAAAATTATTGATCGGATTCGGANTAATATCAGCTGGAACAGCTGTATTANGTGCCACTTCTACTTCNATCCAGTTACCATGCTTGTCGAAATAAATTTCAGAGCCATCTGTCATTACAACATCATATTCTCTGATCCGACCAAATTCCTTACCGATCTTTATATGGCTCACTTCGGCTGTGAAGTTTTCCTTCAAAATTGCTTGTGCTGCCTCGGGGAGGACGTTGACATCATGGGTTCTGCTGGTTCCTGCTGAAGCTGTAAGAGCTCCNATAGTNATTGCNAGANTCAAGAATAANNTTTNCANANNATCAANNNTGTATGNNTNNTTTTAANAGNNTTTTCATTANTAAAATGTCATGATTCNATTGAAAGTTCAACATTTACANAAATGTAATAACACTCACAAAAATGCAATCAATATGAAACAAAGATGGTGCTTGTCAACGTTGACAAGCACCATCTTCTGATTTGATGAATTCACTATTTAGAGATTATCTTGCTTCGCAAAACTTTTCCATTACTATAAGTTGCTATTTTTACTGCTACTCCAGCTTTATTTCCTCTGATCTCGCGACCTTGCAAATCGTACCATTTCACAGATACAGGAATGTCATCTCCTTCTATCTCATTAGCACCGGTATCTTCTCCCCAGTATGCCATTTTGCTGTAGACTTCTTCGCCATTTTCATTGACATAAATGCTGCGGATACCCACGCTTGTCACATCGCCGTCATAATAGAGATAAACTGTATGGTCTTCCGGATTTTCTGATGCTACCCAAAAATCATTCCAATCATCATATAGATACGGTATGAGAGAAGTGTTCTCTACATTCCAGTCCTCATCAACTATATCAAAATATTGGAGTTCCCCATTGACGTATACTTCATAGAAAAGTTTATGATAATAAAGGATATTCCCTTCTTCGTCTACGTTAGGAAGCATAAAAAATACAGAATCGCCCCAATCGGTCTCAAAGAACTCCACGTCGTATGGAGCCTGCGGGGCAATCTCAGGGTTGCGGTGTTGAATTCCTATGGATACATCATCATAGAAATAGAGGGCAAATAGTTCCTTTGGAGTGGAGTTGATGATGTAGCCTCGCTCCATGGTGAGTTTTCCCACTTCTGTATCATAATCAAAAATGGCACTGTCTGCATAGCTTGCCACTTGAAGCCATTCTCCATCCTCAGNCTCCNCAATCNAGAAGTCAGCACCANAGAAATAGNTATAATAGAAAATTTCCATANCGGCACCAAGATACTGGCCAGAAGGGAAAGTCACCTTGCCATCCGCAATCTTTCCCTTCACCCAAGCGTCAGGGAGCGAACGGTCTACGCCATTGACATAGAAATCTTCCCCATCTATCGCCACTTGGACGAAATTGTTGCGATATCCGTCAAACATTACCCAGTCTGCCACTTCAATACCTTCGGGGATTGAAACGGGCACGCCCGTGGCAGGCACCATTTTAATATCCCTGTCGCCGAATCCTTTCCAGATCCATACGTCGTTGCCTTCGAGTTCATCATCGAGTGTATACACGCACACTCCGAGAAGCATCTTAGGATCAGCAGAAGTCAGCGTGCCATCTTCTCCAATATTTAGTACATAGCGANAATCTTCAGGCACAACAANTGTGCCGTCATTANNCTCGTTGNCCACGAGTTGCATCGGTGCAAGATAGACGGTGAAGTCCNTGTCATAATAATCATCATATTCNACATAGATTGCCTGCACGCCCTCCATTACAAGGGTATTGTCGACGCGCTCGAAGCGAGTCCAGGTATTGACAGGATACTCCGATGCCATATGGCTTAGGTATACGTAGCCGTCTTCCCCTTCCACCATCTGCACGACAGATCCGAGGATCTCATCATGTGTCGTAGAGAAAGCACTGGTCACGAAGCCATCACACGAACGGTCGAGCCAAGTCAATTCACCATCTGGAACTTCGGAGATGACCTTATCATTCACTTCAGCAGTCAGCATCTTAACTTGCGGAGCATACGCTACGTTANTTGCCATCNTGGACATCGCGCCAANTGCTATTGCCCNCAAAATAGTAAAAGTTTTCNTCATAATATTTAGTCTTTAATGCATGATTCATAATGCTTAATTCGTAATACATAATGCATAATTGTTTGTCACTATTCAATCGAGAATGCGTACATGATTGTATGCGCATATTTGATCAAATACTTATGCTTTTCCCAATTGTAGTGACGCACGGTTCGTACATCAGCATCAGACATTTTTCCAGGAGTCAAGTAGCCGGGTCTTGTGGAGAAAGTCACACTAATCTTCCTCCCTTCTCGGAGAGTCTTGAAATCTTGCTGTCCTATTAGGTATATGTCGAAATCTGCCATAATACGATAATTTTTCACAAAAATACATAAAAAAACCGATATATGCAAAAAAGTGTCACATCCCAGCCAATAAGTTGCGAAACCACACTCAGGAACTCTCTCCAAGCGCCTTTCTTTTTTTATTTGCAAGATATTGATTTTTTTTATATCTTTGAGGATTCTTTTGAAGAAGCAACCTAATAACTAACCCAACATTTAGAATATGAAGAGAAAAACAATCCTCCGGTCTCTATTGCTGGTAGCGGCAATCTGCTTCAATCNGNCNTTTNCAGATGCTCAAGCCCGCTATGATTTCTCCAAACTAAAGATGGAGCGTCTTGGTCGCGGAGTCGTTGCAGTCAGAGAGTCTCCAGATGAGGTTAACGTATCATGGAGATATCTCTCGCAAGACCCGGAATCGCAATCTTTCGACGTTTACCGCAACGGCAAAAAAATCAACAAATCTCCAATCTCCGAGTCTACATATTTCACTGACAATTATAAAGAGACCACGCCTGCAACCTACGAAGTTATACCAACAAAAGGGAAGCTTTCCGGCAGCTATACCCTCCCCGCTAACGCTCCTTTTGGATATATCGACATTCCTATAGATCGTCCTGACTTAGGTGTAGACTTCTGGGGCAAAGAATATTTTTATAATGCCAACGATGCATCAATAGGCGATGTAGATGGCGACGGCGAATACGAAATTATACTCAAATGGGATCCAACCANCTCNCATGATANCGCCCACGATGGATTCACCGGTCCCACTTATCTNGNCTGCTATAAACTCGATGGCACTAAACTCTGGCGTATTAACCTCGGAGAAAACATTCGTTCCGGTGCCCATTACATCCAGTTAATGGTATATGACCTTGATGGAGACGGATGTGCAGAAGTAGTTTGCAAGACCGGTGACGGCACTCTCGACGGCACAAACAAACTTATCGGAGGACTCAAGGCTGACTGGAGAAATNNGAAAGGACGCATTATTGCAGGCCCTGAATATCTGACCGTTTTCAATGGANAGACGGGAGAAGCAATGAGCACTGTCGACTATCAACCGGCACGTGGAGAACTCAAAGATTGGGGCGATAGCTACGCCAACCGAAGCGAACGCTATCTCGCAGCGATCGCATATCTTGATGGAGTACATCCATCCGTCATAATGTGCCGTGGATATTATGCAAAAACAGCCCTTGCAGCCTACGATTGGGATGGTAAAGAGCTTAAACTCCGTTGGCTCTTCGATTCAAGTACCCCTGGCAATGAAGCATACGGAGGACAAGGAAATCACAATCTTCGCATAGCTGATGTCGATGGTGACGGCTGTGACGAAATAATCTACGGACAAATGGCTGTTGACAATGACGGAACAGGTCTATACTCCACAGGAATGTATCATGGAGACGCTATTCATCTTCTTTCCGACGTTAATAATGAAAAATTTTATGTCTGGGGCTGCCACGAAAATAAGAAAGACGGTACTTCACTTCGCGATGCTGCCACTGGAGAAGTAATACTCCAATATCCAAGCAATAAGGATATAGGGAGATGTATGGCAGGGGATATTGATCCCACTCATGAAGGCGTGGAAATTTGGTCGCCAAGCACCGGAGGTCTACGATCTTTCACTGGAGAATTGATCACCCCTCAAAATGAGTTCTTAGATGAGACCCATGCCCACATCCCGGTCAATTTTTGCATCCTTTGGGATGGTGACCTATTGACAGAACTTCTTGATGGCAACACGCAAACTCTTTCAATCAGCAAATACAACTGGCAGACAGGTGAAGTAGATGTCATTAAGGAGTTAGAAGGGGCTGCCTCAAACAATTGGACTAAAGCCAACCCTTGCTTACAAGCTGATATTTTGGGAGACTGGCGCGAAGAAGTGATTGCCAGGACTCCTGATAACCAGTCACTTCGAATTTACCTCACAAACTATCCTACCGACTACCGATTCCACACCTTCATGGAAGATCCCGCCTATCGCATCAGCGTAGCAAACCAAAACGTTGCCTACAATCAGCCTGCGGAGCCCGGCTTCTATTTCGGGCCAGACCTAAAAGGCAGAAAATTCCGCGGCACACTAATCAAATAATCATTTTAGTTAGGGACATAAGGGCTTTAAAGTCTTTAAAGGCATAAAAGCCCTTAAAGTCCTTATAAAAATCACAATCATGAAATCCAAAAAATTAGCAATCCTCTCCTTGATAGCAATCACAGCTTGCTCCAACCCCAATAAGAAATCTGCGGAAGAGGAAATCAATGACTCCACGACTCCCCTCCACCTCCTCACTCCCGACTACAAGACTCCTTACGGACAATTGAATCCAGACTCTGTCAAGGCAGACATCGACCGTGTGTTTGCCTATATCGACGAAGTGACTCCTGCAAAGATGACCGACGGGAAAGTAAATCAGGGCACGTATCGCCTGACCAGCTACGAATGGGCAGTGATGTATGACGCACTTCTCGACGCTGCTAAAATCACCGGCGACAAGAAATATTCCGATTACGTCAGCGACCGCATACGTTTCCTTGCCGATGAGGCTGCAAAGGCCGGTGATGTTTCGGAAGATGGCCAACTGCGCCAAGTGAAAGATCCTCGTACCCTTGATGATGCCGGAGCTATGGCAGGAGCATGGATGCGCGCCGCCATGGCCGATACTACCCTTATAATTTCACCGTTCATTGAGCAATATTGGGCTGTAGTGGAGCAAACTCCCGTGCATCTTGCTGACGGAACCATAGCTCGAAATCGTCCACACTACAATGCAATCTGGCTCGACGATATGTTTATGGCCCTCCCCTCTATGGCTATCCGTAGCAAATATAAGGACCATCCCGAGCAACTTGATGAAGCAGCCCGCATAGCAACAGGTTTTTTCAAACGTATGTGGATTCCTGAGAAAAATATTTTCCGCCATGGTTATCTCGAAGATGCAACCCATCAGCCATCTATGGCTTGGGGTCGTGCCAACGGTTGGGCTATACTGACTCTCTGCCAACTTCTCGATTACTTGCCCGAAAATCATCCCAAAAGAGCTGAGATCCTCGATATATATCGAAAACATGCTGCGGGGCTTGCCGAACTCCAAGGTATCGACGGTTTCTGGCATCAGCTTCTCGACCGCCCTGAGACATACGAGGAAACATCAGCAACAGCCATCTTCGCATACGCTCTTGCCCATGGAGTCAACGAAGGTTGGCTCGAAGCTACCACATACGGTCCGGTGGCTCAATTGGCTTGGGAGGCAGTGTCCACCAAGATCAATCCCAAAGGAGAAGTGGAAGGTGTCTGTGTAGGCACCGGAATGGGTTTTGACCCAGCCTATTATGCCTACCGACCAGTCAGCGTAAAGGCAGCCCACGGCTATGGACCCACAATTTGGGCAGGAGCAGAAGTCTACCGCATGCTCAAGGACAATCATCCATACGTCAACGACAGCGCAGTCCATTACTATGATGTTGATCCTGAAGCCACAATGCCACTCTTTAGCCTCGACAAAGACGGCAAAGCTATTGAGATAAGACACTGATTTAATTTAGAATTTTGAATTTAGAATTTTGAATTTTTTTGAGAATTGAGAATTTCTGATTAATTAGGATATATCTTGATAAATCCTGATTCATCTTGATAAAAAACATATAAAAAATGAAAAAAATCATATTATTAGCTTTCGCTTGCGGATTCGCCTTCTCCACCATAGCCCAGACAGACGCCTACATCAAACTCCGCGACGAGAAGAAGACTCACCCGAGAATCGAAAGCATCACGTTTCCAGGAGATGCCAACACACGCTATATGTATGACGCAATCTACGGACACGGAGCCGTGATCGAAAATCCTTGGGTAGCTTACCGAGTCTATATGGACAATCGTCAGAGCCTTGACCTCTACGTGAAGCAAACTCCACAAATGGAANTTGACGTGANAGGTTTCTACACNACTCCCGACCAACTANAAGNAGGNTACGGAATNGANGTGCTTTGGGNTGGNAANNCTATTGGNGNTGAGNTCGTTCCGCGGACTCCAGAATGGACAACCGGTGACTATAGACACAGTGGCGTCACGCACTCAAAAGGTGATCAACGACCACACAATCCAAGTGATTGACAAAGACTGGATCTACAATGATCATCCAATACAAATGACTCAGACCTATTCGATGTCGCCTAATAGCCGCGACCTATTCGTAGAGGTAAAACTTGATGGATACATGCCTGATGAAGTGTTTGCTACCGGCATCCAAAAACTTGAAACTGATAATCAAGGTTTCATAAATGTAGATGGACGAGCTGCCTCATGGGGAAGCAACATCCCTGACAAAAATCATCCCGAAATAGTAGAACAGGTCGGGCTTGGAATTATCGTCGAGCCTGAAAATGTGGTTAATGCTGAAGAAACAGACCTCAATTATCTCGTGACTGTACGACCTGACAGTGAAGGGATCATCCGCTATCGAGTTATCGCTGCCGGTGATCGTGAGAAAAACGGCTTCACGAACTACAATGACTGGTCAAAATACATAAAATCACTTAAATACACCGAATAATGATCAGAAAACATATTTTCTCCCTTGTTTGCATGGCATGTTTGTCTTTAGGTGGAATCGCTCAGGAAACAATCAACTTCAATTTCGACTGGAAATTCATGCCTGGCACCATTCCTGGAGCCGAGGCTGTGAATTTTGATGAATCAGGATGGCAAACAGTCAATCTACCTCATGATTACCAGATCGGCCAACCTTGGGTGGCACCCGAAGAAGGAGACACCGGCGATAAGTCAAACCTTATGGCAAACATCGCAAGCAAACTAAGCTCCCGCGGTTTTAAGGAAATGGGAGAAGGTTGGTATCGCAAGACATTCACTCCCGATCCTTCTTGGGATGGGAAACGCGTTCTAATCGACTTTGAGGGTATCATGCTTGTCGGTGATGTATATCTCAATGGCGAACGTATCGGTGGCACTGATTACGGTTATCTCGGTTTTGAATCTGATATTTCCAAGAAGCTGAAGTATGGAGAGCCAAACGTTATCGCAGTGAAAGCCGACACTGGAAACCCGGATAATTCACGCTGGTATACAGGAGGAGGACTCTACCGGGATGTCAATATCAAAGTGGGTGACCCAAAACAATATTTCACTCGTAATTCTCTATACATAACTACGCCTGTAGCAAAGGAAGANAAATCTACGATCCNTGTCGGCGGAGAGCNGGCTACATTNATAAAGACTGATAGTATTACTGTCGGCATCGACATTGTCGACAAAGATGGTAACACTGTCTACTCTAAGATTCAGAAACATTGGAGCCATCCTCGCCAACACATAAGGGAATTTCCTCTTGACAGCATTACTCTCAAAAATGTCAACCTTTGGGATACTGAAAATCCGTACCTTTATACTCTGAAAGCAACCCTCTACCGTCCCGATGGCACGGTAGCTGACACTGCGACCGAACGTTTCGGTATCCGTGAAGTAGAATTCTCTCCCGAATTCGGCATGAAACTCAATGGCAAGAAGGTGCTTCTTAAGGGTATAGCCAACCATCATACCCTTGGTGCTCTCGGTGCAGCCGCTTATCCTGCTGCCATGGGAAAGCGAATCAAGATGTTGAAGGATTTCGGTTTTAACCATATCCGTTCTTCCCATAATCCCTACAGCGAGTCTTTCCTCGACCTATGCGATGAGTACGGGATTCTCGTAGTGGATGAACTNTATGACANGTNGACTCAGCAATATGCCGGCGGTNGCACTCCATGGGAANTCNGTTGGNAACANGATGTGCCTGNATGGNTCAAAAGAGACCGNAATCACCCAAGTGTAGTCTTCTGGAGCCTTGGAAATGAACTTCAGCTAATTCCGGATCTCCCTTATAACGACTGGGGAATCACACCATTCAAACTCCAAAAAGAGCTTCTCCAAAGATATGACTCTACACGCCTCGTTACTGTAGCTATGCATCCGCGTGGACGCAACGAACATACCGATTCTCTTCCTGCGCCACTCGTAGAACATACTGATATTGCCGCCTACAACTACCGATATATGTACTTCCCGGGGGATTCAAAACGTTATCCTTGGATGATGTTCTATCAAAGTGAGGCCAATACAAGCAATATGGGACCCAACTTCTTTGAAATGGACCTTGACAAGGTAATTGGTCTTGCATATTGGGGAATGATTGACTATCTCGGCGAATCGCAAGGATGGCCCGAGAAAGGATGGACACAAGGCGTATTTGACATTTCTCTTAATCCAAAGCCCATGGCTTATTTCCTGAAATCATTCTTCAAGCCGGAANNGCCGCTCGTCNATATCGCTCCNTTTGAGACATCGGAAACTANACAATGGAACGGTGTGACAATGGGTGGACGTAAGTTTACCGACAGTTGGAACTTCATGCCCGGAACAAACGTGAATCTCTTTACTTACACCAACGGCGATGAAGTGGAATTGAAAGTGAACGGAAAAAGTATCGGGAAGAAACGCAATGACATTGAAAATGCCAAAGCACGCAACCGTATTCTTTGGGAAAATGTTCCGTATGAAAAAGGTAAAGTTGAAGCTATTGCCTACAAGGGAGGAAAAGAAGTGGCTCGCCACACCCTCTTCACCCACGGTCAAGCAAAGAAACTGACAGCCTCACCCGACAACAAGAACTGGAAAGCAGATGGCACCGACCTCCAGCACGTAAAGATTACAGCCGTAGATGCTAAAGGTCTGATAGACAAAGGAGCCAATAATCTCCTGACGTTTGAAGTCGACGGTCCCGCAGAGATTGTAGGTGTCATCAACGGGAACTTGAGCAGTGACGAATTAATGACTGGTAACTCACGTAGCCTACACAATGGAACTGCCACCGTAATCCTCCGAAGCACCCGAGACTCCGGACGCATCACTCTTACTGTGAAACCTGACGCCCTCCCGCCCTATCGCCTCTCCCTCAATACCCATTAAAAATATTCTCTTTTACCTATATCGGCTTTAACCGACCATCAGGTTGTAGCACTGATATAATGCAAAAACCCCAGACTTCAATCTGGGGTTTTAATCATATCAATCTGTAGCATCTGAGAGGCGCTTCATGAAAACGAATTTATTACTCTCAAACTCAGCTTTATTTACCATAACGTAACAAATCTGTAATAAAACTTTAATACAATTATATTGCGTCTATTGAGAAAAGTGATTAATTTTGCTTTTCAAAACTGACCGCACAGATGAAAAATTTTAAATTATTCATAACCTTACTTTTAATCTTCACTGGCATACGTTCGGCTTACGCTGATGCCAAGCCGGGGAAGCAAATGCTTATTGAAAAATACTCCGAACAACTAAAGACCACAACAACAGCTAAAGACAGTTTGAGAATTCTTTATTATATATTCGATCTTTCTAACAGGCAAGGTCAGATTAAGACTGCTTGGGAAATCTATCATACGGCTGGAAGAGCCAATAACGTCAATGCCCAACTCGATATGCTCAGGAATTTAAGCTCCTTTTATTCAGCTAATGACTCGATGATACAACATTTACTCAAACTGACTGATAAAATTACGAATGAAGACGCTCGGGCGGCAACTAAAACCTTCATCACAAATCAGCATATAGTACGCAAAAGTAGAAATCCCAAAGACACCCAATTTCAAAAAATGCTACTCGACAGCATTACTAAGTCTCACAATCTTGAAGGGAAAGACATCTATGACAAAATCTCCATCCTCTACCAGATTATCCAGTATCTCGGAGTAGATGCAGATGGAGTTCTTTTCAAGGAGAGCCTTGACACTTACGGAGAACTTGTGGATGAGCTTCCCGCCAGTGATTACCCTCTAAAGAATCAGTTCTACACCAGCGCTGCAATGATACATTCAAGAATGAATGGAAATCTTGAAAAGGCAATCATATATGATAGAAAGCTTCTTGAAATCATTGATCAGCTTCAACAAATGTATGTCAAGAAAAACCGTAAATTCCGCAATTACGATACAAGTAAATATATTAGCTATCGTCGCATGATGAGCAACTATCCAGCCCTCACTGACGAAGAAATAGAATCCATACATGATAGTATCGTAATGCTGTATAATAGGGATGCGGATGTCAAGAAAGCCATGGACAATCACGGAGAAGCCTTCGCTTTCTATTACATGGCTACAAAACAATATGAAAAAGCTGTTCCAGCATTAAAAGGAATGTTGGAAGACAAAGATCTTTCATCCTATAATAAGCAAAAATACAATGCGATGCTCATTGAAGCTTCAAAAGCTATCAACGACCAAAAGACATATATAGAGTCTATGGAGCGCTTTATCGTGCACTCAAACGAGATCGACAGTATGCGCAAAATAACCATGAGAAGAGAAATAATGCTGCGAGACAGCATTATCAATGCCCCTTTGCTTTACAACTCATCAAAACAAGAGGAAAAGCGTCTCACAAACAGGGAGCACATAAAAATTGAGCAGACACTCACAATTATAGCGTNTGCNCNGGNANTNCTTCTTANTATATNTGNAANNNTTTACATTAGGNTTCGCNGGANGTTANTANGGAAGTANGCCATTCTCCTACGGCCTGGGTGCCGTATTCCGACTGGCCGCCTTCGCCAAGATCGGGAGTCACTATACCATCCTTTATTGATGCATCAACTGCATCCCTGACGGCCTTCCCTTCCTTTGCAAGACCGAAATGCTCAAGCAGCATCGCCACAGAAAGCACCTGAGCAAGTGGATTGGCAATGTCAAGCCCTGCTGCCTGGGGCCATGAGCCATGGATGGGTTCAAAGACAGGGGTGCTCTCCCCGATAGAAGAAGATGGCAATAATCCCATCGACCCGCTAATTACACTCGCTTCATCTGTAAGGATATCGCCAAATGTATTTTCAGTCACAATGACATCGAAGAAACGAGGGTCCTGAATCAGTTTCATAGAAGCATTGTCTACAAACATATAATCGGTCGTCACATCAGGCCATTCCTTTTCCATCTCTTGCGCTACTTTGCGCCATAGACGGCTCGATGCCAACACGTTGGCTTTATCCACTACTGTCAGATGTTTTCTGCGTCTTGAAGCAAGCTCATAACCCACCTTCAAAATTCGCTCAATCTCCGGACGCGTATAAAGATTGGTGTCGTATGCTTTGTCTTCAGATTCAAACTTCTCGCCGAAATACATTCCTCCGGTAAGTTCACGGACACATACGAAATCTGCTCCTTCTACCAATTCCCTCTTCAATGGAGATTTATCTTCAAGTCCCGGGAATGTCTGTATTGGACGGATGTTGGCAAAAAGTCCAAGCTGCTTGCGCATAGCGAGAAGTCCTTGCTCCGGACGCACCTTGGCTTTAGGATTATTGTCAAATTCAGGATCTCCGACGGCTGAGAAGAGCACAGCGTCTGAATCTTTGCAAAGCTTCAGAGTCTCCTCCGGGAATGGATTTCCTGTAGCCCGAATAGCGGCAGCCCCGGCTACGCCATAATTAAACTCAAACTCATGACCAAACTTTTCAGCCACAGCTTTCATCACTTCCACGCCAACGCGTGATATCTCCGGCCCGATCCCATCCCCAGGCAACACCGCTATCTTCAGCTTCATATCTTTGATTTATCTTATATTATATTCTTGATTTCTCAAGATTCCTCAAGATTTCTCAAGCGCCACCATGCCTTCGCATGATTTTCCATTGGAACCTATCTTTAATATTTAATATTTATCCTCTAATATTTAATCTCTAATCTTTGGCTATCGGCCGAGTGACTTTATTCACAGCGTCAAGAAATGCCTCTGCGGATGCTGCGATGATATCGCTATTGGCTGCAAAACCATTGTGGTTGACTCCGTCACATTCTACTGTCATGTGCACCTTTCCGACATCGTTGCTGCCCTTGTCAAACGCCTGGATAAGGAAATCCTTAATTAGCATCTTCCTGCTGATAATCTTCTTTATNGCAGTNATAGCNGCATCCACAGGNCCATTNCCNGTAGCACATGCNTCAAATTTTTCTCCNGCTATATCGAGTCCTACACTCGCCACNGGNCGTATNCCTACACCGCTTGACACTTGCAGATAATCGAGCTTAATACGGTTGCGTGCTGAGCGATGTTCGCCAGCGAGCATCAGGACATCTTCATCCACAACCTCGCGTTTTTTGTCAGCAAGTTTCAAGAAATCTTCATAACACTTGTCAAGTGCCTCTTTTTCCATGTGGATGCCGAGTGATTCAAGACGATGCTTAAGAGCAGCGCGTCCGCTTCTTGCTGTCAGCACGATAGCATTTTCATCTATACCGACATCCTTCGGATCAATGATTTCATAACTTTCACGATTCTTAAGCACACCATCCTGATGAATACCCGAAGAATGTGCAAATGCATTGCGCCCTACGATCGCTTTGTTGGGTTGGATTGGCATATTCATCATGCTCGACACCATGCGGCTGACAGAGGCGATCTTCTTTGCATTGATATTCGTGTCAAGGTTAAGCTCGGAATGTGATTTGAGGATCATCACAACTTCTTCAAGAGAAGTGTTTCCTGCACGTTCACCGATGCCATTAATTGTCACTTCAGCCTGCCGCGCACCATTCATGAGACCCGATAGTGTATTAGCGGTTGCCATACCGAGGTCGTTGTGGCAGTGGGTAGCTATTGTCACATTATGAATGCCATCTACATGCTCCATCAAATACTTGATTTTTTCTCCAAACTCACTTGGTAGGCAGTAACCGGTAGTGTCAGGGATATTGACAACAGTTGCACCTGCTTTGATGACAGCTTCTACCACACGGGCAAGATACTCATTGTCGGTGCGTCCGGCATCCTCTGCATAGAACTGTACATCCTCGACAAACTTTTTGGCATACTTGACGCACGCGATTGCTCTCTCCAGAATCTCTTCCGGAGTAGAATTGAATTTATATTTTATATGATAGGGGGAAGTGCCGATTCCGGTATGTATTCTCGGACGCTTAGCATAGCGAAGTGCCTCTGCTGCTATCTTAATGTCAGTTTCGACTGCTCTTGTGAGAGCACATATTGTAGGCCATGTCACCGCCTTTGAGATTTCCACTACCGAAGTGAAGTCGCCTGGACTTGAAACGGGAAAACCAGCCTCGATGACATCGACACCCAATCCTTCCAATTTCTTTGCTACCTCAACTTTTTCTTGAGTATTCAGACGACACCCGGGCACCTGTTCGCCATCTCTAAGCGTCGTGTCAAATATAAAAACTCTGTCACTCATATACCTGTAGAATCTATTAGTTTAAATAATAAATACTTAAAAATCTTCATATATTCCATGCTTCATAAAGTAGATTTCAGGTTGGAGACCTGATATTATGCAAAAACCCCAGACTTCAGTCTGGGGTATCTATCAGAAAAGCTTTGTAGCCTCGGAGAGGCGCTTTATGGAAGATACTACTGAATCTCCTACAAAATTACAAAATTATATTCTCTTCTACAAACATTTTCTATAAAACCTCCAATATTTTTGCAAAATCCTCATTTTTTTTCTAATTTTGTACTCAATAAACCAATAAAACCATGAACGAATTATTTTCAGTAAAAGATAAAGTTGTAGTCATCACGGGTGGCACAGGCGTCCTCGGTGCATGCATCGGCGAATACCTTGCTCTTGAAGGAGCAAAAGTAGTTCTTATGGGTCGTCGCAAAGAGGAAGGCGACAAGATCATTGCAGAAATCACATCTAAAGGAGGCGAAGCCATCTTCCATGTCACTGATGTGATGAACACAGCAAAAGTTGAAGAAAACTGCAAGGAAATCTTGGCCAAATATGGCAAAGTAGATGCCCTTCTCAACGCTGCGGGAGGCAATATGCCAGGGGCAACAATCGCTCCCACCGGAAATTTCTTCGACCTCAAAGTGCAGGAGTTTGAAAAGGTGCTCGGACTCAATCTTACCGGTACAGTCATCCCAACACAAGTTTTCCTGAAGCCTATGGTGGAAGCAGGCAAGGGCGCAATCGTCAATTTCTCTTCCATGGCAGCCTTCCGCCCCATGACACGCGTCTGTGGATATGCAGCAGCTAAGGCAGGCATAAGCAACTTTACAGCCTTCCTTGCCAATGAGGTCGCTACCAAATTCACTCCAGCTATCCGCATTAATGCCATTGCCCCCGGTTTCTTCCTGACAAACCAGAACCGTGCACTCCTCACCAACCCAGACGGTTCGTTGACAGAACGTGGTGCCGACGTAATCCGCCAGACTCCATTCAAACGCTTTGGCAAGCCGGAAGAACTTTGCGGCACCATCCANTATCTCATNTCNGATGCCTCNACNTTCGTNACGGGNACAGTAGCTGTTGTAGNCGGTGGCTTCAATGCTTTTGCAATGTAAAATCATAATTTTGAATTTTGAATTTAGAATTTTGAATTAATTTTTCTCTAATCGTGAAGAAGAAGTTTGAGGTGAAGGTTCCTGGAGGTGAAGATAGGGTGCTATTGCATACGTGTTGCGCCCCGTGCTCTTCCGCTATTGTGGAATGCATGATCCAACATGGCATTAAGCCGACCATCTTCTACTGCAATCCCAATATCTATCCAATTGAGGAATATCTCAAGCGTAAGGATGAATGTACCCGCTACGCNGANTCACTCGGATTGGAGATAGTCGATGCCGACTACAACCATGANGGTTGGCTCTCTTTTGTAAAGGGACTGGAGAATGATCCTGAGAGAGGAGGCCGTTGCCTAAAATGCTTCAAGATGCGATTACGCAAGACTGCCGAATATGCCCGCGACAATGGGTTCAGGGTGATCACCACTACCCTCGCATCAAGCCGATGGAAAAGCTTAGAACAGATAGAAGCCGCCGGATTAGCTGCATGTGAAGACATCCCCGAAGTCACATTCTGGACCCAAAACTGGCGCAAAGGAGGCCTTTCAGAGCGCAGAGTCCAAATCATCAAGGAAATGAACTTCTACAACCAGACTTACTGTGGCTGCGAATTCTCCATCCGGTAATAATCTGACAAACATTTATCAAATTGGACTAATTGGACTAATTGGACTAATTAGACTAATAAAATACATATTAAAATGCAAACCCTAACAAACACCAACTTCAACTTCGAAGGCCAACAATCAGTCTATCACGGCAAAGTCCGTGATGTATACGACATCAACGACAAATATCTTGTGATGGTCGCTACCGACCGTATCTCAGCATTCGATGTTATCCTTCCGAAGGGCATCCCCTTCAAAGGTCAAGTTCTCAACCAAATCGCTGCCCATTTCCTTAAAGCCACAGAAGACATCGTACCAAACTGGCTTGTGACTGTTCCCGATCCAATGGTGACAATCGGCTTGAAGTGTCAGCCATTAAAGATTGAGATGATCGTTCGCGGATACCTCGCTGGCAGCGCATGGCGCGACTATGCTTCAGGAGCTCGTGAGATATGTGGAATAGCTCTTCCTGACGGACTGAAGGAAAACCAGAAACTCCCCCACCCCATTCTTACTCCTACTACCAAAGCTGACGAAGGTCATGACCTCAACATCTCCCACGATGAAATCGTTGCCCAGGGACTTGTAAGCGAAGAAGTGCTTAATCAAGTTGAAAAATATGCCCTCGCCATTTTCGAGCGTGGCACACAGATGGCTGCCGAACGCGGACTCATCCTCGTAGACACCAAATATGAATTTGGACTTCTCGACGGCAAAGTAATCCTCATCGACGAAATCCACACNCCCGACTCCAGCCGTTATTTCTATGCAGACACATATCAGGAACTCTTCGAAAAGGGACTTCCCCAGAAGCAACTCAGCAAGGAATTTGTACGCCAATGGTTGATCGCCAACGGTTTTATGGGCAAAGAAGGACAGAAGGTGCCTGAAATGACCGACGCATATTGTGAAGAAGTAAGCGACCGCTACATCGAGCTCTACGAGCACATCACCGGCCTCAAATTCGACAAGCAGCCCTGCGACAACCTCTCCGACCGCATCGAAAAGAACGTCACAGCCGCCCTCAAAACCCTATAATCATAGAAAGCAGGCTCACTGGGCAGCCCAATACAGCGCACTCACCCCACGAGCGCGACAAATCATAATCCGACAAAAACCAAGCATCCCTCATCAGGAGGCTTGGTTTTTAATCTAATTCACACTCCAAATCCTCCAGCTCATCCTGGACATCCTCTGCCTCATCTTCCAAATCATAATCCTCTTCAATTTCTTCAAGCTTTTCTTGAATCATCTCCAAATTATCACGGATTTGCTCATACTCTTCCACCGAAGGATACAAGAGCAGATCCGTCTCCTTATCCTCCAAATAATCCGTAATCCATTCCACATCAAATCCCTTAAACACATTCAATTGTCTCCTGACTTCTTCTATTAAATCCAGCGCATCCTGAATCAAACTCCCCTCAGTTCTCTCACTTCTCTTTCTCTTAAATACCGGCATAATCCACTAATTTTATATTTTACAATCATTCTTTACAAAGTCCGATTAAAGTATTTACCCAATTCCTAAAGTGAGGACACTTTTCGAGAATAGTATCTATTCCTATTTCCAGAGCTAAGAGTATCCCATTCGTCACTTTATCGAAATCTGGTATAATCTTCAATATCCTTTTAGATGGAGCTCCTTCAGGAGTACTATTTATATCTTCGGGATTAGGATAGGACTCAATGATTTGGTGTATTTGTTGGTTAATTATATCATCATTATACATCTTAAATCCAATATCCGAGGAAAACAAGACAGTTTCAAATTCATGAAGTTGAATATATGGATAAAACCTTCTATCATCCATATCCCTTTTTATGGCTTTTTCCATTTCCTCCACTTGCAGTCTATGATCAGAGATATAGCGCCAAGATTCCTTATCTGGGAGCTCAGGACAGCGAAAGAAATCGACAAATGAAGTCACAATTATGTCTTGTCCTTGCGATTTCAGAAGTCTATTTATATCATTTTTAAGATGTTGATAACTTACGAAACCTCCTTTATGTCCTTTACTTGTTTGTATTAGTACAGGATAAACATAAATACCATATTTCAGAAAAAATGGAGCCATCAAGTCATAAACGAATCCTTGCTCCGTCTGACCTTCAACAATGATATATAGTCTTTTAGTCATGGTCTTGAAGATAACACATTCTTTTCCCATAATTCTCCCACCGNGTAGTTCTCAAGCCAAACAGAAAAGTCTTTTTCATTTGGTCTATTGAAAACCGACTGATCATCACGTCGTCCAACTAAAATCAGGTCATCTATTGAAAAATTATCAATAAGATTCACTGATTGAGTTGCAATTATAATCTGAGACTTAAAAGAAGCTCTTCTAATCAAAGCTGCAAGCTTAGCTATAGCGTAAGGATGAAGTCCAAGTTCAGGCTCATCAATAATTATAGTTCCGGGCAGTTCAGACTGAAGCAAAAGAGTAGTTAATGCTATAAAACGTAAAGTTCCATCTGAAAGTGCATACGCATCAAGATACATCTCAGAGTCTATTTCTTCCCAAACAAGTTTAATACGCGAATTGTCAGTCTTCATCGGTTGAAGTATGAAGCGCTTAAAATATGGGAATGTAGAGCGTATAATTCCTTCGATGAAACGAAAAGCAACTTCATCTGTCATTTTAAGTTTGTATAGTATAGCTGGCAAATTTGAAGCATCTGGTCGCAACATCACATTATCATCTATATGACAAGGATGCCTCATCGGAGATGTCTTGCTCGTATCTTGAAAATGATACACAACAAAACTTTCAAGAATTATTTGAATAGGCTTGGCAAGAGATGACTCCGAAATTTTGGACTCATACTCAATCTTGTCCCACATTATTCGGTTCCATTGGGAATAATCTTTTTGCTCATTGAGAATATTATGATAATATCCAGTTTCTTCAATATATGCTTTATCGTCAACAGTGGGTCTCAATTCGAAGAAAAAAGCATTCTCATTCTTGTAATCGATAATACCTTTAATGGCATTAGAACCTTTACGTCCTCTATATAAATGAGCTTCCACACCTCCATTGGAGAGCATATAAGAGCCAAGACGCTGGTCATATAGAGCCTTTATCATCTCAAAAAATGAAATGAAATTACTTTTCCCAGCTCCATTTTCTCCTATCAAGACATTTATCTTACGTAAAGGGATTATTGCTTCACGAATCGATTTATAATTATATATGCCTATTTGCTCAATCATAATATTTGTTTCCTTATATATCTGTCAAACAAAGAAAGTTGTCTGGATGTTTAAGCATATTCCCTATCTTTATCCTTATTTTTAGTACACTTTGCTATTCGATAAGTTATAAAAGCAAGTTGTAACACCCACCATACTTAAAATTGGATAGATTTGACAGGAATGACTGGATGATCCTCACCGGAATTTGCACGTTAGATTTCTTTCCTACCGCCATTGAGGAAGATAATTACCGCAAGAATTTCACAACGGCAGTTTGTAAATGCGTACAGGTTCATAAGATTCTATGTTTAAGGGATTATGATTTGACACAGATAACCGGATGGGATTAAGGATAGGGGTATAAAAAAAGCACTTAGACCTGTCACCAAAGTCCGGTCTTTGTGCGTAATTTTAATTCATAATGCATAATGCATAATTAGCTCTGCTTCGATGTAAAGCTAATTATAATGCATGATGGGTTATGTATATACATTATATAGTGTATAGAGCTGCGACTGATGTTTTCGGAAGGCATGATTATGTCGCTGCCGTCAGGGTCGATACACTTTTGGCCAATGCGTAATACGTTTTGCGTGGTGCGTTTTGCTTGGATTTCACGCAGAGAGCGCAGAGAGCAGGGAACGCAGTTTTTTTTCGTGAGTGTGGATTTGGGAGTGGGCATGTTTGAGCCTCTGGAGAATCCCTTGGCCACGACTCATATAGCATTGGCGGCGCGTTTTGAATTCCCCTTGCGCCTTCGGGTTGTTGCAGGCTTGTAGACTTATTCTGACTCATCGGATGCTTGTCCGCGTCTTGGTGAGAAACTTGGGGCGATCCGAGGACAGCACATGTATGGGCATGTATGAGCCTCAGGAGTACACATGAGGAACTTCCGTCCAAAGGTAGATGAGCATTCACCTGCGACAGACACGTCTGTCTATTCCGTTGCGTAGGACTCTCAAGCCTGTGGGGATGAAGCGGACGGCGTAGTCTTTGGGGTTGTCAAGTTGTCAAGTTGACAGGGGTCGGTTACTTAGGAGGGTTCCCTTGCCCCGGGAGGGGCGGTGTTCATCGTTGTCGTCGTTTTCAACGTTTTCGTTGTTGTCAACGATAATTGGGATGAAGGACATTAGGGCTCTTATTCGCCTGGACTCCATATACTTACTTGCCATAGGCCTTATTGCCGCGAGCATCGGCAACCGTTGGATTTCGTTTCCGGTTGCAAAGTTAATACTGTTTTTATGTGTTCGACCCTTATCTTACGAAATAAATTATGAAATCCGAACCATGATACATAATTGGTTTCGTTATACCCTAATACTTAATCAGATGAATAAGTTGGACTTGCTAATTACAAAGTCTAAGGAAAAGTTGCGTATAACGGCGGTATGGGGAATTTTGACGTATTTCTATGGTTTCTCACCATGTCCAGTATGATACTCTGAGACTACTGAGCAATAAGCACGTGCGGCTTCCTCTTTCTTTTGAACGTCTTCTGCCTTCATGTCTTTCTCAGCTTTAGTTTCACACATATAAATTGCATCTTCAGTCTCTACGATGAAATCCGGCTCGTATCTTTTGGAGCCATCAGCCCAGTATATATTGAATTGCTGAGGAACAGGCCGCAACCATTTGATCACCTTCGGATCCTGTTCAAGCACATAAGCAAAATCCCATTCAGTCGAGCTGTCAAAGCGATATTCGGGATAGAAAGATTTCAAAAAACCCCTCACAATATATTTCTTCGCCCATCTTGCTGGCATTGGAATATCGTCAACCATCCGATAACCATATTCATTGACAATGATATGATGATCAAGAATACGACTGAACGGCAATACACGTTTGGGTGGTTGAGGATCCTTTTCCACGTGAGAATGTGCGCACATTTGCAGATAAATATTACGTGCAAATGGCTCTTTGAATGTATGCACCTTATCTGCTATTTCCTGAGTCATTGCCATTAGTCAGATCATCTTCAATCTCTTCTATGGTTGGAAGTGCCGATGCAACATCATTGAACAGTTTTTCAGTTTCATATTGGGCTATCCCCATCGGTTGTGGAATTCCCCTCAGTGCAAACTCAGCCTTCTTATTGCTTTTGCTGCGGCAAAGCAAAAGTCCGATTGTTGGCTTGTCCTCCGGTGCTTTCACATATTCGTCGACGGCGGAAATATAAAAATTCAGTTTGCTGACAAACTCCGGAATAAACTCGACAGCCTTCAATTCGACCACCACATAATAATGTAATTTCAGGTGATACATAAGAATATCAATGTAATAGTCATCACCGTCAACCACAACATTGTATTGTCTGCCGACATAGGCAAATCCATGTCCTAATTCAAGCAGAAATTCGGTCATACGCTCTGCAACGCGATTTTCAATGTCCCGCTCGTGTTGCAAGGCCATAGTGCCTATGAAACTGAAATTATACGGGTCTTTGAAAGCGAACTGGGCGAGATCCGACTAATAATCGGGTAAGGTTCGTGAAAAATTCGTGATTGCATTCCCCATGGCATTCATATAGCCGCCGTTTATTTTTGAGACCATAACATCCCGGCTCCACCCATTGCGTGTAGTTTCAAGTATGTAGAAAGCACGTTCTGCGTNGCTCTTGATTTTNGGGAGCNNAGATATGTGATGATACCAGCTTATGGTTGNCANNGGAATNTCNACATAATCNTTNCCGNCNGCCAATTCTGCAAGTGCCGCTTGCNAAATTGGCAGACCATTAAATTCTGCAAGTGGCACTTGCAGAATTGGGAAGTTTGGATAATTCTCTGCGAAACGCCTCATATAGTGCAAGTTTCGCACAGAATAGCCTTTATCTTCAGGAAACTTGCGTGTTAAATCCACGGATAACTGTTCGATTACTTGAGCTCCCCAGCCAAGTTCTTTTTTCTTTCGGATAATATCGCTGCCAATGTTCCAATACAATGACAGCATATCTGTATTCACATGGATAGCCGCATTGAGTTTAGCTTACTCAATGAGATTTTCGATTTTATTCCGCCATTCAATATAGCCATTCGGAAGACTATAGGTATCAATTTCTGCTTTCATAATGCAAAATTAATAAAAAAACGCCAATAATGTCCTGAATCCAAAATATTATGACTAAATTTGCAATTCTTATACTGTCCAAGACATTATGGCAAATAGAAATAGTGAAGAAAAATTTTGAGGTATATTATTTGAATATATAAAATATTTATTGTACTTTTACATCCAGATTAATCTAAGAACCGAATTTCTCACTAATCCCATCCTAACGTAAGGCATAGGGGACTTTCAGAAATGCACGAGGTTAATCTTAATTTAGAAACCCAAACATAAGAAAAACATGTGGACATCTAAACAATAACTCCGTCCATCGGCATACCGGCCGTTATCGCCGATGGACGTTATCTAATTCTTATTAGAACTTCTTCTGCGGNNNTNTNGTAACTTTTCAGTTTACGGCACACTATGCGCTACTTATAGAGGCAGCCTCTATATTGAATAAAGAGTGATTAACTGATTATTTCAAATTTTAAATATATTATTATGAAACGTATATTAATGGTTCTTATCTCCGTCTATGCTCTCATGAGCGTGAGTGCGCATAAAGTGACAGTCAAAAGTTATGGGCTCGAAAAGCTTACCGATACAGATAATATCACAGAATTGATAATCGACGGGGATATTGATATATTACCCGATCTCAATGTAAATAATTTCCCGAATCTGAAGCATATTGTCATTAACGGAGATGTCTCTTATCTTCCCGGAACAGCTTTACGCCACTGGCCCGCTCTCGAAACCTTGGATATCATCGGTGTCGTGGGTTATACCGATGGTCTGATTTTCTACGATTGTCCGAAATTGCGCACAGTGAATTTCAACGGACCTGTAATATTTACTTCAGGCTGGCCGATTCTNAACAAATGCCCNAAAGCAGAGCATGTNTATATAAACGGGNTNGTNCTTNAATGGNNATTTGATGAAGTTNANGANTGCCCTTCCTTCANGGGCTATGAAATCAACGGAGCAATTTTANANAAATCCAGAGCTGANATANCNGTTNTTNCCTACGATGAGTTNNTCGCNCGAAAGGAGGAGTTNATGCCNCAGATGNAACNACTTGNTNAGTNNGTAANGAANTCGCTCGCAGGCGAGATNGGNNAAAANTCTTTTAAANAGGCATACNNGGCNCAGGATTATATAAAGAGCNTNCTNGACAACTGCGATGCNGNGGATTTGTATGCCGGATGGGTTGTCACCGGGCCTTATGTCGATCCAGATTTCAACCTGCCTAAACTCGATTTGCTGAAGAAAAGCGCTCCCTACACATCCTCTACAGGGCAGAGAATTGATTTTACCTATTCTGAGCCGTCCGACAGTATTCTTACAGTAACCCGCCTTCGGTTCAATCTCGACAGCGTTGCCGGGAATGGCGACGAACTAAGTCGCATAAAGAATCTGTTGCATTTCGTACATGAATCAGTGAGGCATAATGGCAGTGCTCCGGCTCCGCAAGTGCCTGCTAACTTCGGCGCATTATATGATATCTGCAAGAAGGAAAACCGGAGCCTCAACTGTTACTTCATGGCTGTGATGCTTACCGAGGTTCTGCTTGCAGAGGGTATTCCNGCCAGATTCCTTGTATGTCTACCTAAATTTTNNGAATTGGATTCTGACAGCCACATAATTGCAACTGCATGGAGCAGAGACCTCAAGAAATGGGTATGGGTTGATCCTACTTTCGATGCTTGGGTGACGGATGAGAATGGTGTGATGCTTAGTCCGGAAGAGGTGAGAAAGCGTCTTATTGCGGATGAGCCTCTCGTTATCAACGATTATGCAAACTGGAATCATGAGAACGACCAGACTGTTGATCACTATCTGAAGGAGTACATGGCTAAAAATCTCTATATCATAGGCTGCAATACCATAAATCAGGCAGAACCTGAGGGGACGCTAAGTTGCCGAAGTGTTCCGGTAGAAAAAGGGAAGAGGGTTTATCTGGTCCCAGAAGGAATTTCATACGGTGGATCCTATGACATACAAACCACTGATCCAGATGTTTTCTGGGCACCTCCGGTTATACCTGAGAAATAATATGTCCTCTTAGATTGAATAAATACTTCCAGATATTTTCAAGTAGGTCGGAGCAGATTTTGTGACCGCTTCCGGAACCACACATGACATAGTCCAGATAAAAACGAATATACAGAATGGCGTATCAAAGAGGTAAAGAGACTTCAGGCGGAAGGCTTGAGTAAAGCATAATTGAGAGGTTATTGGGTATCTGTATTGGGAAAAAAGACGCACTTGAAGTGCGTCTTTTTTTAGAGGAAGCGAGTATTCTCGCTTGCTGTATCAGCTCTGTATTGGCTTTCGTTTTAGTACTTGTCAATAGGAATGGGGGTCTTCTTCAATATCTTTTGGGGTCATTGGGGTGGCGTTCATTTTGGCCCAGACGTACCAGATGTAGAGGATTACTACCGGGACGAGGAGAGATACCCATGACATTACGGTCAGTGTGAATTCGGTGCTTGAACTATTTGCCAATGTCAAGGAGGATTGTGGATCGGTGAGTGATGGCATGTAGCTTGTGTTGTTGTAAGCGAGGTCGCAGAGAAGACTTACGATTGTTATGATTGTGCCGACGCCTGTCCACCAAATACCTCCATTGAAATCTTTCTTGAAAGCTGTAAGCCCATAGCCCACAAGCA